>Ga0208357_1002631_pt1 | contig 11721 bp, 13 predicted proteins | sample NGESurdeep092012_6_FD_184487 | JGI IMG/M metagenome (GOLD analysis project Ga0208357, IMG submission 184487) | Arctic peat soil microbial communities from Barrow, Alaska - NGEE Surface sample F52-2 deep-092012 (SPAdes) | ecosystem: Environmental > Terrestrial > Soil > Wetlands > Peat ... | reverse complement strand
CCGCACGTATTGACGATGACGAGGTCGGAACCCTGATGTTGGCGCGATAGCTCGTAACCTTCGGCACGCAGGCGCGTGATGATGCGCTCGGAATCGACCAGCGCCTTGGGGCAGCCGAGCGAGACGAAGCTCACCTTGGGGGCGGCGGTGCCGGGTTTCTTGTCGGGATCGAGCATTCAGCGAGGGACGTAGAGGCGAACCTGGTGAAAAGCAAGGCAAGCACGCGGCTTGCTCTCGGCGCTTCGTGGCGAATCCTCGACTTCAGGGGAGGGATATGCGCGTTCGTTGCTGCTAGCGGTTCCGCAGCGCCGCCGCCTCGACGTAGAACTTCTTCTCCCATGCCTTCTGGTTATCCATGCCCTCGCGGATGAAGGGCGTGAAGACGGCGAGGTGCAGGAGCAGCCAATTCACGAAGTTGGCGGGAAATCGCAGCGGCTTGCGGAAATCCACGAAGAGCACTACGCGCGTGTGCGGCGTGCGGTTCCAGGCCTCGTGCTCGAAAGCATCGTCGAAGACCACCGCCTCGCCGTCCTTCCAGCGATAGAGCTCGTTCTCGACACGGATGCCGAGCGCCTCGCGCGGCTCGGGCACGATCAGGCCGAGGTGGAGACGCAGTACGCCATTATACGGTCCGCGATGCGGCGGCAGGTGCTTGCCGGGCTCGAGGATCGAATACATCACCGTGATCAGGCCGGGGATCTTCTGGCACGCCGCCCAGGTCTTCGGGCATAGAGCGATGTTCGCCTCGGACCTGAAGCCATATCCGGCGAGCAGGAAGGTTTTCCAGCCGCGGTCCTGGCTGATGGCCGCGACGTCGGACGATATCTCGTGGAAGCCGGGCAGGTCGTCCTTGCGCGTGAGCACGCGCTCGAGCTCGGAGCGGATCGCCGGATACTCGGCCTCCACCTCCGCGGTCCACGGAAACACCGCCTTGTCGTAGATGGGCGGATTGCCGACTCGGCTGAACGCGAGATTGAGCCTCTCCGCCAAGGCGACCACGCGCATGAAGACACGCGCGACCAGGCTCGGCCGGGCCATGGACTTGATGCCTTCGGTGCCGAAGCGCTGCGCCGGCGCCCCACCGGCCTGGATTCCTTGCTCTGGAGCGCTGTTCACAGTTCGACCCTCACGAAACGTAGCCCCACGGCCCCCGCGCTGGAGATTCTAGCAATCGCGGCCCTCCCAGCAAAGTTGCGGACACGTGTCGGAGCAGGCCGCCGATGGCATAGCGCCGCGGCCGCGCCGAGGCTAATCTCGCTCGAATTCTCTTGGGCAATGGCCATGCGCGCCTTCGCAGTCCTGCAGCTTTTTCTTGCCGCAAGTTTCGTGGTCATGCCGGCTGTAGCGGCCGACATGGCGTCGACACGTGAGGCGGCGTTGACCGTGCCGGCGACGCCGCTGCCGTTCCCGCGCAGCGAGCGCTCGCAATCCGTATGGGCATCCGGCGCCTGCTCGAACGAATGCGGTTCCTACTGTGCCTGGGGCATGGTCGGCTGCCTGAAGCGGGACTCGCAGGGGCAGTGCCTACAAGTCACCGATCGTTGCGACCGCTATTGCCAGAACCGGTGCCGGACACAGGGCGGCCCGCTCTTACCGGATCTTTTGGATTTTTGAACGTGCGGCTTGCCCTCGGACTCTCTCTGACGATCCTGCTTGCCGCCGGCCACGCTGCCGCGGCGTCGCCCATCGGCCTCTGGCGCGCCAAGGATGGCGCCCAGATCCGCGTCGCGACCTGCGGCAAGGGGCGGCTCTGCGGCTTCATCGCTACGCCCAGTCCGCGGCTCGATCCCGCGACCGGCCGACCGCCGGTCGACAAGAAGAATCCCGATCCGGCGAAGCGCAATCGTCCGCTCGCCGGCGTCGAAATTTTGATCGGCATGGCGCCGAGTGGGCCGGGGGTGTGGTCGGGCCAACTCTACAATGACGACGACGGGCACACCTACACCGGCAAGCTCAAGGAACTCGGCCCCACGTCGATCCGCATCGAGGGCTGTGCGGGCGCGCTGTGCGGCGGGCAGGAACTGACGCGGCTCAAATAGCCAGTCGGCGTTCCATGCGATTCGGTTCTCAAATCTCGCTGATCGCGCCTTGCGTGTGTTCGAACCGCGGAACCACGCATCATGCTCCGTCGTTGCCGCCGCACCTGACAAAACACTTCAAATTGGAGACATCGATGAAAACCTTCGCCAAATTCGCGTTTTTGGCGGCTGTCGGCGGCGTGCTCGCGGTTTCCGCAGCTTCGCCTGCGTCCGCCCATACGACACGCCACCATCACCGGCATCACGTCCGGGTGCACCACGGCTACGGTTCCTACGCTTATGCGCCGCGGCGGCACTGGAGTGGGAGCAGCGAAAATGAACGCCGTTGCATGCTTTCTCCGGCTTCGCAGGAATTCGAGCCCTGCATGAACAAGCCTTGAACAAACAGCGCTGGCTGGCCGATCGGCCGGCCGGCGCTGTTCCGGTCGTGCGCAAATCGCAAGTTGTTTCTCTTAAATCTTTAACCCGTGACTGAACGTGGATTTAGTGCGCTTCGAATAGCTTCTGAAACGAACGCTATTTTGGAGTGAGCATGACCAAGCTGTTTATCGACATCGTCCGAGCCGAGCAGAGGCACCTCGATTTTTCCGGCAGAATGTATTCCTGTCTCGAGGAAGCCGGCGAAGCCGCCCAATTGATGTGCATGGACCTCGGCGTGACGGAGGACAGTCCATGGGTCGGCGCCGAAGTCCAGGTCAAGGACGTCGCGGGCCGTTGCCTCTTCACCTATCCGGTGGGCCAGCTTCAGTGAGCACCGCCTTCGCCGACAGGCGGGCATCACCGCGGGCGCGATTCAACCGCGCCGGTCTCGTTCAGCATGACGCAATCGGTTTGCGCACCTGCACGATCGTGAACCTCTCGGACGGCGGGGCGCGTCTGTGCTCGGACGCCGATCTGCCGCCCGAATTCGTGCTGAGCATGAAGATCGACGCGGGCGAAAGCCGGAAGTCATGCCGCGTCGTCTGGCGCCTGCACCATGAGTTTGGCGTTCGATTCACCGACTGAACTCGAGTGTGCGGATGCGCCCGTCTGGTGATTGACCAGGGCGGAAGGGGTGTCATTAACACATCGCTTCACCGCCCTTCACTGAAGTTCACCCACCGTGCAAAATCCCCGTCGCACTTGCATTAACCGTGAACGGCGAATTTCCGCCGTTCACCATTGTTCGCCCCAAGCGCGCGATTTAGTTGGGGCGCGGCCGCGCATGACGTGCCGAGTTCGGAGGTTGTCGCTCGCATGATCGGCGATGGCATGGCAATCGAGCACCGCGGGCGGATCATCCTAGATAGGCCGAAGTGGCCGACGCACCCCGCAGACCCGCGCTATGTACAAGCGGCTTTCGACCCCCTCGATTTTCTGGATTTGGTCGAACTGGCGGAAACAACTTTCGAGCCGTTGAACGTCATCGCGTCGGCGCTGTTGAAGCTTGGGCTGGCGGCCCATCAGGAAGAACACTCGCCGAAGGTGGCAAGCCGGGAATTCGGCTTCGGATAGCTTTCAGCACCGCGCTTTCTTTGTTCTGGCGCGCTTGTTCGTATCCGGCTTGCTCCGAAGGAACCGTTCGCCAATCAGGCTGAACTAATCGTTACCGGCTGGCCACGCCGGGACCTCCGTCGTCAGTCAGGCTCGGCAAAGCCCTAAAGCCGCTCATTTGAGGTGCCCCCGGGGGGGGTATGTGCATAATGCTAGCCGTCAGGCCTGTTCGCGGGACGCCCCGGCCGGCCAGCATTCGTGCGAGAGTGTATCAATGAGCCGCGCCGCTCCAAAGATGCGGGATTTTGCCGAGCGTCTCATTGCGTATGAGACGAGGCGAAATAGATCATCCGCGACAAAAACGCCGGTGGCCTGTCTCGTCATTGATAAGCTGCGGCCGCAGTTGGCGACACTCATGGGCAACATCGGCTTTCATGCGCTCCTGTTGCGCACGCTCGCGCTTGCCAACCCCGAATTTCCGTGGTTGCGCGCGGTGCAGGTCAAAGCGGAAGGCTCTTTGGAAGGGTTGGACGAGCTTGGAACGCAAGTTGATCCGGATGATGTTTTCGAGGGCTGCGCTGTTCTGCTTGCCCAGATGCTTGGACTGCTCGTGACCTTCATCGGCGAAGATTTGACGCTTCGGTTGGTGCGCGAGGTCTGGCCGAAGCTGTCCCTCAACAATTTGGATGTCGGTAAAGGTGATCGATGAAAAACCGGAAACGTAACCCGGCCAAAAAACAGGCCGTGAGCCAGCGGACTAAAGTCACGATCCACAAACTGCCGACCGGCGTTCGTGGCCTCGACGACATTCTGGGCGGCGGCATCCCAGAATTTTCTTTCAACATCATCGCCGGCACGCCAGGTTGCGGCAAAACCACGCTGGCGCACCAGATTGTTTTCGCCAATGCCACGGCACGCAAACCCGCGCTCTATTTCACCGTCCTCGGTGAACCCGCTTTGAAGATGCTGCGCTACCAGCAGCAATATTCTTTCTTCGATGATTCCAAGTTGGGCAAGGCCATCCGATTTATCAACCTGTCCGACGTGGTATTGGAAAAGGATTTAGACGCGGTATTGGAGGAAATTATCAAAGAAGTCACCGCGACGAATCCCGGCGTGGTGGTGGTGGACTCTTTTCGCACCGTGGTCCGCAAAGCGATGGCCAGTGCGAGCGAATTGGAGATGCAATCCTTCATCCAGCGCCTCGCCCAGTTTCTGACCAGTTGGCAAGCCACGTCGTTTCTGGTTGGCGAATATACCGTCGATGAGATGCGCGACAATCCACTGTTCACCGTCGCCGATGGTCTTTTCTGGCTTTCGCAGGTGGCCGAGAGAAATTCTGTCGTGCGAAAACTGCAAATTTACAAATTGCGCGGGGTGGCATCGGTCCCCGGATTGCACACCATCCGCATCAGCGATGAGGGGATGCAAGCCTTCTCGCGCACGCTGGGATTGGTCGGACAAAAATCGAAGCCTTCGCGGCGTCGGCGGCTTTCGGTTGGCGTCCCCGAGTTGGACAAGATGATGGGCGGCGGCATTCTCGAAGGCGACAGTCTCCTGATAGCGGGACCGTCGGGGACGGGCAAATCGGCCTTGGCTACGCAATTTATCGCCGAAGGATTGCGCAAGGGTGAACCGGGTATCATGGCGATCTTCGAGGAACGCCCGAAAGGATACACGGATCGCGCCAACAGTTTTGGTTTAAATTTAAGAACACCGCAGGAAAAGGGAAAGCTCGAAATCCTTTACCTCCGTCCGCTCGACCTTTCGGTGGACGAAACGATGCAAGAAATTCTCGATGCCATCAAAAGGGTCGGCGCAAAGCGGCTGGTGATCGATTCGCTGGTCGGTTTTGAGATGGCGCTCGCACCCGGATTCCGCACGGATTTTCGCGAGTCGCTCTACCGGATGATCGCGGCGTTGACGGGCGCCGGGGTCACGATTCTCAGCACGGTCGAGGTGGAAGACAAGTTTACTGAGATGTCGTTTAGCCATTACACAATTTCGTTCCTCACCGATGACATAATCCGGTTGCGGTGTGTCGAGATCGACGGCCAGCTTCGGAAGGTGATGGTCGTGATTAAAATGCGCGGCGGCAATCACAGCAAAGACATCCGCGAATATATCATCACAGACAAGGGCGTGGTCGTCATCCACCCGCGATCCACGGAATACGACGGGCTGACCACCGGAATCCCACGGAGGGCTGGTCCGCGACCAGCGCAGAAAGAAGAATCCCCGCCCGAGCCGAAGGCAAAGGCGAAGAAGTAGAGATAAAGGGTCCGTTGTGCTACGCTTGGGCCAGCGGGAAGTTCCGTCAGGAATATCATCCAAATGATCCAGCCCGCCCAGACACCTGAAAAGTTGCTCGCAATGAACGAGGCGTTAGTGCTCGGTTCACTGCGCCAGCACGAACTCGTCGAAGCTGCGGACTTGTTAAACACCCGGCTGCAAGAGGAAATCACCGAGCGCAATCAGGTACAGGCCGCATTGCGCGAAAGTGAAGATCGTTATCGCGGCTTGTTCAATTCGATCGACGAAGGCTTTTGCGTCATCGAGAAGGTAGAAGGGGGCGTGGGCGCGCCGCCGGATTTTCTCTATCTCGAAGCCAACCCGGCATTCGCGGTGCAATCCGGCATGAGCGGCATGGTCGGTAAAACCATCCGTCAAGCGTTGCCGGACGAACCTGAGGGGTGGTGCGCCATTTATGACACCGTTCTCAGAACCGGGGAGCCGATAAGGTTTGAACGCGGTCTCGTTACCCACGGGCGGGTGTTGGAACTCTACGCCTTTCGAGTCGAAGACGAAACGCATCGTCGCGTCGCGGTTATCTTCAAGGACATCACCGAGCATAAACGGTCGGAGGAGGCGTTGCGTGAAAGCGAAGAACGCTTTCGCGCCATGTTCGAGTTGGGTCCCGTGGCCGTTTATTTCTGTGATGCCTCAGGTGTGATTCAGAACTTTAACCGCCGCGCTGTCGAACTGTGGAACCGCGAGCCGGCGTCCGGGGATACTGACGAGCGGTTTTGTGGCTCGTTCAAGCTGTTCCGTCCTGACGGCAGTTTTATGCCGCATGAACAGTGCCCGATGGCCGAGGTAATCTCCGGAAAAATTCCGGTCGCGCGTGACGCCGAAATGCTCATCGAGCGGACCGACGGCTCGCGGGTCACCGTGGTTGTGAACATTCGTCCGCTAAAGAACCAGCGCGGGGAAGTCACGGGAGCCATCAATTGCTTTTACGACATTACGGATCGCAAGGCGGCTGAAGAGCGCCAACAGCTCCTCATGAATGAACTCGCACACAGGGGCAAAAATCTGTTGGCTGTGGTTCATTCGATTGCGTCCCGAACGATGTCTGGAACGCGGTCGCTCGCCGAGGCGCGCGAAGTGCTCGCAAACCGCATCCAAGCACTGGCGCGCAGTCAAACGGTGCTCATGGCCGATGGTTTCGAATATGCGTCTTTGACCGAGATTATTCGTCTTGAAATTGAAGGCTTCTCCGATCGGGTCAATGCCGACGGCCCCGATGTAATGCTCAACTCCAAGACCGCGCAGACGTTCGCGCTTCTTATTCATGAACTCGCGACCAATGCCACCAAGCATGGTGCGCTGTCCCGGCCGGCCGGTCGCGTGTCAATCCAGTGGCAGGTTGAGGGAACGGGAGAGCAAGCTGAATTCCGGTTTCGCTGGCAAGAACACGACGGGCCGCCAGTCAAGCCGCCAACCCGCGAGGGCTTCGGTCGCATATTGCTCGAAAAGGTTGTTGCGCAGGATTTTGGCGCGAAAGCAAAAGTCAGTTTTGCACCTGAAGGCTTGGACTATGAAATCCATGCACCGTTGTCGGTCGTGGCGGCCAGCAGTGCGCCTCCCGGCGGGCTCTTGAACGCGGCGCGAAAAGAACTGCGGGAAGTTCCCTGAACGATTCGTCAGACCTAACGTTGGCGTGAGTTCGTTCTTTCTTCCACGCACCGATAATCAAAAGAGAAGTTCGTGAGACACCGAGTCTTGGTTGTGGAAGATGATTTTCTGGTCGCGCTGACAACGATGGATGTTCTGGAAAGCATTGGATGCAAGATCGTCGGACCGGTGGCACGATTGGCAACAGCTATCCAACTTGTTCAATCGGAATCTCTTGACGCTGCAATACTCGACATCAACATTTCCGGCGAGATGATCTGGCCGGTCGCCGAAGAATTGCAGCGCAGGGATGTTCCTTTTATATTTCTCTCGGCTTATCCGACGCTCAGTGTAGTCCCAAAGTTCTTCGCGACTGTCGCGAGGTTGGAAAAGCCATTGGAAAAAAACCGCTTAGTGAATCACCTCCGCGCGATATGGAGCCTCGAGCGCTGACTAAGACCTGTGATTTTGTTTGGCGGGTCAAAGCGAAGGCGGTCCCGCAAAACACTTTTCCCAATGTTAGGTTGGGGCGGTGAAAAGGTGAACGCGAAAAAGGCGTTCAAACCAATGGATTGAAAGAATATTGGCGGAAGGGGTGGGATTCGAACCCACGAGTGAGTTGCCCCACTGCCGGTTTTCAAGACCGGTGCCTTCAACCGCTCGGCCACCCTTCCGTAAGCACGCCCTATCGCGCGTACCGCCTCCCTCCAATGATGCACACCGGCCACACTTGCAAGGGCAGGGCGGCTCGGTTATCCCGCATTCTCGCGCCGCCGCGGGTGGCGGCCAAAGGGCCAATGGTACCAATCGTTTACCATGCCGAAACAGTCGCGGTTCACGGTGCGCCCGGTTTAGGTTAAGATCGAACTTCCTTCGATGGGGATTTAGGCCAGCAGCATGGGTTTGACGGGCGACGGCGCTATTGGCCGCCTTGCACGCCTTGCGGCAGTTGCCGCAGGCGGTCTTGCGCTCGCGAACTGCTCCGGCGGTCTGTCCGGCAGGGTCGATCCGCGTTACGGCGTTTCCGCCAGTGCGCGCGTCGTCGAGCCGGGTCAGCCGGTGCCGAAGGGCGGCGGCGTCTACCGAGTCGGCAAGCCCTATGTGGTCGGCGGTCAGGTCTATGTCCCCGAAGCCGATCCTCATTATTCCGCCGTCGGTCTCGCCTCCTGGTATGGCGACGACTTTCACGGCCGGTACACCGCCAATGGCGAGATCTTCGATGAGAACGCCATTTCCGCCGCGCATCCGACGCTGCCGTTGCCGTCCTATGCGCGCGTCACCAATCTCGCGAACCACAAGTCGATCATCGTCCGCGTCAACGATCGCGGCCCTTATGCCAAGGGCCGCCTGATCGACCTCTCGGTCAAGACGGCGCAGCTTCTCGGCTTCTACGGTCACGGCATCGCCAAGGTGAAGGTCGATTACGTCGGTATGGCGCCGCTCGCGGGCTCCGACGACCGCAAGCTGGTGGCGACATTGCGCGAGGGCGGCCCGGCGGAAGCGCCGGTTCAGGTCGCCTCGGCAAAACCGTTCGCGCCGGCTTATTTCGACAGTCGTCCGATGACAAAAATGGCGCCAATTCCGCCCGACCGTCCCTACCGGCTCGGCGAGGGTGAAATGCCGGTTGGTGATGCGCCAGTGCCGGTCAAGACCGCCTATGTGCCCGCGCCGACCATCGAACTCGCGGCCGCGCGCGCGCCTGTTGTGACGCGCGCTGACGAACCGCGCACTTCGCCGGTTTCGGCTTACGCGCCGGCTCGCTATGATGGCGGCGCTGTCGGCTTCATGACGGGCCGCGGCCTCTACTGAGCGCCGGCCCGAGGCGCCATCGAACCGTCACTGTCGCCTGAGATTACGCGTGAAACGCCATGGCATTGCGATTCCTCTATTCACACCTCGCCGCGGCGGCGCTCGTCGTGGCTCTCGTCGCGGCGCCCGCAGCCGCGCAGAAGAAGGATGCTCCGAAGAAGGACGAGCCACAGATCGGTGCGCCCCACGCCATTCTCATCGATGCCGAGAACGGCGGCGTCCTATACGAGCGCGATCCTGACAAACTGATCTTTCCGGCGAGCCTCGCCAAGTTGATGACCGCAGAATACGTCTTCCACGAGGTCAAGGAAGGCCGCGTCAAGCTCACCGACGAATACGTCGTCAGCGAGAATGCCTGGCGCAAAGGCGGCGCGCCGTCTCACACGTCGACCATGTTCGCGGCTTTGCACAGCCGCGTCAGCGTCGACGATCTCCTGCACGGCATGATCATCCAGTCGGCAAACGATGCCTGCATCGTCATCGCCGAGGCGCTGGCCGGCAACGAAGCGGCCTTCGGTGCGAAACTCACCGAGCGCGCGCGGCAGATTGGGCTCGCTAAATCGACCTTCGCCAATTCCAACGGTCTGCCGGACCCGGGCACGCAGGTGACGACGCGCGAACTCGCTATGCTTGCGCGCCACATCATCCTGAATTATCCGGATTTCTATAAGCTGTTCGGCCAGACCGAATTCACCTGGAACAAGATCAGGCAACCGAACCGCAATCCGCTGCTCCCGATGGGCATCGGCGCCGACGGCCTGAAGACGGGCTTCACGAAGGAAGCTGGCTACGGCCTCGTCGGCTCCGCTGTGCAGAACGGCCTGCGCCTCATCGTTGTCGTCAACGGCGACAAGTCGGCCAAAGAGCGCGCCGAAGACGCCAAAAAACTATTGGAGTGGGGGTTCCGCAGTTTCGAGCAGCGCATCCTGTTCGCCGAAGGCCAGACGCTGGGCACGGCCAAGGTCTATGGCGGCGCCGAAGGCAAGGTGCCGCTGTTGGCCGACGGCCTCGTCAAGGTCATGATGCCGAAGGCTGGCGGCGAGCGGCTCATCGCCCGGATCGTCTACACCGGTCCCGTGCCGGCGCCGGTCAAGCAAGGGCAGACGATCGGCGCGGTAAAAGTCTGGCGCGGCGCGAACCTGATCCTGACGCAGCCGCTGCATGCGTCCGAGAATGTCCGCGTGGGCTCGCTGCCGCAGCGCGCCTTCGATGCTGTGACCGAGATGGTGATCGCCCTGTTCCGAGCCGGCGCCGAGCGGTTATAAGGGCCAGCCGGCTTCGGTCCGGCGGACCAGAGACCGTTGATGCGCGGACGTTTCATCACCTTCGAGGGCGGGGAGGGCAGCGGCAAGTCCACCCACACCAAGACGCTCGCCGAGCGGCTCGAGGCCCAGGGCATCGAGGTGGTGCTCACCCGCGAACCCGGCGGCTCGCCCGGCGCCGAGATCATCCGCCACGTCATTCTCTCCGGCGTCGCCAAGCCACTCGGCGCCGAAACCGAAGCTTTTCTGTTCGCAGCGGCGCGCGACGATCACGTGCGCAATACCATCCTGCCGGCGCTTGAGGCCGGACGCTGGGTGATCTGCGATCGGTTCATCGATTCCACGCGCGTCTATCAGGGCACGCTCGGCAAAGTCGATGGCAAGCTCATTCGCGGCCTCGAGCGCATCACCGTCGGTAAGGCCGCGCGCCCCGAACTGACCTTCCTGCTCGACGTGCCGGCGACCGTGGGGCTTGCCCGTGCGCAGAAGCGGCGCGGGCAAGGGATGGCGGACCGTTTCGAATCCGAGTCGGTCGAATTCCACGAGGATCTGCGCGCCGCCTACCGCGCGCTTGCCGCCCAGGAGCCGAACCGGATTGTCGTCATTGACGGCCGCGCTCCGCGCGAGGTTGTGGCCGAGCGCATCTGGGCGGCGGTCGAGGAACGGCTGCGCCCTGCGCCGGCATTGACGCAGGCGGCCGCGCCGTGAGCGAGGACGACAGCGAGGTCAAGACGCCGCGAGAGACTTTCGCGCTGTTCGGGCACGGAGAGGCGGAAGCAGCGCTGCTCGAGGCCTACAAGGGCGGACGCATCGCGCATGCCTGGCTGATCGGCGGCCCGCCCGGCATCGGCAAGGCGACACTGGTCTTTCGATTTGCTCGTTTTGTACTGGCGCATCCCGATCCGCAAGCCGCGGACGTGCAACGGGCGACTTCGCTCGCGGTCGGTCAAGACCACGTCGTCGCGCGGCGCATCGCGGCGCAGGCGCAAGGCGACCTGCGCGTGCTCGAGCGCGTTGTGAACGAGCAGACCGGCAAGCTCTACACCAACATCCGCGTCGACGACGTGCGCCGCGTCGTGTCGTTCTTTTCCGGAACGGCGGGCGAGGGCGGCTGGCGCATCGCCATCGTCGATGCCGTCGATGATCTCGCGCGCGAGGGCGCCAATGCGCTGCTGAAAGTGCTGGAGGAGCCGCCGGCACGCACGCTGCTACTTTTGATCAGCCATTCGCCGGGACGCGAA
>Ga0208357_1002630_pt1 | contig 11724 bp, 8 predicted proteins | sample NGESurdeep092012_6_FD_184487 | JGI IMG/M metagenome (GOLD analysis project Ga0208357, IMG submission 184487) | Arctic peat soil microbial communities from Barrow, Alaska - NGEE Surface sample F52-2 deep-092012 (SPAdes) | ecosystem: Environmental > Terrestrial > Soil > Wetlands > Peat ... | reverse complement strand
GACGTCGGCCTGGCGCGCGAGTTCCTTCACCACGTGTCGCACCGACATCACGGTGTCGCCCATGGTGAGGGCGTCGGTGTAGCGCAGATCGATCTCGTGCTGTCCCGGCGCGTCTTCGTGCTGGGCGTGCTCGACGCCGATCCCCATCTCTTCGAGCGTCAGGACCGTGCGGCGCCGCAGTTGGCTCGCGGTGTCATCGGGCAACAGGTCGAAATAGCTCCCGCGGTCGATCGGCACGGGTGCGTTCGTCCTGTCGAGTGCTTCGAAGTAGAAGTACTCGATCTCGGGCGCGACGAAGAACGTGTAGCCCTGCGCGCGGGCCTCACCAAGCACCCGTCGTAACTGTTGGCGCGGACAGCCCTCGAAGGGCGTGCCGTCGATATTGACGATGTCGCAGAACACTCGCGCCACCCCGGCGCCCTCTTCGTACCAGGGCAGGAGTTGGAACGTCGTGAGGTCCGGCCGTGCGAGGACGTCGGACTCCTGGGTTCGCGAGAAGCCGTCGATTGAACTGCCGTCGAAGGTCATGCCCTGGTCGAGGGCGTCTTCGAGTTCGGCGGGAGTTACGTGGAAAGCCTTGTGGCGACCGAGGACATCGGTGAACCACAGTTGGACGAAGCGGATGCCGCGCTCCTCCACAGTTCGTAGTACGTACTGGGCCTCGCTTTGCATATGGATCATTCTCGCACCTTCCCGCCGGTTCCACTTTTGGTCCGCAAAGTACAAAGCCCGCCGCTGCGAAGCGGCGGGCTTTGTACGCGAATGTCAGCGTCGAGCCGCCGCCTTCTTCGCCGGAGCTTTCTTGGCGACGACCTTCTTCGCGGGTGTCTTCTTCGCGGCCACTTTCTTGGCGGACGCCTTGGTCTTGGCGCTCGCGGCGCTGCACACCGTCTCGGTGATCAGCCGAGCGACGACGTAGGGGTCGACGTTGGCGTTCGGGCGACGGTCCTCGAGGTAGCCCTTCTTCTCACGAGCGACCTGTCCGGGAATGCGAATCGACGCACCGCGGTCCGAGACGCCGTAGGAGAACTTTGACCAGTGCGCGGTCTCGTGCGCTCCGGTGAGCCGTTCTTCGATGCCGACGCCGTAGTTGGAAATGTGCTCTTTCACACGAGTTCCGATCGCCTCAGCCCCGGCGACGACGGCGGCGTAGCCGCCGTTGGCGCGCATTTGCTTCGTCGAGAAGTTGGTGTGCGCACCGGCGCCATTCCAGTCACCCTTGATCGGTTTGGCGTCGAAGCTCACGTCGACGCCGAACTCTTCGGCGATGCGCTCAAGGAGCCAGCGCGCGAGCCACAGTTGGTCGCCGACCTCGACCGGGTCGAGCACGCCGACTTGAAACTCCCACTGTCCCATCATCACTTCGGCGTTCGTGCCCTCGATGTCGATGCCGGCGCGCAGGCACGCCAAGGTGTGAGCTTCGACGATGTCACGTCCCGGCATCTTCGTACCGCCGACTCCGCAGTAGTACGGGCCCTGCGGCGCGGGAAAACCGTCTTCAGGCCAGCCGTAGGGTCGCCCGTCTTGGAAGAACGTGTACTCCTGCTCGATGCCGAACTTGGGCTCGAAACTCGCGTACTGCTTGGCGACGGCGGCCGCGGCGGCTCGTTCGTTGGTGACGTGGGGCGTGAAGTCGGCGTTCAAGACTTCGCACATCACGAGTACGTCGTTCGGACCTCGAAGCGGGTCAGGAACGGTGAAGACCGGTTGCAGCACACAGTCCGAGAAATGTCCGGTCGCTTGATTCGTACTCGACCCGTCGAAGCCCCACACTGGTGGCTTCTGTCCGACGGTGACGATCTTGGTCTTGCTGCGCAACTTGCGGGTTGGCTCGCTTCCGTCGATCCAGATGTATTCGGCCTGATACTTCAAAGTCGCTCCTTATAGACGTCATGACGCACCGCGTGCGCTCCCATCCAGTCTGGTCCAGCGACGTCGATTATCAGCCCCAGTTTTGTTAACCGCGTGTGAACGTTGGCCAGAGTTTCGAGGGTCGTGCGCCGGTAGGCTCAACTCCGTGCCAGTGATCAGACTCGCCATGGCCCAAATGAATGCGGTCGTGGGCGGATTTGCCCAAAACGTCGAAACGCTCGGGCGATTCCGCACCCAGGCGGCCTCGGCGGGCGCCGACCTCGTGCTGACGCCCGAGCTTTCCCTGATGGGCTATCCCCCCGAAGACCTGCTCTTGAAAGAGGGCTTCATCGAAGCGTCGCGGGTGGCGTTGATTGAAATGGCGCTATTGGATAACGTGCCACCGGTCCTGGTCGGCACCGTCGTGAGTGAAGGCCTGGAAGATATTGCTCTGGCGCCCTCGAGCGACGGCCGCGACGTTGCGCGACCGGCCTTTGGCGAACTCGGATCGCCCCATATCGCCAACGCCCTGGTTGCGTTGAGCGATGATGGCGTCGCCGCCATCGCCACCAAGCGACATTTGCCGAACTACGACGTCTTCGACGAGCAGCGGTACTTCCACCCCGGCGTCGGGCCGCACACCATCATCAACGTTCGCGGCGTGGCCGTCGGTCTCTTGATCTGCGAGGACGTGTGGATCCGCAACGGACCGGCCGCCGAACTGGCCCGTCAGGGCGCGACGTTGTTGGTCGTCGCGAACGCCTCGCCGTACGCCCGAGGGCGCCGCGAGGAGCGAGAGGCGGTGCTGCGCGAGCGCGCCCTCGAGACGAACTGTCCCATTGCGTACGTCAACCTCGTGGGTGGTCAGGACGAACTCGTGTACGACGGCCAGAGCGTCGTCGTGAACGCCCAGGGCGACGTGATCGCGCGCGCCGCCGCGTTCAGCGAGGAGTTGTTGGTCTGTGAGATCGACGCGCGCGAGTCAACCCAGGGCGTGCCGCTCAACATCAGCTACGCCCGCGACGACGAACGCCTCACCGCGTTGCACGTGAACAGAGTCGCCGAGCCGTTGAGCGAAGTCGAAGAGGTCTACCAAGCCCTGGTCATGGGGACGCGCGACTATTTACGCAAGAACGGGTTTCGAACGGCGGTGATCGCGCTCTCGGGCGGAGTCGACTCTTCGCTGGTCGCGGCGATCGCGGTCGACGCCGTGGGCGCGCGTGCCGTACGCGGCTTCACGATGCCGTCGCGCTACTCATCGGGTCATTCCGTCACCGATGCCGAGGAGCTCGCGTCACGCCTCGATATCGAGATCACGACGATTCCGATCGAGGGCGCCCACGTGGCCTTCGGTACGGCACTGGAAAACGTGCTCGATGGGGAACCGAAGGGCATCACGGACGAGAACCTCCAGTCGCGCATTCGCGGCGTCTTGCTGATGGCCATCTCGAATGACACCGGGGCGATCGTGCTCACGACCGGGAACAAATCCGAGATGGCGACTGGCTACTCCACGCTCTACGGGGACTCCGTCGGGGGCTTCGCGGTCATCAAGGACGTCCCGAAGACGCTGGTCTACGAACTCTGTCGCTACCGCAATGAACTCGCGGCCAAGGACGGCGACCCCGAGCCGATCCCGGCCGGGGTGTTGAGCAAGGCTCCGTCGGCCGAACTTCGACCGGACCAGCGCGACGACCAGTCGCTGCCGCCCTACGACGTGCTCGATCCACTGCTCGAGCTCTACGTGGAAGATGACGCCACCGCCGAGATCATGATCGCCGGAGGCCACGACCCGGAACTCGTGTTCCAGATCACTCGACTGGTCGACCGCAGCGAGTACAAACGCCGTCAGATGGCTCCGGGCGTACGGATATCCAAAAAGGCCTTCGGTCGCGACCGTCGTATGCCGATCACCAACGCGTTTCGCCAAGAGACCTTGTGACACCAACGAATCGCGAGATCGCCGAACATCTCCTCGCGTGTTACGACACCATTTATATGGTCCTCGGCGAGAGCGCCCCGACGTTGTCCAACGACGCCTACGTGGTGCGCACCTACGAGACGGCGCGGGCCTATGGGGCCCTGGCCCTGGGGTTGCGAGAACACCTCGACGAACCGGCGTCGAGCCCGATTCCGGTACTTGAGGAGGTCCTTCGTCGGGCCGTGGCCGGTGACGGGTCGGGGGCCCTGGTGCTCTACGCGATGGCCATGGTCGTGGGACCACGACTCCTGGTGTCATTGCTCGACGCGCGCACGGCGCTGTCACCCGATCCGGGCCTCACGGCGTTGTTCAATGACGCCTCGATGGTCGTCGTGAAGGAGATCCGAGCGACCGGCGAGGTCGCGAGGGACCAGGCACCGATCGAGGACATCGAGTGGCAACCACTGGCCCGGGATCTCTCGACGACGTTCGATCTGGCGGGAAACGCAGAGAGTCTGGGCATTTCCGGGTAAGTTGCATAGCCCCGTATAACTAGTAGTACCGGAATCTCCGGTGTCGGGTATCAAGGGAGAACCATGGCAAAAGATCGCGTTGATAGGGATGACGAGGACCTCGTACGTCTCTACCTCTCCGATATTGGTCAGTACACCCTCTTGACCAAGGACGACGAAGTTCGCCTGGCCCAGACCATCGAAGAGGGTCGCGAAGCCAAGGCCGAGCTCGACGCGTCTGAGACCGACAAAAAGATCAAACTCACGCCGAGCAAGAAGCTGGCCCTCAAACGATCAGTGCACCGCGGTGACCAGGCCGAACGCGACTTCGTACAGTCGAACCTGCGACTCGTGGTCTCAATCGCCAAGAAGTACCAGGCATCCGGTCTTCCGTTGCTCGACCTTATTCAAGAGGGCAACCTGGGTCTGATGCACGCCGTCGAGAAGTTCGACTGGCGCAAGGGCTTCAAATTCTCGACCTACGCCACGTGGTGGATTCGCCAGGCGATCACCCGCGGAATCGCCAATACCGGTCGCACGATCCGTCTTCCGGTGCACGCCGGCGACACACTGGCCCGAGTTCAAAAGGCCCAGTCGCGTCTGGAACTCAAGTTCGGGCGACCCCCGACCATCAAGGAACTCTGCGACGAATGCGAGATGCCCGAGGACAAGTTGATCGAGGCGTTGCGATTCCGCTCCGAGCCCATCTCACTGTCCGAGCCCCTACGCGAAGACGGCGACGCCGAATTGGGTGACGTCGTGGAAGACCGCTCGGCCGAGTCGCCGTTCGACGTGGCCGCCGTGAAGATGATGCCGGCCGCGATCGAGAAGCTGCTTCAGCCGCTCGATGAGCGCGAGCAGAAGATCCTGCGCATGCGATTCGGTCTCGATGGCGCCGGAGAGATCCGCACCCTCGAAGACGTCGGCGCCGAGATGAACTTGACGCGCGAGCGGATTCGCCAGATCGAGGCGCGCGCGATGAGCAAACTGCGTCACCCGTCCTCGGACACCGGCGCGCGCGACCTGCTGACGCTCTAACGTCGCTGGAAGTTGCGACCCAGCACGGCCGCAACGCCGATGACGAGTGCGCTGAGCAAATAGGGCACGTTCGAGCGGGATCGGTCGTGGGCTCGCACCGGGTGCTTGAAATTCAGAATTGGCCACTGATTCTCGTGGGCGGCTTTGGCCAAGTGGCGATCGGCGTTGACGGCGTAGGCGTGTCCGACTGATTCGAGCATCGGGATATCGGTCTCGGAGTCGGAGTACGCGAACGATTCGTTGAGATCGATGTCGCGCCTCTGGGCCAGTTCACGAATCGCGATTGCCTTGTTCTCGCCCTGGGCGAAGAACTCCATGCCACCAGTGAACTTGCCGTGCTCGTCGATCTTCGCCCTTGACGAGATGGCACCGGTGATGCCGAGCAGTTCGGCGAAGGGCTCCACGATCTCGGCCGGCGACGCACTCACCAACCACACTTCGTCGCCCTGGGCCATGTGATGATCGATGAGTTCGAGGGCCTCTCCGTAGATCAGTGGCTCGATAATCTCGTTGATGGTCTCCGCGACGAGTTTCTTCACCTCCAAGTGGTCCCAGCCCTTGGTGATTTGCAAGATCGATTCACGGATCTTCTCGAGTTTCTCTTCGTCGGCGCCCAATCGCATAAACATGGTCTGACTCAGCACTCCCCAGAGGAGCGTGCGACGATGGAGAAGTCCGCGAGCGTGGAACTCGGGGCCGAATGCGACGAGCGAGGACTTCGCGATCACCGTCTTGTCTAGGTCAAAGAAGGCCGCTCGCACCCATCCATGCTAGGTCCGGTTCCGTTGACGTGTCCGCAGACTACGCAACGAACGCCGACGCGCACTCTTGCGTGGCGTCGGCGCGAGTGATCAATATCACGTGATCGTGCTCGAGGAAATGCATCGAGGGCGAAGGCACGAGTGGTTGACTGCTGCGCACGACGGCCACGATGCGCACGGAGTCGGGGAGGAGCAGTTCATCGAGCGTGAGGTGATTCGTGACCGCGGGCGCGTTCGCCGCGAGCGTGACCTCGATCAGTCGCATTCGACCTTGTGCGAGGTCCATCAAGTTGATGATCGCGCCGACTTCGACGGCCTCGTCGACGAGCGAGGTAATGAGCGCCGGTGTCGATACCGAGATGTCGACACCCCAACTCTCGTTGAAGAGCCATTCGTTGCGCGAGTTGTTGATACGACTGATGACGCGCGGTACACCGAACTCCTGTTTCGAGAGCCAACTGATCACGAGGTTGTCCTCGTCGTCGCCGGTCGCGGCGATGACCACGTCGACACTGCGCAGGTCGGCCGCCGCGAGGTTGGCGTATTCGCACGCGTCGGCCGCCATCACGTTGACGCCGGGCAACATCGCCTTTAAACGTTCGGCGGTCGTCGAGACTTGCTCGAGCAGCGTGACGTCATGGTGACGGTCCACGAGGTCCAACGCGATCGAGACGCCCACCGAGCCGCCACCGGCGATCATCACTCTCATCGTTGTCCGTTCTCGATGAGTGACTTCAATTCTTCGAGTCCCTCGGTCGTGACGAGGAATTCGAGCACGTCATCTTCTTGGGCGAAGAGCCCGTCGATGTTCACTCGGCCCTGACCCCCGCGGATGACGCCGATGACGCGGATGCTGTCACCGTGGTCGTAGTAACTGATTGGCTTTCCGGCGAGCACGTCGGGGACGATGCGCTCCACCAGATGCAGGGTGCCCGAACTCGCGGTCCACTCGACCGAGTCGTCGGCGGGCAGGATCCAACGCTTCACCTGCTGGGTCGTCCAGAGCGACGTCGCGACCGTCGGGATGCCGAGTTTCATGTAGATGTCGGCGCGCGCGGGGTCGTAGATGCGAGCCACGACGCTCTTTATCTCGTAGTTGTCGCGCGCGATGCGCGCGCAGAGGATGTTCGTGTTGTCCCCGCTCGTCACCGCGGCCAACGCGTTGGCCCGGCGGGCGTCGGCCTGAAAAAGGACGTCGCGGTCGAAGCCCGAGCCGACGATGGTTTTGCCGTGAAAGTGGTGCAATCGCCTGAAGGCGTCGCGGTTTTTGTCGACGACGACGACGGAGTGGCCCTCTTCGGAGAGTTGCATCGCGAGCTCTGATCCCACTCGACCACAGCCGATGACGACGATATGCACTCCGTCATCTGAACACACTTCGCGACGAAGGTGCAACTGACGAAACGGGCCTCGTGGCGTCACCTAAGTCGTTCGAGGCCCTCGTTTAGTATCGAATGAGTGTCAGAAGCCGATAACGAGATCTCCAAAAAATCGCCTCTTCTGACGTCCCACGCCAATTTGGCAGACGTGTATCCCGAATCCTTGGGATATCGCCTCAAGCGACTCCTGCTGGGAAAGCCGTTCGTTACGGAACAGTTGAGCGGCGAGCGGCTCAACCGGGCCGTGGCGCTCGGGGTCTTGTCACCGGACTGCATCTCGTCCTCGGCGTACGGCACCGAGGAGATCCTCACGCAGATGACGCCGTTCATCGGTATTGCGGCGTTCGCCCTCGTCGTGCCGATCATGTTCGTGATTCTCGGCGTTCTCTTCTTTGTCACCACGAGCTACATGGACGTCATCAAGTACTACACGACCGCCGGGGGATCGTACGTCGTCGCGCGCGACAACTTCGGTCCGAAGATCGCCCAGATCGCCGCCGTCGCACTCTTGATCGACTATACGGTCACCGTCGCGGTCCAGTGCTCGGCCGGCACCGCCGTATTGGCGAGCATGATCCCATCAATCCGCGAACATCCGTATCCACTGTTGATCACCATCGGCGTCGTTCTGGTACTCATCTACGGCAACCTGCGCGGACTGAAGGAAGCGGGTAGTTACTTCGCGTTCCCGACGTACTTCTACATCGTGATGATGACCTCGATGATCATCTTCGGCTTCTACAAGAAGATCGTCGGTTCACTCGATCGGATCCCGCTCCCGATGCAGAGAGACCTCATCGGTCACCATCTCGGATCCAAGGGCACCGGTGTTTTGATGGGTCTCGCCTTCATCTCGCTGCTTCGCGCCTACGCGCAGGGCGGTTCGTCGTTGACCGGTCTCGAAGCGATCTCTAACGGCGTCGCCAGTTTCCGTCGTCCGGAGTCGCAGAATGCTCGCAAGACCCTGGTCACGATGTCGAGCATTCTGGCGTTCCTGCTTCTGGGCATCACGCTGCTCGCGGCGTGGACCCACGCGATCCCCTACGACGCCGGCTATCCCACCGTCGTCAGCCAAGAGGTGCTGGACGTCTTTGGTGCTCACGGGATAGGTCACATCATTTACTACGTTGCTCTGGTCGCGACCATCATGATCCTCTACACCGGTGGCAACACGTCCTTCAACGGGTTTCCGTTCCTCGCGAACTACGTCGCGACCGACAAATATCTGCCTCGCCAGCTAACGAAACGGGGCCATCGACTCGCGTTCTCCAACGGGATCATCGTGCTGGGCGTCGTCGCCTTGACGCTGATCATCGTCTTCGACGCCAGCGTGAACTCGCTCGTCGCGCTGTACGCGATCGGCGTGTTCACGGGCTTCACGTTGGCCGGTGCGGGAATGGTGGCGCGACATTTGCGAGAGAGGACCGGCAAGTGGCAATTCGGCGTCTTCGTGAACGCACTGTCGGCAACCGTGACCGCGATCGTGGTTCTGATCTTCCTGATCGTCAAGTTCGCCGAGGGCGCCTGGATCATCGCCGTCGTGGGGCCATTCATGTACTGGGCATTGATTCGACTCAATAAACAGTACGTTCGAGAAGAGCGAGCCTTCGAAGCCGTGAGTGGCCGGGCCGCGACCATGAACATCCGGATGAACCGCGTCGTGGTCTTCGTCGACACCTACGACCTCGTCACCGAGAGGTCCCTGCTCTACTGCCTGTCGCTTAACGCGTACTCCATTCGCGCCGTTCACTTCGATATCGACCCCGTCGTCACCGCCCGCCTCGAAGCGAAATGGGGCGCGTCGGGCACCGCGTCGACCGGTATCACGCTCGAGATCGTCGAATGCGACGACCGACGCGTCGACCGCGCCGCGTTGGAACTCGTGGCCGACGTCGTGCGCGACCCCGAGGTCTTCTGCATGGTCATCCTGCCGCGCCGGGGTTACGTCTCTCGGCTACAGCGGTTCTTGCACGACCGCAGCGCCGACGCGATCGCCGGCGCCATCATGCACGTGCCGCGAACGGCCGCCACGATCGTGCCGTATCGCGCGGTCCGGAAAATCTCCGAAGGATCGATGCAAGAGGCCCCGCGAAGCGACGAAGTCGTCCGCGGGGGCGTGCGCGACAGTGCGCACCTCGTCGCGGACGTGAAGTTGGCCCAACGCTCGGTCGACTCCGAACCGATTGGCGGCTTGGCCGAGCGTCAGTTCGCGGAGATCGCCGGTCGGGTGCGCTCGATGGCGATCAATCACGAGAGTGGTGGTCACGAACTACGTTGCGTGATCGCCGACAATACGGGTTCGGTCACGCTCGTGTTTCAGGGTCGCTCGAACATCCCGGGCATCGAACGCGGGACGCGACTGCTCGTTCGCGGCACGGTGACGTCACTTCGTCGTGAAGCGGTGATCCTCAATCCTCAGTACGAGATTGTGGCCGCACCGCAAGGTGACAACTAAGACACCACAATGAGCGAATCACCAGTGCACGCCCAGCTATTGACGCGACCGATGGGTCGTTGACGTCGTGCATGTCGCCGGTAGGGTCCAAGACCTGTCTATCTTGTAGAGCGCAAGGAGAGGTGGCGTACGCGCCGCCGCGTCAATCTGAGAAAGGAGAAGCATGGCCCGAGCCCTCGTCATCGTCGAATCAATCGCGAAAGCGACACGGATCCAGGGCATGCTCGGTCCCGACTACATCGTGAAGCCCTCGATCGGACACATTCGTGACCTTCCCCAGAGCGCCGCGGACATCCCCGCTTCGGTGAAGGGCGAGAAGTGGGCCCGGCTCGGCATCAACGTCCACGACCACTTCAAGCCGGTCTACGTCATCTCGAGTGACCGCAAGAAAATCGTGGCTGAACTCAAAGCCGCCCTCAAACAGGTGGACGAGCTGTATCTCGCGACCGACGAGGACCGTGAGGGCGAAGCCATCGCCTGGCACCTCCAAGAAGTGTTGAATCCCAAGGTGCCCGTCAAGCGGATGGTCTTCCACGAGATCACGCCCGCCGCCATCGCCAAGGCGGTGAGCGAGACCCGCGACCTCGATCTACGTCTCGTCGACGCGCAAGAAGGTCGTCGCTTCCTCGACCGCCTCGTCGGCTACGAAGTCTCTCCCGTCCTCTGGCGCGCGGTCGACAAAGCCCGTTCGGCCGGACGCGTCCAGTCGGTCGCGATTCGACTGGTGTGCGAGCGCGAACGCGAGCGAATGGACTTCACCTCGGCGACGTGGTTCGATGTCACGGCCGCCATGACTACCAAGGGCAACGCCTTTGACGCCACGCTCGAGTCAGTGGAGGGATCCTCGCTCGCGACCGGCAAGAACTTCGACGCGTTCGGCGTGCTCGACGCCAAGGCGAACGTGCAGGTCTTGAGCGAGACGTCGGCGACGTCGATCGCCGAAGCGCTGCCCGGCGCCACGGTAACGGTGACGTCAGTCGCTTCGACGCCGAGAACGCAGCGCCCGCAGCCACCGTTCATGACGTCGTCGCTCCAGATCGAGGCCAGTCGCAAACTCCGTTTCGATCCGGAACGCACGATGCGCGCGGCCCAACGACTCTACGAGCAGGGTTGGATCACCTACATGCGAACCGATTCGACGACGCTGTCGGACGAAGCGATCCGGGCCGCTCGCGCGACGGCGGCGACGATGTTCGGTGACGACTACGTCGCTGACGCCCCCCGGCGCTACGACCGCAAGGTGAAGAACGCGCAAGAGGCGCACGAAGCGATTCGACCGGCCGGCGAATCTTTTCGCTCACTCGACGAAGCGCACTCCCAACTCGGAGGCGATGAACTCGCCGTGTACGACCTCGTGTGGAAGCGCACGATCGCCTCGCAGATGGTCGACGCACGATTGACCCAAGACAAGGTCCGTCTGGAATCCGCATTGAGCGACGTCGCCGGCTTCGAGGGCACCGTGTTCGTAGGACTGAGCGCCACCGGTCTGCGGATCGAATTCCCCGGCTTTCGACGGGCCTACGTCGAGGGGACCGACGACCCCGAGGCCGAGTTGGCCGACCAGGAGCGAATCCTGCCGCCGCTCGCTGAGGGCGAGGTCGTGCCGGTCACGAGCGCCGAAGCGAAGGGTCACGACACGCAGCCACCGGACCGCTACTCCGAGGCGACATTGATCAAGAAACTCGAAGACCTCGGCATCGGACGACCGTCGACCTACGCGTCGGTGATGAAGACGATCGATCGACGCGGCTACGTGTGGAAGAAGGGCAAGTCCCTCGTGCCGGCCTTTCGAGCCTTCGCCGTCGTC
>Ga0208357_1002629_pt1 | contig 11731 bp, 13 predicted proteins | sample NGESurdeep092012_6_FD_184487 | JGI IMG/M metagenome (GOLD analysis project Ga0208357, IMG submission 184487) | Arctic peat soil microbial communities from Barrow, Alaska - NGEE Surface sample F52-2 deep-092012 (SPAdes) | ecosystem: Environmental > Terrestrial > Soil > Wetlands > Peat ... | reverse complement strand
CGAAGGCAGGATGCCGAAGCGAACGGCGAAGCCGGCCCGAAGGGCGTGCCGCAGGAGCGGCACGTAAGGCGGATGGGGATGCTCTTGATCCTGCTTTTGCACGGCGAAAAGCGCCCCCTTCCGCCCTTCGGGCACCTCCCCCCGCTGCGCGGGGGAAACAAGAGCAATTTTTTTTCACAGCCTCTCAGCGCCGGGCCAGCAGCGCCTCGATCTGCGCAGGCTCCTTCGGCATCGCCGCGGTCAGCACGTCGTGGCCGTCGCGGGTCACCGCCACGTCGTCCTCGATGCGGATGCCGATGCCGCGCCAGCGCTCGGCCACCGAGCGGTCATCCGCGGCGACATACAGGCCCGGCTCCACCGTCAGCACCATGCCCGGTTCGAGCAGGCGCGATTCCCCGTCGATGCGATAGTCGCCGACGTCGTGCACATCCAGGCCCAGCCAGTGGCCGGTCTTGGCGGCAAAGAAGCGCCGATAACTGCCCGCTCCAATCGCCTCGTCGGCATTCCCCTTCAACAAACCCAGCTCGCACAGTCCCTCGGTCAGCACGCGCACCGCCGCGTTGTGCGAGGCGTTGAACGGCCGCCCCGGAAGAATTTCGTCAATCGCCGCCAGTTGCGCGGCCAGCACCACCTCGTACAGCGCCCGCTGCTCGCGGTTGTAACGGCCGTTGGGCGGAAACGTGCGACTGATGTCGGAGGCATAGCAGTCCAGTTCCGCGCCGGCATCGAGCAGCAGCAAGTCGCCCTCGCGCAGTAGCGCGCGGTTGCTCTGGTAGTGCATCACGCAGGCGTTGGCCCCCCCGGCGACGGTGGGTGAAAATGCGGGGACCGCGCCGTGCCGGCGGATCACCCCGAGCAGTTCGGCCTCGACCTCGTACTCATGTCGACCCGGTTGGGCCAGTCGCAGCGCCGCCAGCTGCGCCTCCACTGCAATCGCCGCCGACGCGCGCATCAGCTTCAGTTCGGCACGCGACTTGAACAGGCGCAAGTCGTGCAGCAGGTGCCCCAGCGCCACGAACTCCTTCGGCACCACGCCGCCGCCACGCAACTGGCGCAGTCGACGCACCCAGCCCAGCAGTTGTGCGTCGAACCCGGCCTCGTGACCGAAATGGCAATACACCCGGCTGCGGCCCTCGATCATCCCGGGCAGGATGTCGTCGATGTCCTCGATCGGAAACGCGTCATCCATGCCGTAAGCCGATACCGCCTGCTCGGTGCCGATGCCAGGGCCATGCCAGCGCTCGTGCTCGGGATCGCGTTCGCGACAGAACAGCACCGCTTCGCCATGCTGCCGTCCAGGCAGCAAGGCCAGCACGGCATCGGGCTCGGGAAAGCCGACCAGATAATGGAAATCCGAATCCTGGCGGTACGGCCACGCCGCATCCGCATTGCGCATGCGTTCGGGTGCGGCGGCCACCAGCAGGACCGCTTCAGGCCCGGCCATCTGCATCAACTGGCGACGTCGGCGGGCAAATTCGCCGGCCGTGATTGCCAGCCCTGTCGCGACCGGGATCAATGCACGGTTCCGCCGGATGCGGCATCGCGTGAGCCGCATTCGGCGAACAGCAGCATCGCAGCCATCCGCACGAATTCGTGCACCTCGATCAGGGCATCCTCATCCTCGTTCTCGTTGCGCAAATCGAACGACGACGCCGCCACCGTGCCCAGGTCCCGCAGGATCTCCTGCGCCTCCTCCGACAATTGGGCGTGCGCCGCCACACCGGCCAAACCAAAGCCGCCGAGGAACCCGCGACACCAGTCGACCATGGCCTCGGCGCGCTCCGCCAGCGGCCGGTCATCTTCGGGCACGATCGGCTCGAAGCCGAGTTCCGGGTCGGCCAACTCGCCCTGGCTTTGCCGCGCAAGTTGGTCCAGCACGGCCAGGTCGCTGGCAGCCGGCGCGGTGGCTTCGCCGTCCAGCTGCAATACGGCCAGTACCGTACTTCCGCGCAGCGTGCCGCCGCCGGCCAGGAAACCGCACAACGAGCCATGCAACTCGCTGGCGTCGGTGCCCAGGCGCAATCGCATGATCAGCGCATCGATATCGTCGTGGCCCAGCGGTTCGGTAGCGGCCATGGCGTTGCTCCTGCGGAAAATGCGGCCAGTTTAATGCACCAGGGATGCCCTGATTTATTCAACGCAGGTGTCACCGGCCAGGGAGCCTCGGCAATGTCGAGTGCGGCGCGGATTTTCGTGGTTGTCCTGCTATAGTTTCCGGCATGAGCACGCCAGACCATGTCGACCCTGTACAACAAGAGTTGGCCGCCCTGGGCCAGCAACTGGATCACCTGCTCGGGACCGTGCGACGGCTCAACGAAGAGAACCGCAGCCTGCGCCAGAGTCAGGAGCAGTTGTCCGGCGAACGCGCCGGTTTGCTGGCCCGCAACGAGCAGGCACGCAGCCGCGTCGAGGCGATGATCCAGCGGCTGAAATCGCTTGAAAGCAACGGCTGATAGAAACCATGTCCAGCAGTGAACCGGTCGCGCTGCGACTGATCGATCGCGAATTCCTGATTGCCTGTGCGCCGGAAGAGCGCGATGGCCTGCTCGAGGCCGCCGGCTACCTCGACCGCAAGATGCGTGAATTGCGGGCCCATGCCAAGGCACCCAGTTTCGAGCGGCTTGCCGTGCTCACCGCGATCAGCGTGACGCATGAGTTCATCAGCCTGCGCAAACAGCACGACGGGCAAAGCCAGCGTGTCACCGATGGCCTGGCCAGTTTGCGCAGCAAGCTGAACGCGGCGTTGGAAAACGACGCCGGCAAGTCCTGAACGCCACACCTCGTGCAAGCAAGCGGTTCGGCGCCCGGCGGTGGACATTTGTGCACAAGCGCCTAGAATCGATCTTGGCGTTTTCTGCGGTGTTCGCCAGCACACTCTTACATTTGCCTTGTTCCTAAATACGGCCCCGGGTCGGCTTCGCATCGGTTGTTGTGCATGTCCGCCACGTGCGGAAAGCCTCTAGACCATGCAAGCTCTCCCACCTGATCCATCTTGGATCAAGGTCGTTTGGTGGGCAGCGGCATCGCGGTTTACGCCACTTCATTTTTCCACTCTGTTCGCCAGCTGGCGGACAGAGTGAATCACGACGGAGTCGAGCGACACGTGGACGCGCCTGCCCAACGCCGCGAGCTTCGCCAGCGCCTGATTGACCAGCGTCGCGCACTCGCGCCCGGTGAGCGCATCGCCGCCGCGCAAGGGCTGCGCCGCAGCCTCGAGCAATTACCCGAATATCTCACCGACGCGCGCGTGGCCGGCTACTGGGCCAGCCACGGCGAACTGCCGCTGAATCTGGTGATGCCGCCGCTGGCCGCACGCGGCCAGCAGTTCCTGCTGCCGGTGATCGGCGAGCACAAGCAGCTTCGCTTTGCACCCTGGACAGCGGGTGACGCGGTGCAGGCCAACCGATACGGCATTCCCGAGCCGGTGCACCCGGTCGAACTGCTGGCGCCCTTCCAGCTCGACCTGGTGCTGGTGCCCCTGCTCGGCTTCGACCGCCGCGGCAATCGGCTGGGTTATGGCGGCGGCTACTACGACCGCAGCTTTGCCTTCCTCAGCGAACAGGTCCGCCCCACCGAGCCCTTGCTGGTGGGTGTCGCCTATGCGTTCCAGGAACTGGAAATCGTAAACAGGGAACCGTGGGATGTTGCACTTGATTTCATCGCCACCGATCGCGAGCTGATCGACTGTCACCTGGAGCCGGCTGCATGATCGAACGTCCCACCCAATACTGGTTGATGAAGTCCGAACCCGAGGCGTTTTCGATCGACGACCTCAAACGCAAGAAGCAGGAACCCTGGGACGGCGTGCGCAATTACCAGGCGCGCAACTTCATGCGTGACGGCATGCGTCCGGGCGACAAGGTGTTCTTCTACCACTCCAACTGCGCCGTGCCCGGCATTGTCGGCATTGCCGAAGTGGCTACGGATGCCTATCCCGACCCCAGCCAGTTTGACCCGAAGGGCAACTACTTCGACCCCGGCAGCTCGCGCGACAACCCACGCTGGATGCTGGTCGACGTGAAGTTCGTGAAGAAACTCAAACGCACGATCAGCCTGGACGAGATGAAGAGCGACGCGGCGCTGGACGGCATGGCGCTGCTGCGCAAGGGCAACCGGCTGTCGGTGATGCCGGTGGACGGGGCACACTGGAAGTACATTCTCGGGCTGGAATAGCCGGGGCTGGTGGTAGGGCGGGCACTGCCCGCCGCTCTCGATGGTGCGGATCGCCAAAGGCATGGTGGGCAGTGCCCGCCTTCGAAGCTGCAGGAGCCAACTCGAAGCTCGCGGTGAACGCGGCCGACCGCCATAATGCGTTTTTCATTCCGGGCGACACCCCATGAGCAACGCAAACGAAAAACGCCAGGCCGGCGAGGCCGCCATTCGCTTTGTCGAGGATGGCGCCGTCATCGGCGTCGGCACCGGCTCGACCGTGGCGTTTTTCATCGAGGCGCTGGCCGACCTGAAGAGTCGGATCGAGGGCGCGGTATCGAGTTCCGAACAATCCACCGCGCAACTGAAGAAGCTCGGCATCCCGGTGCTCGACCTCAACGCGGCCGGTCCACTGACGCTCTATGTCGACGGCGCCGACGAGTGCGACCCGTACAAGCGCCTGATCAAGGGCGGTGGTGCGGCGCTCACCCGCGAAAAGATCGTGGCGGCGGCCAGCAAGAAGTTCGTCTGCATCATCGACTCCAGCAAACAGGTCGACCTGCTCGGCAAGTTCCCGGTGCCGATCGAGGTGATTCCGATGGCACGCAGCCTGGTGGGACGCGAGATCGTCAAGCTGGGCGGCAACCCGGTGTGGCGTGACGGCGTGGTCACCGACAACGGTAACTGGATCATCGACGTGCACGGCTGGCAGATCGTCGACCCGGTGGCGCTGGAGGGCAAACTGAACCAGTTACCCGGCATCGTCACCGTCGGCTTGTTCGCACGCCGGCCGGCCGACGTGGTGCTGGTTGGCGATCGGGAGATGTAACCCGGGATGTCATTGGGACCGCAAAAATCACGTAGGGCGGGCACCGCCCGCCGCTTTACGTCATGCCGGCGGGCACTGCCCGCCCTACTCCGCCAGTCTCGGCTTGTGCGATTTACCCAGCTTGATGTGCCGCCCGGCGTGACGCGCCTCGCGCAGGCGCTTGCCGTGCGCGGCCAGGATATCGCCACGGGTGATGATGCCGACCAGCTTGTGCGGGTCGTCCTTGCTCACCACGACCAGGCGGCCCACGCTCTCGGCGACCATGTGGTCGGCAGCCTCGCGCAGGGAATGGCCCTCGTTGACCGCCACCGGCGGCCGCGTGAGCAACTCGCCCAGCGTCAACGTGTAATGCCATTGCGGATCGAGCAGGGTACGTCGGGGCAGCATGCCTTTCACGTGCCCCTGTTCGTCGATAACAGGATAGCCCCGATGCTGGGTATCAGCAGATTCCTCGGCCAGCCAACGTCGCACTTCCGCCAGTGTCTGGGTCGTTTGCAAGGTCGCCACATCGCGTGAACACACCGTACCCACGCTCACTTGTTCCAGGTAATCGGCCGCATATTCGGAGGGCACCTTGACACCACGCCGCGCAATTTTCTCGGTCATGATCGTGTTGCGCATGATCAGGGCCGAAATCAGGTAGGCCGCCGTGCAGCCGCCCAGCAACGGCAGCAGGCACGCCGGCTGGCGGGTGGTTTCAAAGGCAAACACCACGGCAGTCAGCAGCGCCCGCGACGACCCGGCGAAAATGGCCGCCATGCCCACCAGGGCGGCGATGCGTGGATCGATGTGGAAGCCTGGCAGCAGATGGTTCAGGCCGATGCTAAGCACGGCACCGAGCGAACCGCCGATCATGAACAGGGGCGCCAGCGTGCCGCCGGACGTGCCGCTACCCAGCGCGATCACCCACGAAATGAATTTCAGCGCGCCGAAACTGATCAGCATGGTGAGGCCAAACTGCCCCTGCACCAGCGCATCGATGTTGTCGTAGCCCACGCCCAGCGTGCGCGGCTCGATCCAGCCCACGACACCGGCTACCAACGCACCGATGACAGGCCACCACATCCAGTGGATCGGCAGCTTCTCGAACAGGTCCTCGACGCCATACACGGCCTTGGTCACCCCAACCGAGGCGAAGCCCACGATGCCACCGATCACGACAAAGCTGATCAGCGCCAAGCCACCGGGCTGCAGCACTTCGGGCATCGGGAACACCGGCGCGGCGCCATAGGTGGCGTAACGCACGCCGACCGCCGTTACCGTGGCCAGGGCCACCGGGATCAGCGAGCGCGGGCGCAGCTCGAACAACAGCAGTTCCACGGCGAGCACCAGGGACGCCACCGGTGCGCCGAACACCGCGGCCATGCCGGCCGCCGCGCCAGCCGCCAGCAGCACCTTGCGCTCGTTGGCGGTGACCCGCAGCAACTGCCCGATCAGCGAGCCCATCGCGCCGCCGGTGGAGATGATTGGGCCCTCGGCGCCGAACGGGCCGCCGGTACCGATCGCGAATGCCGAGGAAACCGGCTTCAGCCAGGTGATCCGCGCGGGGATGTTGGATTCGTTGGTGAGGATCTGTTCCATCGCCTCCGGGATGCCATGCCCCTGGATCGCGCGCGAGCCCCAGCGCGCCATGATGCCCGCGAGCAGGCCACCGACGGCGGGAATCAAGATGACCCAGGCACCGAGGTGATTGTCGGCCGGCGACAGCACGAAGGAACCGCTGCGTGCAGTCGGGCCAATCACGTCCGACACACGACCGTAGAAGAACAGGTCGGTGATCAGGTTGATCATCAGCATCAACAGCTGAGCCACATAGGCCGCCGCGACACCCAGGATCACCGCCAGCACGCTGATCAGCAGGATACGGTGGGTGACCAGGGTGGACTTGCGCGGCATGCGCGCCGCGTCCAGTGACAGGCCAAGCGCGGGAGCTATCGGCAGCGCATCCGTGCTGCCGACCGTGCGCACATCGGCGTGCCCGACGTGATCGTCTGTATCAGGCGTCATCAAAGTTTCAAGGAGGGTAAACCGGGAATTTTACGCTGCTGCAGTGCGGAAAAAAAGGGTGAAACCGCGCAACGGCGCGTAATTTCCTGCACTTCTGCGCATGGACGTTAGCCTGGAGTTTCCTTCAAATCGCGCGCGAGGAAGTGGGGCTTCGATCCGCTGGGTAGCCAGCAACGAAAATGCCCGCCAGGTGGCGGGCATCGTGTTCAGGCAACCGGTGCTTGGTGCATGCGCCGTTATCTGGATTGGCAGCCCCGGATGGATTCGAACCACCGATGCCTGAGTCAGAGTCAGGTGCCTTACCGCTTGGCTACGGGGCTATGAAACGGAAGCTTAGCGCTTCGAGAACTGGGTGGCGCGACGTGCCTTGTGCAGGCCGACCTTCTTGCGCTCGACTTCGCGCGCATCGCGGGTCACGAAACCGGCCTTGCGCAGCGGCGACTTCAGGCTTTCGTCGTATTCGACCAAAGCGCGGGCGATGCCCAGCCGGATCGCGCCGGCCTGGCCGGTGATGCCACCGCCAGCCACCGTCACCATGATGTCGAACTTCCCGGTGTTCTCCGTCAATTCGAGCGGCTGGCGCACGATCATGCACGAAGTCTCGCGACCGAAAAATGCCTCAAGCGACTTGCCGTTGACCACGATGTCGCCCTTGCCCTTGCGCAGGAACACGCGGGCGGCGGAGGTCTTGCGGCGGCCGGTGCCGTAATTCTGCTGGATAGCCATGGTCATTTCCTTAGATTTCCAGCGCCTGCGGCTGCTGTGCGGTATGCGGATGTTCGGCGCCGCCGTAGACCTTGAGCTTGCGATACATCTCGCGGCCCAGCGGGTTCTTCGGCAACATGCCCTTGACCGCGATCTCGATCACGCGCTCCGGGTGGGTCGCCAGCAGATCCTTCAGGCTGGTGGTCTTCAGGTTGCCGATGTAGCCGGTGAAGCGGTGGTACTTCTTGTCGTCCAGCTTGGCGCCAGTGACGTGCACTTTCTGCGCATTGACCACCACGATATAATCGCCGGTGTCGCAATGCGGGGTGTATTCCGGCTTGTGCTTGCCGCGCAGACGACGGGCGATCTCGGTCGACAGCCGACCGAGCGTCTTGTCCGTGGCATCGACCACGAACCAGTCGCGCTTCACATTGTCGGCATTGGCGCTGAAGGTTTTCATTTCAAATACCTGTCGACCGCCGCGAGGCGGTACGCATGATGGGAGAGCTTGTTGCAGTGGAACAAAGGCGCGAGATGATAGCGGAGCCGTCATCCATGGCGCAAGCCCGCCGACCCGGCGAACTGTGAGTCGGCAATGATAGCATGAAGCCCAGGCCGCTTGAGAAGTCCCCCAGTGCGCGCCTCGCCGAGCTGGCCAATCAATGCATCCGCTGACCCTGCCTGCCCGACAACTACCACGGGAAACCCCATGAGCGTCCGCACCCTGAGCCCCCTCGACAGCCTGCTGGCCGGTTGCGAACGCGCACTGGAAGCGATCGCCGGTGCACCCATGGCCGCTCGCCCCTCACCCGCCGCCGGCATCGCCGAGGCGGAACTGGACGAGGTCGAGCGCCGCCACGCGGCGGGCCTGATGCGAATCAACCATACCGGTGAAGTCTGTGCGCAGGCGCTGTATCTAGGGCAGGCCGCACTGGCGCGCGATACCGACAACCACGACCACTTGCTGCATGCCGCGGCCGAGGAAACCGACCATCTGGCCTGGTGCGCCGAACGACTGCAGCAACTGCACAGCCGCCCCAGCCTGCTCAATCCGTTGTGGTATGCCGGCAGTTACGCGATCGGCGCCGTTGCCGCGCTCGCCGGCGACCCGGTCAGCCTTGGCTTCGTGGTCGAAACCGAGCGTCAGGTGGAAACCCATCTCGCCGAGCACCTGGAAAAGCTGCCGGCGCAGGACGAGCGTTCACGCGCCGTGCTGGCCACGATGCAAGCCGACGAAATCCGCCACGCCGAAGCTGCACAGCAACGCGGCGGCATCGACCTGCCGTTCCCGCTGCCGCAGCTGATGCACGCCAGCTCGATGCTGATGAAAACGGTGGCCTACCGGCTGTAAGCGATACCCGGAAGCCTGTCGGGCCTTTGGTTGGCCGGCCACTGGGAGCGCGGGCGTCCCGCCCGCAGAAGCATGCCGGCGAGACGCCGGTGCTCCGTATGCTGCCGTTGCTTTCCTAAGCCCGGATCCAGCGCCACAGCTCGCGCCACGACGGCTTCTTGCCGTACATCAGGATGCCGGTGCGGTAGATCCGCGCGGCCAGCCACACGCAGGCCAGCAAGGCCGCCACCATCAAGGCCAGCGACACGACCAGTTCCAACGGCGGCACCGAGGTCAGTGACCAGCGCACCGGCATGGTGAACGGCGCAAAGAACGGAATGTAGGACATCGTGATGCCGAGTGGACCGGTCGGATCCTTGATCAGGGCGAACACCGCGAAGAAGCCTACGATGATGAACACCGTGACAAAGATCGCGTATTGCTGGGTTTCCTGGATCGTGTTGCACATCGCGCCGATCGCCGCGTACAGCGCGCCGTAGAGCATGAACCCCAGCGCGAAGTACAGCAGAAACACCACCAGCAAGCCCGGCGGCATGCTCGGGATCGGAAAGCTCTGCGCCGCGTCCGCGCCCATCCCGAACATCCCGGCCAGGGGCACGCGCTGGCTGCTGAGCACGAAAATCGAGCCGCCCCAGATCGCCATCTGCGTCAGCCCGGCCAGGCCCACGCCGAGTACCTTGCCCAGCAGCATCTCGAACGGCGTCAGCGACGAGGTCAGCACCTCCATGATGCGCGAGGTCTTTTCCTCGATCACCGAGGTCATCGTCTGCTGGCCGTAGATCAGGATCGCGATGTACAGGATGAAGCCCATGATGTACGCGATCAGGAACGATTCCTGCCCACTCTGACCGGTCAACTTGCCTTCGGATACCTTGGTGGTATCCATGTCGGCCGGCGCCATGGCACGTTTAACCAGGGCGGCATCCACACCCGATTTGCCCAGCCGCACGCCAGCCAGCGCATTGGATACCGTACGCTGCAATTTGGTCATCGATTCCGGCGAGCCGACATTGCCGCCGTAATAGGACAGCTTGCCCGTGGTCAGTGTCTCGTCGGTGAGCACCAGTACGCCATTCCAGCCATCCTTGTGCTTGTCACCGGAAAAACCGGTCTTGGCGATCAGGCCGTCGCGTACCTTGGTCACGTCCTCGCTGGTCGCCGGAAAAACCTGCACGGTGTAACGCGCCTTCGCGTTCGGCTTGCTGCCAATCTTCTCGGACTCGAGCGCATGGCTGACCGGCTGGCCCAGCCCGGTGCTGGAGGCATCCACCACCGCCACGCGACTGGTGCGATCGCCACCGCTCATCAGCAGGATGGGCACGAACATGATCGCCACCATGAACACCGGCAGCAGCACGGTGGAAATCACGAACGCCTTGGTGCGCACACGCTCGACGAACTCGCGACGAACAACGGCGATGACCTTCTTCATGCGGCTACTCCGGCGTGTGCACTGGCGGCGTCGGCGCCAACCTTGGCAATGAAAATGGCATGCAGCGAAGGCTCGACCACCTCGAACCGGCGCAAGCCGACGCCTTCGCGCACCAGCGCGGCCAGCAACCGCTCGGGGTCGGCGCCATCGGCCATCTGCAGCTCGGCGCTGGCACCATAATCGTCGACGTGGGCGACCAGGGCGCGATCGGCCAGGATGTTCGCGGCGAGCGCCTTGTCGTGGGTGAAGCCGAGCGCCACGTGGCGCCCGCCGAAATCCTCCTTGACCTGGGCCACCGTGCCATTCACCACCATCTCGCCGCGCGCGATGATGGCGATGTGGTCGCACATCCGCTCGGCCTGCTCCATCACGTGGGTGGAAAACAGCACGGTGCGCCCCTCGGCGGCGATCGCCACCACGATGTCCTTCATCACCTGCGCATTGACCGGGTCCAGCCCGGAAAACGGCTCGTCCAGGATCACCAGTTCAGGCTCGTGCAGCAGCGCGCCGGCGAACTGCACCTTTTGCTGCATGCCCTTGGACAGATCCTCGACCTTCTTCAGGGCCCAGTCGCTGACGCCGAGCCGCTCCAGCCAGGCCTGCGCCCGCCTGCGTGCGTCGGCACGGCCAATGCCCTTGGTCTCGCCGAGGAAAATCAGGTGATCGAGCACCTTCATCTTCTTGTACAGCCCGCGCTCCTCCGGCAGATAGCCGATGCGTTGGGACAGCGCGCGACTCTTGTGCGGCGAATCGAACAGCACGATCCTGCCTTCGTCGGGTTCCAGGATGCCCATGATCAGGCGGATCGTGGTCGACTTGCCCGCGCCGTTGGGCCCCAGCAGACCGAAGATGCCGCCAGCGGCAATCTCCATGGAAAGATGATTCACCGCGGTATGCCCGGAAAAGCGCTTGGTGACGGACTCGATGCGCACACTCGCTGCGGTCATGGACCAGCTCCCTTGAGTAGCGGGCTCCCCGCCCGAACGACGAAAGCTAGCATGCGGCGATGGACGGGCCAAGGTGACCCATGGCGGTTGTCCATCGATCGGCAAGTCGTGGAGCGCCGCCTTTTCACGGAAACCCTGACGGCCATGACCCTGACCACCACGACGGCCCAGAGGCTGTGAATAGTCGATGGGCCGGCGTGGAGCCCAATTTCCCTTCCCCTGCGAAGCGGGGACAAGATGGCAGGATTGCCATCTTGAGCAGCAACGCTGCCCGAAGGGCTGATGCCATGGATGGCATCAGTTCAAGGTGC
>Ga0208357_1002628_pt1 | contig 11731 bp, 6 predicted proteins | sample NGESurdeep092012_6_FD_184487 | JGI IMG/M metagenome (GOLD analysis project Ga0208357, IMG submission 184487) | Arctic peat soil microbial communities from Barrow, Alaska - NGEE Surface sample F52-2 deep-092012 (SPAdes) | ecosystem: Environmental > Terrestrial > Soil > Wetlands > Peat ... | reverse complement strand
GATCGATGTGCGATACGAACCCAATAATCGGATTCGAACGGCAGTCCGCCGAGACGCGGACCGCTCATTTCCCGTCCATATTTATCACGGTAAGGAAAGTTCACGCAACAATACTTTTACAACTAGCACAATGGCGCAATAACATACGATGCTTACTTGCGTTATCGCAACAACATGCGATGTACCGGAACGCAAGTTATTGCCGTGACCAGCCCACGGTAGCCGTTGCTTCGGCGCCCCCGTGCAACACCAAGCACGGCGCCACAAAAACAGCGCTATCGGGTAGGGAGCCGAAATCCTCCGGCCCCCCCCCAAACCACCGTACAGGCGTTTCCGCATACTGCGGTTGCTGCCTACCGCGGTTCACGCGAACTACGCGGCATTGAGCTTGTTTCGTTCGTCGTGTCGCCGGTCGTCCTATAAACACCTGGACCACCTCCGCACTACTGGCCCTCCCAGTACTGATCGCAAGCTCCCGGCTTTTCGTCGGAACTTCTGCCCAAGACACGCAGAGATCACGCGTGACTCGCCACTCGTGACAAGTTCAGCCTTTCAGTCATACCCCACCTACTATGGCCTCTGCTGACTTCTCGCTCCGCCTTGGGCGTTCGGGCGCGATCCAAGCGCGGCTCGTCAGACATGAGGCGAGATCTCCCCAGCTATGACGCGACTGCCTTCTCGCTTACAAACCGAAGGAGGACCACTTGCCGGATGCCTGCCGGATATACGCCACATCGTCCGTGCAAGTGCCGGGCTTTCGCCTTTTCGACTGCCTCACCCGATGCGTCGCCTTCCTGCTACTACTCGCCGCACCCCTGCGGCTCACACCCCACTGGGGCCAGTCTGCGGCTGTTCAAGACCGTTCCCGGCGGCTTTGCCGTCAGGCCAGCGCTTTGCTTTCAGGTTCCTTCAGACGTCCAGTCCCGAAACGCCCTTGTCTTCCGCTAATCGTTCCCCTTGCCGGGTGGATAGAGGACTTTCACCTCCAAGCAGGTGCGCCCTGCCGGGCGCACCCAAAAAAAAAGGCCCCGCCAAGGCGGGGCCGTTTTTTGGACGAGTACGACGGTGGCGCTTAGTTCGCGCCGAACTTGTAGTTTGCCTCGATGAACATGGCACGGCCGGCAACGCTGTAATTCTGACCGTTGTAGGGCGAGCCACTCGAGCCAGGGTAGCTGGGGTCGAACGGTGGCATCTTGTTGAACACGTTGCTGGCCAAGAGCGACAGGCCCAATGCCGGAACCGGCTTATAGGTCACGCTGGCATTGTAAATAGTCCACGCGCCCAGCTTGCCGGTGCCCTTGGATGTGTAGTCATCCAATTGCGAAGCGAGATAGTTCGGTGTGCGACCGAAGCGATTCACAAAGACTGTCGTCGTCCACTTATCCAGACCCCAGGTCAAGGCCAGGTTAGTCTTCGTCTTGAAGTCCGTGCTCCAGCCTGGATGGCGATTGATGTCCAGCACCGGATCCTCGGGATACTGCTGATACGTGTGGGTCAGAACATTGCTATACGAACCATTCAACGCAAGCTGGCCAGCAGCACCGATATCCTGGACGTAGGCGAACTTGGCCGTAATTGCATTGACCTTCTCGTTGGATACGTTGACCTTTGGCGTGAAGATCTGCTTGATATCGCCCAGCAGCGCCGGGTTGGTGGAGGTGCCACGAGTGATCTTGGCGTAGGCATCCAAGCAGGTAGCCGAGCTCATATCGAGCGTTCCCTTGTCGCAAAGATACTGGGTATTCGACAAGCCGTCGGCGCTCTGCTGCGAGACTTCGTTACTGATATCCCAGTGGAGGTAGTCAGCACCGAATGACAGCTTTGCGGTGGGTGCCCAGACGAAACCGTAGCTCCAGACCTTGGCCGTGATGGGTTGCAGATCGGTGCTGCCCGCCTGCTGACCAAAGAACTGCACGGAATTGTACTTCGACGGGCATTCGTCGATATTGGCACCACTGTAATTCAGCCGCGCACAATTCGCGTAATCAGTCACTGTGCTGTAGTAACCGCTCAAGCCCTGAAACTGGTCAGCAAGCGTCGGGATCTTGAACGCAGTGCCGTAACGTCCCCGCAACAAAAGCGACTCGAACGGACGATATTCAAGCTGCAGGTTGTACGTTTTGTGGCTGATCGTGTTCTCGCCCACGTTGAATCGGTCATAACGGCCAGATACATCCAGAATCAACTGGCTCAACAGCGGAACCTTGAACTCTGCCGTGGTGGCAAAGCGCGAACGATGCCCGCCACCGACCACGGAAGTCGTGCCCCAGATACCGCCATTCAGCAAACGCGGGTCCGGATCATAGGCCCAACCCTGATTGCCACCTTCGACCACAACAGCCAAGCCCGCATCGCCGCCCGGCGCCGTGAAGAGTGACGTGTTGGTCAACTGACCGCGCACCATGTTGTCCCACGTTTTGCTGCGGGTGTCGGTGAAGCCAGTAAAGCTGGCAAAGTCACTCGGCGACATCGGCTGATAAAATGCGGCGTAATCCGGGGTGAACATCGCGTACGCGCCGTAATACGGATCGAGACCCTTCTGCGGGCCGAGTACATGGGATTGGAAATAGTTGTTGATCGGATCAGCAAGACGCTGGAAATCATGATTCAGCAACTTGTCGTCTGAATGATTGAATCCCAGGTCATAGTCCCAGTTTGAATCACCAAACGTGCCTTGGGCACCAAGAGTAAGCATGTACGATTTTTCGTATTGCTTGTTCTGGATTCCGGCCCAGCTTCCCCCCATATCCTCTGGAGCAAACGCACGCTGAAGATTGACGAAGTCATCCAGGTTGGGATCGTAGATGTAGCCGTACTTGACCGAAGTTCCCCACCACGTGTAGTTGGAGCCCACGGCGTACTTCTGTTCCTCATAGTTGTAGAGGAGGTCGCCGTAGAGCTGCACGTTGTCCGAGACATCGAACGTCATGTGGGTGTAGAGGTTGGCGGTCTTGTCGTCGTTGCGAAGCGTGCGGTAACCCGGGGTGTAGAACGAGCCGCAATAGTCGCCCGAACCCGAACGATGGCGCAGGCCTTCGGTTCCCGCAAACTGGCCGGTCACGTTCGCGCACTTGGCCGGATCCAGCATCAGATAGCCAGCGCCAGTGCCACTGTTGACGAGATAGTCGCGCGACGCTATCGGCGCACTGGTGCCATTCACGTTGAATTGACGGGTCAGCGCCCGATCCTTGGCCCACAGTGGCTGGGTCTTCTCGAACTGTACGCCGAACAACGCATTGAATTTACCCGCGCTGAAGCTGTCAGCGAAGCTGATGCGGCGGGTGGCGCCGCCGCCGTCCTTGAGCCAGCCGTATCGAACATCGATCGTGGGAGCATCGATGTGCTTCTTCAGCACGATGTTGATCACGCCCGCGATGGCGTCCGAACCATACAAGGAGGACTGTCCGCCCGGCAGGACGTCGATATGATCGACCATGTCCATCGGGATACCGCTGATGTTATTGAATGCGTCGCTACCGTTGTACAAACCCGGGAAGTTGCCCATCGGGCGGCCGTTGATCAGGTACTTGGTGAACCCGACCGGCAAGCCGAACATGCTGAGCGTCTGCGCGCCCTGCGTGAACGACGCTGAAGTTGACGAACCTTGCACGCTACCGGTCGCGAATGAGGCCTGCTGCAGCGCTTCCGCCACCGTGGTGAAGCCGTTGGCCTTCATCTGCTGAGCAGTAATCGTGATGACCGGTGTGGCGGTCTCGAGCGCGGTCTGCGGAATCAGCGAGCCGGTGACCGTGACTGCCTCCAGCTTCTTGGCGTTTTTGGTGCTGGGTGCTTGATCTGCACTTTGCTGCGAGGCGTCCGGCTCGGTTGTCTGCGCATAGGCAGAGACGTAGCCAAACGCCAGTGCCGCCACGATGGCGACGGTAATTTTTGACTTGTTCATGTTCTTTCGGAACTCCCCTCAGAGTTTTTCAGCATTCATAATTGAGCCCGTTTTTTGGGAGGCGGGCGTTCGACATGAATCCGTGCGGGGCATGTGCAGGCCAGCCCATCCGGTGCCGCGTTTATTGGCTCATGACGTCGCAAGTTCTAACACGTCATCGTAAGAATTTGCAAACAATTTCTTCACAACGCCGCAAGCTTTTGCGTACGTAGGATACTGCGGTTGCGAGAAAGCGGGCGGTGCGGCGGGGCTCAGATCAGCCTTCCGGCCTCAAGCTCGTGCTTCAGATAGGCGTAGTAGATCGGCGCGGCGACGAGCCCGGGCAGGCCGAACGCTGCCTCCATCAGCAGCATGGCCAGCAGCAGCTCCCAGGCGCGGGCGCGGATCTGGGTGCCGACGATGCGGGCGTTGAGGAAGTATTCGAGCTTGTGGATCAGGATCAGGAAGGCCAGCGCCGCAATGCCCACGCCCAGCGATACCGACAGGCCAGCGATGACGATGGCGCTGTTGGAGATCAGGTTGCCGATCACCGGCAGCAGGCCGACGATGAAGGTGAGCAGCACCAGGGTCTTGGCCAGTGGCACATGGATGCCCAGCAGCGGCAGCGCGCCAAGCAGGAAGATCGCGGTGAAGACGGTGTTGATCAGCGAGATCTTGATCTGCGCGAACACGATGTTGTGGAACGCCTCGGCCAGATACGCGCAGCGCCGACTCAGCGCTGCCGCCAGCGGACCCACCTGGTGGGCCGGCCGAGTTCGGCTGAGCGCGATGATCGCGCCCAGCACCAGACCGATGATGATGTGCGCGAAACCGCGCACCGCGCCCTTGCCGGCCAGTTGCAGCTCGCTGGCGTGGCGGCGGGCCAGTTCGAGCGCGCTCACGCGCAGGGCATCGACGCTGTCGGGCAAATGATCGACCAGTGCCGCCGGCAACTGCTGGCGCGCCTTGTCCACCAGCGGCATCAACTGCTGTTGCCACAACAGTTCGGGATTGCCGAGTTCGCTGCGGAAAAAGCTGATCGCACCAAGAATGAGCAGGATCAGCAGGCCCACCACGATGACGCCGAGCGCGGCCACCACCAGCATCCGACCACGATCGCCGGCCAGCCGCCGGCCCAGCAGCGGAACCATCGACTGCACCAGTTCGTACACCAGCAAACCGGCCAGCAGCGCCGGCAACAGGTGCAGTTCGATGGCCAGCAGCAGGCCAGTCGCCATCAACAGGTAGCTTGCGCAGCGAATCGCGGGCGAAGACTCGCGCAGGGCAGGCTGGAATGGATCCATGCTGGCTCAACCGGACTACGGGGCTGCCAGTCTGTCAGCAGCTCGCGCCGGCTGCCAGCCCTTCCAGGAGAGTGGGCCGCAGAAACCGTACGGGCTGCAAAGTCGCCTCGAACGTTTCTGCGGCCCACGCTCCCAGGCCTGCCGCACGGCTGTCGTACACTCTGGGCGCGGCGCCTCTGCGCGCATCCATCACTGTTGCCGTTGTCGTTTTCCGGGGATCCTCGTCATGGCCTTTCGCCTGCCCGCTGCGCTGTTCGCCCTGACCCTGCTGGCCGGTTGCGCCACGCCGTCGCCGCGAAACGCGCCCGCCACCGCGCCGGTCAACACCGCTGCGCCGCTGGTCGGCCCACTCGCCAACGACAACCTCAATGCCGTGGCCTGGACCCAGACCGCGATCGAGCACGACTTGATCTATCTGCAAACCTATCGTGACGCTCGCTCGCACCTGCTGGCCGCCCTGCGCGACCCGCAGTGGGACGCCCTCGCCACGAACGACCGGGCAGCGCCAAGCCACCCCCTGGCACCGGCGGTGGTACTCGATATCGACGAAACCGTGTTGGACAACTCCCCTTACCAGGCCCGCGTAGTGCGCAATGGTGGCGAATTCAACGAAACCGACTGGCGGGCGTGGTGCAAAGAGGAGGTTGCGCGCGCCATGCCGGGCGCGGTCGACTTCACCCGGTTCGCCGCCAGCCACGGCATTGCGGTGATCTACATCTCCAACCGGGACCAGGTGCTGGACCAAGCCACCCGGGCCAACCTGCGCAAGGTCGGCCTGCCGGTAGCCGGCCCGGACGCGCTGTTGAGCCTGGGCACGGCGGTTGCCGGTTGCCAGCAGCAGGGTTCATCCAAGCACTGCCGGCGCCAGTTGATCAGCCGCAAGTATCGCGTCCTGATGCAGATTGGCGACCAGATCGGCGATTTTGCAGACGTCTTGACCAATACGGACGAGGGCCGCCGCCAGGCGATGGCGCCCTACCTCGACTGGATCGGCAAGCGCTGGTTCGTGCTGCCCAACCCGACCTATGGCTCATGGGAGCCGGCCCTGTTCCACAACGCCTACAAGGCGTCGCCGGAGCAGCGCCGCAGGTTGAAGATCGAGGCGCTCCGCTACGACTGAGTCAGTGATACATAACAAAAACATATGGTTGCAATTTCTATCGCAAGTATTGCCTCAGGTTTAACGAACAAGTAATATCCACTCCGCCAACCCTGCTGACCCACACAAGTTGCAGGCGATGGCCATTTCCCTTCCGGCTCAGCCGGATTTCCCCGCGAGGCCGACGCCCGCGGGGTTTCTTTTTCCACGGCGAACATCGGATCCAGCCGGTGGGGCACTGGCAGCCGCGCAACCCTTGTTCGATCCCGACGCGGCGCTTACCCTGCCCGCTCGCGGGGCCGCCAGACTGGCCCGGTCCTCATCCACGACGAGAACCCACCCATGCGCACAGCTTTCCTGCGCCACGCCCTGCTGGCCTTGTCCATTGTGCTGTTGCTCGGCGCCTGCCACGGCAAGGACGACCCCTCGCAGCCCGGTGGCAGCAGCCCGGTGGCGGCGGTGCAGACCTCGATCGACCTGATCAAGACGGGTGATTTCAACGGCCTGTGGAAGCACACGCTGCCGCCGGCCGACTACGCCAACCTGCGCGCCGACTGGAGCCGCCACCAGCAGCACCAGCGTCCGATCACCGCCGAGGACCGCGCCAGGTTCAAGCAGACCATGCAGCAGCTCACCGGGCCGGACGCCGAGAACAGGTTGTACGCCGAATGGCAGCCGAAGCTGGCCGCGATGGAGCAGCAGTACCAAGGATCAATTACCGGTGCTGATCAGCGTGGGCGGGGCGCTGGCGAAGAGTGCGGTCACGCAAAACAAGGATCTCACCTCCACGCAGAAGAGCCAGGTCAACGACGCGCTGGACGTGATCACGCCGTGGGCCCAGCAGACGCCCTGGTTCGATCAGGCCAGGGCCAGGCAGGCGATCGGCGTGGCGGTGACCACCGCACGCAAACTGGACCTGAAGAGCCTTGAGCAAGTGCGTGCGATGGATTTCGACGCGGTCATGGGCAAGTACTCGATCGGCTACGCTGGCCTGAAGCAGCTGCTGGCCATCTACGGCCTGTCGGTGGACGACACGCTGGATTCGATCAAGCTCACCGAGGTATCCAGCAACCGTGGCCACGCCGTGGTGAAGATCGACTACACCCTGCTCGGCAAGGCGCTCTCCACCGAGTCGAAACTGGTCTTGGAGAATGGCCGCTGGTACAGCGAGGACATGCTGGACAACGTACGCAAGTCGCACCAGCAGCTGAGCCAGCCAACCGTGGCCCAGGCACCGGCCCCGGCGGCCACCGACAACGACTGAGTTGCGCGGCCGCGTAGAATAGCCAGATGCCGAATACCCCTGCCGTGGATTCCACCGCACGCCGCCGCGCTCCCTGGTGGTTCAATCTCGCCGGACAATTGCTGCTGCCGTGGGTACGCATCCGCCGTGACCCGGCCGAGCCGGCGGCGCTGCTGAAGCCGGGGGTGCCGGTTTGCTACGTGATCGAGCGCGACGGCTTCTCCGATGCGCTGATCCTGCAGCGCGCCTGTCGCGAAGCGGGGCTGCCCAATCCGATGCAGGCACTGGCCGGCACGCGCCGGCGCCGCTCCGTATTCGCGCTGGCCCGACGCGAGGGCTGGGTCTTCGGGCGCAACCGCAAGCGTGCTGCCAGCGAGCCGCTGCGCCAGCTGGCGCACTCGCTGGAAGGCATGCCCGAGCACGACATCCAGATCATGCCGGTGGCGATCTACGTGGGTCGTGCGCCCACCCGCGACAGCGGCTGGTTCCGCGTGCTGTTCTCCGAGAACTGGGTGATGGTGGGGCGCTTCGGACGCCTGCTCGCGCTGCTGCTGAATGGCCGCGACACGGTGGTGCATTTTTCCGCGCCGGTGTCGCTGCGCAGCGTGCTGGCCGAATCCGGCGAGATCACCCCGGAACGCTTCGCACGCAAGATTGCCCGGGTGCTGCGCACCCACTTCCACCGCATCCGCGCGGCGGTGATCGGACCGGACCTGTCGCATCGGCGCACCGTGGTCGACGCGGTGCTGAACGCGGAGCCAGTGCGCGCGGCGATTGCCGCCAGCGCCGCCAAGGAGAAGATCAGCCACGCCAAGGCCTGGCGCAAGGCGCAGAAGCTGGTGCTGGAGATTGCCGCCGATTATTCGCACCCGGCGGTGCGCTCGGCCTCGTTCCTGCTCTCCAACTTCTGGAACAAGCTGTACGACGGCATTGCCATGCATCACTTCGACAAGGTTCGCGCGGCCGCGCCGGGCTTCGAGGTGATCTACGTGCCCAGCCACCGCAGCCACGCCGACTACCTGCTGATGAGCTACCAGTTGCACGTTTCGGGCGTGGTGGTGCCGCACATCGCCGCCGGAGCCAACCTCAACCTGCCGGTGATCGGACCGATGCTGCGCCGGGGTGGCGCGTTCTTCATGCGCCGCAGCTTCAGTGGCAACCCGCTGTACGCGGTGGTGTTCAAGGAATACATGGTCCAGCTCATCGACCGCGGGGTACCGATGGAATACTTCATCGAGGGTGGTCGCTCGCGCACGGGACGCCTGCTGGCGCCGCGCGGCGGCCTGCTGGCGATGACGGTGCGGGCGTTCCTGCGCGCGCCGCGCCGGCCGGTATTGTTCCAGCCGGTCTACATCGGCTACGAAAAGCTGATGGAAGGCAACTCCTACGCCGGTGAGCTGAGCGGCAAGCCGAAAGAAAAGGAATCGCTGCTCGGCCTGCTCAAGGGCCTGAAGGTGCTGCGCCAACGCTACGGCCATGTGGCGCTGAATTTCGGTGAGCCGATCGAGCTGACGCCGTTGCTGGACGCGGCCAGCCCGGACTGGCGCAGCGCCAGCGCAGACCCCGACGCGAAGCCGGAGTGGCTGGGTACGGTGATCGATCGCCTCGCCGGGCAGATCCAGGTCAACATCAACCGCGCCGCCGACGTCAATCCGATCAACCTGCTGGCACTGGCGCTGCTGGCCACCCCCAAGCACGCGATGTCCGAACGCGACCTGCTGACCCAGTTGGAGCTCAGCAAGGCGTTGGTGGAGGAATTGCCCTACTCCGACCGCATCACGCTGACCCCGATGAACCCCGCCGCGATCATCGCCTACGGCGAGCAGATGGGCTGGATCCAGCGCGTGCAGCACCCACTCGGCGATGTGCTCAAGGTAGACGGCGACCAGGCGGTGCTGCTCAGCTATTTCCGCAACAACGTGCTGCACCTGATGGCGAGCGCGGCGTGGGTCGCCTGCTGCTTCCTCAACAACCGACGGATGTCGCGCGAGACGGTTTTGCGACTGGGCGGCGTGGTCTACCCGTTTATCCAGGGCGAGCTGTTCCTGCCGTGGGACGGCGACGGTTTCAAGCAACAGTTGCAGGCGACCATCGACTTCCTGGTGCGGCGCGGCCTGCTCGAATCCAACAACGATGGCCGCTCGCTGGAGCGCAGCGCCGGCCAGGAAGACAGCGCGTTCCAGCTCAAGGTGATCGCGCGCAGCCTGATCCAGGCGTTCGAGCGCTACTACATCACCATCGCCGCGCTGGCCAAGAACGGCCCGCACATGATGACCGGCGCCGAACTGGAAAACGCCTGCACGCTTACCGCCCAGCGGCTGAGCCTGCTCAACGAACTGTCCGCGCCGGAGTTTTTCGACAAGGCGCTGTTCCGCGGCTTCATCCAGAAGCTGCGCGAACGCAAGGTGGTGTGGAGCGACGACGACGGCAAGCTCGACTACGACGCCGCGCTGGAAGAACTGGTGCGCGATGCGCGGGTGATCCTGTCGCGCGAGGTGCGTCACTCGATCCTCAAGATCACCCCCGGCAGTGAAAAGGAACCGGCCGCGAGTGAGGTGGCGATCGCACCGGATGCACCCGCGGCACCGGCAGACCCGTTGCCTGTGGACGCCTCGGCAAGCGACCTGCACCAGCGCCATGTCGACGCCGAACGGCACGAGCATGATCGGCATGGCAACAGTGATCGCCCCACAACCCGGCCGCCGGACTGACCGTGCGGATGTCGGGGAACGCAGGCCGTGGCGCAGCCGAGTAGGATAGCCGCACCGTCATCCAGGGGACCACTCATGAGCGCTCATCGCAGCCTGCTGTTCGCCGCCATCCTGGCGTGTCTGCCACTTGCCGCAGCCACCGCCGACGCACCAGGTTCCACCCGTCCCGGCGCATCCGGGGTCAGCGTGCTCGATTGCGCGCGCCTGCTCGATCCCGCTGCCGGCAAGATGCTCGGCGAGACCACGCTGGTCGTCGAAGATGGCCACATCAAGGAGATGCACGCCGGGGCCGTCGACATCGAACCCTACCGCCAGGCCGCCAATGCCGCGGGCCGGCCGTTCCACTACATCAAGATGGCGGATGCCACCTGCATGCCGGGGCTGATCGACGCGCACACGCACCTGACCATGCAGTTCAGCAAGAGCTCCTACAGTGACAAGTTCCGGCTCAACCCAGCGGACTATGCGATCCGCAGCACGGTCTACGCCAAGCGCACCCTGCTGGCCGGCTTTACCACGGTGCGCAACCTCGGCGACGAGCACAACGAATCGATCGCGCTGCGCAATGCGGTCAATGCGGGCATCGTGCCCGGGCCGCACATTTTCAGCGCCGGCCAGTTCATCGGCACCACCGGCGGCCACGCCGACCCGACCAACGGCTTCCGCTGGGATCTGCAGGGCGACCCGGGCCCCAGGGACGGCATCATCAACTCGCCCGCCGATGCGTGGAAGGCGGTGCGCCAGCATTACAAGGATGGCGCCGACCTGGTCAAGATCATGCCTTCCGGCGGCGTGCTGGATGAGAGCTCCAGCTCCGAGAATCCGCAGATGACGCTGGAAGAGATCAAGGCCGTGGTCGCTGCCGCGCATGACTACGGCTTCACCGTGGCCGCCCACGCACACGGCGCCGAAGCCATTCGCCGCGCGGTGCTCGGCGGCGTCGATTCGATCGAGCACGGCACCTTCATGGATGCGCAGGACATGAAGCTGATGAAGGAGCACGGCACCTGGTACGTGCCCACCATCATCGCCGGTCAATTCGTGATGGAGAAAGCAAAGGAAGGCTGGTATCCGCCGCAGGTCGCGCGCAAGGCCGAGCAAGTCGGCCCGGTAATCATGGCCACCGCGGGCAAGGCGTACAAGGCCGGCGTCAAGATCGCCTTCGGCACCGACGCCGGCGTTTACCCGCACGGCGACAACGCGAAAGAATTCCAATACATGGTGCAGGCCGGCATGCCGCCGATGTTCGTGTTGCAGGCCGCCACCACGCATGCCGCCGAACTGCTGCACAAGTCCGACCAGTTCGGCCGGATCGCGGTCGGCCGCGGCGCCGACGTGATCGCCGTGCCGGGTAATCCGCTGGATGACATCACGGTGATGCAGCATGTCAGCTTCGTGATGAAGGACGGCGTGATTTACAAGGAAGCCGGTGAGGCCACGCTGTAATGCTTCTGCCCCCTCTCCCCCTGGGGGAGAGGGGTGGGGTGAGGGGAT
>Ga0208357_1002627_pt1 | contig 11743 bp, 12 predicted proteins | sample NGESurdeep092012_6_FD_184487 | JGI IMG/M metagenome (GOLD analysis project Ga0208357, IMG submission 184487) | Arctic peat soil microbial communities from Barrow, Alaska - NGEE Surface sample F52-2 deep-092012 (SPAdes) | ecosystem: Environmental > Terrestrial > Soil > Wetlands > Peat ... | reverse complement strand
CACGACACGCGACCCAGTGTCGTGTTCGTGCTTCGTTGTCGGCGCGGTTTCCCCTACGGTCGTGTCGACCGATCGAACTCGCGAGTCGATCGGGACGCGGGGCAGATCGACTCCAAAAGGGTGTCGTCCCGCATAGGAGGCGAGTCGATGTCGAACTCTAGGCGTCGGCGGAAGCCACCACCCGCTGATGATCATGAACTGCGGCATGTACTGATAGCCGCCGCAGTCCAGGACCTCATTCGTGGAGTTCTGGAAGTCATCTTGCGGGAGTTGCTACGCGGGGGCCCCTGGTAAAACAGGTCCAGGGACCCCTGCACCGCACTGGCAGGCCCCCGTCTGACCTCGAAACCGGGCGGGGGTCTTGCCTTGCCGCCGTCTGCCGGCAGTGTTAACACCCGGCTAGTACCGTTGTCAACCTGAAGGTAAGTCAAGCGCGTTTGCCAGGTGAGCACAACTTCAACACGCTTTTGCGCGTGCTGAACTTGTGCCAACCTGTGACCATCGGTGCCGGCTTGGCGGAGGCCCCGCCTTGCGGTCACCCTTGGCGGCTCGGTGGCCTGGGCTCCTACGGCGGGGCCTCCTGGCTGCGGTGCAGCCTCCCGTGTCGTGACACACAGGCTCGGGCCCGCGCGGTGCGGAGTGGCGCGGTCCGCGCGGGAGTCTGTCAGGAGTCGTCCTGGTCGCCTTCTGGCGGGCCGAACGTGCGGCGCATGTTGGCTAGGAGATCGTCTTCGGTGTCGTAGTCGAGGGTCTTGCGGATCGGGCCGTTCCACCACTCGGCCTCCCACCGGTTGCTAGCGGACTCTCCGGGGGTGCGGGTGATCAGGCCGACGTGGACGGCGTGGGCTTCGATCTGCGCGCGGGCGGGCGATAGCAGCGCGCGGGCTCGGGGCATTGGCATGGTCATGGTCCTTGGCGGCGGCGGGCGGCTTTTAGGGTGCCTGGGTGGTCGGCGGGGAGGTGCTTTTCCACTTCGGCGGCGTAGTAGCGGCGGGTGCCGCCTGGGGTGCGGAAGGCGGTGAGCTTGCCCTGTTTGGTCCATCGGGTGACGGTCGCGGGGTCTACCCGGAACAGGCGGGCCACCTCGGCGCGGGTCAGTACCCGTTCCTCCGGGGCGTCGGGGGCCGGCGCGGCTGCGGAGGTCAGCATGCGCGGTCCCGCATGGTGTCCGGTTGGACGCTGGCGGCGAGCGCTGCCCAGACGACTTTCCCGCCGCTTTGCGGGGTGGGCCACCATCCCCAGTTGCGGCCGGTGAGGTGGTCGATGATGGCCAGTCCCCGGCCGGTCTCGTCGTCGGGGCCGTGCGCCTTGCGCATGGGCCCGCTGGGGCCGTTGTCCCACACGATGATTCGAAGTTCATCGGGGCGGCGGTGGATCGCGAAGATGATGGCCGGGAGGTTCCCGCGCGCGGGGGTCGCGGCGCTGATCGCGTTGGATGCGAGTTCTGAGGCGATGGCCTCGGCGTCGTCCGTCAGATGCTGCATGTCCCAGCGGGCGAGGGTGTCGCGGGTGAGGCGGCGGGCTTGGGCGGCGGCGGCGGGCTCGGGTCCGAGATCGGCGCGGGCGTAGCTGCCTGCGCGGGCCCGGCCGTCGCGGGGTTGCTGACCGTGGACGCGCAGGGGGGCGAAGGAGCGCGTGGCTATGAACCCGGGATCGTCTAGTTTCGCGTAGTCGGTCGGCTCGGGCATGTGCCCCCCTTGATTTGCGCTTGTGGCATCTAGTTCGTCCCGCAGCCGCCGTGTTTCGAGAAGAACAAGGACGGGTTGCTCACAGACAACGGCGGACCGTGATTCAAAGCATGCTGAGATCTAGAACAGACCACAACTGGTGTGCAAACATGATTGCTATGGCTGTAAACAACGGCAGCAGTCCTGCAACTCACTTCGGCCGCCAGATGCGCAAGGAACGGCTGGCCCGTCGATGGTCTCTACGGGAGTTCTCCGCGCGCACGGGGATCAACATCGGGTCAGCGAGCCAGATCGAGAATGGTAAGCGCCCGCCGACCGAAGCTGTGGCGGCTAGGTGCGATGAGGCGTTTCCCGAGCGTAAGGGCTGGTTCACCGAGTACTACGAAGAGTCAAAGTCGTGGTTGCCTCCGGGTCTTCGATCGTGGGCGGAGCATGAAGACAAGGCGGTTCGGCTGGAGGTCTGGTCGCCCGGTATCGTCCACGGGCTGTTCCAGACGGAGGATTACGCCCGCGTGTTTATCGCCGCGCTCCCCGGCGTCACTGCGGAAGTAGTGTCCGCACGGCTGGCCAGCAGGATGGAGCGGCAGCGCCGCGTGCTCATGCGGGAAGACCCCCCGCAAGCCTCATACGTCGTCGACCACACGGCGCTTTACCGCTGTGTGGGGTCGGCAGAGATCATGGCCGGTCAGATGGACCGCCTCGCCGAGATGGCCTCGATGCCGAACGTCACGATGCAGGTGCTTCCGGCCGTCGCGCATCCGGCGACGGCAAGCGAGCTGATCATCGCCGACAACAACGCGGCGTACGCCGAGCACCTGGCCGCCGGCGGCGTCTACACCGAGGACGAGACGGTTACGCGGCTTGAAAGGATCTTCGCTACCATTCGGGGTGAGAGCTACCGCGTGTCTGAGAGCGTGGCAATCATCAGGAGAGCAGGCGAGGCATGGACGGCTGGCGCAAGTCCAGATACAGCGGGTCTAACGGGTCCTGCGTAGAGACTGCCAGCGGCGAAGGCGTGGTCCTGGTGCGAGACACCACCAACCGCGACGGCGGAACGCTGGCGTTCACGGCGGATGCGTGGCGCGCGTTCGCTGCGGAGCTGAAGAAGCCCTAGCGGCGTCGAGCAACCAGACCGGGATGGCCCAGCTTAGGGATGTCCCCGTGCCGGCCATCCGCTGCACCACTGACCGGGGTAACCGGCGGGTCCTGCTGCTCCCGCACCACTGACCGGGGTAACCCGCGCGTTCTGCTGCTCCCGCACCACTGATGGTTTTGACTTTGACTTTGACTTTGATCTTGACTTTGACTTTTTGTTTTTGGGTGGGTGGTGGAGTGTAGTTGTTGTTCCTGACCAACCTCTTCTGCTCTTTGGGAGAGGTTGGTCAGGAACGTTTGAGACGGAACGGAGCCACCCACCCGCGCTGGTAGGCGCGGGATTTGGTCGTGAGGGCGGGCGTGCAGTGCCCGGTTTTCCGCGCGGGGGAGTGTTCGGGACCTACCGGGGCTGTGAGCGGGTAGTAGGCGAGGCATAGTCGCCTCTGTACGGCCGTCGCGATGTGAAGCTTATGTCTTGAGTGCTACGGTTCGGATTGGGACTTCCGGAGGTTCGATGAGCCACGCTTGGCTGCCGCTTCTGCTGGCGGTGCTTTTCTTGCTCGCCTTCGGGGCCGTGGGGTTCCTTCTGGCGAGGGACTTTCGAGGGTTTACCACGTGGCACGCCAGATGGAGTGTTGGCATGTTCGGGCAGCCCACCGAAGCGCGGGTTAGCTGGCAGGTTGCCCTGGAGAAGTTCATTGGCTGGGTCTTTATGGCCACCGCCGCCATCGGATTGACGGTCACGATAGCAGCGATTGTGTCGCTGCTCGCGTGACGACCCTCGGGCGTGGAAGCGGGGAGTCGCGCAAGTCCGGATGTTCTGTTTCCTTAGATTGGGTATGTGGCCTCGATCGTTAGACGGCGCGTTGGGCACTTCGCCTGTACCCCTAGGGCGGATTCAACGGCGTCCAGGGGATGCGATGAGGCCGCGCGGGTTGCGCTTGGGCCTGGGTGGGCCTATCGCACGGGTGGTTCTGTCCAGCGGTCGTCGCGGTGCCCGTCGTCGCGGATGTCGTTGTATTCGCTGGTGATCCGCTGGGGTGGCATGCCTGAGGTGAAGTATCGGACGAGGCCGTTTTCTCGTTCGATGACGGTGAGAGTCGCCCGGTTGTTGGAGTGAGTGCGGAGCGCCGTTTCTTGAGGGTTGGATTTTCCGGGGAGCGGAGCGACCTCGGGTCGGGGAAGGGGGTTCCGACGGGGACGGGGGCTTTGGGGTTTCCACCGGCCTGGGGATGAGCGCGCAGCGCCGTTGTCCTTGCCTGTGAACTTCGGCTTTCCGCGCGTGGTTTTGGCGCGGGTCCGGCGGAGCCGGACGGGGCGGTGGGCGGGGGCTTGCGGGACGGCGGTCAGGGGGCGGCTTCCGTCCCGGCCCGGCGGCCGGGTCGCCGGGGTGCTTTGGCGGGCTCGGCGCTGCGCGGTCCTGGTCGGGCGCTCCCGCTTCTTGGCTGCCGCCTTAGCTCGTCGTCCTGGTGCGGGACCGGGCCCGGCGCGGGCTAACCGCCGGGTTCGGGGGTTAGAGGTCCACCGTGGTTTCTATCGTCAACTGGCGGGGCTTGGCGTGTGGAAACTTGGCGCTTGCCTCTATACGACCCGAAGGTCCCACAATGACGCCCGAAGGCCGGAACGCCCCAATCAAAGGTGATCGAGAGGCGGGTGTTACCTACCCGAATGCGAATGCGAATGCGAATGCGAACGCGTCCGGCCGCGCCGACCTGACCTCCCCGCGGGCGTGGGTGGCGGCGTCATCCTGGCGTCGGCGCCGCCCGCGAGGCGCGGTGCGCGCTCCGCGGCGGCGCGGGCTTGCCCCGGCCGAGCTCGGCCGAGACCGCCTCGGCGGTCGCGCGCACCTCACCGCCAGGTAGGCCACCGTCTCCGGGGTGGCCAGCCGGGTCGGGAACACCAGCGCGACGACCAGCGGCAGCGAGTCGGCGCTGCCGGTCGGGCAGCAGGAGGTCTTCGGCCCGGTCCAGGTGGCCCAGCGGTTCGGCTCCGAGGACGAAATTAGATCTTATGGGTGAAACCACGGTCCGTTCGATACAAAGATCTTGAATTCCAATTCTTTTGTTCCGAACGGACCGTGCATGACTCTGTTCAGCTCCGCTGCTCGTGGATCTCGATTGACTGGTCGAGGTCGGCCTCGATCTCGGCCAGGATGCCGCGGCGGCGCCGGCTGAGGATGAACAGCCAGCTGCCTCCGGCCGCGATGTAGGCGGCGAACAGGTAGGGGAAGATGTTGACCGGGAACGGCGGCACCGGGTAGAAGCTGCCCTCGGTCGGCACCAGCAGGCACAGGCAGGCGATGACCGCGATCACCACGTGCCTGGCCCGCAGCTCGCCCCGGCGGTGCAGGTAGACCGGGGCCGCGATGGTGATCAGGAAGTAGGCCAGCAGGAACCCGAACGCGGCCAGCGTGCCGGCGTCGCCGAACGTGGTGACGGGGTTGGTGAAGAGCTCGAGCGTGACCGGGATCGCGAGCATGATCACGATGTAGACGGTGAGCGCGACGTGCGGGGTGCCGTTCCTCGGGTGCGCCCGGCCGAGCTGGTGCGGGAAGACGTGGTGCTCGCCCATCGGGTAGAGGATCCGCGCGCCCGCGTTGAGGCACGACAGCGAGAGCGAGAAGAAGCTGATCATCGCGCCGAGCGCGATCGGGGCCTTGAAGAAGGTGACGTCGTAGAGGCTGGACAGCACGGTCAGCGGCGCGGTGATGCCGCTCAGCGAGGTGCCGTAGTGCCGGGTGCCGAAGACCTCGACGTATCCCATGATCACCATGAACGTGCCGGTGATGATCAGCGACCAGATCACCGCGCGGGGCACGGTGCGGAGCGGGTTCCTCGCCTCGCCGCTGAGCGCGGTCGCGCTCTCGAACCCGACCAGGCTGAAGATGCAGGCGACGACGGCGAGGCTCATGCCGTGCGGGCTGACGCCCTTGAGCTTGAGCTGGTCGGTGTCGATCGAGATGCCGTGCTTGAACAGCACGACCGCGGCCAGGGCGAGGATGAGCGTCACCGAGATGCCCTCGAACGCCAGCGTGACCAGCGACGAGATCCGGATGTCCTTGTAGGCGATGTACCAGCAAGTCACGGCGCTGATCGCGAAGAAGACGTCGGGCGGGATGGTGACGGTCGCGCCGAGCGCGTCGAGGAACTGCTGGCAGAAGATGGCGAACCCGGTCAGCCCGGCGGTGCCGATGAACAGGTAGCACCACAGCAGCGTCCAGCCCGAGATCACCCCGGTGGCGGGGCCGAGGCCGCGGGCGGTGTAGGTGTACATCGCGCCCGGGGCGGCCGACCGCTTGGTGAACTGGTTGAGGCACAGCACCACGAAAAGCAGCATCACGGTGCCGAACAAGTACGCCAGCCAGGTCCCCTGGCCCGCGCTTGAAAAGGCCAGCGGAATGATGAGGACGGCGGTCATGGTCGGCGATATAAGCGCCACCGACTGGGCCAGCAGCGCCGGGAATCCGAGTGCGCCGGTCCTTAGTCCGGTTTTTACAGGGGCGTCCTTAACTGGAGCGACGGCCATTTGCCGGTCCCTTCTCCGAGATAATACGGGAGGCGATTCTGCGTCCCATATTTAATTGTCTCTGGAGAAATCACTGGGGACAATGGGTCGGATGTTAAGTCTGGCCGGGTTATGTTACAGCGAAATAAAATGATTTCTATTGGGTCGCCGATTCGGATATGGCCGGGGGAGTCGGGGATGAGATTCTGCCCGAATACCAGGTTCTGGCCGAACCGGCGGCGGGCCGCCAGCATTTTCAGCGGCTGGCCGCCGCGCTCGCCGGTGGCCTGGTCGGTGGTGGTGACCACGCACCGGCCGCAGGGCTTGGCGACGCGGAACCAGACCACGCCGATCCGCACCCGCCGCCACCGGTCCTCGGCCCACGGCCCGAACCCCGACACGACCACGTTCGGCCGGAACCGGCTCATCGGCACCGGCTGGTCGCCGGCCTCGGTCAGCCACTGGCCGAGTTGGCCGAGCGAGCCGGCGCTGGTGAGCAGCAGCGGGTACCCGTCGGCGAAGCTGACCATGTCGCCGTCGGCGCCGTACTCGGGGTCGACCGCCCGCCTGGTCGGGTCGTCCAGGTATACCCACCGAACGGATTCGCCGAGGTAGGCGGAGAACCAGGCGTCGGCCTCGGGCCCGGCCGCTGCGGCCAGCACGGTGGACCGCCACACGGTCACCTTGAGCAGCTCGGCCGACTCGTCCGGGGCTGCGACCCGCAGCGAAGGGAAACCGCCGGTCGACACCTCGATGTCCGCGCCCGGGCCGCAGGCGATGACGACGCGGGCGAGCGCCGGATGCTTCCGCTGGGTCATGAACTGGCAGTCGGGGTCCACGATCAGCCAGCGACGGTCGCCCGCCAGACCCCAGGGCTCGACCGCCGCCTGGTCGAGGTCGACCGCCCGGCATCCCTTCACGGGGTAGATGTGGAGTGAGGCGAGCATGTCAGCTGGCGAACGACTGGTCCTCGAGCAGCAGGTCCTCGTAGAACGCGCCGAACGGGCGGCTGGGGTGCCTGATCGCCATCTCCAGCACCCACAGGTTGGGGTTGGGCCGGATGTCGGCCTCGGCCAGCGAGCCGTCATAGTGGGCCTCGTGCGGGAAGTCGCCCAGCCGGTGCCCGGACAGGTCGAGGTTGAGCTCCCAGCCCAGCTCCTTGGCCCGGGTCACCGCGTAGTCGTAGAGCGCGGGACCGCTCAGGCCGCGGCTGAACCACTGCTCGCGCACGTCGTCCCAGAGGGCCCGGACGTCGCGGGCGGCCTTGTGGTGCTCCGGGTCGTCGCCGAAGACGAAGGTCTGGCCGGCGTCGCCCTCGGTGTCGCCGTAGACCGGCCCGATGTCGAGGAAGAAGATGTCGTCGGAGCCGAGGACCACGCCGGGCTCGGAGTCGGCCATGAAGTCCTTGGTCGTGTTGGGACCGAACCGGACGATGACCCGGTGCCAGCCCTTCCGCATGCTCATGTCGCCCAGGATCCCGCGCGCCATCGCGACCGCGTCCTCCTCGACCATGCCGGGCACGATCTTGGCCGACACCGCGGCGATGGCCTGGTGCACCCGCTCGCGGACGTCGAGGAGCTTGTCGACGGCGTAGTTGGGCCCGGTTGCCTCGTAGTCGATCATGGGACGACGCTAACCCCTGGTTGCCTAAGAGGCAACCTTTGTTGTCAGAGTTTACGTGGCCGTCACGCGGGCCGGATCACAGGTCGAGGACCAGCCGCGGGGTCAGCGCCCTGGAGACGCAGATCATCATGTAGTCGTTGGCCGCGTGCTCCTTGGCGCTCAGCACCGAGTCCCGGTGATCGGGGACCCCGGCCAGCACGGCGGTCTCGCACGAGCTGCAGATGCCCTGCTCGCACGAGCTCATCACGCCGGGCATCCGCGCCCGGACGGCGTCCAGGATCGAGACGCCGGCCGGCACCGTCACGGTGATGCTCGAGCGGGCCAGTTCCACCTCGAAGCCCGTGTCCCCGCTGCGGCGGCCCGCGGCCGGGTCGGCGGCGAAGCGCTCGAGGCGGACGGGGATGTCGGGCCGGGTCTGCTGGGCCGCTGTGAGGGCCGCGTCCAGCATCGGGGCCGGCCCGCAGCAGTAGGCCGCCGCCCCGGCCGGCAGCGCCGCGAACGCCGCCGCCAGGTCGGGCAGCCCCGCCTCGTCCTGCGCGACGACCTGCAGCCGTCCGCCCCGGAGGGCGGAGAGGGCATCAACGAACGCCATCCGGTCCCGGCTCCTGCCGCCGTAGACGAACGTCCACGGCACGTCGCCGCGCGCTACCTCGCGGGCCATCGCGAGCAGCGGGGTCACCCCGATGCCGCCTGCCAGGAACAGGTAGTGGCTGGCCGGCTCCAGGGCGAACGCGTTGCGGGGGAGGCTCGCGCTGACCGCCGTTCCGGCCGCCGCGATCCGGTGCACCTCGGCCGAGCCGCCCCGGCCGTCGGCCACGTTCAGCACCGCCACGTGATAGGCGCCCCGATCGCGGTGATCGCCGTGCAGCGAGTACGACCGGATCAGGCCGGACGGCAGGTGCAGGTCGATGTGGGCGCCGGGCGTCCAGTCCGGCAGGGCCGCCCCGTCCGGGGCGGCGAGCTCCAGGCTCAGCACCTCGGCCGCGACCGGCCGGGCGGACCGGACGACGAGCTCGAGCATGGCGCTCCCGGCCGTCAGTGCTGGATCGAGGTGAGGCCGGGGTGGGCGTCGGCGCTCACCACCAGGAGTTCCGCGTCGCCGGGCCCGGCCGACAGCCGATGCGGGCGGCTGGCGTCAAAGTGCGCCGCCATGTCCGTGTCCAGCTCGTAGAGCATGCCGTCGAATTCCAGCTCCAGGGTGCCGCGCAGCACGTAGATCCACTCCTCGCCGCGGTGGTGCACCGGGACCGAGGGCTGACGGTCGGCCGGGACGTGCACCCGCAGCACCTCAAGCGCCCGCGAGTCGGGGAAGCCGCTGCTCGACGCGATCTGCAGCCCGGCCGCGGTGTGCCTCGGCGCTTGGGGGGTGAACGTCGCCAGCCGGGAACCGTCGGCGTCCTCGCCCAGCAGGGTGCCCACCCGGGTCCCGAGCGCGCCCGCCAGCTCGACCAGCATCCCCACCGACGGCTGGCGGGCGCCCGACTCAAGGCGGGACAGATGGGCCTTGGAGATGCCGGTTGACGCCGACAGCTGGTCCAGGGTCAGCCCGCGGGCCTCGCGGGCGTAATGCAGCCGATCGCCGAGCGCACTGGCTTTGAGAGCATCCCCCATGGCACGGTAAGCTACCCCGATATTGCCTGGGAGGCAACCGGTGTTGCCTATGCGGAGCGCGAGACGACCAGCTTGACCGCTGGCTCGAGCCACGCGTCCTCGGCGTCGTCCCAGCTCACCACCCGCGTCGGAATCAGGCTCGGATCGAGCCGCCCGGCGGCGGTCAGGTCGATCACGTCGGGCAGGAAACGGCGCGAGTCCGCCCGCGACAGGTGCAGGGTGATGCCCTTGGTGTACATGTGCAGCAGCGGCAGCGGGGTCGTCTCGGCGAAGTGGATCGCGACCGACGTGCAGTAGCCGTAGTCGTCGGTCGAGCGCAGCGTGCAGGCCAGGCCGTCGGTCGCCATGGTGTTCTCCACCGTCACCGCCGCCCGCTCGAACGACCGCGGCCACGGGCCCTCATGCAGCTGCGGCTCCGCCCCGAGCCGGGCGGCGGCCTCGCACTGGGCGGCGTCGGCGTCGATGTAGCGGACCCGCCGGGAGCCCAGCGCGACCGCGGCCGCGACCGCGTACAGGCCGACCGACGACGCCGCCCCGCCGACCACCAGGACGTCCGCCTCCGGCGCGGCCGCGAGCGGCCCGGCGGCCGTGCGGTAGCCGTCGACGCCGTTGTCGACCAGCGTGCACAGGATCTCCGGGGCGATGCCGTCCGGGGCCGGGACCAGCAGGTGATCCGCCGCCGGGACCAGCAGCAGGTCGGATACCCCGCCGCCGTGACCGCCGCCGGCCGGGCCGAACCCGAACGCGCCGCCGACCGGGGCGCGGTAGGTGTGACAGGCGCCGTACCGATGATCGGCGCAGGCCGCGCACGCGCCGCAGGACACCTGGTAGGGGACCAGGACCCGCTGCCCGACGCGGACCCGGGTGACCTCACGGCCGACGTCGACGACCTCGCCCACGGTCTCGTGCCCCACCCCGAACGGCCCAGGGAACAGGCCCTGGGCGGCCATCGGGAGATCCAGGTCGCACCGGGCGACCGCCAGCGGCGCCACCAGCGCGCCCAACGGGTCGGCCAGCACCGGGTCGGGCACCTCGCGCCAGCGCACGACGCCGGCCTCAACGTACGTCAGCTGCCGCACCGGCCAACGTTATCTCGATACGGGTCGGCCCGTCGATGGGTTGGCGGGCTCGGGCTGGGGATGCTCAGCCTGTGGGAACCGACGACATTGACAGGCTCGCGCGGGAGCGGCTGGGCTTCGCCGGCCTCCGCCCCGGGCAGCGGCCGGCCGTCGAGGCGCTGGTCGCGGGCCGCGACGTGCTGGCCGTGCTGCCGACCGGGGCAGGCAAATCGGCCATCTACGAGCTGGCCGGGCTGCTGCGGGCGGGCCCGACCGTCGTCGTCTCGCCGCTGATCGCGCTCGAGGATGATCAGCTCGCCCACCTGCGCTCGGCCGGGCTGCACGCGATCGTGCTGAACTCGCGCCAGTCGGCCGGCCAGCGGGCGGCGGCGCTGCTGGCCGCGTGCCAGCCCGACACGTTCGTGTTCCTCTCGCCCGAGCAGCTCGCCAACGACGAGACCCGCGAGACGCTCAAGCGGGCCGCGCCCGGGCTGTTCGCGGTCGACGAGGCGCATCTGATCACCGAGTGGGGCCATGACTTCCGGCCCGATTACATGATGCTGGGCGCGCAGGCGGACGCGCTCGGCGCGCCGGTCCGGCTCGCGCTGACCGCCACCGCGGCGCCCCCGGTGCGGCAGGAGATCATCAGGCGGCTCGGCCTGCGCGATCCGCGGACGGTGCTCGGCGACTTCGACCGGCCCAACATCCGGCTGTCGGTTCACCGGGTGATGACCGTCCGGCAGAAGCAGCGGCAGCTGGCCGACGCGGTGGCCGGCTGGGCGGGCCAGGGGATCGTCTACGCGGCCACCCACGCCAACGCGGAGGAGGCCAGGGACACGCTGGCGGCGGCAGGGGAGCGGCTGACGCTGTACCACGCCGGGCTGACCGCGCGGGCGCGGCAGGACGCGATGGCCGAGTTCCTCGACGGCACCGCCCGCGTGATCGTGGCCACGGTCGCGTTCGGCATGGGGATCGACAAGCCGGACGTCCGCTGGGTGCTGCACTATGACCCGCCGCCCTCGCCCGACTCGTACTACCAGGAGTTCGGCCGGGCCGGCCGGGACGGCGAGCCGTCGCAGGCGCGGCTGCTCTACCGGTACGAGGACTTCGACACCGCGCGGTACTTCACCACCGGCGGCGTTTCCAGCGCGGCCGTGGTCCAGG
>Ga0208357_1002626_pt1 | contig 11744 bp, 11 predicted proteins | sample NGESurdeep092012_6_FD_184487 | JGI IMG/M metagenome (GOLD analysis project Ga0208357, IMG submission 184487) | Arctic peat soil microbial communities from Barrow, Alaska - NGEE Surface sample F52-2 deep-092012 (SPAdes) | ecosystem: Environmental > Terrestrial > Soil > Wetlands > Peat ... | reverse complement strand
CCAAGAAATATGACGAGGCCGGCGATATATGGCAGGGACGGATCAACCAGGATTACCGCTTTTATTTCCGTATCGTCGGGGACACCTACCGCATTCTGACGATCATCGCCCATCCGAAATGAGGCATGAGCAGCCCCGGCGAGACCACCGCCCGGCCGCAACACCCCGCCTAACGCCGTATACGCCCCGTGGCGAAGCGGAAGCCATCGACCCGGCCATTTTCTCATAGAGAAGGGCTTCGTCTCGTATAGCGCGATTTTGAGCGTTATACGCGATGCATCACCTCGGCCGGGCCTTTATCGCACGGCAACTCTGTGAGTTGTTGCCCCGAATGTTGCCCCGAACCTGTTTTGAAGAAAAAGGGATTAGACGATTTACGTCTAACCCCTTGTTTTAATTGGCTCCCCGGGTCGGATTCGAACCAACGACCAAGCGGTTAACAGCCGCTTGCTCTACCACTGAGCTACCGGGGATCAAGGCATCCGGGCGCTGTCTTACAGACTCTCTTCCGCCGTGACAACCATGACGGATCGGCGATTTGACCGAAGCGGCGCCGGGGCGGGTCCCGCATTCACTCCGCAGCCGCCACCCGCGCCGCGGCGCGCCCCTGGAAGGGTTTGTGGAACTGCCCGTCCTTCATGATGGCCAGGATCTTGGCGCGATCCTGCAACAGCGTTACATCCTTTACCGGATCGCCATCGATCAGCAGAATATCGGCGAGGAAGCCGGAACGGATCTGGCCCATTTTGTCGCCGCCGAAGGCTTCACCGCCATAGGCCGTCGCGGCGCGCAGCGCCTCCCACGGCTCGAACCCGAACAGGTTGACGAAATGGTCGAGATCGCGCGCGTCGGTGCCGTGCGGCAGCCAGGCGAAGCCGTAATCGCCGAACGGCAGCACGCGGATGCCGGCTTTGTGCATCTTGGTCATGGTCGCGATGCCAACCTCGAGTTCGCGCTTGCTGCCGATCGCCTCGGCGACGCTGGTATCGATGCCGAAATCGCCGGCCTCGTAGGTGGTGTTGAAGCGCGCGGCGATGGCGGGCGAAATCCAATGCTTGTGCTTGACCTTCTCCAGCGCGGCGATGGTCGCGTCGCTGGCGAAGGTGGCATGGTAGATGAACTCGACCTCATATTTCAGGCACTGGCGCACGCCGGAATCGGCATGCGCATGGGCGGCGAGCCGCTTGCCGAGATTATGCGTCGTCTCGCAGATGGCGCGCACCTCGTCCTCGGTCATCGGATTGATGTCGGCGGCGACCTGGGGATAGCAGAATGAATCGCCCGAATTGTTGAATTTCACCATGTCGACGCCTTCGCGGATCATGGTGCGCACCGAACGGCGGAACTCGTCGGGGCCGTCGCAAATAATCGAGATGCCGGGAATGTCGCGCCCGAGCTTGCGCTCGTCAGCAAGGCCCCCCGTCACGGTGAACTCGGGCGTCGAGGCGCGCATACGCGGCCCCTGCAGCCGGCCGGCATTGATCTCGTTGCGGATGACGATATCGAGGCGCGGCTTTGCCGCGGCGGCGCCGATCACGGCGGTGAAGCCGCAATCCAGCAGCAGCTTCGCATTATAGGAGCACAACAGCACATGCTCCTCGACCGGCAGCGACGCCAGCTCCGCCGTGCTGCGCCCGTTATTATAAGAGAGATGGTTATGCGTGCTGCACAGGCCGGGCATCAGCGTGGCACCGCCGCCATCGATCGTCACGGCCCCGTCGCGCGGCAGCTTGCCCTGCCCCTTCTCCACCGCGTGGATGCGATTGCCCTGGACCAGCACCTCGCCGGGCTGCACCTTGGGACTCGTGCCATCGAAGACCTGAACATTGGTGAACAGCGTATTGGCCATGCTTGCGCTCCCGTTTTTTGGTATCGCGTCAGACCGTCGCCCCTCCGCCGAGGGGCGGCGTTCGCATCGTCACTTTGTCCCGCAGCCCGGCCGGCCAGCGCGCCGGCGGCACGTCGCCATCCGGGCTGGCGGCATAGGCGAAAAAGAAATCCACCACATCGCTTGCGTCCGCCGGCGTCAGGCGGCCAAGCCGCAAGCTCCAACGGCGCGCGCCGCGCAACGCCACGTTGCAGGGCCGGGGACAACCGTTGAGGCACATGACGACGCGGTGGAGCGCACCCGAGGACGATCGGGTGGTTCGCAGCCGCTCCGTTATGGCGTCGGCAAGCTGGCGCCCCAGCGTTTTCTCGCCGGCCCCCACCGGCCGATCGCGCACGCAGGTTTCGCAAATATAGAGATGAGCCTCGGCCATCGCTGTCATCGGACCACCATCCGATCAATCATGGTCATTCGTTCCGCAATTGACAAGAAATGCCGAATTAGGTTTGGGTTGGCAGGCTGATATCGTGCAAAAATTCACCAACGGGAGGAAAAGCCCATGAATAAGCTTATCGCGGCGGGCGTCGGGGCACTTGCCCTATGGTCGATCGCGGCGGCGCAAGCGGCCGACGGATCGAAAATCGTCATCGGCCTGTCGAACGGCTATTTCGGCACCGAATGGCGCAATCAGATGATCGACGGCGCCAAGCAACAGTTCGAGATGTACAAGGCCAAAGGCATGGCCGGCAAATTAATCGTCCAGCAGGCCGGCGCCGACACCAACCAGCAGATTCAAGACATTCGCAACATGATCCAACAGCATGTCTCGGTGATCATGACGAATGCCAATTCGGCGACCGCCCTCAACGGCGTCTTCGCCGAGGCGCATCGCGCCAACATTCCGGTAGTATCGTTCGACCAGGCGGTAACCAGCCCCTATGCCATCAATGTCACGGTGGATCATTATTCCTGGGGCAAGCGCTATGCCGAATGGCTGGCCAAGGCGCTCAACGGCAAGGGCAAGATCGTGATGATGGACGGCATCCCCGGCCATCCGGCGGCCGAGGCGCGGCGCAAGGCGGCGCTGGACACGTTCGCTAAATTTCCCGGCATCGAGATCGTCTGGAAGGGCTATGGCCTATGGGACCAGGCCAAGGCGCAAGCGGTGATGGCGACCGTGCTGGCATCGCAGCCGCAAATCGACGGCGTCTTCGTCGAGGATTCGATGGCGCTCGGCGTGATGCGTGCCTTCGAGAACGCCAACCGCAAGATTCCGACTATGACCGGCGAAACCCAGAAGGCGTTTCTCGAGGAATGGAAGAAGGTGCTGGTGAAGGAGCCGGACCTCAAAATCTTCGCCCAGGTCAACCCGCCCGACATCAGCCGCACCGCGCTGGGCGTCGCCGTGCGGATCGCCGCCGGCAAGACCCTGAAGCCGCTGGAAAATCACACTTATTATTATCCGATCACGACGTTCGTCACTTCGGCGGATCTCGACGCGACGCTGGCCAAGATGCAGGACAAGCCGAACGGCTATTTCCTGGCGGCGTGGCTCAGCGAGCCGCAGCTTGACGCGCTGTTCCAATAGACGAGAGACCATGCGGCCGGCGGGGCGGCGTTTCGATGCGCCGTCCACCGGCCGCGTTTTTTGAGCATCCCATCGTGTCGATCCTGACGGCACGCGGCATCGTGAAGCGGTTTGGCGGTGTCGTGGCGCTGAACGGCGCCGAATTGGCGTTGACGGCCGGGCGCGTCGTCGGTCTGCTCGGGGCGAACGGCTCGGGAAAATCGACGCTGTCCGCCATTCTCGCGGGCGAGATCGCGCCCGACGGGGGCGAGTTGCTGTTCGACGGCAAGCCGGTGGCGCATCGATCGCCGAGGGCCGCGCGCGCCCGCGGCATCGTCATCGCCCACCAGCATCCCAGCCTGGCGCCCGACCTGCCGGTTTGGGAGAATCTGTTTCTCGGCGCCGAGCTGCGCGGGCGCCTCGGCCTGATCGACCGGCGCGCCAGCCGGGCGGTCGCGGACGATGCGCTGGCGCGGCTCGCCCCTGGTTTCGATGTGGAGCGTCTTGCCGGCGATCTGTCGTCCGCCGAGCAGCAACTCGTCGAAATCGCGCGCGCCATGTTGCGCAAGCCCCGCGTGCTGATCCTCGACGAGCCGACCGCCAGCCTGGCGCGCGCCGAGGTCGATCGCCTGTTCGCGGAAATCCGGCGCCTCACCCAGGCCGGGACCGCCACGATTTTCATCTCGCACCGCTTGGCCGAGGTCGCGGCGATCTGCGACGATGTCGCGGTCCTGCGCAACGGCCAGACGGTGGGAACCTGGTCGGTCGGGACGGCGCTCGACCATGCCCGGGTCCTGTCGCTGATGACCGGCGACGCCGGCATCGCGGCGCGTGACCGGCCGGCGCGCGACATCGGCGGCGTGGTCATCGAGGCGGACGGAATCGCCGTCGCGACCGGGCGGAACGGCGCCACCTTCTCCCTGCGGCGCGGCGAGATCGTCGGCTTGGCTGGCCTTCAGGGACAAGGGCAGGAGGAAATTCTCGAGACGCTGGCGGGTTGGCGCCGCATCGGCGCGGGCCGGTTGCGCATCGACGGCGCCGAGGTGGCGCCACGGCGTCCGCGCGACATGATCCGGCGCGGCGTCTGCCTGGTGCCGGGCGATCGCCATCGCCAGGGCCTCTTCATCGCGCAGACGGTGGAGGAGAATCTCGATTATCCCGCCGCCGGCTTTCGCCGCCGGCCCTGGCTGCTGCCGTTCGCCGCCATTCGCCGCGAGACGCTGGCCACCATCGCGCGGCTCGCGATCAAGACCAGCGGCCCGCAACAACCCGTGGGCACGCTCAGCGGCGGCAATCAGCAAAAAGTGGTGATCGGCAAATGGCTGCCGATGGCCATCAAGGTCCTGTTGTTGAGCGACCCGGCCAAGGGCGTCGATGTCCATGCCAAGGGCGAGATCTTCGCGGCGGTGGAGAGCTTGGCGGCGGCCGGCGCCGGCGTGCTGCTCTATGCGTCCGATATTCAGGAATTGCTCGGCCGCTGCGACCGCATTCTCGTGATCTATGACGGCGCGGTGGTGGGCGCGTTCGCGGGTGAGTCCGTGACGGAATATGAGGTGCTCGCCGCGTCCTTCGGTCGCGCCGCATGAGGGCAATCCGCCGTGCCGGGCTGCTGCCGAGCCTCGGCATGCTGATCGCGGTGTTTGCAATCAACGCGTGGCTACAGCCCGATCTTCTGACCGGAGGCTCGCTGTCCAGCAATATCGCGACCTTCGCGCCCACCATCCTGGTCAGCGCGGCGCAGGCGATCATCGTGCTAAGCGGCGAACTCGATCTCTCCGTCGGCACCGGCGTCTCGATGCTGAATTGCGCGTTGGCGACACTTCCCGAACTGGCGGGCTGGGGCATCTGGCCCAGCGCGGCCGCGACGCTGGGCATTGCGCTGGCGGCCGGCACCACGAATGGCGTGCTGGTGGCTTACCTGCGGTTGCCCTCGCTGATCGTCACGTTCGCGACCAGCGCGATCTGGTTCGGCGTCGCCCTGATCTTCCGGCCGCAGCCCGGTGGTAGCGTCAGCGAAAGCGCCAGCGATTTCTACGCCGGGAGCCTTGGCGGGGTGCCGATCGCGCTGATCCTCGTCCTGCTGGCGATCGGCGCGTGGTCGGCGCTGCAGCGCTATCCGCTGGGGCGCCAAATCCTGGCGGTCGGCAGCAATCCGATTGCCGCCTTTCATGCCGGTGTCGATGTCCGCTGGGTCAAGTTGCGCGGCTACTGCATCGCCTGGTGTCTCGTCTATCTGTCGTCGCTCGCCATCTCGGCACAGACCCTGTCGGGCGATGCGCGCCTCGGCCTGCCCTATACCCTGACCTCGATCGCGGCGGTGGTGATCGGCGGCATCTCGCTGGCCGGCGGGCGCGGCTCGGTCTGGGGCGCGGCGTTCGGCGCGATCACCCTGGGCCTGATCGCGAACGTGATCTATTTCGCCGGCATCCCCAGCATCTATCAGGAGTTTTTCAAGGGCGTCGTGATCTGCGTCGCGTTGAGCTTTACCTTCATCGTCGGCCGGAGACGCACCGCGTGACCGAGTCGATTCGCACCGCGATGCTGCTGCTGGGCCTCTGTGTCGTGCTGATGATCGCCGGGAATTTCGTCACGCCCGGCTTTCTCAGCTTCTCGCAGATCGGAACGCAGCTTCAGATCAGCGCCTTTCTCGGCCTGTTCGCACTGTGCCAAACTTTCGTTCTCATCGTTGGCGGCGAGGGCATCGATCTCTCGGTCGGCGCCACCGGATCGCTCGGAGGAATTGTCGGCGCGGCGCTGCTTCACGGCCATGATTCGGCGGTGCTGCCGGTCGCGCTGCTGATGGCCTTGGCGGGCGGCGCCGTCGGTGCCGTCAACGGGCTGGGCATCGCGCTATTCGGCGTGCCGCCCCTGGTGATGACGCTGGCGGTCGCCAGCATCGTCAATGGCGCGCTGATCATCTTCGAATCCGCGGTCCAACCCGCGATCGCCGCCAGTCCCTTTCTGGTGCAGCTCGCCGGCCGCGCCACGCTCGGCGTGCCCAACATCTTCCTCCTGTGGGTCGTGGTCGGGCTGGCGGCGGTGTGGTTCTTGTCCGCGACGTCGTGGGGCCGCAAGATCATCGGGACCGGCGCCAACCCGCAGGTGGCGCTGCTGTCCGGGACCCACGTCACGCTGGTGAAGGTGCTGGTCTATGCCTTGAGCGGCCTGGTCGCGGCGCTTAGCGGCTTTTGCCTGATCGGCTATGTCGGGGCGGCCTTTCTCGGATTGGGCGATGCCTATGTCCTGTCGAGCATCGTCGTCGCGGTGATCGGCGGCACCTCGCTGGCCGGTGGTCGCGGCTCTTATATCGGCGTCGCCACCGCGGCGGTGTTGATCACGGTCCTGACCAGCCTCTTGACCACCATGCAGATCGGCGAGGCCGGACGGCAGATCGTCTTCGGCTGCATCCTGATCGGGTTCTTGCTGCTGAACCGCCGGTTTGAGCGCCGCTAACCCTCTTTTTTTTCGGCTGGGTTCAGTCGGAATCCGCGCGCGGCCGGCCGCGCAGGGCCTTGATCGTGCCACGGCTGCCTTTCTCCTCCAGCCGGCGGCGCCGGCTCCCGAGCGTGGGGCGGGTGGAGCGGCGCCGGGTCGGTCGGTCGGCGGCACGACGGATGAGTTCCGCCAGCCGTTCGATCGCGTCGGCGCGGTTCAAATGTTGCGACCGGTGACGCTGCGCGGTGATGACCAGCACGCCGTCCTGCGTCAGCTTCCGCCCTGCAAGCGCCGACAGCCGGGCACGGACAGCCTCGGGCAAGGAGGGCGAGCGGCGGACGTCGAAGCGGATCTGGACCGCGCTCGAAACCTTGTTGACGTTCTGCCCGCCCGGGCCAGAGGCGCGGATGAAGCTTTCTTCGATCTCCTGCTCGTCGATCGAGATGCTTGGTGTGATGCGGATCATAGGGCCGACGCTACCAGATCGCGCCGGCAATCGGAATCTTCAAACCTTATTTTGCCGACAGACGGTTAGAGGATGAAATTGCTGGGTTCGCGGCCGAGCGCTACCTCGCCATAGGTGAGTGCGGGGGCGTCCCAGCCGCCTACGAGGTGCGACGCGACAGCGTGGAGATCGCGGGCGGCGCGCTGCACCGGATGATCGTCGAACAGACCGCGCGCGCCCTCGGCGGCGAATAGGATTTCGACCGCGCGCTTTGCCAGTACCAGCGAATAGGTCTGGTCGCGGCGGCTACGCGCGCGATGCTCGAGACTCAGCGTCTCGCCGGCGAAAATCTTGTCCATGGTTTCGCGCAGCGAGCGCTTGTACAGCAGATCGGCGGCGTCGATCAATGCGGACGCCTCGGCAACGCGCAGCTGGATCGGGGGGGAGGCCGCCAGGGGCTTGAAGTCCGCGGTGCGCCGCTCCTTCATCTCGGCGATGAAGGCTTCGAGCCCGCCGCGCGCGATGCCGGCGCCGGACGAGGTGATGAAGAACGGAAAGAACGCCATCATGGGTGTGCGATAGAGCGGACTCGGATGCACCTTGCCGCCGGGCGCGGTGCCGTCGCCGGCCGCGGACCAACTCAGGGTGCGATGAGCCGGCACAAAAATATTGTCGGCGGCAACGCTCTTGCTGCCCGTGCCGCGCAGACCCATGACGTGCCAATCGTCGATTACCGTGAGATCGGCGCGCGGCACCAGCACATAAATCATGTCGGGGACCGGTGGGTCGAGGCTGCGCATGCCGGCGATCGCGCCCAGCATCAGCCATTGCGCGCAATCGACGCCGCTGCAATAGGACCATTTTCCCGAGAGACGATAGCCGCCCGCGGCCTTCTCGGCTCTGCCGCTGGGCGCGAAACTCGACGCCATCAGCGCGTCGGGCTTGGCCCAATATTCCTGCTGTGCCTCTTCGGGGAAGAACGCCGCGAGCGTGTCGTGACAGGCGAGGATCACCCACACCCACGCCGCCGAGCCGTCACCGCGCCCCAGCTCCGCCGTGACCTCCATCGCGGTGTCGATCCGCACCTCGGGTCCGCCAAATTTCTTCGGCTTCAGCAGCGCCATCAGGCCGGCGGCGCGGAAATCCGTCAGCGTCTTGTCCGGCAGGCGGCGCAGTTTATTGGATTCCGGCGCGCGCTCTTTCAGCACTGGCACCAATGTGCGCGCCCGCTCCAACAAAGCGTCGCGCTCATAGGAAAATTCCGCCATCGCTATGCCCCCGGTTTCGCTTCGGCGACGCAGGGATTGCGCTGCATGCCGAGACCGTCGATCGACGCTTCCATCACATCGCCGGCTTGAAGGAAGCGGTTGTAATGCGCGCCGTTGCCGGCAGGCGAGCCGGTGCAGATCAGATCGCCCGGCAGAAGCTGGACATGAGTGGAGAGATACTCGATCAGCCGCGCCACGCCATAGATCATGTCGGCACTCGATTCATCCTGCATGGTCTTGCCGTTGAGCTTCAGCGTCAGGCGGAGGTCCTGCGGATCGCGCACGAACGCGGCCGGCACCAGATAGGGGCCGAACGGCAGGAAGCTCGGTTGCGATTTTCCCTTGAGCCAATCGAAGCGCATTTCCTTGTGGTTGATGCGGTCGCGCGCGGTGACGTCGTTCACCACCGCGTAGCCGGCGATGTAGTTCAGTGCATCCGCGCGGCTGACATGACGCGCCGGGCGGCCGATCACGACGCCAAGTTCCAATTCCCAATCGGGCCGGGTCACGCCGTCTGGAAGCGTCACTGGGTCGTTGGCGCCGACGATGGCCGAGACCGACTTGATGAAGACGAACGGCTCACCGCTGGCGGCGCGTGTGTCCATGGTCTTTTCGGCTTGGGCGCGGCGGTCGGCGCCGCTCACACCCGGTTCGTCGGCGGTGCCGGATTGCGACATGATCAGGTCGATCACATGCTTGCGGTAATTCATGCCCGCGCAATAGACGCTGCGCGGCAGGTCGACCGGCGGATGAACGCGCAGCGCGTCGAGCGGCGCCGAGCGCGCGCGCAAATCAGCGCTGCCGCGGAAGGCATCGGCGAGCTTCCGCAACGTCGGCAGGGCATCGTCCCAATGCCGCAGCATCTCCATCACCGTTTCCTCGCCGGCGGCGATGACGCGGCCGTCGATCACCAGCCCGGCAAAAGGCGGCGCTCCGGCGACGGAGAAAGTGCCGAGCGCGAAGTCGGCAAGATCGGGGTTGGCGGTCATGCCGGCACCCTCGATGCGTCGGCGTGGATCTGGATCAGCGACGTCACCAGCTCCGGCGTGCGCTTGCGCGCGATGCCGCATTCGGTGCCGATGCCGAAGCACGGTGCGTATTTTTGCGCGGTGGCGATGCGTCTCTTGGTCGCCTCGGCGCCGTCGGCATGCACCAGGCCGAGGATCAATTCCGTACTCTTGCCGAGTTTTAGGTCGCGCAGCGGCGCGTAAAACGCGTCGTCATCGCGGGCGATTGGCACCGGCATGTGGATATAGGCCAGCGGATGCGAAATCGTGCCGGCGATCAGATTGGCGAGGTCCACCATCTTGGCCATGTCCTTCGGCTCGACGAAATGCTTGGCTTCCCAATCGCCATAGCAGAGATGAATGCCGAGTTCGATATCGGCCGGCACCGCGTCGCCGATCCGCTTCATCCGCGCCGCGATCTCGGCGCCGACATCCTTCCATGTCGGCGGCGTGAAGAACGACAATTGTCCGTCATACATCACCATCTCGTTGCACACATCCCATTGGATGCAGAGGTCGCGATGGGGAATGCCGTCGGCGATCGCCACGACTTCGCGGATCATCGCGGCTTCATAAGCGCGCTCGATCACCGGCAGATCGGGGCCGGGGCAGAATGCGCCGACCACCGCCAGCGGCGTCGGCAGCGCCACCTGGAACCGCGTGCCGTGGGGAATATCGCCCCGGTCGCGCGCCGCGATGAAATCAAGATAGGAGGCGCGTGCCTCGCGCGCGTAGCCCAGTTCGCTGAAACGCACGTCTTCCGGCTTCACCCCGTCGGCAATGCGCAATTGCAAGAAGCCGGTCGCGACCGAAGGTGGGACGGCGCTGACGTCGAGATAGGGGCTCGACCGGAGCAACGGGTATTGCCAGCTGATCCACAGCCGGCGGCCGCCCGGTTCACCATCGGGAATGCGCTTCAGCCGCTTCCCTAACGTGGTGCCGCAAAGGTGAAACACCTCGTTGACGCTGTCGAGCGCGATGCTGCCGACGAAATGAACGCTATCCGGTAGTTCCGCCATTTCCGTCTCCTCTTGAGCAAACGATAGGAGGGCGGCGAAACGCTGACCAATGGATTGTTGCGATGCGAGCCATCGGCCCCGCCGATGGCTGCGCCTAAAGAGCCCTTCCCGCCGCGACGAACAGCGAGCGCAGCCATTTATGCGGCGCCGCGCTGGAGTGACGCGGGTTCCAATAGATGCTCTCGTGGATATCGGGCATCGGATAGGGCGGGTCGAAAATCTTGATCTCCGCCGCCGCCTTGACCCGTTCGGCCAGGCGCTGGTGCGCCATGGTGATGAGCCGCGTGCCGCGCAACAGGAACGGCGCCACCAGGAAACTCTCCGTCGTCGCCGCGATGTTCCGCCGTATCTGAAGCCCCGACAGATGATAGTCGGCGACCGAGTGGCCGTCGCGCTCCGTCAACTCGAAGCCGAGATGGGGCAACGTACCGAATTCCTCCTTGCTCAGCCGCTTGCCGAGATCGGGATGTTTCGACCAAGCGGCGCATACCCAGCGGTCGATGAACAGCAACTCGCCGGGGAAATTCGTCTCGATCTCCGATGGCATGACGACGAAATCGACGCGGTCCTCGCCCAGCAGTTCAAGCGAGCGGCCGTCGAGCCGGGTGAACTTCACCCGGACGCCTGGTGCCTCGCGCGTCAGTCGTTCGAGCAATGGCGGCAGCAACAGATAGGCGGCGTAGTCCGACGCGGCGATGGTAAAAATGCGCTCCTCGCATGCCGGGGCGAAGGCGCGCCGATGGTCGATCATGTCCTCAATGCGCTCGATGCATTGACGCAACGGCTCACCGAGTTCTTGTGCGAGGGGCGTTAGTTCGAGATTGCGGCCGACCCGGACCAGCAGTTCATCGCGGAATAATTCGCGCAGCCGCGCGAGCGTGCCGCTCATCGCCGGCTGGCTCAGACCGATGCGCTGGCCGGCGCGCGTGACGTTACGCTCGCGCAGCAGGGCATCAAGCGCCACGAGTAGATTGAGGTCGAATTGCACCAGGTTCATGGTTCCCCTCCCCTGCCTCTTCGCGGTCTGGCCATAGGCTAGAGTGCGATCCGCCCGGACGGAAGCACTCTTGCTTCCGTCCGGCCGGAGAAATCGCACTCTAATCATTGAATTAGAGGCGGATTCACGCCTGATGGAATCGCGAACGCGATTCCATCAAAGGCGATCCGACTCTAGC
>Ga0208357_1002625_pt1 | contig 11746 bp, 12 predicted proteins | sample NGESurdeep092012_6_FD_184487 | JGI IMG/M metagenome (GOLD analysis project Ga0208357, IMG submission 184487) | Arctic peat soil microbial communities from Barrow, Alaska - NGEE Surface sample F52-2 deep-092012 (SPAdes) | ecosystem: Environmental > Terrestrial > Soil > Wetlands > Peat ... | reverse complement strand
CGAAGCGCAGATGTGCGTCCATCCTCAGAATCGGGCGTTGCCCAATGTTTTCAATGACGGGAATCTGGCTGAACCGCTAATTGGGACGCGAGTGACTTCCCGTATACGGCTTTCAACTGATCCGCGATCTTGAGATTCTTGCTTCCGGAATGGAGAACTTTCAGCGGCCCATGCCGCCGCGCTTTGCGGGGGCCGATGCAATGCAGGCATTTGAAGCGGACGTCATGCGCGGGTTACAAGCATTGATCGCCGAACTGAAGCCTTCCACACTGACCGATCGCCGCCGCGACGAGTTGGTGACCAGCCAGGCCAGGGGATGGCCGGGGCGGCTGGCCGACCTCCGGATTCTTCATCTGATCGCTCCGGATACGGTGGTATGCAAACGTACCGGGATACTGACATCCGTCAAAGACGATACGAGATTCCTCAGCATCGAATTCGCGGACACACAAGTCACGATACCCGCCTTCATGCGACACGAGCTTCCCCGCCTCCTTGGAAACTGCAAGTTCAGAGTGGATGAAATTACGGGTATGATCACCAGTTCCGGTAAGGTGAAATTCATCACCGAATTTGTGAGCGCGGGTCTGTTGCGGATAGTTGAGATTTGACTGAGCGTCTTCGTGCCGGCGCGGCTCGATCTCACCATTACAAGTTTGCGATAACGGCGTTAGTGAATTCATCGGTGCCGGCCGTGCCGCCGACGTCGCGCGTCAGATGAGAACCGTCACGGTACACGGCCTCAATCCCCTTCTGCAGGCGGATGGCGGCGTCGCGTTCGCCGAGGTGCGCGAGCATCAACCGCGCCGATTGCATCAAAGCCGTGGGATTGGCAAGGCCCTTGCCCGCAATATCCGGAGCGGAACCATGCACGGCCTCAAACACGGCACAGCGATCGCCCAGATTCGCGCCCGGCACGATTCCCAGCCCGCCCACCAGCCCGGCGGTGAGATCGGAAACGATATCGCCGTAAAGATTTGGCAACACCAGGACATCGAATATTTCCGGCCGCATCACCAGCTGCATGCAGGCGTTATCCACGATCAGTTCGCCGTACTCGATCTCGGGAAAACCGGCCGCGGTTTCCCGGCAGCAGCGCAGGAACAGGCCATCGGTGAGCTTCATGATGTTGGCCTTATGGATCGCCACCACCTTCCGCCTGCCTTCGCGCGCCGAGTATTCGAACGCGGCTTTCGCGATCTTCTCCGAGGCCGTACGGGTAATGACTTTGAGGCTCTCCATGACACCCGAGGCGACCTCGTGCTCAATGCCCGCGTAGAGGTCTTCGGTGTTCTCGCGGAAGATGACGAGATCGATCGGCAGGTCAGAAAAGCGCGTTTTCAGGCCCGGCAGCATTTTCACCGGGCGGAAATTCACGAAGAGATTCAAGCGTTTGCGCAGCGCTACGTTCACGCTCGGATGGCCGCTGGCAATCGGGGTCCCCACGGGGCCCTTCAGGCCCACGCACGTTCGCGCAAGAGATTCAAAAACCGCTTCCGGGAGGTACTGCCCGGTGGCCTTTTCCGCCGAGATGCCGGCATCCACGCGTTCCCACTCGACGGACACGCCTGTCGCTTCCACGGCACGCGCGGTTGCGTTCGCTACCTCCGGCCCAATGCCATCGCCGGGAATCAGAGTAATCTTATGCGTCACTTAGAGTAGTATACGAAGCGAATTTCCACCAATGTCTTTCAGACTGCGAACCGCGAAGGGCAAGCTCAAAATTGAGCACAGCATTCTGGACAGCCTGCGTCCGGTGCTGGACCGGCTCGTGGTGCGGGAGGAGATCCGGTCGGTCATTCCGGGGGTGATCCGGCCGGTGCGGGATGCCAAAGGCGTGGTGAAGGTGCATATCACGGTGCCAACGCAGAATGGTTGGAAAGCGATCGGATTGTGCAATGGGGCGCGGCAGGAACTTTTTATCAGTACGGCGATGACGGAGGGGGAACTTGCGGCGGCGATTCAGGACGCGATTTCGGCAGCAGGGTGAGCTTTACCCACGCTTGCCGTAAGCGGGAGAGTGCGCCCGCAGGCACTCGCGCGGACACCCTTGCGTGCCGGCCATGCTCGGATTGCAACATTTGCCGCAACGCTTCAATCTCAGCCGATTGCGATGCGATGCGAGCCTCGAGCTGGCGGCAGTAACCCAGGATGGGGTCGCCATCCGGTTGCTGCACATGCTCTGCCTGGCGATTTGAAAGCCACTCCAGGCTGGTGGGACCGCCGGATGGTTCGGCGGTCAAAGATTCAGGATTCGTCATTAAAAGAGTCCCTTGCTGTTGAGATCGTGCCGCGCGCGTCCGAACTTCTCAAACATTCCGGGCGCGCGCCCGATTGAACGGCGGGAGCCGCCCGCAATGCTACATTGGGCTTACTTGCAGGAAGACCGCTCCCACAGCACAGGTGCAAAGTTTCAACGGCTGGTTGAGATTATGGCCCGGTTGCGGGCGCCGGGCGGGTGTCCGTGGGACCGCGAGCAAACGTTCGATTCCATCAAACCCTACACGCTCGAAGAAACCTACGAGGTTCTCGACGCCGTGGACCGGCGCGACTGGGACGAACTACGCTCGGAACTGGGCGATTTCCTGCTGCAGGCCGTGTTTTTCGCGCAGATGGCGTCGGAAACGAAGCTGTTCGATATCGGCGATTCCCTCGATGCGATCAATGAAAAGCTGATTCGGCGTCACCCGCATGTCTTTGCGAACGAGACCGCGCAAACGGGCGAGGACGTCAAGAAACGCTGGGACGAGATCAAAGCCGAAGAACGCAAGACGAAAGCCGACGCGCCGCAGGGCTTGCTGGACACCGTGCCGCGGGCGCTGCCCGCACTGGTAGAGGCACAGCAGATCACCTCCCGCGCCGCGCGCGCCGGTTTCGACTGGACGAACGCCGATGAGGTGCTCGCGAAACTGGATGAAGAGCGGATGGAATTCGCCGAAGCGCGCGAGAGGGGCTCACAGGACCAGATCGAAGACGAACTGGGCGACTTGTTGTTCGTGCTGGTGAACCTGGCGCGCTTCGTCAAAGTGGATCCCGAACAGGCGCTGCGGCGGACCAATACCAAATTCCGGCAACGTTTCTCACATATCGAGCGTCGTCTGGCGGCGCAGGGGCGCGCCGTACCTGGCACACCGATCGATGAGCTGGAGGCCCTCTGGCAGGAGGCGAAACGGTGAGCGCAATCGGGATTGCCGAACTGGCGACACACGAGGAACTGCGTGAAGCCGTCGCGCTGCAGAAGACGATCTGGGGATGGGACGATGCCGATCTGCTGCCGTTCCGGATGTTCGTGGTGGCGACGAAGATCGGCGGGCAGGCGCTCGGCGCGTTCGATGCCGGGCGTATGGTCGCGTTCTGCGTCGCGATTCCGGGAGTAAAAGCGGACGGGAAGGTTTACCTGCACAGCCACATGCTCGGCGTGCTGCCGGAGTATCGCAACGCGGGTATCGGGCGGCAACTCAAACAGCGGCAACGCGACGACGCAATCGCACGCGGGATCGACCTGATCGAGTGGACGTTCGATCCGCTGGAACTCAAGAACGCCTATTTCAATCTGGAGCGGCTGGGAGCGATTGTGCGGCGCTATGCGCGGAATCAGTACGGGATCAGTTCGAGCCTGTTGCATGGAGGATTGCCGACGGACCGGCTGGTTGCGGAATGGTGGATCGGGAAACCCCGCGAACGCGGCCCGGCCATCGGGCGAATTGAGGTTCCGGCGGATGTGGCCGAGGCGAGAGCGATGCAGGGCCGGATTGCCGACCGGTTCGAGCAGTGTTTTGCACAAGGGCTCGCCGTGATCGGGATGGAAGGGTCGTCGTATCTGCTGGGAGAGGTGAAGTGAAAATCGACCGCATCGTGCTGCGGCAGTTGCGCATGCCGTTAGTGCATTTTTTCGAAACCAGCTTCAGCCGCACGTATGAGCGCGAGATCGTGATTGTGGAGGCGGTCTCCGAAGGGCTTTCCGGCTGGGGCGAGATCACGGCGGGCGAACATCCGTTTTACAACGAAGAGTGGACGGCCTCGGCGTGGTTAATTGCGCGGGATTACGTGGCTCCGCGTTTGCTCGGGCGCGAGCTGGAAAGCGCCATGGAAGTGGACACGCTGACCCGGCATATTCGCGGACACAACATGGCGCGGGGCGGGGTGGAAGCGGCGGTGTGGGACCTCGAGGCGCGGCGCCACGGGAATCCTTTGTGGAAGGAGATCGGAGGCGGCGCGCGCAAAGAGATTCCGTGCGGCGTATCGATCGGTATCCAGGATTCGTTGGAGGAACTCATCGGGAAGATCGAGCAGGAACTGGCGGCGGGCTACCAGCGCATCAAGATGAAGATCAAGCCGGGCTGGGATATTGACGTAATCCGGCGCGTGCGCGAACATTTTCCGCGAGCGAAGCTGATGGCGGACGCGAACTCCGCCTACACGCTGCAGGACGCGGAGCGATTGCGGGAACTGGACGATTTCTACCTGATGATGATCGAGCAGCCTCTGGCGCACGACGACATTATCGACCACGCGGCGCTGCGGCCGAAGCTGCAAACGCCCATCTGTCTCGACGAGTGCATCCGTTCGGCACACCATGCAAAGCAGGCGATCGGAATGAAGGCGTGCGGGATCGTGAATATCAAACTGGGGCGCGTAGGCGGCTTCGCGGAGGCGAAACGGGTGCACGATACGTGCGAAGCGGCGGGCATTCCCGTTTGGTGCGGAGGGATGCTGGAGGCGGGAATCGGGCGCGCGCATAACATCGCGCTGGCGACGCTCGCGAACTTCACGCTGCCGGGAGACGTTTCCGCCAGCAGCCGTTACTGGAAGCGCGATATTATTTCACCCGCCGTTGAGATCACGCCAGGGGGAACGATCGCGGTGCGCGGCGAACCCGGATTCGGTTACGAGATCGACATGGATTTCATGCGCCACGTAACGGTCCGGGAGGATGCCGTGATTTGAGCGCGTTCACCAGCCTGCTTCGCACAAACCGCAATTACCGGTTCATGTGGTGCGGGCAGGTGGTGAGCGAGGTGGGAGACCACTTCAACAACATCGCGGTGATGAGCCTCGCGATGCAGCATGTGAATCCGGGGCTGGTGGTCACGGGCGTGTTTCTCTCGCGGGCGGCCCCGATGCTGGCGGCCGGTCCTATTGCGGGGGTGCTGCTCGACCGGCTGGACCGCAAGCGCGTCATGATTGCGAGCGATGCGACGCGGGCAGCCGTGGCTCTCGGCTTCATTCTCTGCATTCACCAGAAGAGCACGCTGGCGCTGTACCTGCTGAGCGCGGCGCTGATGTTTGCGTCGCCGTTCTTCACCGCGGGCCGCAACTCGATTCTGCCGAATATCGCGACGCCGGGGGAACTGCACACGGCGAACACGATGACGCAGACCACGTCCTGGGCCAGCCTGACAATTGGCGCATTTCTGGGCGCGGTGGGGGCGCAGTATGGCTTTGCAGTGGCATTCGGATTCAATGCGCTTTCATTCGTGATCTCCGCGCTGTGTATTTCGCGGCTGCGGCGCACGGGCGGCTTCCGGCCGGTGCAGGTGGAACGGAAAGACAGGCAGACCGGCCTCGTGCAATATCGCGAAGGCATTTCGTATATGCGGACGACGCCTCTGGTGTTCGGGATCGCGATGCTGAGCGTGGGCTGGGCAAGCGGCGGCGGCGCGGCGCAGATTCTGTTCAGCCTGTTCGGCGAAAAGGTGTTCAACGACGGGCCGCTCGGGATCGGCATCATCTGGGGATTCGCGGGCGTGGGGCTCCTGATTGGCGGCACAATCGCTTACTGGATGGGCAAGCGCATCAATTTCGTGCAGTATAAACGCACCATCGCGATTGCGTATATCGTTCACGGCGGCGCCTACGTGCTCTTCAGCCAGATGCCGACGATTGCGCTCGCGTGCGTGTTCATTCTGATTTCGCGGGCAGCGATCGCGGTGAGTTCGGTGCTGAATTTTTCGCAATTGCTGCATCATGTGGAGGACCGGTATCGCGGGCGGGTGTTCGCTACGCTGGAATCGCTGCAATGGTCAACCATGATGCTTTCCATGATGGCGACGGGGGTGGCGACGGTGGCGTATAGTCCGCGGACGATTGGCGCATGGGCCGGGGCCATCAGTTCCACCACCGCGATCTTCTGGACGTGGGCGAACTGGACAGGGCGGCTTCCGGAACCGGCGCGCCAGGCGGTGCGGGCGGAGGAAGAAGAGGAAATTCAGGCGGAACCGAGGCTTGCATCGTGAGTGAGAGCGTACAGGGGAAAGTGATTCTGGTTACCGGGGCGGCGAAACGGATCGGCCGCGCGATTGCGCTGCGGCTGGCGCACGAAGGCGCGCGGGTGGCGATTCATTACAACGCTTCGGAGCGCGAAGCGCGGGCTACGGCGGAAGAATGCGGCGGGGCTCCGGTGCTGCGCGCGAATCTGGAGAGCGTTGCCGAAATTCGCGCCATGTTTCGGGACGTCGGAGAGCGCTTCGGACGGCTGGACGGCCTGGTGAACAATGCGGCGCGCTTCACCCGGTTCGATCCGCTGGAGATTGAGGAGGCGGACTGGGATTTCATTCACTCCGTGAATTTGAAATCGGTGTTCTTCTGCTGCCAGGCGGCGGCACGGATTATGTTAGCGGGCAATGGCGGTCATATCGTGAACATCAGCTCGCTGGGGGCTCTGCGGCCATGGAGCGACCATGCGCATTATTGCGCATCGAAGGCCGGGGTGGTGATGCTGACGCGCGCGCTGTCGAAAGCCTGGGCGCCGAAGATCGCGGTGAACAGCGTGGCGCCGGGCGTGATTCCGTTCGGGGAGACGGATGAGAGAATCGAGCGGTTCATCGCCGCCACGCCCGCGAAGCGCGCGGGAACGGGAGAAGAGATCGCCGAAGCGGTTCTCTTCTTCCTCGCCGGCACGCGCTTTATTACGGGGCAGGTTGTCGCTGTCGATGGCGGCCTGAGCCAGCGATAAGCGCTTTACTGTAAAGAGCCGCGGCTACTGCAGCGTCAGATTCTCCTGGCCGTCTTCCGCAACCTTTTCTTCCGCTTCCGGGATCAGGCAAGCCGCCGCGACCTGATCGTTCTCTTCCATGCGCACCAGACGCACGCCCTGCGTGGAGCGGCCAGCCTGGCGGATCTCGCCCGAATCGATGCGAATCATCTTGCCTTCCTTGGTCACGATCATCAGCTCGGAATCGTCCTTCACCGAAAGAATGGCAACCACTTTACCGGTCTTCCGGGTGGTCTTCATATTGATGACGCCCTTGACGCCGCGGTTGGTCAGGCGGTAATCGCCGAGTTGAGTCCTCTTGCCGTAGCCGTTGTCGGAGATGGAAAGGATGAGCCCCTCTTCCCCGATCACTTCGGCCCCGACAATGAAATCCTGGGCTGCCAGATCCATACCCCGGACGCCACGCGCCGGGCGACCCATGGGCCGAACTTTGTCTTCCGCAAACCGGATCGCCTGACCGTCATGCGAGCCAAGGAAAATATAATCCTTGCCCGAACTCAGCCGCGCCGCAATCAACTCATCGCCATCATCCACCCCGATCGCGATAATGCCGCGCTGCAGAGGATTGTCGAACTCGGTCAGTTCCGACTTCTTGATCACCCCGAGCTTCGTCACCATGACGATGAACTGGTCGGGGCTGAACTTGCCCACCGGCAGGAACGCTTTCACGGTTTCGTCGGGCTGCAGGTTAATCAGGTTCGAAATATGCTTGCCCTTGCCGATAGTCGCGGCATCGGGGATTTCATAGATTTTGAGCCAGTAGACCCTGCCTTTATTGGTAAAAATCAGCAGATAGTTATGGGTGGAAGCAACGAGGAAATATTCGACGAAATCTTCCGTGCGCGTACCCATGCCAATGCGGCCCTTGCCCCCGCGCGTTTGCCGACGGTACGTATCGACCGCCGTGCGCTTCAGATAGCCGCCGTGGGTAACGGTCACGGCCATGTCTTCCACGGCGACCAGATCTTCCAGACGGATATCGCCGGGATCGTCGATAATCTGCGTGCGGCGGGCGTCGCCATGTGCCGCCTGGACTTCCCGGAGTTCCTTGACGATCAGGTCGCGCAGCACGGTTTCCGATCCCAGAATTTCCAGATACTCGCCAATGCGGCGCTGGATGTCGGCCAGTTCGTTGGCGATTTTCTCCTGTTCCATGCCGGTCAGGCGCTGCAACTGCAGTTCGATAATGGCCTGCGCCTGTTTCTCGGAAAGCTGACGGAGCGGCTCTTCCGCGCCTGCCGCTTTCAGATACACGGCATCGAATTTAAACTGCGTGGATGCGGCCACGAGCGACTCGCGGGCTTCCTTCGGCGATTTGGCGGCCCGGATCAGACGGATCACTTCATCGATGTTTTCGAGCGCCAGGCGGAACCCGAGCAGAATGTGCTCGCGATCGCGGGCTTTGCGCAGTTCGAAATCCGTGCGGCGGCGCACCACGTCGACGCGGTGTTCGATGAAATATTTGATGGTTGAAATCAGGCTCAGTTCGCGCGGCTGGCCATTGACGATGGAGAGATTGATGATGCCGAAGCTGATCTGCAGCTGCGTATTTTTGTACAGGTTGTTGAGGATCACCTCAGCCTGTTCGCCCCGCTTCAGTTCGAAGACGATGCGCATGCCGTCGCGATCGCTCTCATCCCGGATTTCCGAGATGCCTTCGATCTTCTTTTCGTTCACCAGCGCGGCGGAGTTCTCGATCAGGCGGGACTTATTCACCTGATAAGGGATTTCGGTCACGACAATGTGTTCGCGATCGCCCTTTCCCATGGGTTCGATGATGGCTTTCGCGCGGATTTTAAGACTGCCGCGGCCCGTGCGGAAAGCGTCGAGAATGCCCTGACGCCCGAGAATGAAACCGCCCGTCGGAAAGTCCGGGCCGAGGACGATCTCCATGATTTTTTCGAGCGGCGTGTCCGGATGCCGGATCAGGAGAACCGTGGCGTCGATGATTTCGGTAAGATTATGCGGCGGAATGTTCGTCGCCATGCCGACCGCGATGCCGGACGAACCGTTGACCAGCAGGTTCGGGACACGGGTGGGAAGCACTTCCGGCTCGAATTCGCTCTCGTCATAATTGGGGCGGAAGTCGACGGTCTCTTTGTCGATATCTTCGAGCAGCGCGGTGGCAATGCGCGAGAGGCGCGCTTCGGTATACCGCATCGCCGCGGGCGGATCGCCATCGACCGAACCGAAGTTTCCCTGCCCGTCAACCAATGGATACCGCATGGAAAACGGCTGGGCCATGCGGACCAGCGAATCGTAGACCGAGGCATCGCCGTGCGGGTGGAATTTGCCAAGAACTTCGCCGACGATTTTCGCGCATTTCCGCGTGGGGCGGTTGGGCGCCAGACCCATCTCGCTCATACCGAAGAGAATGCGGCGATGGACGGGTTTCAGGCCGTCGCGGATATCGGGCAGGGCTCGTCCCACGATTACGCTCATCGCGTAATCCATGTACGAGCTCTTCATCTCGTCTTCGATGTTGATATTGATATTGCGGTCGTTATTGTCGCCCCCCCCACCTACCGGAAGCGGTATCTGAGGAGGCGCGGGTGGACCCTGCGGAGGATTGCCCTGGTCAGCCATATTTTGTATTTAAAGCCAATTCTAACATAGCTTTAGGCTTTGGCTGGCCAGGGCCTCGGCCCAGGATGGGGCGGCTCACCCCAGGCACCTTCTGGTGAAGCGTGCGTGCACCGGCCAGATCGCCTGGGATAATAAGTTCACCTGCATGAAAAAGATCGGCTTCCTCTCGTTCGGCCACTGGACGCCCTCACCTCAGTCACTGACACGCTCCGCGGCCGACGCACTCCTGCAGTCCATCGATCTTGCCGTGGAGGCCGAGACGCTGGGCGCGGACGGAGCTTATTTCCGTGTCCACCACTTTGCCCGCCAACTCGCATCGCCGTTCCCGCTGCTCGCGGCCATCGGAGCCAAGACCAGACGCATCGAGATCGGCACCGCGGTGATCGACATGCGTTACGAGAATCCGCTCTATATGGCGGAGGATGCGGGCGCGGCCGACCTCATCGCGGGTGGACGGCTGCAACTCGGAATCAGCCGCGGCTCACCGGAACAGGTGATCGATGGATGGCGTTATTTCGGCCATCGGCCGGCAGAGGGCGAGAGCGACGCCGACCTGGGCCGGCGCCACGCCGAAGAGTTTCTGGACCTGCTGCGCGGCGATGGATTCGCGCGGCCCAACCCACGCCCGATGTTTCCCAACCCGCCCGGCCTGCTCCGCCTTGAGCCGCATGCGAAAGGACTGCGCGACCGGATCTGGTGGGGCGCGGCTTCAAACGCCACCGCCGCCTGGGCGGCGAAGCTTGGAATGAACCTGCAAACCTCTACCCTCAAATTCGATGAAACCGGCGAGCCATTGCACGTCCAGCAGGCTGCGCAGATCCGCGCCTTTCGCGCGGCATGGAAAGAGGCCGGTCACGCGCGAACGCCGCGCGTCTCCGTCAGCCGGAGCATCTTCCCGCTGATGGATGACCGTGACCGCGCCTGGTTTGGAGGGCGCACGGACGAACAGGATCAAATCGGCTTCATCCACGAAGATACCCGGGCGATCTTCGGCCGGGGCTATGCGGCCGAACCCGGCATCCTCGTCGAACAGCTTCGGAAGGACGAGGCCATCGCGGAGGCGGATACGCTCTTACTGACCGTGCCGAACCAGCTGGGTGTTGCCTACAATGTGCATGTCATGGAGGCCATTCTGACCCACGTCGCTCCCGCTCTCGGCTGGCGCTGAGTCATGCCATGACCCACGCGGAATTTCTCCATCAGGCAGTGGCTGAAATAGCCGAGGAACTACCGGGATTCGATGACCTGGACCCCGTGACTCAGCAGAGTCTGCGTGAATTAGGTGAACATTACTTCGAGGACGAGTTTGTGCCTCGTTTGGAGGGTATGATCAACATTCCCCGCTACGAAGAGGCTATGTACGAGAAGACTGACAGCGACCGGGCATTCATAGCGGACCAGATCGGATTTCTCAGGACGAGCGTTGTGAAAGCGCAGAGAGCTGCTCACCGGCATTTGATCGAGAAGTATCGAACGCTGCAGGGTCAAGGATCACGCCGGTAATGAAGTGGTTGGGTCTTCGACGGGTCGGTAGTGAGGATCTCGTCGCCGATGGGCGCTGGGAAACTACAGCCGAGCGACTGGCGCGCAGAGCCTCGGCCCGTGGTGGCTGGCGAGCAAGGTGGCTTCCGATATTGCCCCATAACGCCCCCGGATCATTCCACGGGCACGTGTTTACGCCCATCACGGAACTCAACAACGACGAAAACGACGCGCGTCCCGATCAAGGGCACGGTCACTGAATTTCATTAATCCGGGGAGCCAGTGCAGCCTAGAAAAGTCCAATGAAGGCATTCAGGCGCTCCGCCAGAATTTCAGCCCGCTTTGTTAAGAAGGCGTCGTATACCTCCGCCCAGACGCGCTTCTCCACGAAGATGAAAAAAAGTTGATCGTCGGCATAATTTTTGGCTTTGCCAGAAAGCTGCTCATACACGATCTGTGGGTCTTCCTTGCCGATTCGAGCGTTATCCGCCTGCGACAAAACCGCATAGTTGGCCATGCAGTTGATTCGGTCAGGCTCGACCCGATCGCGCAGCAGTTCGCGCGGGAAAATGTGATGTACCGCCAGGCACTCGCGTCCCAATTAGCGGTTCAGCCAGATTCCCGTCATTGAAAACATTGGGCAACGCCCGATTCTGAGGATGGACGCACATCTGCGCTTCGAGC
>Ga0208357_1002624_pt1 | contig 11747 bp, 10 predicted proteins | sample NGESurdeep092012_6_FD_184487 | JGI IMG/M metagenome (GOLD analysis project Ga0208357, IMG submission 184487) | Arctic peat soil microbial communities from Barrow, Alaska - NGEE Surface sample F52-2 deep-092012 (SPAdes) | ecosystem: Environmental > Terrestrial > Soil > Wetlands > Peat ... | reverse complement strand
CGTCTCGCGCCGACCCGACAAATTCCAAAGGTCGGTCTGCCCGGCGTATCGGATCGCCACTCATTCCTCAGCATCTTATATCATATTTGGTCTAAAGACAAGCACCCCGGCAAACCGCGCCGACGGCGCGTCACGCCGGGTCCGGGACGGTTGGGTCGGCGGCGAACCGTTGGCTCCAGCGGATGCGGCCGGTGACTTGCATGACGACGAACAGGGTGATGATGACGCCGATGGTGATGGCTAGGCCGCTCCAGCCTTCGTTGAACAGCGCATAAGAAAAGAGAATCAAGTACACGAGTTGGGCCAGCGCGCTCTCGACGGCGGCAAACCGTAAGCCAACGACCAGGCGCAGGTACGAAATCGTCAGGAACATCGAGACCAGCGAGCAGATCACAAACGCGATCCACAAATCGACGCGATCGACCAGGTACCCAAAGAGCAGGTGGAACGCGAAGAACGCCGCCGCCAGGAAGAAGTAGTTCACCGGATGCAGATCGATCTTGCGCAGCGTGGTGATCACCAGCATGACGAAGAAATAGAACAGCAGCGCGACCGGCGCCCAGAACGTGATGCGTTGCGCCAGCGGGCCGGGTTGCATCGGGGACGGCATCGCCATGCCGATCCCATCCGCGGTGACCAGCGTCCCGTAGTTCCAGCGAAGGGTCCACGCGTTTCCAACGCGCCGTTCGCTCACGGGCAGCAACGTTTGCGGCGGGAAGTCGATGGCGCTGAAGTTGGTCGTCATCGTTAAGTCAAAATTATTCACCGGTTGCACGCCGTTGCCGAAGGAGTACACCCACGCGTCCATGCCCCGCGATAGGTAGCTGATGTCGATCGTGGTTTCTTGACCGGGCGCTAACGTGAACTTCAACTTGCCTTGACTCAAGGCCGTCGCGTTAGGGATTGGGTGCCCGCCGATCGCAACCGCGAAATCCGTATACGTTCCGTCATCCGACGGGAACGGGAAATGCACGGCGAGTTCGCTGCTGTCCGTCGTGTTGCGAACGCGATAGTGCGAAGCGAATCGCACGTTGTAGAGGTTATACCAGAGCAGCCCTTTGCGACGCTGTTGAAGATCGAGGTTCACCGCGATCCGACTGCCCACCAGCGGCACGACGACGTCGTGCTTTGCAATCCGGGCGGTGATCTGCGGCGGCGACTGCGTCTGCGCCGAGCCCCATTGCGCGGTCAATTTCGTGGTTTGGCTCGCATTGGAATCGTCGGTGCGCGAGAGCAGCGTGCCGCCCAAGATCATCCAGGCCAGGCTCGCCCCGCAAAAGATCACGACGATGGCGCTAAGACGTGGGAGCATGAGACGAACCTCCGAGTGACGGTTACTTTGTTATGCAAAGTTATTAACTTTGTACCACAAAGCCAACGGGCGCGCAAGCGGGCGCCCGAGGTGCCCCGCACAGGTGCCGCGCGGATGCGCCCCAAAGCGGCCTGGCATGGCACACCTCACACCGCAAACAGCCGAGATTCCCCTTCGCCGGATCGATGGAACCGAGACCACCGTTGGCGCCTTCGGCGGCAAGACCGCCCTGGTCGTCAACGTCGCGTCGGAGTGCGGGCTCACCCCGCAATACGCCGGCTTGCAGACGCTCTACGACGAGTTCAAAGACCGCGGGCTGGTCGTGCTGGGATTCCCCAGCAATCAATTCGGCGCGCAAGAACCCGGCACCAATGCGCAGGTCGCGACGTTTTGCGAGACCCGTTTCGGCGTCACGTTCCCGATGTTCGAAAAGATCGACGTCAACGGACCGCAGCGTCACCCGCTCTACACGGCGTTGATCGGCGATGGCGGCGACATTACCTGGAACTTCGAGAAATTTCTCGTCTCTCCCGACGGCACCGTGCAGCGTTTCGGCCCCAAGGTCACACCCGAAGATCCGCAACTCCGCAGCGCCGTCGAAAGCGCTCTGGCCTAGAGACTCTTTACGTCGTCGGCGACGTAGAGCGTCCACGGCTTCTCGGGATGATGGTCGGGCGGGAAGGTCTCGCCCGCCTTAAAGTGCCGACGAACGCCGCACTCCGAACATTCGTATTCCCCCGCGACTTGGACGGGATCGCCCGCGCTCCCAAAGACTTCTGCCATGTCGTTACCTCCGGGCGCCCTATTCCCACCGAGATTCATCGCGACACGCCCGTTGGGTCATTTCTTGCGAGGAACGCCGCCGCCGTATGCGATCGTGGCCGTAACGTTCACGGAGCGGCGACCCCCGATCGTAAACGAGACCAAGGACGTGGCCGCGTGCCGCCGGACGCTGGGCCCGATCGTCCGCACGATCTCGCGTTGGCCTGGGATCTCGATTCGCACCGTCGCCGTGCGCCCGAGCGGCGCGATTGCAAGTCGATAGCGCCCGGGTTTTACGTTGCGGAACGCGACGCCGCCCACGTAGTTCGACTTCGCGATGGCCAAGATGAAGCCGCCAGGGTCGCGCTCGAGTCTAACATCGAGGTTAAAATAGGGTCCTACCACGATGTAATCCGGATTGGGGCCCCCGAAGATGACTTGCGGCGTGGGCGGGGGCGACGGCGGCTGACCGGCCATCGCGGGCGAAAACAAGAACGAGGCGGCGACGAGTATGCTAACACCAAGAGTCATTTTCACGAAAAGAACCTCAGACTAGAGCAGCTTGGCGAGCGCGATTAACGAAGCGCGGGTTTGGGATTGCGCGGTGGAGAGCAGGACGTCGACATTGATGCCGTAGCCGTCGACGCTGCGACCGTCGCCGTAGGCGTCGGTACGGCTCAGGGCGAGGCGAAACGGAACGCGCGAATGCGGCAGCACGAAGTAGCCGGGCTGCGAGAAGCCCATCACGCCGTAGGTGCTGCTGCCCACGATCACGGTGCCGGGTAATCCGGCGATCACGTCGACCATGTACTCGCAATCGCTGCCGCAGCCGCTGTCGACGATCGCGACCAACCGCGGCTGGCCGCCGTCGCCACCGCCCACGGCGAAGTGATGATCGCGCAGATCCGTGTCGCTCTGCTTGTCGTCGGGCTGCACGCTGCAATCCGACGGCGCCGCAAGCGCGTCGACGATCTGCTGCAAGAACGTCGTGACCTGCGGCGCTGCGGGCGGCTTGAGACCCGCAGCAAGCTGCTGCTGCAAACCGAACGAGAGCGCGGTGCGAAAGCACGACTGCGTCGAGTACTGCGTCACGTTGCCGGCGATTTCGATCTGGCTTTGCGCGACCCAATCCGACAACACGTCGGTGGGCGCGTTGCCGCCTTGATTCCCGCGCAGGTCGAGCAGCACGACGCGCTCGCTGCCCAGGCCTTGCGCTTTGGAAAGCGCGGTGTACAGCGCGGCATTGTTGGCATCGCTAAACGTCGGCATCCGCACGTAGGCGATCCGATCGCCCACCGATTCGTACGACGGCGTTTGCGGCAACGCTGGCGTCGCGTGCACCACATGCACGGCGATCGCGCGGCCGCCGCACCGAATCGCGGTCGCCGTGCCGTCGCGCTGCGGATACGCGACGTACCATGCCGGCGCGAGCGCCGAACCGTTCCACGCGCGCGTCGCGTGCGGCTGTTGACCAGCGTCGTGCGCCGCTAGCGCGAACGCTCGCCCGTTCGACGCACGCAACGACGTACAAGCTCCTTTGGGTCGCGACGCCAACGTCGCGCTGGCGGATCCGCTGGTAAAGGCCGTAAATCCCGGGACGCCCGAGTGATTATCGAGCTGGAATGCTTCGAGGTTGCCCCACGGCGCAAATGCTTGCGCGAGCGTCAGCGTCGCGCTGCCGCGCGCGGCCAGCGATGCGTCCCAGCGCGCGAACCACGCGTTCCAATTCCATCCTCGCGCGGCGGCGGTCCCGTACCCCGCATACGTCTTCTGCATAAGCAGGCGAAGGGTCGGCAGGTCGGCGCGCAGCGCGGCCGCGTCGACCGGATCGTTGTGGCGCGCGCGCAGAACCTTGGAAAAGCGATCGTACCAGGCGTACGGCACGACGAACGAACGATTCGAATAAGGCGACGCGTAGGGATGGGCGAGCACGATTCCGCCGGACGGCAGCTTCACGCCCTCGGAGGTCCAGCGAAGATTTTCGGCTTGGATCTCCGCCGGTGAGACCGTCGGCGGGGCGGCGGCGCCGGCGAGGCCGGCAAACGCGAGCAAGAAGGCGAGGCAGCCGGCGATTTTCATATGGTCGCTCGCGTTCAACAGTCGCCGGGGGAACTCTTGGCCGGCGCGAATCATACTACATATATGAGAATGCGCTGTGTCGCACTCGCGCTCGCTTTATCGCTGGGTGCGGTTGCCTGTTCCCCGGTCGAAGTCTCGACGCCGCCGACGCATACCGGCGGTCTTGGAGGCGGTGCGCCCGCGGCCACGCAGAGCGCGGCCTACGTCGATGCGTTTGCGACCGGCGCGCTGAGTCACATCACGTCCTCGGGTTGGGCAACGCCCACGATCGTGCTAATCGGCTTCGCCGATCCCACGACGTCGGCGACCAGCACCACGGTCGCCGGCGCGTTAAGCATCGCGTCGGGCTTTCGATCGTCGGGCAAAGCCGGCAACCTGACGTTCTTGAGCATCGGCGGCGCCGATGTGGTTCCGGCATCGTGGCCCCAGCCCGCCGCGACGCTGGCGGCCAACCTCGTCGCGCAGATCAACACGTACAACATCTCGCTGACGGGCAATAACCAAGTTGCCGGCATCGATCTCGATCTCGAGAACGGCTTCTCGGCCGCAACGATCGCCGCGCTGGCCCAAGCGCTTCACGGCCAGACGCTCGCCAACGGCAAGGCGCTGCTCGTATCGAGCGCGCCGCAAGTGGTCGGCGTCAACGGCGTCAACGTCGACGCGACCAACGCGACCAATTTGGGATTCAGCCCGGGCGGCCTCAACGACAACTACGGTCAGGCGCTGGCCAACAACGACATCGACTACGCCCTCGCGCAGAGCTATAATACCGGCCCGACCGGAATCGTGCTCAACAACGTCGCCACCGCCAACGGCACGATCGTGCAAGGCGTCGATGAAGCCAATCCCGTCTTCTTCATGGGCATCGCTCAAGCGATGAACTCCGTCGTGCGCGCCAGCTGCTCGCTGTCCGCCGCGCTCTGCATCCCGTCGAGCACCAAAATCTTCGTCGGCGAACCCGCCAACCAAGGTTCGGGCGGAACGTATACGGTCTTCAATCCCAGCGCGCCGCAGACGCCGCCGATTCCGTACAATCAGGCGAGCATTCTCGCAACGCTCGCTGCCGAACTCACCTACATGCGCTCGAGCAATCCGACGCCGTATGCCAACGTCACCGGCGTCTCCATGTGGGCGTTAGGCAACGATTACGCGCCCAATCTCTACAACGATACGTACGCGGCGCCGGGCGCGTTTAGCACCGCCATGTTCGGCGCCAGCCCGGCGCCGGCCGGCCCCAGCATCTTGCTCCAGCTCACCAACAACGGCTCGTCGGGTTCGATCACCACGCTGATTACCAACGGCAACTACTATCCGTTCCCCGCCGTCGCAGCGGGTGGAAACGCAACGTGGTGCACGCAAGCCGCCACCGGTACCTACGGCTGCACCGACAGTTCCATCCTCGACACGTTGGGCGCCGGAACGTTCACCGTCCAAGTGACCACCGGCGGTACCGCCTGGCTCTGCCCCGCGGGCAACGGCCTGGGCACCGGCGGATCGGTCACGCTCACCGGCGGACGCTACAATCTCCAAGTCAACGGCGACTTCGACTCCTGCGCGTTCGGTTCGTTCTAGGTTCCCTAGCCGTCGATCTGTTCGATCTTTTCGATCGTGAGTTGCGCGTTGCCGACGGGGCGTTCCCAGACGGCGTTGCCGCCGACGCGTTTGCCGAGCAGCGCCTGGGCTAACGGCGACGTCATGCCGATGCGCGCGCGAAGCGGGTCGGCATCTTCGTCGTTGACCAAGACGTACGCATTGGAGGCGCCGCCCTCGTCGCGCACGGTCACCCGCGCGCCGAAGCCAACGACGCCGGCTTCCACCGTAACGACGCTCGCGCGCTGCGCGAACTCCGCGTCGAGTCCGGGAACGTCGGCGGCAAAGACGTAATACGGGCCGCGCTCGGGAGCCGGTAACGGCTCTTCGGGACGGTCGTCGTCGTCTTTGACGAACGCGCGACTCACACGTGCCTACGAACCCGGCGTATCGTCGGCGTCGATCTCGTTCTTGACCTCGAAACCGCTGACTTGTTTGTCGGCAATAAAGGTGCCGTTGATGACGACGACCGCGCCGTCGCCCATCTGGATATGGCCGTGCGCGTACACGTTAACGCACGCGGTCTGACAGACTTGAAACGTCGTGTAGTCGTTACCGCGCTTGGACGTGTGCTGTTTGTAATTTTTGACGGTGCCGCTGACCGTAACGTGCTTGCCGTCGTAGGTGGCGGGCGCGGCGATAATCGCGTCGACGGAATCGGTCGGCGCCGGCGCGGGGCTGGGCGCGGCCTGGGCCAGCGCGACGGTTCCGCTAGCGGCGACGAAGAAGAGGGCGGCGAGAACGTGTTTGATCATCCTGGCTCCTTCGAGAACCGCCGCAGACGACCCCCGCAACGACAAGCGCCCGACATAGCGGGGCGGCTAATTTAGGAAGTGGCGGAGGAAGGCTTGGTGGTTCCAGTTCGTGGCTTTGCTGAAATGGACGATGATGGTGTTGGTTGAGGGGATGACGTAGAGCGCTTGGCCGGCGGCGCCGCTGGCGTAGACGAGATCCGGCGGCGCGTTCTTGAGGCCGTCTAACCACCAGCCTAAGCCGTAGCGCGTTGCGACGGCGGTCGGCGCGAAGCATTGCGCGAGCATGTCGGCGGCGAGCACGACCTTGCCGTCGTACGTTCCGTGACCCGCGATCAGCGTGCCGAACTTGAGCCATTCGCGCGCGGCGACGAATGCGCCGGTCGGCAGCGGATGCGTGCCGTCGCTCAACTCGCGCCACGATCCGATCGTCATTCCGATCGGATCGAGGATGCGTTCTCGTACGTACTCATGCGGCGTTTTCCCCAATGCCGCCAACTTGCGCGCGAAGACCGCGCCGAAGACTTGCAACGGAATTCCGCTATACGTAAACGTCGTCTCGGGATCGCGTTTGAGTTGCGTCTCGAGCGCGCGTTCGTACGTCGGTACCGCGTTGCCAAGACCGCCAAAGCCGATGCCCGAGGTCATCTGCAAGAGCATGCGCAGGGTCACGCGCCGGCGCTGCAGGTCGTCGCGCCATGCGGGAAACGTCGCGCCGACGGTTTCGTCGAGGGAGAGCAGGCCGTCGGCTTGCGCGGCGACCGCGGCGACACCCCAAAAACTCTTGGCGCCGCTGTAGAGGGGGTGGGGTTTGGCGCCGTCCCAACCCGCGCCGTAGACTTCGGCGTCGAGCCGCCCGTCGCGCGCGACGACGAGCGCGTGTAGTTCGCGTGCGGCCGCATAGGAAAGGGCGTCGTCCAGGCTCACGCCGGTGCGCCTTCGTCGAGCGGTAGGCGCGCGCCCGCCCCCGAGCGAACGCCACGGTCATGGACGAGCTACGCTGTTACCGGTGCGGGGCCGTACGCGTGATCTACAAACAGTGCAAGGCGTTTTGCGCGTCCTGCGGCCAACTGATCGCCAACTGCTGCGGCGATTAACGTCACGCTGAGCCCCGACCAATGGCAGCACCCCGTGGTTCGACTTCGGCCCTATGGGCCTACGCTCACCATGACACCTTTCCTCACCGTGACACTTGCCTAGGGCGATACGGGTAGGGATTCGGCGATGGGTTTTTGTTTGGCGGCGATGAGGGCGGTGTTGATGGGAGCTAGGGACTGGACGTAGGCGTTGTAACGCGCGATCGCGGCTCGGTATTCTTTGTCGAAGCGGGCGGCGAACTCGAGGGTTTGCGCGGTTGGCGGCGCGCTTCCGTAGCTGCCGGGAGCGTCTTCGCGTAGCGCGCCGGGTCGTTGGATCGAGTCCTCGTCGTTGTGATAGTCGGCGGTGAACGTCGAGAAGATCGTGTCGCGCTGAGTCATCGCGGCGTTGAGTTGCGCGAGCAGCGCGGCGTTGCCGGCGTTGGCCGCGATCGCTGCCGAGAACGACTTCTTCTGGGCGTCGAGGTGATTGAGCAGGGTGTTGATCTGGCCGTTGACGTGCAGGTACTTGGCCGCAAACGCGTGGCCCTTGGCGAAGTCCGCCGCCGTATACGGCGAGCGCGGATCGGCTTTGACCGCAAACGATTGCGTGTACGTGTGGCCGCCCAGCGTCATGAGCGCGGTGTAGCGCCCCGGTACGACCGAGATACCTTCGGCGGAGCCGCGATACTGCACGCGTGCGGCGCCCATCCACTGCGCGACGCCGTCGGTACGGAAATCCCAGATCGCGCGATTGATGCCGGGCTTGTTGGGCAGCGTGCGTCCGGCCTTGATGTGGCGGATCACGCGGCCATGCGCGTCGAGGATTTCGATAGCGGGCCCGACCTTGGGCGCCGTGGCTTGGTAGAAGTCGACGATCGCGCCGCTGGGCGGATTGGTGCCGCTAAATCGCGTGTAGAGACCCTCGTCGTTATCGTGGCCCAAGTATTGATACGCCGTGCGAATCGGGAATAGCATCGAGCCTTGAGCTTGGGCCGCCGGCAAGTTTTGCAGCGACCAGAGATCGTCGAGAATCCAGACGTCGCGGCCGTGCGTGGCGATCGCGAGATCGTTAAACTGCGGCTGGATGCGGATGTCTTGCACCGACACGGTCGGCAGATTGAGTTGGAACGACTGCCACGACCCGCCGCCGTTGTAGGAGATCCACATGCCTTGTTCGGTTCCCGCGTACACCAAGCTCTTGTTGTGAATGTCCGGGCGCACGGTGCGCACGAACTGATCGGGCGGCAAGCCGTTGACGATCTTGTTCCAGGATCTACCGTAGTTATGCGTGACGAACAGGTACGGCGCGTAGTCGCCGGATTGATGGCGATCGACGATCGCGTAGGCGGTCGCCGCATCCAGCGGCGACGGGGCGACGGTTTCGACGCGTCCGAACGGGCCGACGTCCTTGGGCTCGACGCGCTTCCAGTGTTTGCCGTCGTCGAGCGTCACTTGCACCAAGCCGTCGTCGGTGCCGACCCAAATCATTCCGGCGCGCACCGGCGAGCCTTCGATATCCAGGATCGTGTCGGAATACTCCGCGGAAGAAACGTCCAACGCGAGCGGTCCGCCGGCGGGTCGCTGGTGCGCCTTGAGGTTGAGCGTGAGATCGGGGCTGATCGGCGTCCAATGCAGTCCCCGATCGGAGGATTGGAAGACGACGTTGCCGCCGAGCCACGAGAGGTGCGGATTCCACGGCGCGAAGCCGAGGGGCGAATCCCAATTGAAGCGATATTTGCGGTTATACAGCGCGAAATCGTTGCGCGAAAAATCGCTGTAGGCCGAGGCGCCCCGGCCGGATTCGAGTTTGCGATTGTAATCCGAAACGTATCCCGTCTCGGAATCGGTCAGGATATGGTTGGGATCCGACGGATCGAAGACCGCCCACTCGCCATCGCCGCCCACCACGCGCAGCCAATCTTCGTCTTTAATGCCGGCGCGGTCGCGCGAGTTGGAGGGGCCGCAGAACCCGTTGTTGTCTTGCAGCGGCGCGCAGACCCAATACGGGTTCTCGCCGACCGACAGGTCGACGTGATAGACTTCGCCGATCGGAATGTTGCGCGAGAACGACCAGTTACTGCCGCCGTCGAGCGAGAGCGCGTAGCCGCCGTCTTCGCCGACCATCATGCGCTTGGGATCGTTGGGCGCGATCCACATCGCGTGATAATCGACGTGCACGGCATTGGCGATCTCCTTGAACTTCTTGCCGCCGTCTGTGCTTTCGGCCAGCATTTCAGAAACCGCGTAGACGTGATCTTCGTTCTTTGGGTCGACGTTGAGGTGCGTGAAGTAGAACGGACGCTGATCGACCAGCGTGTCGTCGCTGACCATCGACCAGGTGTTCCCAGCGTCGTCGGAACGCCAGAGAATACCGCCCTTGGCCTCGATGATGGCGTACACGCGCTTGGAGTCACTCGGCGCCACCGCGATGGCGATGCGGCCGGTTTGACCCGCCGGCAAGCCGTTGCCGCTCAAGCGCGCCCACGTCTTGCCGCCGTCGGTCGATTTCCAAATGCCGTCGTCGGGGCCGCCGGAATGAAACGTCCACGGCATGCGCCGGAACTGCCACATGCCGGCATAGATGACGTCGGGATGATTGGGATCCATCGCCAGCTCCGAGGCGCCGGTCTGCGGGCCGACGTAGAGCGTGTGCGCCCAGGTCTTGCCGCCGTCGTCGGTGACGAAGACGCCGCCGTTGGGCGAGTCCTTGTAGATGTCGCCCAAGCCGCCGACGATCACGTGATTCGAATTGCGCGGATCGATCAGGATGCGCGAGACGTACCGCGTGCCGCCCAGGCCGAGATCGTTCCAGGTCTTGCCGCCGTCGGTCGACTTGTAGACGCCGTCGCCGTAAGTGACGTCGTTGCGCGGATTGGCTTCGCCGGTTCCCACCCATACGGTGTTCTCATCGTTGGGATCGATGGCCACCGCGCCGATCGCGGCGACGGGCTCCTTCTCGAAGACCGCGCTCCAGGTCGCCGCACCGTTGTCGCTCTTCCACACGCCGCCGCCGGCCGAACCCAGGTAATAGAGGTTCGGATCGGTGGCCGTCCCCGCGACGGCCGCAACGCGCCCGCCCCCAACTGCCGGCCCGATCGAACGGAACTTCAGGTTCGCGTAGGGCGCACCGGGGGTTGGAGATGGCGTCGGGGATGGCGTCGGGGCTACCGTCGCGGCCCCCGCCGCCGCAGGCAATAGGATCGCTGCACAACACAGCAAGACGAAACGACGCAGCATAAGGGCCTCCGAAACACAGGAAAGAAGACGTCGATAGATTCAAAAGTCAATCAAATCCGGCCTGGCGGCACTTCGCACTCTTTACCGCCTCGGCCCTGCGTGCCATGATGCCGTCATCGGTCCAACTTCTGTTGAGGAGATTTTCTGCGTTGAAGCGACTTTGGATGCTCGCAGCCGCGGCGATCGCGCTGGGCAGCGCCGCGCCGGCACTGGCGGCGCCCCCGCCCGACCCTGCGGCCGCAGCCGCGCCGGTACCCGCCCCCGATCGGGCCAGCGATGCCGTCACCCGCCACACGATCGTTTTGAACGGCCAGACGCTGGCGTACACGGCGCGTGCCGGCACGATCACCTTGCGTAACGGGAGCGAACAGCCGACGCTGACGATGTTCTACGTCGCCTACACGCTGGACGGCGCCGACGCCACGCACCGTCCCGTCACGTTCTTTTACAACGGCGGCCCGGGCAGTTCCACGATGTGGCTGCACATGGGTTCTTTCGGCCCGGTGCGGGTCCAGGCCGGAAACGGCACGCTCACCGGCCCGCCGCCGTACACCTACGGCCCCAACCCCAACAGTCTGCTCGACAAGACCGACGAAGTGTTTATCGACATGCCGGGCAGCGGTTTTGGCCGCATCCTGCCGGCCGGATCGCCAAAGATGTTCTACGGCTTGGACGCCGACGTGCGCGCGTTCGCCCAGTTCATCCAACGCTACATCACCGAGAACGGTCGCTGGAACTCCCCGAAGTTTCTCTACGGCGAGTCCTACGGCACGACGCGTTCGGCCGCGCTCTCCAACTATTTGGAACAGACCGATGCCATCAGCCTCAACGGCGTCGTCCTGCAGTCGACCATCTTGAACTTCGGCATCGATTACACGGATCTCTCGCCGTACGGCGGCGACGACTGGGGCTACGTTCTCTACCTGCCGTCGCAAG
>Ga0208357_1002623_pt1 | contig 11748 bp, 11 predicted proteins | sample NGESurdeep092012_6_FD_184487 | JGI IMG/M metagenome (GOLD analysis project Ga0208357, IMG submission 184487) | Arctic peat soil microbial communities from Barrow, Alaska - NGEE Surface sample F52-2 deep-092012 (SPAdes) | ecosystem: Environmental > Terrestrial > Soil > Wetlands > Peat ... | reverse complement strand
CAGAGGATTGGGTCTGCTCCGTACGGCGACTCTGTGACGCTCCCGGTCGGCTGCGAGCGCCGGTCGCTTCGGACCTTGGCCCCTCTGCAGGGAGGTTTGTGGGCTTTGAGTGGTGCATGCACTACAATGAGAGAGTTGAAGGGGCCCAGACCCCGCCACCTTCTTACCTTGGCCGATGGCCAGGGCAACGAGATGGAGGCACAAGAAATGGGTCTGACAGGAATGGTCTTCAGCACCATCGCAATCGCGGCGGGTGCCGTCATGTACTGGGCGGTGACCACTCAAGGTCACGGGTTCCGGCTTTCCACGGTGGGGGTCATCCTCATGATCGTGGGAGTAATCGGCCTGGCTGTCTCGTCGACCATCTTCGCCACGTCCCGTCGTACCACGGGCCGCCGTTCCCGCACATACGACCGTGAAGTGACCGACGCTCAGGGGCGCACAGCGGCCGTGCACGAAGAAGTGCACTAACCGGGTTCGGTCCCGCGCCGATCAGGCCTCCCAGTACCAACTGGGCCCGGGTCCGGCGGTCAGCTCTACCCACGGAGGTGAGCCGGCGTCGTCATGACCGTTTGCTTCGGCACCCGGTTCGCCCCCGTCACAGTCGACGCCGTGTCGCGCCGCGCCCTACGTCGTCCTGGTCGTCCTTGTCGGTGGATGTTCCTGGTGTAACCGCCGGCCGAGACGCCGGACGTAGTGTCGAAGTTCGATCGGGGCGAGGACTTCGAAATCGAGACCGAGGCCGATCAGATAGCCGGCCAGCCAGTGGAAATCGTCGAACCCGAGGTCCACGCGGGTGGCGTCGCCGTCTGGTTCACACACGCCGGTCGACGGTGGGATGAGTCGGGCCACTTCCTCGGCCGGGGCCAGGAGACGGACGATGGCGCGATGGGCGTAGCCGGCCGTGGAGATGCCTTCCGCCACCATGCGGCCGGGATCGTCAAGGGGGCGGGGAACGAAGGTATGGCCGGTGACGACGACCGACGAGGCCCGGTCGACGCGGAACGTCCGCCAGTCTTGGCGGTCGAGGTCGTAGGCCACCAGGTACCAGCGCCGATCGGTGGCCACCAGGCGATGGGGTTCGGCCCGCCGTTCGGAGAGGCGACCGTCCTGGGCCACGTAGGCGAAGGTGACGCGCTGATGGCCGTCGCAGGCGTGAGCCAGTCCGATGAGGTTCTCGGTGGGGACGATCTCGGTCGGCGAGGAGAGCGAGACGGTGGCTGACCGAAGGGCGGTCAACTGGGACCGGAGCCGTGGGGGCAGGAGACGGTCGAGCTTGGCCAGGGCGGTGAGGGCACTCCGTTCGATGCCGGGCACGGCCGTGCCGGCCGAGACGCCGAGGACGACGGCGATGGCCATGGCCTCGTCGTCTTCGAAGAGCAGTGGCGGGACATCGGTGCCTCCGCCCAACCGGTAGCCGCCGCCCACGCCCGGAATGCCCTGGACCTGGTAGCCGAGGGTCCGGAGTCGTTCCACGTCCCGACGGACCGTCCGGGTATCCACTTCGAGGCGTTCCGCCAGCTCAACCGCGCTCCAGGCCGGCCGCCGTTGAAGAAGTCCGAGGAGCCGGAGGAGGCGAGCAGCCGCTTGGACCATGGGTCCATTATCTCCCTATTGCGGACCGGAGCTGTCCGCAATGGAGCGTACGGTCATCGACATGGTTCATCCTTCGGCAATGCAGCAACTGGCCCGGGAACGTGAGACCGAGATCCAGGAGGCGTGCCGCACCCCCCGGACGCCGGGCTCCTTTCCCAAGATGCGCCAACGCCTCGGCTGGTCTCTCATGGGCCTGGGTGCGCATCTGGCTCTGCAGGGACGCCAGGGTCAGGCGTGGCGCCACTCGATGGGCCCGGAAAGGGCACTCTGACAGGGCCGAACCCGGACCGGGCCGGCCATTAGGCTCCGGCCATGCTCAGCACGATGCAGGACGGTCCACTGCTCATCAGCGGCATCCTCCGGCACGGCCAGCGGGTCTACGGCGACAGTGAGGTCGTCACCGTGGAGCCCACCGGGGACCGGAAGTCCACCTTCACCCAGGTGGCGGGCCGGGCCGAAAGGCTGGCCGCCGCCCTCAAGCGCCTCGGGGTGGGCAACGGGGACCGGGTGGGAACCTTCGCCTGGAACGACCAGGAACACCTGGAGGCCTATCTGGCCGTTCCCTCCATGGGGGCCGTCCTCCACACCTTGAACATCAGGCTCTTTCCCGAGCAGTTGGCCTACGTCGTGAACCACGGCGAGGACAAGGTGGTCATCGTCGACGCCTCGGTGGCACCGCTGTTGGCCCGGGTGCGCGATCAGTGCACGACCATCGAGCACGTGATCGTGGTGGGTGAGGGCGACACCGATGGTCTCGGCCCGACGCTGCCCTATGAAGAACTGATCGGAGCCGAGGAGATCGGTTACGACTGGCCCGACCTCGACGAACGCCAGGCGGCGGCCATGTGTTACACGAGCGGGACGACCGGGAATCCGAAGGGTGTCGTCTACAGCCACCGGTCGACCTGGCTGCATTCTTTCGCCGGGATGTCGGCCAACGCCCTGGCCGCCACCGAACGTGATCGCGTTCTCGTGATCGTGCCCATGTTCCATGCCATGGCCTGGGGAGCGCCCTACACGGCCTTCCTGGCCGGGACCGACCTGATCCTGCCCGAGCGTTTTCTTCAGGCCGAACCCTTGGCCCGGATGTTCTCCGAGCTGCGTCCCACCTTGTCCCTCGGTGTGCCCACCATCTGGAACGACCTGTTGCGCTACAGCCAGTCCCACGACGTCGACCTCTCCTCTCTGCGGATGGTGACGGCCGGGGGAGCGGCCGTGCCCCGCACCCTGATGGAGGCCTACCGGGACCGGTTCGAGGTCGACATGGTCCAGGGCTGGGGCATGACCGAGACGAGTCCGGTGTGCGCCATGGCCTTCCCGCCGAAGCGGTCGAGCGAGGCCCAGGAGATGGACTGGCGGGCCAAAACGGGACGGATCGTGGCCGGGGTCGAGATCCGGGTGGTGGCCGACGACGGCTCCATCGTGCCGGCCGACGGACACTCGGTGGGGGAGTTCGAGGTGCGGGGACCGTGGGTCACCGGCTCGTACTACGGCGATCCCTCTCCCGATCGGTTCCATGACGGGTGGTTGCGGACGGGCGACGTCGGGTGGCTCGACGACCATGGCTTCATGCAGATCTCGGACCGGACCAAAGACGTGATCAAGTCCGGCGGCGAATGGATCTCCTCGGTCGAACTCGAGAACGAGGTGATGGCCTATCCCGGTGTCTTCGAGGCGGCTGTCATCGGGGTCCCCGACCCCAAGTGGGACGAACGGCCGCTCGTCGTGGTGGTGGCCGGTCCCGAGGGGCCGCGCCCGGACCCGGAGGCCATGATGGATTTCCTGGCCGGCCGGGTGGCCCGGTGGTGGCTGCCCGAACGCTGGGCCTTCATCGACGAACTCCCGAAGACCAGTGTGGGGAAATTCGACAAGAAGGCGTTGCGGACCCAGGTGGCCGACGGGACCATCGAAGTGCTCGAGGTCGGCATGCCTTCGCGCGCCGACTGAAAAGACGGGCGTCCGGTGGCGATCGAGGATGTAGCCGAACGGCTGGCCCAGCTGTCCGAGGAGCTCGGTGATCTTGCTTTCGACCGCCTGCGCGAAGCGTCGTCGTCGGTCGGCCGGGGCGAACCCAACCTGGCCCTGGTGGCCGAAGAGAAGAAGCTGACGAGAGCCCGGCGGGCCGTCGACAAGGCCGTCATCTTGTTACGGGGAATGGAAGACGACGACGACGAATGACAGCGGGGCCCGTGACATCGGAGATCTGGGGCCAGGAGATGGCCGAGGTCTACGACGCCACGTCGGCCGTGATGTTCTTGCCGGTGGTGCTCGATCCGGCCGTCGACCTCCTGGCTGAACTGGCGCGAGGAGGTCCGGCCCTCGAGTTCGCCGTCGGAACCGGTCGGGTGGCTCTGCCTCTGAGTGACCGAGGAATCCTGGTGAAAGGGATCGAACTGTCGGCTCCTATGGCCGAGCAATTGCGGAGCAAGTCGGGGGCCGACGCCGTCGAGGTGACGATCGGAGATATGACAACGACGCGGGTGTCCGGCGCCTTCACGCTCGTCTATCTGGTGTGGAACGGCATCATGAACGTCACCACCCAGCAGGAGCAGGTGGCCGTGTTTCGAAACGCCGCCGCTCACGTGGAGCGGGGTGGTTGTTTCGTGGTCGAGGTGATCGTCCCGCAGATGCGTCAGGTCCCGCCGGGGGCGATGGGCCGGGTCTTCACGATGGAACCGGGACACGTGGGGATCGAGACCTTCGACGATCTGGTGGGCCAGATCGCCTGGTCGCACCACTGGATGGAGGTAGAGGGTCGGCTCGTGCACCACGCTGCCCCCTACCGCTATGTCTGGCCGGCGGAACTGGACCTCATGGCCGAGCTGGCCGGTTTCCGGCTCCGGGACCGCTACGCCGGATGGGCCCGGGCCCCGTTCACGTCCGAGAGCAGCGAGCAGGTGGCCGTCTACGAAAAGGTGGCCTGAGACCCCTGGCGCGGAACCATTAGTCGACCCAGGTATTGACCACGTCGATCATCTGGCGGAGCCGTCCGTAGTGGACGCGGTCGAAGCGGAAAGCCAGCCGGGGGAGCTCCAGATGGTCGTCGCTCGATCGCTCCGGGGAGAGGGGCTTGGTATTGCGGATAACCCCACCCACCACGATGTCGGAGAAAGCTTCGTTCAGCGCCGTCAGCTGAGGCCGGCTGGGGAGCTGGCGGAGGCGCATGACGAGGAGATCACCGACCCAGCGGACCGAGTGGTAGTTCCGGAAGAAGCCGAGGATCTCGTTGGTGGCGATGTCGACGTCGGCGGTGATCTTGTAGAGGGAATGGTCCTCGGGTGAGACGAGGCCCCGGGTGGCCACCTGCTCATCGACGAAACGTTGCCAGCCGCGCCAGTAGGTCCCGTCGGGGACGTCCAAAAGAACCAGGGGGGCCGGTTGGGCCTTGCCCGTCTGGAGGAGGGTGAGGAGCTCGAAGGCTTCATCCAGGGTACCGAAGCCGCCGGGGAGAACGGCGTAGCCGTCGGACTCCTTGATGAGCATCAGCTTCCGGGTGAAGAAGTAACGCATCTCCACCAGCTTCGGATCCTGGGCGATGAAGGGGTTGGCCCCCTGCTCGTGGGGGAGCCGGATGTTCACGCCGATCGACATCTCGCGACCGGCCCCTTCCATCCCGGCGGCCATGATTCCCGGGCCGGCCCCGGTGACCACCATCCAGCCGTGGCCGGCCATCCGTTCGGCCAGTTGCCGGGTCTGGATGTAGAGGGGGTCGTCGGGCAGTGTCCGGGCCGAGCCGAAGAAGGTCACCTTGAGGGCGTCGCGGTAGGGGCGGAAGACCCGGAAGGCTTCGGCCATCTCGGCCAGGGCGGCCGAGGCCAGCTTCAGGTCGATGGGTTCGGTGTGCTCGGCGGCCAGGCTGACCACGGTGGCCACGATGGCCCGGTAGAGCTCCCGGCGTTCGGTGATGCCGCAGGAGTCGAGGAGGGCCTCGACCAAGCGGGCCCGGTCGGGCGAGAGATTCTGGCCGACGGTCTCCTCGGCCCCGGCCGTGTCGGCCACCAGGGGCGGGATGAGCGGCGGTGCCACCCCGGCCTCGACCGCGGGCGCGGGGGTGGGGTCCTCGTCAGCCACGGGGCACTCAGCAGGGGGCGGGGACGCGCCCGTAGAGGGTGGTGCGCTGTTCGAGGCGACGGCCGAGCGGAGCCACCACGGCGTTGAACTCGGCCTCGCCCATGAACTGGCCATGGGCCGCGCCGGCGGCGCGCGAGATGTTCTCGTCCATGAGCGTTCCGCCTAAGTCGTTGACCCCGGCCCGGAGCATCTGGGCCGCCCCGACGGCGCCCATCTTGACCCAGGAGACCTGGATGTTCTCGATGGCTCCGTGATAGGCGATCCGGCCCACGGCGTGCATGAGGATGGCCTCGCGGAAGGTCGGACCGCGCCGTGCTTTGTGTTGGAGGTAGATGGGGGTGGCCATGTGGACGAAGGGGAGGGGGACGAATTCGGTGAAGCCCCCGGTCTGGCGCTGGAGGTCCCGGGTGCGGATGATGTGGCGGGCCCAGGACCGGGGCTGTTCGACGGCGCCGAACATGATGGTGACGTTGGAGCGGAGCCCGATGGAGTGGGCCGTCCGGTGGGCTTCCAGCCACTGCTCGGTGTTGATCTTGTCGGGACAGAGAACGGCCCGGACCTCGTCGTCCAGGATCTCGGCCGCCGTCCCCGGCAGAGTGGCCAGTCCGGCGTCCTTCAATCGGCGGAGGTAGTCGGCCAGCGGCTCGTCCAACCGCTTGGCCCCTTCGGTCACTTCCAGGGCGGTGAAAGCGTGGATGTGAATGGTGGAGGTGGCGGCCCGGACGGCGCGGATGACGTCCAGGTAATAGTCACCGTCGAACTTCGGATGGATCCCACCCTGGAGACAGACCTCGGTGGCCCCGGCCTCCTCCGCTTCACGGACCCGGTCGGTGATGTCGGACAGCTCCAGGAGATAGGGAGAACCCCGGAGGTTCAGCGAGAGGGGCCCCTTGGAGAAGGCGCAGAACTTGCACTTGAAGGTGCAGACGTTGGTGTAGTTGATGTTCCGGTTGGCCACCCAGGTAACGACATCACCCACCGTGTTCGCCCGGAGCTGGTCGGCCACCTCGGCCACGGCCCGGACTTCCGCACCACGGGCCGAGAAGAGGGTGACGATCTCGTCCTCGCCCAACTCCTGACCGAGGCTGACGCCAATAAGGACTTCGCCCACCGCACTCCCGGCCGTGGCCACAGGGACCACACTCGGCCGCTCGGCCGGGGTGGTCTCGGTCACCGGGTCGAGGAGGGCCGGCGGTTCGGCCGTTCCGCCCGAACACCAGGCGTCCTCGCGGCCGAGCCCGTCGGCGTCGGCGTGGTCGAGAACGCCGAAGCGCATGGCCGGGTCGAGCCAACGCTCGGGATCACGGGCGAACTCGGGATAGACGGTGAGCCGGGGGGCCAGCGTCATCCCGGCCGCCTCGGTGGCCGCTCTCAGAATGTCCACCGCCGGCCAGGCCCTTTCCGGGTTCACGTGGTCGATGGTCACCGGCGAGACCCCGCCGAAGTCGTCGATCCCCGAAGCCAGCATGGGCCCAAGGTCGTCGGACAAGTTGGGCGGGGCCTGGAGATGGATGTCGGCCGGGAGGACGATCCGGGCCACGGCGATGGTCCAGGCCAACTCGTCTTCGGGGCAGGGCGGGGCCTTGTGCATGGCCGTCCCGGCCTTGGGCAAGAAGTTCTGGACGATGACCTCTTGGATGTGGCCGAAGGACCGGTGGGAGTCGGCGATGGCCCGGAGGGTCTCGATCCGACCGGCCCGGGTCTCACCGATCCCGACCAGGAGGCCGGTGGTGAAGGGGATCGACCGCTCCCCGGCGTGGCGGAGGGTGGCCAGGCGGCGGTCGGGGGTCTTGTCGGGCGCCCCCCGGTGGCATTCGAGATCGGGATCGAGCGACTCGAGCATCATTCCCTGGCTGACCGAGACCTCCCGGAGCCGTCCGAGCTCGTCGGCCCCGAGGGCACCGGCGTTGGCGTGGGGGAGGAGCCCCGTCTCGGCCACCACCAGGGCACAGGCGGCGGCCAGGTACTCGACGGTGGAGGCGAAGCCGTGGCCGGTGAGCCATTCCCGGGCCACCGGGTAGCGGTCCTCGGGGGCTTCGCCCAGGGTGAAGAGAGCCTCATGGCACCCGGCGACGGCGCCGGCTCGGGCGATGGCCAGGACCTCGTCGGACGAGAGGTAGGGGGCGGTCAGCCGGGCCGGGGGCTTGGCGAAGGTGCAGTAGCCGCAGCGGTCGCGACAGAGGTGGGTGAGGGGGATGAAGACCTTGGGGGAATAGGTGACCCGGTTCCCGTGGGCCTTCCGGCGGATGGCCCGGGCTTCGGCCTGCAGGTCGCCGAGGGGGGCGACGAGAAGGTCGTTTCTGTCCACGGCGGCCACCTTAGTGGTCGACTCTTCCAGGTCCGCCGCTCACACTCAGCCGGTGACGTTGCCGTCGACGATCCAGATGATCTCGGCCGCCCGGACCCGGTTGGCCGGGATGTCGGCTCCGCTGACGACCTTTTCCCAGGCCCCTTTCTTGGCGGCACCGGAGACGGTGAACACGACCCGTCGGGCCCGGCTGATGGCGCCCAGAGTCAGGCTCATCCGTGGGTGGGGATTCAGGCCGCTCGGGTCGGTGTTGAGAACGGCCATCCGTCCCGGCGGGGCGTCCAGGCCGGTGGAGTCCGGGAACAGAGAGGCGGTGTGGCCGTCGGGCCCGAGACCCAGGTGGATGAGATCGAGGGCCGGGATCCAGGCCAGCAGTTGGTCGTAGTCTTCGACGGCGTCGCACGCCATTGGGTGGAAGGCACTGACTTCACCGACCCGGTCGAGCAGCGACTCCCGGACCAACCTCTGGTTGGCGTCGGGGTCGTCGGCGGGCACGCACCGCTCGTCGCCCATGAGGACGTCGACCACACTCCAGTCGATGGCGGCGGCGCCCACATCGGCCAGCCGTTCGTAACAGAGCCGGGCCGTCGGACCCCCCGACAAAACCAGGGTGAAGCCGGGTTCGACCCGGCGGGCGAAGCCGTCGACCACCGTGTCGGCGAAGGCGGCGGCCACGTCGTCGACGATGTGGATGTTCTCGGGCGGGGGACCGGGGCTCACAGATCGGCCCACCGGCGTAGGTCGCTGGCCAGGAGGAGCTCGGCTTCGTGCGGTCCCCAGGTGCCGGCCGGGTAGTGGGCCAGGGGGACACCGTCCTCCGACCAGGCGGCGAGAAAGGGATCGGCGATCCGCCAGGCCTGTTCGACCTCGTCGGTCCGGATGAACAGGGTGGCGTCACCGATCATGGCGTCGTGGAGCAGCCGCTCGTAGCCGTCGGCCGCCGGGCCGGGGAAGGTCTCGGCGTAGGAGAAGTCCATCCCCACCGAACGGACCCGGAAGGCTTCACCGGGAACCTTGGCTCCGAAGCGCAGGCAGATCCCGTCGTCGGGTTGGATCCGCAGGATCAGGCTGTTGGGGAGGAGGTCACGCGACAGCGCGCTCCCGAAGGCCAGATGGGGGACCCGCTGGAATTGCAATGTCACCTCGGTGGCTCTCTTCGGCAGTCGCTTCCCGGTCCGGACGTAGATGGGGACCCCGGCCCAGCGCCAGTTGTCGACGGCCAGCTTCATGGCCACGTAGGTCTCGATCCGGCTGTGGGGATCGACGTCGGGCTCGTCGCGGTAACCGGGGACGGCTTTCCCGCCCACTTCCCCGGCCGTGTACTGGGCCCGGACGGCCGCCCCCACCGCTTCGTCCACGCTCGGGATGATCACGGCCTGGAGGAGCTTGACCTTCTCGTCGCGGATGCTCTGGGCCTCGATGTGGGCCGGCGGTTCCATGAGGGTCAGGGCCAGCACCTGCATGACGTGGTTCTGGACGATGTCGCGGAGTGCCCCGGCCGTTTCGTAGAAGCTGCCCCGGTGTTCGACACCAAGTTCTTCGGCCACCGTGATCTGGATGCTGTCGACGTAGCGGCGGTTCCAGACCGGTTCGAAGATGGCGTTGGCGAAGCGGAGCGCGAGGACGTTCTGAACCGTCTCTTTCCCCATGTAATGGTCGATCCGGTAGATCTGGTCCTCTTCGAAAGCCCCGTGGAGGGTTTCGTTCAGGGCCACGGCGCCGGCCAGGTCGCGACCGAAGGGCTTCTCCACCAGCAGCCGGACGAAGGCGTCGGGACCGGGGGTCGAGCAGCCGTGTTTTCCGAGAGCGGTGGCCACCACGCCGAAGAGGTCGGGGATGGTGGCCAGATAGAAGACCCGGTTCCCGGCCGTCCCCAGGTTCTTGTCCGCCTCGTCCAGGACCTTCTTCAATTGATCGAAAGTGTCGGGGTGGCCGTACTCGCCCGAGATGTACCGGAACCGCTCGACCACTTTCTTCCAGGCCGGGCTCGGTTTGGCCACCGCCTTCAGGGCCACCTTCTGGAATTCCTCGTCCGACCAGACCGTCCGGGCCACACCCACCACGGTGAATCCGTCGGGGAGAGCCCCGTGATCGGCCAGGGCGGCGATGGCCGGGAGCAGTTTCCGCGTCGCCAGGTCGCCCGAGGCGCCGAAGACGACCAGGGCCAGCGGCGGGGCCTGGCTGACGGTGTCGAGCTCGTGGACGATCTCGACCGGGGCGTCGTCGAGATCGATGTCGTGGATCTCGATGCCTGTCGTCGCCGTCGTCATGATGGGGTCGTCATGACAGGTCGGTCATGACAGGGTGGAGAGGTCGTCGGCCGCCACCCGGATGACCCGCCGACCGTGGGCCAGCAGTCCCTGGTGGTCGCCGAGGGACTGGGCGGCGATCAGCGTCGCGAAGTCGTAGTCCTTGTCGGGGATGGCCAACTCGGGACCGGCCGTGGCCGAGACGATCTGGACGGCGATCACCGAATTCGGTCCCCCCTTGTGGAGCTGGCCGGTGGAGTGGAGAAAGCGGGGCCCGTAGCCGGCGGTGACCGGCGCGCCACCGAGGTGGTCGCGGACCCGGCGCCGCAAGGTCTGGAGGGCGTCGTCCTGACCGAAGGGCAGATAGGCCTGGAGCGAGACGTAGTCGCCCCGGCTGAAGACCTCACCCAACCAGGAGAAGACCCCGCCGGCGTCGGCCGTCTCCACCGGCGGCAGGGGGAGACTGGTCAGCGCGTCGTTGGTGTTCTTCTTGGACTCGGCCACGTTGGGCTCGTCGAAGGGGTCGATCCCGAGGACATGGCCGCAGATGGCCACGGCCACCTCCCACCGGTAGAACTGCTCGGCGATGTCGGCCGGCTGGGCCGGATGGAGCGGGACCACGTGCCGGTCGGGACCGACCTCCGGGTCGGTGGTGGGGACGGGGATGCAACCGAGGCCGGCTTTCCCGGTCGACTCGGCCACCAGTTGTTCGACCCACAGCCCGAACGAGGAATAGGTCTCGGGGACGACGATGGTGACCTTGTCCCGGCCCTCCCGGGCGTCCTCGCCCATGGCCATTCCGAGACCGGCCGCCTCCACCAACTCAGCGCCGAGGGCCCGTTCGCACAGCTCGGCCACGTCGTAACCGATGAGGGCGGCGGGGACCATCCCGAAGTAGGAGAGCACCGAGTACCGGCCGCCGATGTCGGGCGGGTTCTCGAAACACCGGGCGAAGCCCCGTTCGGCGGCCAGCTTGGCCAGCGGCGTGCCCGGATCGGTGATCACCGCGTAACGCGACGGGTCCGACATCTGCGACCAGGCGTGGGCCAGCAGGACGTTCGGCTCGAGCGTCGTCCCCGACTTGGACGAGACGAGGACGAAAGCGTCGGAGAAATCAATGGCGGAGACGGTGGCCGGATGGGTGGTGTCGCACACCACCAGTTTCCGCCGACCCGTTCCAGGGCCCCCCGGCGTCCCCGTGGCCGTCAACACCGATTCGAGGACGGCCGGACCGAGCGATGAACCGCCCATCCCGAGCAGGACCACGGTCGACTGTTCGATCCCCGCCGCCCAGGCGGCCAGGTCGGCCGCTTCGGCGGCCATCCGCCGCGGGACCTCCAGCCATCCGAGCCGGTTGGCCGATACGTTTCCGGCCGGCCACAGCGTCCCGTCGCGCTTCTGCAGCCTCGCTATCAGGCCGGCGGCGTCATCGGTCATTGTCCTTCTCTCTCCTCGCGTCACGACCGGCGGCCAGGGTTGTGGCCTTGTCGGTGAGTGATTGCATGAGCTCGTCGAAGGACTTGG
>Ga0208357_1002618_pt1 | contig 11772 bp, 22 predicted proteins | sample NGESurdeep092012_6_FD_184487 | JGI IMG/M metagenome (GOLD analysis project Ga0208357, IMG submission 184487) | Arctic peat soil microbial communities from Barrow, Alaska - NGEE Surface sample F52-2 deep-092012 (SPAdes) | ecosystem: Environmental > Terrestrial > Soil > Wetlands > Peat ... | reverse complement strand
ACGCCTAAGATCATAATGCATCTTGCATAAATCCTTACAGTAATAAACATTGCCACAATTCTCAATAGTACAATTCAACATACTTTTCTCCTTCTATTATTACTATAACATAGGAATGCCTATTTTACAACAAAAAAGAACCCTCTATTGCTAGAGGGCTCAAAAGAACTAACTACGCGGAAAGATTGACGAAAGCGTTCCAGCCGGGAGCATTACAACTGAGATTTGCATAATATGCAACTCGTACTTCTCCAGCATCAGCATTATAGACACGCAACATTTCTAGCCCATCACCGTATCTCAAAATTTGGGGTGCATCTCCGAGAGATTCTAGGCACCAGCTCTTCATTGTTAACAAGTAACAGGTGAAGCTAGGGCAGTTACGATCAGGGAAACACTTGATCATGCTGTTAGCACCGTTAACCATGATTCCACGGAAAGCGATGTCAGCAGGGCCTTTGCTGTCAACATACACAACTTTGGCACCAAGAGATTTCTCAAGAGCGCTATAAGAAGCATAGGACATAATAGCAACGTCAGGTTTTCCACCTTCACGAGCTAAAAGGCTTGAAGAGTCAATGAGGGCTTCTTCGATAGGTTGTGCACTGCCGTTATACAAAACACCGGCTAAGCGGGTCGTGTCTACCGAGCGGTCAACGCCGAAGAAGTTGTCGCCAGTTACAGGTGCTACTGAAGGAATCCAAGCAGCAAGACCAGAGATCTTACTATTGCTATCACCTTGTACTAACAAGAATTGATTAGCGGCCCATGCAGCAGGGGTAGCAGCAACGCCACCGTAGGTAGCAGATACTGTAACAGTTCCTAATGAACGGTTAAGAGCGATTACATAACCAAGAGCGGCACCGGGAGTTCCACCATCAGTTGCGGATTCTTGAAGAACCATGTTCTTTTCGAATTGCACTACTGAGTTAGGATCAGCTAGGACGATAACGCCACTGGTAATAGAACCAATTTGTCCAATGCTACCAGTTCCAGATCTGAACATAGCTGATGCTAAGGATAGGGTAATGGAGGAAATTGCACCATCGATAAGGACCTTGGAACCTTCTAGGAAGGACATTTTGTCTGTTCTGGAAGCTAACATGGTTTGGTTATCGATTTGGGCAATGGAGTAATCACTAACGCGTTTCAAAAAGAAAGATTCAATTTGAGCGGGTGATTGATTTGTTTGAGCGTTCGTGAAATTCGATGAACGACCTTGCGAAGCGCCAGTGATGATTGGGATCGGTTTGTATTTACCGCCGAAGTCGGTATTTTTTCTAACCATGGCCAAAAAAGGATTATCATTATAAACCAAGTTTTCAATTGTTTGGTTGTCATATAATTCTTTTAGGGCCGCGTTCATTGCGGGGAGGTCTAATGTTTGTGCCATATAAGTAAAGTCCTAAAATAAGTTAAAGAATACAATTTGCTGATATAATAAGTTTGCGACAGGTTCTCATAACTTCGAAGAACTAACTTAAGGGAACATTTGCTACATAAGACTGCTGATCTGATTAGTCTTTACTCAAAAAGTATCAGTTTGCTACTAGCTGTCTATTACTATGGAATGTGATTGAAGATACATGATAGCCGCCTGTAAAGACTTCACGCTATCTCGAAAACTACCCAAACCGGGATTACAGTAATTACATAACAATCCCCGTATCTTACCTGTGGTATGACAGTGGTCTATAGCAAGAGCACGAGTAAGCAAATCCTCATGAATGCCACATATGGCACAGCGACCTTCCTGAGCTTTCAAAAGAATCTCATAATCTTCCAAGGTAATCCCATACTTAAGTTTCATCTGAGAATTTCTGGCTTCTAGTTTTCTGTTCTTTATTTTGAGTTGTCGCGCTCTTTCTTTAGCGGCATATTTGTTACTCTTTTTATGACACACCTCTGGATTAGCTTTTTGATAAAGAGCACCCTCTTCCAAAATACACTCTTTACATTTCCCTGTACGTTGATCTCTAGGACTCTTGTGAAAGTAAAATTCCTCCAATGGTTTAATGATAAGACACTTTTTGCAGTATTTTTTATCCATTTGATTTCTCCAGGTAAAAGTAATTCAACTGACCTATATAAACATGGAATTTGATTGACCCTGTATTAGTAAACCTAAAAATACAAATGCGGGCATAGGCACTCAATTTTGCTGGGAAATTTGAAATCGATCCATGCATCCAGGTAAAAAGTAACAAACTATCTAATAAATTAGAAAACTATAAATAATATTATCTCTTTTTACTAAGTATACTTCTACAACAGCGTAATCATTATGTAATAGTAAACGTAGAAGTAAAATTTATAGAGGTAAAATGCTTGGATTTTAGCTCGTAATCAAATCTAAAGCATCTGACGATTTTACTGACCGGGCGGTAGGTACCTCTTCTACCGCTAAATTGCTTACTATAACCAATCTAAAGGCAAAGGAGCACCCTACCGATCGGTCAAAATCCATGTAAAACTTCCCCAAATTTTTCGTGCTATGCCCTTTTATAAAGACGGTGGGGGCATATAGGGACTCATTAGATAATAGCTATTATAAAAAGAGGTTTAGTTAAGCAGCTTTGTGGGGTATGACCGCTTTGTGGTCTATGTAATAGGCTATATCCTATATCTTCCCATAGCCTATCTAGGGCTCTCCTATCTTTATCAAGGAGGGTTCTCATCTACTTCACCCTCCTTCTAGCATATAATTATTGGTGACTTTGGAGATCAATACAGATTTATATTGACTTTGAGCTAAAGTTTTCTTAGAATGAACCGATTAGTTGCTATAACAAAGGAGTTTGATATGAAAACAGCTATTTACATGCGAGTTTCGACCGACAAACAGTCTACAGAGATGCAAGAACGAGAGATTTCTATGTTTCTCGCTTCCAAAGGCATTATAAACGCGGAAATCTATAAAGACGAAGGAGAATCCGGAAAAAAGACATCCAGACCAGCCCTTAACAGGCTTTTAAACGACTGTAAACAGGGCAACGTGAAGACTTTAATCGTATGGAAGCTGGATCGACTCTTTCGAAGTCTCGTCGACCTTATAACCCATTTAAAGCAGTTTCAGAAGCAAGGCATTGTTTTTATCTCTTTAAAGGAAAACATAGATCTCTCAACTCCAATGGGCGTTCTCATGATGCAAATACTTGGTGCCTTTGGGGAGTTTGAACGGGAAATGATAGTGCAACGAGTCAAGGCTGGCCTAGCAAACGCAAAAGCCAAAGGCAAACAATTAGGCAAACCAACAAAGATCCCAATGGAACTCCAACAACAAGTTGTCACATTAAAAGTATCAGGGCAAAGCTATGCGCAGGTATCTATGGTGACCGGACTCAAAATACCCGCAATACAGCGTATATTACAACGACACCGTGTCTATAAAGTTACAAATAATAACGCGTAGTTGCAAAAAGCGCCCATAAGTTTTACGGTGCAATTCCCTTCCTCTCCCATTTAATTGGAGTTAAAGCATGGCACGGCTCATGCATTAGTAATAAGTAACTTCGCAGAAACAAAGTTTCGAGAAATGAAAGTTGAGGTAAGTATGAAAAAACAAGAGCTAGAATTTAGAATATATGATAACGGTGGCAAGACTTTAGATAGGTATACAGTTGTTTATATGTTTGAAGTTGAACGCCCTGGATTGTATGGTGCACGTGGAATGTGTTCACATCCTACAAGTCCTCAAGGCTTCGGATGCTATACAAGCGCAATGCCTGGTCGTCACTTAGGTAAACGTATTAGTTTTGATAAGTTGCCAATTGATTGCCAAAAACTCGTTTTAGCTGATCTGGAGGATTCAAAATGAATATTCAAGAATTAAAGCAATTAGCAGAACAAGCAAGAACCAACGCTCGATCACTTAAGACCAAGAAGGCTCAGCAAAAAGCATATGACAAGGCTCGTGAGTTTGAACGAGAGGCTTTTATTAAACTATGCAATGAGCGTGACCTATATGGCCAATTCTCATTTAAAGCCACCGTCAAACACTTTCGTCCTGGTAGTGATGAGTATTTAGTCGAAACACCTTACGGATCAATGTGGTTATCACCGACTTCAGACGTTTTGTCTAAATCCTGGTATGCACACACATGCTGCATTGAATATGTAATAGGTCAAACAATTCATGTTGAGGCTACAATTGATGTGAATCATGACCGACTCGAACTAAATATAATACCAGGCAAGGTCTCTGGTGGGACTTTAAATACTGAACAGTACACTGAACTATGTAAAAACGATAACCTAGCATTCTTTAAGTATCCAATAGGCATGACAGGGCTCTTTTCTCAGAAGAAGAGCAGTTGACAGTGGTGTCTAGTAAGTAACCAATAAAAGCAATACGTTACAAAAAGCGTATATAAGTTCTACAGTGCCACGGCGCTCTCTAGCAATATAAACCCTCTAGACGCTGGCACATAGAATGCAATAGTATTAATACAGAACGTTAACAAAGGAGACTATATGAAAACATTCAGCATCGAACTCTTCTCAAATATGTACAAAGTCTATATGAACCACGAATTTATCGGCTACACTTTAACCTGGGCCGACGCCGAAGCTTTAATCGCGAAACTTTCAAAAGGGGGTTCAAAATGATTACATTAATTGGCATATTCACAACACTTTACGTCGGCCGCAAGTTATACAAGTCCTGTGAGCACCAAAGAATGCAAAGTCTGTATTTCAATAGTATGCTTGCGGGCGAAGAATACACCGAAACAGAGCATCGACAAATCGCCCAGTGGTTTAAAGAAACTTGAAAGGAAATGAGCTTTACAATCGTAGTGAATATAGATTATTATGAAGTCTGGGAAAACACATCCGCGACACTAATTGGATATTGTTTGACCTGGAACGATGCGAACGAATTAATTAGGAGATTAGTATGAAAATTACAACTAAATTAATCAAAAGTTTAAATCCTTGCCAATCTCGCCTAGATAATTATTTATTGCATTATAAGAACTTTAAAGGTAGTGCCCGACAATTTTTTGAATTAGAACACATCAACCATTCCGATAAACTATGGGTAGTTTTGCGTCTTGTGTCTCATGATATACAAGTCATTTTTGCCTTAGAAGGCTCTTTCGCGGCTACTGAATATAGCATCTTAGCCGACGACGCCCACGCCGCCTACGCCTACGCCGGCGCCGCCAACGCCGCCTACTACGCCTACTACGCCGCCACCAACGCCGCCGCCGCCAACGCCGCCGACGCCGCCTACGCCGCCGCCGTCAACGCCGCCGCCGCCGCCTCCGCCGCCGCCGCCGCCGCCAACGCCGCCGCCGCCGCCTATAAACAAGAGCAATCGCGCCAATTAGAAGCATTGGTATATTTAATAAAAGGAGAGAGAAAATGAAACACATTAAAAAGATTGAATTCAATGACAACCTCTGGACAATAACCCTTCACTCGGGTGCCACTATTGAAGGGACGTCAAACCTAGTCGAAACAATTGCTAAGGTTGAGAACTTCACATGGCCTCAACCAAATTTTGCGGTGTTAACAACATAAGTATTTATAGGTGAAGATACCTATACGAATGTGGCCATCGGTCGCATAGGAGTGAGAAAAAAGGTTTTTGCCCATCGTGGCACCTAAGGAGCTATAAGAGTATGTATTTTTGCAATTGCCACGAATTAAAAAACTTAAATACACTTACACCCCGTACAAGTGAAGTGTGCCCTAGGTGCCTGCATTATTGTTTTTGGCAAGACTGCGAACCAGGTCGAACCAAGCCAAGGAGAAAGCGCGTTGTCAAAAAACCCTATAAGAAAAAGGAGAACTCCACATGAATATATGGACGGTAGGTCATAGCAATATAAGTATAAATGAATTTATTTCTATACTGAAGAAAGTTCTATAAAACTTAACTAGGAGAAAAAAGAAATGAAAAATTTAATTGGGGCAAGTTTATTGGTGTTGGTCGGCTGTGGGCATAATGGCCTTAATGGGACTAATGGCACGCCGGGGATTAATGGTACGAATGGAACTGTAGTCACATCGGTGCAATTTTGCCCAGGCACTCCCTCGTACGCAAGTACATTTCCCGAAACAGGGCTCTGCTTTAACGGAAATATTTATGCCGTATACAGCGCTAATGATGGGTTCCTAACGGAAATTGTACCCGGTGCATATACGAGCAACGCAATCGGTTCGTCCTGTAACTTTACAGTGCTGCCTAACTGTGTCATCCAGTGACCCATCTCGCATATAGGGGGGTCTTTTTAATAGGGGGGTGGTTAATTTTGGAAACTTTATTTCGAAACCGTTTTAGGTAAAATAGTTTTGGATTTTTTGAAATAATTTAAACAAAATCGGTTTAGAAAAATATTTCCAGCCAAAAATGTCGTAATCAAGGAGGGCCTACCTATTATTTGACCCCAACGCAGCGAGGGCGCGCTTCATTCGGTCGGTGTCATCCTTTACAGGGAGTGTAGAGGCTGACGTAGGTTGCATAGAATTATTGAGCGTCTTTGTTCCTTGAATGCGAGGCTCTTCACTCTTCTTAGGTGCTTCAGTAGATTTAGTGCCGAGTTTTTTACTTCCTAGAGCTTTTTTAGCTTCATCAACTAAATAATTCTCTACCAAATCTGAAGCTTCTTTAACTGATAATACCCGTTTATTTTTTTCATAGAATTCATTAACCGTATCAGCAACCAAACTTTGTTGTCCGTAAAGTGAGATAAGTTCGTAATCATCTTTGTTAGCATCAATATGCTCATTGATCTCTTGCTTATAAGCTTCCCATGCAGCTTCCAAATCGGCTTTTTGTTTATTATCTGCATCTTCTTGCGCTTTCTTTTGAGCCGCTTCGCTATCAGCCTTTTGTTGTGCCATTTCTTTTTTAAAATCATCAATAGTTTTCTTAGCGACAATCGCAGGATCTTTTGATTCGGGAGCAACAGATTCTCCAGACAAAAGTAAATCAGTTAACTTTTGGTATGTATATCCACGTGCTTCTAAAGCAGCAAATACATCTTTATCCCAAAGTTCTTCAGAGCGCTTAATCTTAGATTCGCGTTCAGCAATTTTAGCTTCGCGCTCGCCATAGGATTTATCTCGCGCCTTGAGTTCTTGATCTCTTTTTACAATAGCGGCTTCTTTTCTAGAAAGAGCAGCAAATTTTGCACTCGCGGGCTCTTCAATTTTAGTTGGGGAGACTGGGTCCACCACCACACCTTCGGATGAAGCTTCTTTTGAAGTATTCTTAGCCGAAGCCTCTTGTTCAACAGTGGCGGTTGCAATTTCTTTAGGACTTATAGCTTGTGGCTGGACTGGAGCTTCGGGCGTAGGTGTATTTAAAACATTCATGGCAGTTTCTAAAGACATTCTATAATCTCCTAATAGTATGGGTTATGATCGAGTATATAATAATTTAGTTGTAATGTCAAGCTTTTTATGCACCACCGGGCGCATTAGGTAATAATTGGCTCACTGGCGGTGCAGTAGGAACAGCTTGCGGTCCATTACCACCTGGCGCACCCATCGGCGAAGATCCTGGCGCAACTTGCGGAGGCGGAGGGGGTGTTGCTTTTTGCACCAATATATTGACTTGATCCATAAAACGGCGCAGTAATTCGAGCTTATCTTCCTCTAAGCCCTGATTTTTACCTAGTGCATAATATTCAAGAGCCAATTCAGATGCAAGTGCTAAATCATCTTGAGGTTCCGGCACAGTATAAATGCCCTCCTCCACAATTTGTTCTAAAACGGTGTGCAAATATTCTTCTCTTGCATTATCTAAGGTTTCTTCTGACTCCAAATCAGGAAAATCGAGTAATCTTCTGCCTTGTCTTAGTGTAAGAATGCCCGCTTGCATATATTCTTGGATCGTCTGTAATCGCCCTGCGGGTTCATCTGGTAAGGAAGAAACGGGAAAAATCTTCATTACATACTCATCTTCTTCAAGATCAATATCTTTCCAATCAATAGTTTGCGTAAACTTTTTGCCTGGAACCTGTACCTTATACTCGCCTACATCTTCGTAGATTTCTTTGGCCACAGATAGGGATAATCTAGCCGCGTCCATGAATAGGTTTTCATAAGCATGGCCCAATACTGTAAATCGGTCGGATTCAATATCACTGTATTCACGAAGAGCTTTTCCACTATCTAAACCTGCGGGTTTTTTAGATGTAGCACTAAGTTGACTTACACCTTCTTGTTCATAAGCTTGAGTCTTGAGTGTGGTTAAATGATTAAAATACTCTTGGGGAATAAAACTGCTGGAGAGGTATTGGGGCATTTCATCAGAAACTAATACGGCACCAATGTCATTATTGATGTGTTCTTTTGGAAGTTTTGAACCTGTTTTCATCCATACACGGTAAGTTCCATGTAAATGCATAGATCGTTGAATGACCCAAAGAATTTTATTTATTTCTAGTTGAATACTCTGTAAACGCTCAACCGCACCTTGACCCCAAAAACCAAAGAGTCTTTTAGAAGATTTAATGATAACAAAGGGAAAATAAGATTTCGTATATTTTTCTGTAAAAAGCGTGTCATTTTCTAATGTAATACAATGAATACCATCCTCTGCGTCAGGGCCACTTGGTAAATGCCAGGATTCAACTACAGTAATAAGATCAGCCACATTGACATACATACCAGTTAAATCGCCGCTGGTGCTATTGGCCACATCAATTGCTTTTTTCTTGTCTGGAAATAAGTCCCTCATGACTCCACGATCAACTGCTTTGGTGCGATGTATTTGCCTTGGTTCGCCATACATACTTTCAATAGTATCTACAGTTAATTCAGTAGCAACTACACGCTCCCACTTAACTCGCCCATGCTGAGGAAAGATATGTAGGATACCGTCACCAAATACCTCCGCATCACGTAAAATATCGGTACCTAATTTGTAGGCATCGTTTTCATAAAAAATGCCATCGCAAAATTTCGATAATTTTTTAGCTTTATTAATTAATCTATAATCTCCACCAGACGTAAGGAAAAGGGGTTTGGGTTTGTTTTTACTCATTTTTGCAACGATAGTATCAATAACAGATTGACAAACATTGTAAGTAACGCGATCTTTAATGGAAGAGGCAACGGCACTAATTTTCGTGAAAGATAGGCCAGTGAGACCTAACATATTTGTATTGCCATAAAGGCGAGAAGAAATTTGATACTGGGTTTGGCGGGGGCTGTCTCCCTCGGAAATAGTTTTACAAACACCTACAACGGCACTCGCTAAATCTTTATTTTTTGCGTTCCACCATTTGTTTGAAATAGATGAAGTAGAAGGAACGGCACCAAAGGCGCCGAAGTTTGTATAATCCAAGTCTAGCTCCTAGGGGTTGGGTCTTTTCGGGAATTTCTTAAATGATCAAAGTATTCTGTACTATATAAAAGCATTTCACTATCATTTGGCATTTTAGCTGATTCGTCGTGGGTCAAACCCTCGATTTTTTCATCTTTTTTTGATTTTGCGCCTGATTTCGTGGAGTTAACTGCTTTTGAGACAGAAGAAAACTCGAAATCAGCGGTTTTTAAGTAGGAAAGGCCCTGTTTTTTAGCCCATTTTATAGCTTTTTGGATTTCTTTGAAGGTCATCACTTATATGGAATATGATCGAAAAATACCTCTTGACTTCTTTTTCTGGCGTGCTATTCTATTTTTATGAAAAGCGTTAAAAAGACCTGTAAACGGGGAGTCACTATTCAACTTACAAATGGAGCTGTTCTTACAGGAGACAGAGTTTTCTTAGAAAAAAATTTTTATCGAGTATTTATTGATAAATCTAATTTTGCTTCTAATACAGAAATTCCAAAAGACAAGGTTTTGTACATAAGACATTGGTGGATTAAATGAAGTGCCAAAAGTGTAACAACGAAGCCATCATCAATCATGCAGGAGGCAATCAATTTTACTATTGTCGCATATGTAAAGTTGAGGTACACAAAGAACCTGAAATACTTTGTGGGAAATATTTTCCTGAAGCTGTTCGCCACGGAGACACCCAAAATACTTCTCTCGTCTATTCAACTCCTAAAGACTGGAGCGATGCTTATAAATTTATAGATCTCCTTACAAACAAGGGGCTTCAAGGTGTGGATGATGCTCTAAAATATATCAGAGGTTCTAAAAAATGAGTGAACTTCTAACTCAAATCTGTGCCTACGTAATCATCCAAGGCAGCACAAATGTATGCAATAAAACCCTCACAACCGCCTACAACGCCTCCCCATCGGTACACGACCCCCTCGAATCCGAACGAAAAAAATTAGAAAAAGAAAGCCTTGATCTTTATGATGAGATACCATATAATCAAGTTTTAGTGGTGGCCTATGGTTCCTACGTTATATATAATAAAAATGGCTTTAATGCGCCATTAAGTAGCAATATAGACGTATCTTATGGCGGCAATATGTATTCGTGCAAATGGCACGTGAATTTTTGAAGAGGAAAACATAAATGCTTATCTGTAGAGAATGCGGCATTGTTGACGTTGAACCAATTATAATAGAACGTAACCGAGAAGAGTATGAAGTTTGTGTATCTTGCAGAGCCGAAGACAGCTTCGAAGAAATCGACGAGCAAACCTGGCTCGAAGACATGGAACTAGACGTGGCGGACCGCTTTAACGAAGAGATGGAGTTTAATTTCGAAATCTTATGAAAACTATCTTGTTTTTCGCCGCGCTGTGCCAAATCCCTTCCTCCATTAATTTGGAGCAACGGGTTAAGATTATACGATATTTTAATTGCGACCAAACTCAGTATGATATAATTTATAAAGCTATAATATTAGAAACCATGAATTCTAATGATTTCAGAATAAAGGCAAATGAAGTGGAAACACTCCGAAAATTATGCAATGGACAAAAATCGTCGTATGAAAGGAATTAACTTATGATAAAGTTTAAAACGATTGAAGGTCGCGTGGTTTATGTTAACCGAGATAAAATTTCTTATGTTGAGGTAAGCTCAGATAGAGTATATCTGCATTTTGGTGCAGATTCTTGGGTGACTTTAAATGAAACCGAAGATACAGTGGTCGAAAAGCTTGGTGGAAATAATGTAAACATAGCATTGACTCGTACAGGCATGTATGATAGACTGTAATAGATTTCAGTTAATAGACATGCTTTTGACTGATTACAGTTGGTTAGAAGTATTATGTGACATGGAAGAACTTGGCGCCAGCCCTGAATTATTGCGTATACAACTTAAATGTAGGCCGCATTTAATGATGGAAAAACGGGCACTGGGTTTAGAACATTTGGCGCAGATTAATTAATTTCAACCCCTAGATGAGGGGTTTTGCGAAGGAAAACACATATGAAGGTTTATTTAAAAACGGTACCCGAAGAACAAGGCGAAGTAACTCATGTATATGTAACAGACAGCGGCCAAAGCCGTATGTCGGTTGAATTTCTATATGCAACCATCGATGCGGATGTAAAGGATTTCGTAATCGTGGGAAGTAATTAATGTTAGCCTATCATTCAAATCCTAAAATAAAAGCAAAATATCTAAATCGTGTGCGCTCTCACGCAAAAGCTGGTGAAATAATCAAAGGTAAATATTGGGAAGACGGAAAAGGTTGCGCGATTGGATGTACGATTCATTCTAACAAACATAGTGCATATGAAATTGAATTAGGTATTCCGCAAGTTCTTGCTAAATTAGAAGATGGAATCTTTGAAGGACTTCCATTAAAACAAGCTAAAGAATGGCCAGGGAAATTTTTAAAAGCTATAAAACCGGGAACTGATTTATCTAAGGTCAGCTCAAAATTTTTAGTTTG
>Ga0208357_1002617_pt1 | contig 11777 bp, 12 predicted proteins | sample NGESurdeep092012_6_FD_184487 | JGI IMG/M metagenome (GOLD analysis project Ga0208357, IMG submission 184487) | Arctic peat soil microbial communities from Barrow, Alaska - NGEE Surface sample F52-2 deep-092012 (SPAdes) | ecosystem: Environmental > Terrestrial > Soil > Wetlands > Peat ... | reverse complement strand
TTCTGAACGGGAGAAGCTTCGATCAGCTCGCGGAGCTGAGGGTAGAGCGACCGACCCTGATGTTCGATCTTCAAGACGAATGCCTGGTGGTTGAAGCCGGCGGTCAGGAAGTCGATGTCGGCCACGTCGAGCTGAAGAAGCCGGGCCAGGTGGGCATGAGTATCCCGGACGGAATGACAGAGCCCGAAGACGCGTTCGAACGGCGTCGCTTCGTAGACGGCCCAGGGAATCATGGCCATGGGGTTCGTGTAGTTGAGCAGGTAGGCCTCCGGACAATGGGAGAGCATGTCCTGGGCCAGTTCGACGACAACGGGAATAGTGCGAAGACCACGGAAGATCCCGCCGATACCGAGTGTGTCCCCGATGGTTTGACGAACGCCGTAGCGGGCCGGTATCTCAAAATCGATGAGCGTCGCCGCATATCCGCCGACTTGGATCTCATTGATGACATACGACGCACCGTCGAGTGCGGCGACGCGGTCAAGGTGAGCACTCACCTTTGCGTTGGCTCCGCTGGCCCGAATGAGGTGGCCGGCGAGGTTCTCGGCGAAGCGCAGCCGATCGTCGTCAATATCGTGGAGGGCGAACTCGAGTTCGCCTTCAAGATCAGTGAAGGAGCACAGGTCGGAAACCACGCTGCGGGTGAACTCGATGCTGCCGGCTCCGATAAACGCAACCTTGATCATCGATCCCAGTCTGGCAGAGGGAGCCAAAATGAGCAATTATGCGCATTCTTTCGCGCAATCTTGCACGTTCTCCCGATGGGCCCCAAGGAAGGGGCACGGCAGGGATGGGTCAGCAGGTGGTGACCGTCACGCCGGCGTCGCGCAACCCCGCTAACAACTCACTGTCGGCCTGCTCGTCGGTGATGAGATCATTGATTTCCGAGACGTCACAAATATGGGCGAAGGCCGAGCGCCCGAGTTTCGAGCTGTCGGCCACGACGACGACACGCCGGGAGCGGTCGAGAAAGGCGCGATCCGTCTGGGCCTCCATCTCCTCATGGGTGGTGCACCCGTGGGTGAGTGTGAGCCCGTCGATGCCGATGAAAGCAACGTCGAGGTGATAACGGGCCAGCATGAGCTCGGCCGAGGGGCCCACCAATTCGTAACTGGCGTGTCGGGCGCTCCCGCCGATCACAACCAATCGAGTGTTCGAGCGAAGTACCAGCTCAGAAGCGATATTCAAGGCATTGGTGACGATCGTGACCCCATCTCGATCGGACAGAACCCGAGCCAATTCGGTCGTGGTGGTGCCGCCAGTGAGCCCGACGACTCCGTTTTCCGGCACGAGACGGGCCGCCGCCTGGGCGATACGGAGTTTTTCCGGTCTGCGAAGGGAAGTCCGATAGCGGACGGGGAGTTCGAGGTCCATGTCACTCGACACCGCACCCCCGTGAGTCCTGACGAGGAGGCCTTGCTCATGGAGTGTGTGGAGATCACGTCGGACCGTGGCCGACGAGACGCCGAACTCGGCCGCCATGGCACCGACGTCGATGCTTCGCTGGGAGGCCAGGGTCTCAAGGAGGGCGGACAGCCGCTCGGCTCTCAGCATTGGTGGACATCGTAGGGGAGCCGACACCGCGTTCGGAAGAGGTGTACCATCTGTTCGGTGATGCTCATTTCGCATCCAAAGCGCGCAGACCAGGGCATTTCCGCGCGGCGGCCCGTGCGGCTCATCGCCAGCGTGATGGTGTTCGCGGTGGTGGCCATCGGGTTGACAGCCTGCGGTTCGGGCTCTGGGGGTTCGACCGGCGCCAACGGCAAACTGAGCCTGGAGATGTGGGAGGGGTACACCGGCGTCGAGGCGTCGACCTTCACTCATTTGGTGAAGGAATACGAGGCAGCCAACCCTGGCGTCACCATTTCGGTCCTGAATGTCAACAACGACGACACCCTCACCAAGGTGCAGACCGCGGTGGCTGGCGGTTCCCCACCTGATATCGCCTATCTCTATGGTTCGTGGGCGCCGAACGTGGCTGAGATCCCGCAGGTGGTCAACCTGAGCAATGTGGTGAAGCGACCCGGGGTGAACTGGGATGACTTCTTCGTCGGCGAGCGGGACGTCGCCACCGTAGGGAACAAGGTCATCGGAATTCCAGCCTTGGTGGACAACCTCGCCGTCGTCTACAACAAGAAGCTCTTTGCACAGGCGGGGCTCACGCCTCCGGGTCCCGATTGGACCTGGGACGAGTTCGAGTCCGATGCGCTGAAATTGACCGATGCTGCCAAGAAGCAGTTCGGCACCGCCTACGTGACGCCGGAGAGCGAGGATTCTGTCTGGCACTGGGAGGTACTTCTGTGGGAGGCGGGAGGGGAATTGCTGACGCCGGGCGACAAAGCGGCGGCCTTCAATTCTCCGGCGGGACTGAAGACGCTGGAGTTGCTCAGAACCATGGCCGTGGAGCAGCATTCGATGTACCTCGATCCGACCGACAGTGAGTACGCCAACCTCTTCAATTCGGGGAAGGTCGGGATGCTCGTGACCGGGCCCTGGGACCTCTCGGCCTTTCCCAACGTGAACTATGGCGTGCAGGTCATGCCGTCATTTCCGGGCTCTTCTGCTGGGCATCAGACGATTTCCGGCCCCGACAATTGGGTGGTCTTCAACAACGGCACCGCCCACGTGACCGCGGCTGAGAAGTTCATCCTGTGGCTGACAGCCGCCAAGCAAGTCAAGTACTTCTCGCTCAAGACCGGTGACCTCCCCACCCGGACATCGGTCGCCGATGCGCCGGGGTTCGATGGGGAGATGAACAAGACGCTTCCCGGCGTGTCGACATTCATCGACAATCTGGCCAACGTCCAACAAGCCCGGCCGCAGATTCCTACCTACCCGAAGATCTCGACCGCCTTGGCCAACATGGTTGTTTCGGTCCTGGTGGGATCGGCCCAGCCGCAAGCGGCGCTCACCACGGCGGCCCAGAAGGTCAACCAGATCCTGAGTTCTGGCAGCTCGGGCTGAGATGACGGCCCCTCCGAGCTTGCTCCGACGGGCCGACGCCACCGGGGGACCGCAAGGAGCAGGGCGGGGGAGGCGGCGAGGAGCGTCGGAGCACGTCAGTGGGTGGCTGTTCGCCTCGCCGGCCACCGTGATCATCGTCCTCTTCGGGGCGGTGCCGATCATCTGGTCGATCGTGCTGTCTTTCGAGCATGTCTCTCTCGGGGCCGGGGGTCGCTTCGCCGGGACGGCCAACTACCGGGAATTGGCACATGACCCTGTCGTCCGGCAGGCGATCGGGCACACCTTCATCTACACCGCGCTCTTCGTCCCGCTCACCATGATCATCGGCCTTTTCCTGGCCGTGGCCATGAATCGCAAGATCCGATTCATCACGTTCTACCGGACCGCCGCCTACGTGACCATGGCTATCTCCACCATCAATGAGGCCCTGGTTTTCCTCTGGCTCTTTGATCCCAGCTACGGCCTCGTCAACTTTGTGGGCCACGTCTTCGGACTGCCCCCGCAACCATTCCTCAACTCACCCTCGCAGGCGCTCGGCGTCATCGTGGTGATGACCGTGTGGGGGTGGACGGGATTCTCCGTCATCATCTACCTCGCCGCTCTCCAGGGAATCCCCCAATCGGTGCTCGACGCATCGTCCATGGACGGAGCGGGCCCCTGGGCGACATTCCGTCGGATCACGGTCCCGCTGCTCAGCCCGGCCTCACTGTTCCTCGCCGTGTGGCTGACCATTAACGCATTGCAACTCTTCGACGAGGTGTACGTCTCCACCCAAGGGGGCCCGGTCGGGGCGACGACGGTGATCGTCTATTACATCTATCAGCAGGGTTTTCAGTACTTCAACGCCGGCTACGCGTCGGCCATCGCCCTGGTTCTCCTGCTCATCACCCTGGTGGTGACTGCCGTGCAGTTCCGGGCCGGTCGACGTTATGTGAATTACCGCTCGTGACGGCCATAACCCTTCCTCCCCGTCAGCGACGTCGGCTGAGGTTGCCGTTCAGCCCGTGGCACCTCGTCCTCCTTCCCGCCAGCATCCTGCTCATCTTCCCGTTCTTCTGGATGCTCATCACATCGTTGGAGACGCAGAACGAATCGCTCCAGTTCCCCCCCGTTCTCGTTCCTCACAAGTTGGTGCCGGCCAACTATCCGAACGCCTTCCACGCCGCCCCCTTTTCACATTTCTTTGTCAACTCAATCGTCGTTGCTGTGGTCACTGTGTTGGCCAACCTGGTGTTCTGCTCCCTGGCCGGCTACGCCTTCGCCCGTATCCGATTCCTGGGGCGGACGCCCTTGTTCATTGTCCTCATGATTACCCTCATGGTGCCTTTCCAAGTCACGATGATCCCGCAGTTCCTCATCGAGAAGTGGCTCGGAGTGCACGTCGTGGCTGCCGTGGGCATCAACCATCTGGGCGCCTTGATTCTGCCCTATGCCGCCACCGCCTTCGGTGTGTTCTTCCTCCGTCAGTTCTTCAAGACCTTGCCCATCGAGTACGAAGAGTCCGCCCGCGTCGAAGGAGCCAGCCGGTTCACCGTTCTGTGGCGGATCGTGCTTCCCCTTTCACTGCCGGCGTTGGCCACCTTGGCGGCGTTGACGTTTCTCGAGTCATGGAACTCGTTTCTGTGGCCGCTCATCGTCGTCGACAATCAGAATGAAATGACGCTGCCGCTTGGGCTGCAGACATTTCAAAATGCCCACAACACCCAATGGCCCCTCCTCATGGCGGCCAATGTGATGACATTGATTCCCATGCTTCTCGTCTTCTTCTTCGCCCAACGGTATTTCGTCCGCTCCGTGGCCTCTACCGGGTTGGGGGGGGCGTGAAGGAAGGTGCCGTCACCGGTCGGCCGCCTCTTTACCTGGCCTTCGACTTTGGGGGCACGAAGGTCGATATCGCTTTGGCCACCGAGGGTCCCCACATCATCGACCGAAAGACGCTTGAGACTCGCGCCGAACTTGGTGCCGTCCAAGCCGTGGAGAGGGCGCTGACAGCCGGGCGAGAGCTCGTGCAGACCCGTGGCGACCAGACATTGTCGGCCGTTGGTGTGTCGACCATGGGCTATACCCGTGAGGACGGGGTGGACCTCGCTCCGAACGTTCCGGGTTGGGAGGTCCTTCGGCTGCCCGATGTGTTTCGCCGGGAATTCCCTCATGTTCCTGTCGGCCTCGACAATGACGTGCGGGCCGCGGCGATCGCCGAATTGAAATGGGGGGCGTTGGCCGGGATTTCCGCTGGGCTCTATGTCAACTTCGGCACCGGAGTAGCGAGCACAGTCGTCATCGACGGCGTCGTCTATCCGGGCAGCCATGGGCTGGCCGGTGAGGTCGGCTGCTGGCTGGTGAAGGGCTCGAAGGTGGCGCCGGACCAAACCTCCCCTCGAAGGCCAGATCCGCCTTCCTCGCTCGAGGCGGAGGTCGGTGGGGCGGGCGTGCGGCATCGAGCCCAGGCGTGCGGGTTGGCCGGCGGTTTTGCCGAGCTCGTGAGATCACCCGACGGTAATGCCATGGCGTTGGTGGAGGATGTCCTCCTCCAGATCGCCACGAGCGTAACGAACATGGCGATTCTCCTGGATCCTGCCCGGATAGTCCTGGGTGGGGGTTACACCGGGTCAGGTGACCGACTCGTCGCCGTCATCACCGATTCGCTGCGCCGGAGCGCCCCCGGCCGTCCCGAGGTGGTCATCGGCCGTTTCGGCTCCAATGCCGGTCTGTACGGTGCGATGGCCGTGGCCGAAAGCGCCACCCTTCACCCTGATGTGAGCATCACCGGCCATCCGGACAGGGGAGGAACACCCGGTCGTTGAGATCGACGTTAAAGAGGACGGCGCTAAAACCCGAAGGTGGCGCATAGACCGCTTGGCAATAGGCCAAGAAGGTGGACCGGTGCGGAGCCCGACACGCGGCCGACGGCTTACACACGTAGTGGTCCTGGACATACTCGGCTTCGCCCACCCACTTCCCGTTCGGCTGATTGGCGGTGTCGTCGGTCGTGAAGTCATCCCAGCCACACGGCGTCGGACCCGAGAGAGCCGTGCACTGGGTACCGTCGATGCCTTGGCCAACGAACTGCGAAGCGTCGCATTGCTGGGACACGTAACACTCTTCCACCACCGCCCCGTCGGTGTAACGCGCCCCCCATGCGCTCAGCAACGGACTGTTCTTCCACAAAGCTGTCATACCGTCGGCGTGAATGAGATTGAACGTATAGGCCAGAAAGTTCTCGGCGTCACCCGGTGTGAGGTGGAACCCGGTGGTCGACGGAGGGTCGAAGCTGTCGATATCGTCGATCTCGACCGCATCAAAGCCCTTTTGGGCGCACATGTTGATGCGTTCCTTCAGCATCGGCTTGAGTGCATCGAGCTGACGGAAATCGAGCCATCGTTCCGCCGGGAAGCCAAAATAGACCTTGCCCAGAGTGCTGGCCGGGAACTTTCCGCCATAACTCTCGGGACTGGCGTCGGGGCGGTATTCCTCCCAGGCCACGTCCAGGTAGCAAACAGCCTTGGGGTGGGGGAGCGTGGCTGCGGTCCACGTCTGATGGATGGTACTCACCTCCGATGCCGTGGTGAGAAATCCATCGATATCGTACAGATCGACGGCCGAGGCCCCCGTCTTCTCCTGTGGCGTCACCAGCCCGATCTGCCAATCCCAGCGCATCGGCTGCCCCAGCGAGTTCAGGTGCGGCGGATACCAGCATGCCTGATCGGGTCGGGGAACACACGGAAGCGGAGCAGGAAGAGGCACGACTCGCCACGAGAACGAGATATCCGTAGCGCCGGCACTGTTGGCGGTACGGACGTCGACACGATGCCGACCGATCACAAGGTTCCCTGTGTAAAAGACGTCGCCGGTTGGCATGGCAAGCCAGGAGCTCGTGTCGATCCGGTACTGCATGGTGGGCGTCCCGTCTGTGGCGGCGTAATGAGGAGGATCCACCGAGAAGTACTCCGAAGTCGAGCCGGTGGTGGCCTCAGGTGTCCCGTTCACGAATTCGGTTCGCGGTGCCCGGCCACTTCGGTACCCGGTGACTTCGGTGGACGACGCAACCGAACTCGAGGTCGAATGAGGACCTTGGGCGAACGTCGTCGCATTGGTTTCGACGACTTCGGTGGCGACTTCCGTCAACCGCAGAAACCGGCCCCCGTCCGTGTGGCCAACACGGTACGATCGGGCCGAGAAAGGTGTGGAGGTACTGTCCTCGGCCACGCGACACCCTCCCGATGCCGAGGCGCACGAAGACCAGTCGTATCCCACCTCGAAGGTGAGGAGACGGTCCCCTGCGGGAAGCGAGCCGGGATTCCAGGTGAGCCCTTCGGCTCGGACGATGGACCCGTCGGCGAACTGACCGTTGATGGTCAGCGTCCCCGTGGCCACCGGAGGAGGCATGCTGGTACCCGATTGAGAAACGGCGGAGACGCGGTGACGCCCGACAGCCTGAGCCGAGGACGTTGTCAGCGCCACGACGATGACGGTCGCCAGCGCAGCCATGGCGGCCGTCCCTATCCGCAGTTTCGGCATGGTCTTCACCGGGCACCGCCTCCCGGCTCCGAGACCGCCACCTCGGCCCGCTCGTACTCGTTGATCAGCTTCAGATATTCCTGACCGATCTGCCATGTCGCCTCCTCAGCTGACAGCCGTTCCTGTAGGACCTTTTCGAGCGGACCCATCCATAACGAGCGTCCCACCGCGAACCCCGAGAATCCGACTGTGCCCGCTGCCATGTCGATCCATTCCAAGAGCTGTGGTTCACCGGCACCCCGGCCGAGCACCAGACAGGTCGTCTCACCGTCGGCGGCTCCCGTGGACCGAGCCAACTCTGAGAATGCAGAGGGGTCGGACTGGCCTTCGAGCTTCCACCACTGGGGCCGCAACCCCGCCTCTCGGAGCTCGGACACGGCAGAGAGGGTCAAGGGAAGCCGGCGTTGGTGGTCGAAGTCCGGGTGGGAGTGACCACTGTCGTCGAGGTCAGCGGCGTCTGGCGGTACCAAAAGCTCGAGCATCAGAGGCATGTCGACCTTCTCGCACCATTCGGCCAGAAGCCGCAGCCGGGCCCGACTCCGGGTGTTTCGATCATCTCGGGATGATGGGTTGTAACGCACAAGGGCCTTGACGACATCGGCACCGCTGGCCGTGATGGCGGCGGCGAAATCATCGCCATGCTCGAAGATGAACTCCGGTAGGCCGCTTCGCTCTGCGGGAACGACGACCCGGACGCCCGCTTCATGGGCACGGGCTATGGCGGCTGTGCCGTACTCGGTGTCGGCCAAGATGGCTAGTTCCTCAGGGCCCCGTCCGGCGGCGATAACCATCGGCAGAGAATCGGCTACCAGGAGTTTGAGGTGGCGCAAGGTGGCGGCCGGAGCCTCGAGGCCGAGACAGTGCTTCGCCCACTTCCGAAAGGATGCCCGGTGATCGATGGCCAACACGTATGCCCTCCCACCGGGTCTCACATCACGACAACCTTGTCTTCGTCGACCAGATCCCTGGCCACACCGAGATCGATCAGGCCGGCGCCGGGCAAACCCACCGAACTGGCTGCCAAAGCGGTGGCAAAGATCAGGCGGTCGCGAGTGCCAGCAGCGACCATGTCATCGCAAACCAATCCGGCGGTGAAGGCGTCACCGGCACCGACCGGATTTCCCGTGCGTTTCGGAGGATGCACCCGCCATCGCCATCCGTCGCCGCAAGCGATGGCTCCTTCGGCTCCGAGGGTGACGATTACGTCTCCTTTGAAATCTTTCGCCCACGAGAGAATCGAGTTCTCGTCGGTCACATCGGTGCCCGCCAGCTCGGAAAACTCAGCGAGGCTGACCTTCACGATGTCGGGTTCGGCTTCGAGGCCGCGGCGCAGAGCAAAGCCACTAGCGTCGAGGACCACCGTCCGTTTCTGTCGATGGGCGGCCTCGATGAGGACGGCATAGGCGTCATCAGGGACAGATGACGGGAGACTGCCGGCACAGACGACGGACGAACAATCAGCGACCAGGGCGTCATAACGGACGAGAAACTGTTTCCATTCGGAGGCCGACACGACGGGACCGGGTTCGTGATACGCCGCCACACCCCCGTCGTCGGCTGCCACCACCACGGTTTGGCGGGATTCTCCGGCGATGGGAATCAGGGCGTCAATAATGCCGGCGTTAGCCAACCCCTCCCGGATGACCTGTCCGCGGTAGCCGCCCGTAAAACCGGTGACTGTCGCCTTGGTATCGAGAGCGGAAAGGACGAAGGCCACGTTGATGCCCTTGCCGCCCGGTCGCGACACGACGCGACGCACGCGGACCGGTTCGCCGTGCGATTGATGTTCAACCTGGTAGGTCACGTCGAGCGCGGCGTTCAGGGTGACCGTCAGGACCATGACGGGCCTACGTTGCGCCCAGAGAGGTGAGGATCACGGAGCGTGAGAGGTGTCGGGGTCGATCAGGATCGAGACCCTTGAGGACGGCAAGCTTCACGGCGGTGCGTTGTACGCGCAAAAGCTCGACCATAGGGTCGGCGGCTCCCTCGGTTACGGCCGCCCCGGTGGCCGCGATCTCCTGACGTAGTGACGGGTCCAGCGGATCGAGGGACCACACGAGGGTGTGCTCACCGACGGCGCTGATCGGCCCGTGGCGGAATTCCATCGACGGATAGGCCTCTGTCCAGCAGCCGGCCGCCTCCCGCATCTTGAGAGCGGCTTCGGCGGCGATGGCACCGGCCGGCCCGTGACCGAGAAAGACGAATTGGGAGTAGGAGGCCACATTGTCGGGCAGCTCAGCATCAAGGGAGCGGCGCCCGTCCGAGGCCAGCACGTCGATGTCGTGTCCCAAGAGTGCCCGCCACAGGGCCAGGAACCCGGTGGCGAAGCGGGTCTGCACCACTGATTGCTCATCGGCGAAGGGGAGTGAGATCGTATGAAGGGCCACCTGGGCAGCGGCCACGTCACCGTCGGCTGTGATCAGGAGGGTGGGCCCGCTGATACGGCCGAGGACGTCGAGCACTTCGGTAGTCGTACCTGATCGGGAGACGGCCACACACACGTCGTAAGACCGGCCCGACGGGAACTCGGACGAGGCGAAAGCGTCCGTCTCGCCCTGTCCGGCGTCTTCGCGCCAGCGGGCGGCGGCCTCGGCCATGTAGAGCGAGGTGCCGCATCCGAAGACGGCCACCCTCTCCCCAGCCGACGGGAGGAACTTCTCGACGCTCTTGACCAGATCACGTGCCTCGAGCCAGATGTCCGGCTGACTGCACAATTCTTGCTCTATTTTGCTCATTATTGCCCATAATAAGCAAGATACAAGCAAGAAGCAACATCGCCGGTTGACGCCAACGACGGACGGACGATCACCTGCCAGCCTGTCGAATCCAACGGCGACGGGGTGGTGTCGGGGCCAAGCGGCAACTTTCGAGAGGGGCGTTGCTGGCGCTTTGGTCTCGCCGAAAGTGCGACCGGCGGGGGCTGTCGCGCCAGCCAGCGGGAGCGCTCACTTCCTCAACCATGACCAGTAATCCTTGAGACCAAAGAGTTGTCCATCCACCCGTCCATCCTTTCGGCGATATTGAAAGGCACGGAGCGGACTGTCAGGACAAATCGAGCCTGCTGAGCTCGGTAGATACGATTTAAATGACCCGACTGGACGGGGCTCGTCAAGTTCTCAAGGTGGCGATACGGGTTCGAATCCCGTTGGGACTGCCAGGAACGTGAGCCGCGTTGGCCGGTCATGCGCTCTTGAGCGGTTTGATCTCATCGAGCGTGTCAACGAGGCGATCCCGCTCTACCTCCAGGTCGTACCGGCCCTGTAGATTCATCCAGAATCGCTCGGACGTGCCGAAGTAGCGCGCCATGCGTAGTGCGGTATCGGCGGTGATCCGGCGCTTCCCGTGGACGATCTCATTGATGCGCCGGGGCGGAACCCCGATCGCGACGGCCAGACGGTGCTGGGTGACACCCAGAGGCTCCAGGTATTCGTCCATCAATACCTCTCCTGGATGGATCGGGGGCATGACCGGGGGTGAGTTCACGGGATTCTCCTCTCAGTGATAGTCGACGAGTTCAACGTCTTCGGCGCCTGCGTCGGTCCACCTGAAGCAGATCCGCCACTGCTGGTTGACTCGGATGCTGTAAGAGCCGGCGCGATCGCCTTTGTGATCGGCGAAGGCCCAGTCAATCGCGCAAAGTGGCGTTGGAGGACACGATCGCCGTGACGGCTTTTCGACCGAGCCCCGATACGTCGGCGAGTTGACGGATCGACGCTCCGGCTCGATGGGCTACTCGAATCATGTCGTCGCGGAATACCGATTCCTTGGCGGCTCGTGCTGCACTGAGGCCCACCACGACAAGAGCGGCGCCAGCCTCGCCGCCTTCGCCGCCTCTGTACTTGTCCATTGCGGCATTCGCTGTTGAAACCTCCATGTCGCTATAGCTCAAAGTTCCCCCCTCAGTCCGAGCGCGAGTTTGTCCCGAATTGCCATCAGCAGCGGCACTCGGGGTGACGTTTCGGCTCTGGCTTCGGCATCGTTGAGATGAGCCAAAGTCATCCCAAGAAGCTCAAGTGCCTCGATTCGTTCAAGCTCGACTCTGATCACTGGTTCTATTGTAGCCACCACTGGTCCCTATGGGGCCAGGTCGGGGGATCTTGCTCATCCGTCTGCTCATCTACTTGGGACATCAAGGGTTGACGGGGGATAACTAACCAGACTGCGTAGCTACTGTGAGCAGGCATAACGTGACACGGAGCACCTGAGCGGACGGACCGGTCCTCCCTCGCGATGTGGCGACACGGGTTCGAATCCCGTTGGGACTGCCGAATCTCGCTGTTGCGCGAACTACTCGC
>Ga0208357_1002615_pt1 | contig 11777 bp, 8 predicted proteins | sample NGESurdeep092012_6_FD_184487 | JGI IMG/M metagenome (GOLD analysis project Ga0208357, IMG submission 184487) | Arctic peat soil microbial communities from Barrow, Alaska - NGEE Surface sample F52-2 deep-092012 (SPAdes) | ecosystem: Environmental > Terrestrial > Soil > Wetlands > Peat ... | reverse complement strand
CACCGGCTGCAGGCCGGGGTCGTGCTCGCCGTTGGCGGTCGTGCCACCTTCGACTGCGACGCCTTCATGGCAAGCAAGCTCAACGACGTTCAGCGCATCCTCTACAGCGCTGGCACCGGAGACGACATACTGCGTAATCGCGCCGGGGAGGGTCCGCTTCAAGTTAGCAATCGCGCGGAATGTTTCGAGGACTTCCTGAGTTTGTTCGGACTCCTTTCCGGCTGACAGATCAGCGAGCGCCGCTGTGTGCACCTTGGCATGCTGGCGAATATCCAGCGTCTGGAGATGCAGGCCGAAGGTTCGCACGGTGAGCAGCATGGGGTCGAGAAAGAGTTCGGCGAGGCGCTCTCCGTGGTTGGCGGCGAGCGATTCGCGCAGCAGCAGCAGGTCTTCGAGCAGTTCCACCTGCGTTTCGTAGTGCGGCAGCGTGGCGGTGGTTGCGAGCGCAAGGTTGCGATGCATCGTGGAGGGGGGCACGCCGCCGAGCCGCAGCGTAATGCAGGCCAGTTGCAGGCGAACTGCCTCCGTCGGGAAACGATCCGCGAAGGGGGTGGTGTGGCCCGCGGAACGGAGCTGCGTGAGGTACGTGTCGAGGCGATGCCGCAACGCGGGAGAGATGGTCGCCTGGCGGGTGGACATGGCGAGCTGCTCGAACAGATCCTTCAACTGCGCAAGGTAGTAGTCGTGGAGCAACTCGCGTGACATGGCGAGCGACTCGGCCGTGGTGTCTGCGGTGACAAACGGATTGCCATCGCGATCGCCGCCAATCCAGGAACCGAAGCGGACCACGATGGGAAGCGTCGCGAGCTGGGTGGGCGCGGTGCTTGCATATTCCGCGTCCAAGGCGCTGGCAATTTCGGCGTAGAGCACAGGGATGGTCTCGAAGAGCGAGGCGTCGAAATAGTCCAGCGCCATGCGGACTTCATCGCGCACGGTGGGCCGGGCATGGCGAACGTCGTCGGTTTGCCAGAGCGCCGTGATCTCGGCGAGGAGCGAGGCTTCGATGGACTCGAGCTGCATGGCGGGGACGGGAATGGCGTCGAGCTGTTCGAGCAGGTCGGAGATGCTGCGCCGCTTGAACATGACGCTGCGGCGCGCCACCTCCGTGGGATGCGCTGTAAACACCGGCGTGATGCAGACGCGGCCAAGGAGTGCCAGCGCCTCTTGACGCGAAACACCTGCTGCGCGGAGGCGTCGCAAGGTGCCGCGGAGACTGCCTCGCTGCGGCGCGACTGAAGCATCGAGCAGGGCCGAGCGCCGCCGACGCTTGCGATGATTTGTCTCGGCGAGATTGATGAGTTCGAAATAAAATGCGAAGGCCCGCGCGAGGAAAAACGCGGTGCGAGGATCGGAAGAGATCTTGTGGGTGACAGACTGCGCTTGATCCAGATACGCGAGGCCGGCAGCGAGATCGCCCCGCGCGTCGGACTCGCGGCGTGCGATCGCGGTGCGTCGCAAATCTTCCACCGCATCAAAGACGGGACGGCCGGCCTGCTCGCGCAGGACCTTTCCGAGCAACGTGCCCAACGAACGAATGTCGCGGCGCAGCGGAGCTTCCTTGCGCTCACCGGAGCGGGCTTCAAGTTCTGCAAGTCGATCAGACCAATGGGTCGGTGTCCACAAAGAGGGCATAGGTGATTATCGCCCAGAGTTGCGCGTGGCTCTAGTGCGTCGTCGCTGGGACCTCGGCGGAGCTCGCCCGCGGGCTCGGGTGGTTCGGTCCAGAGCAGCACCGACTGCGGGAGGGACAGGGCATAGATGAGGAACATGCACGTCGCAACACGCAAGAAAATTATTTTGTCAGGTATGGAATGACTAGGAGACGGTCTTGAGTGAGTTCGAATAGATCGACAGCTGTGCGAAGGCGGCCCGCACGAGCGGGGCTTCGAGGCCGTGGGTGCGGCCGCGGGCGAGAAGGTCGCCGAGGATGTGGTCGGCCTCTACGGGTGCGCCCTTCTGGAGGTCGCGATACATGGAGGCGGTCAGGGGGGAGCCGGGTTCGGTGAGGCGTTTCATCATCACGGCGTGGAACTTTTCGTCGGGGGGATAGCCGCTGGCGGTGGCGATGGCGACGCATTCGGCGGCGATGGCGCGGGCGGTTTCGAGCCCTCCGGGGGCTGCTTCGACTGCGCCGACTGAACCGCGGAGCAGGCAGGTGATGGCTCCCATGGCGGCGAGGAGGGTCCACTTCTGCCACATGAAGGCGAGGATGTCGGGCTTTAGATTGGCCTCGAAGCCGGCGTCGCGGAAGGTTTCTTCGATGGCCTTGATGCGCGGGGTGAGGGTCTTGTCGCGTTCGCCGAAGTTGAGATCGTGGAGCTTGCCGAGCGAATGGATATGGCCCTCGGCGTCCATGTCGCCGATGATCTGGACGGACCCTCCGACGACGCAGTGCTCGCCGAAGCGGGCATCGAGCGCGTCCATGTGGCGCATGCCGTTGAGGAGCGGAAGGAGGTTGGTCTGGGAGCCTACGGCGGGTGCGAACTCATCCATCGCCGCGTCGAGCGAGTAGGCTTTGGTGCTGACGATGATGAGGTCGAAGGTGGTGGGATTTGCCTTCAGGTCTTCGGCGGTGAGGAGTTTTGGATGGACGGTCACGTCGCCGTAGGGATCGAAGATCTGGAGGCCGGAGCGCTGCAATTGGGCGGCACGCGCGGGGCGAACGAGAAAGGTAACGTCGCGGCCGGCGGCGGCCAGTTGCCCACCAAAATATCCTCCAACCGCACCCGCTCCAATAACCAGAATCCGCATATTTCTCCTTGTTGCCGCTAGGCGATGCTTTGTTCTTCGAGCTGCATGGCGAGATCTTCCCACTCGGTGGTGCGCGCTGCGTGCTGCTCGCGCAGGGTATCGAGTTCGGCGGCGAGCGCCTGTGCTGCCTCTGCGGTGGTGAAGAATGCCTGCTGCTGTTCCGCGGCAAGGATACGCGCTTCGAGACTGGGAAGCTCGTCTTCAAGCGCTGTGACGCGGTCTTCGAGATGCTTCAGCTTGATGGGATTCAGTCGCTTGATCGTGGCCTTTGGCGCCGAGGATACATCGGCGAGCGAGCCCTCGATCTCGTGCGTGCCGGTGGGGGGCTCCGCGACGACGACCTGCTTGACGGCCTTGAACATGCCCGTGGCCGCATCGACTTTGGCGTTGGTCGCGGCGTCGTGGGTGAGCATTTTCGCGGCTTCGGCGGTGTTGGTCGGAATGCCTCCCTGCTTGCGGAAGAGGTAGTCCTCGTAGTTGCCGGGGTAGATGTGGACGCGGCGGTCTTCGACTTCGAAGACGCGGGTGGCGAGGCCGTCGATGAAGTAGCGATCGTGCGAGACGAAGAGGACGGTTCCGGTGAAGTTGCGAATCGCTTCGAGGAGGACGTCCTTGGCGCGCATGTCGAGATGATTGGTGGGCTCGTCGAGCAGCAGGAAGTTGGCTGGAGAGACGAGCATCTTGGCCATGGCGTAGCGATTGCGCTCGCCGCCGGAGAGGACGCCGAGGGTCTTGAACACGTCGTCGCCGGTAAACATGAAGCAGCCGAGGAGAGACCTCAGGGTGACGACATCGACCTTTGGATTGGAGCCGGTGATGTCGTCGAGCATCTGCGCGGCGCCGTCGAGGACCTTGTACTGATCCTGCGCGAAGTAGTCGGCGAGGACGTTGTGGCCGAGGCGGATCTTGCCCGACGTAGGAGCTTCGAGGCCGCTGAGCATGCGGATCATCGTCGATTTACCCGCGCCGTTGGCTCCGACGAGAGCGATGCGGTCGCCTCGCTCGATGGTGAAGCTGACGTCGTCGAGTACGCGTTTCACTCCTCCGCTGGGCGACGGATAGACCTTGGTGAGGTTTGTGACCTCAATGACCGTGCGGCCACTGGAGGGCGGCTGTGGGAAGCTGAAGTGGATCGTCGACTCCTCTTCGGGGACTTCGATGCGCTCGATTTTTTCGAGTTCCTTGATGCGGGACTGGACTTGTTTGGCCTTGGTGGCCTGGGCACGGAAGCGATTGATGAAGGTCTCTAGCGCCTCGATGCGATCGCGCTGATTTTTGTACGCGCTCATCAACTGGGTGCGGCGCTCTTCCTTGAGGACTTGATATTTCTCGTAGTTGCCGTGGTAGACGTGCATGCGCTTGTTCCAGACTTCGACGGTTTTGTTCACCGTGACGTCGAGGAAGTAGCGATCATGCGAGATCAGGATGAAGGCATTTTCGTAGTTGTGGAGATAGTCTTCCAGCCAGTTGCGGGACTCGAGATCGAGATGGTTGGTGGGTTCGTCTAAGAGCAAAAGACTGGGTTTTTGCAGTAGCAATTTGGCTAGTGCGATGCGCATCTGCCAGCCGCCGGAGAACTCTTCGGTGCGGCGAATCCAGTCTTCCTTGCTGAAGCCGAGGCCGCCGAGCACGGCTCCCACCTGCGAATCCAGGGTGTAGATATCGTGCGCGTGCAGGACGTCGGCGATCTCGGAGTAGCGGTCGGCAGCGACGGCGTACTCGCGCGACTTGGGGTCAGTGTCGCTGAGGACGTGGGTGAGGCGCTCCTGCTCGTGCTCCATCTCGCGGAGCTCGTCAAAGACGGAGAGGCACTCGTCGAAGACGGTGCGGCCGGAGAGGGCGAGGCCGTCCTGCGGCAGATAACCGAGGGTCATTCCCTTGATGTGGGTGCGCTGGCCGTAGTCGAGGCCTTCCATGCCCGCCAGGATTTTGAGCAGCGTGGATTTGCCCGTGCCATTGCCGCCGACCAGGCCGGTGCGCTCGTTGGGCGTGACCAGCCAGTTGACGTCTTCGAAGAGGAGTTTGTGGCCGTATCGTTTGCCGGCGCCAGAGAGTTGAAGCATCACGTCCATTTTCTCATTGCTGGCCCCGGAGCGTGTGACGTTTGTCCAGGTGAGTGCATCGAAAGAGCTTGGGGGCTTGGGAAAGTGGCTCAGGGAGAGGCGGCAAATCGGGCGGAGACGACCGGCCAGGGTCGGCACCGGGCGCGCAATCGCTGGCTGGTGGCGATTGGGGCCGGGGTGGGCGTGGTGCTCGTGGCTTTGGCCATCACGGGCGAATATATTGTGCGCCATGCCGGGCCGCTGCTTCGGAGCAGTGTCGTAGCGACGCTGTCGGCTCGGTTTCACTCTCCGGTCGAGCTGGATTCGCTGGAAATCTCGATGGTGAAGGGGCTGGCAGTGCATGGTCGCGGACTTCGAATTCTGTATCTCGCAGGACCTACAGAACCGGACATTGTGCAGGAGCGAGGAGGAGCCGCGCCGCCGATGCTGAGCGTGAAGAGCTTCACGTTCCGAACCACGCTGAGCGACCTGCTGCACCTGCGGGCGAACCTTGCGCGCGTGGACGTCGATGGCATGGAGTTACACATTCCGCCGAACCGTACCGGTGAGATTGAGCAGACGAAGATGCCGAAGGCTCGCATTGCGTTGACCGTGGCAAAGATCTATTGCAGGAATGTGAAGCTGATCATTGAGACATCGACGCCGGGCAAAGACCCGATACAGATCGACATCAAGAGACTGGATTTGACCGATGTTGGCGCGGGACAGCCGCTGCGGTATGTGGCTGACGTGATCAACCCGAAGCCGGTGGGGATAGTGCATGCCTCTGGACGCTTTGGGCCGTGGGAGGGAGACGATCCTCGCTCCACGCCGCTGAATGGTATTTACACCTTCGAAAACGTGGACCTGAGCACCATCAAGGGCCTGCGTGGCGTGCTGACGTCGTCGGGAACATTTCAAGGCAAGCTCGGACGCATTACGGTGGATGGTGCGACGAGCACACCGGACTTCGCGCTTGATGTGAGCGGCCATCCAATGCCGCTGGAGACAACGTTTAGCGCGTTTGTGGATGGGACGACGGGGGACACGACGCTGAACGTGGTGAGAGCACAGTTGGCGCAGTCGCGGTTCAGTTGCAGCGGTGGGATTATGAGGGTGCCGGGGAAAGGTCACGATATCGCGCTCACGGTGATGATGCCGGAGGGACGGATCGAGGACATCCTGCGGCTGGTGATGAAGGCGACGCCGACGTTGATGCAAGGAGCGGTGTCGTTTCATGGCAGGCTGCACCTGCCACCGGGGAATGTGCGGGTCGTCGAGAAAATGCAGCTGACTGGCAACTTGCGGATGCAGAATGTCGAGTTCACGAGCGCGAAGCTGCAGAAGCAAGTTGACTCGCTGAGTCTGCGTGCGCAGGGCAAGCCGGGGGAGGCGAAGGCGGCGGCCAGTGGACCACAGGCGGAGGTAACGTCGGAGATGGCTGCGACATTTAATCTTGCGAATGCGATGCTGATGGTGCGGTCGCTGGAGTACCAGGTTCCGGGCGCAAAGGTGAATTTGATCGGCGTGTATCCGCTGGACGGCAGAGAGTTTGATTTTCGCGGACATGTGCAGACGGATGCCACCGCATCCGAGATGCTCACTGGCTGGAAATCGCTGCTGATGAAGCCGTTCGACGGGCTGTTGCAGAAGGGTGCGAAGGGAGCGAACATTCCGATCGAAATCAGTGGAAGCCATGGCAACTTCAACGTAGGCTTCGCGATGCATAACGAGGACAAAACGCCGGAGGAGATCCTGGCAGATCTGGACGCGAAGAGCAAAGAGCACGAGTCGGCACAGCCGCATTGAAAGTCGACGTGCGAGACACGCAGCACGGTGCCCTGCTAACGTTGAAGTGACAATGGAAGCGCAGAGCGAGCTCATATTGATGGAACCGCAGCAACCTCGAGGCGATCCCTCGCACGACGGACCCGCGCCAGCGCCAGTGTGGCTGCAGCGGATGAGTCTGCTCGTCCTGGTGCTGTTCTGCTTTTACATTGGAGGACTGCTGGCCATCCTCCCATGGTCGCCGCGTTATTGGGACCAGAACGCGTGGTTGCTGATGCATCCGGCGTTACAGACATTGCTGGGCAAGGGCTGGGTTCGCGGCATGGTGTCCGGGATCGGCCTGCTGGATGTGTGGATCGGCATCAGCGAACTGCTGAACTATAAAGACTTCCGGGGCTGATATGCATGTCCGATAGCAACGTAACGAAGGATACGCCGAAGCCGCTGGACATCGCTCCTCTGGCGTATGAGAATCCTGACTTTCTGAACTCGCCGGATGGACGGATGCTGCGCATCATGGCGGAGTATACCGAGCCGATGACGCGATTTCGGCGCGAACGCATCCAGGACACGATCGTGTTCTTCGGGTCGGCTCGATTTCGCGCGCTCGATGTTGCAAGTCACGAGCTTGAACTGCTGGACAACACGGGATCGGCGCAGCCGGCGCCGGAGAGCGAGCAGCCGGCGAGGGCGGGGGAAGCAGAGACATCGGAACTTCGGCACAGACGCGCCGAAGCCGCCGTGGAGATGGCACGCTACTACGAGGACGCTCGCACGCTGGCTCGGAAGCTGACGGAGTGGTCGAAGAATCTTCCGGGGCGGAGGCATCGGTTCGTCATTACGTCCGGTGGCGGGCCCGGCATCATGGAAGCCGCCAACCGCGGAGCGCATGAGGCCGGTGGCAAGACCATCGGGCTGAACATCATGCTGCCCTTCGAGCAGCTGCCGAACCCTTACATTACTCCGGCGCTGAACCTGAACTTCCACTACTTTTTTATGCGCAAGTACTGGTTCGCGTACCTGGCGAAGGCTCTGGTGGTGTTCCCCGGCGGGTTTGGGACGCTGGACGAAATGTTCGAGCTACTGACGCTGGACCAGACGCACAAGCTGTCGAAGCCGATCACGATTGTGATCTACGGCTCCAGCTACTGGAAGAACGTGATCGACCTGGAACTGCTGGCGGAAAAGGGAGCGATTGCGGTGAAGGATCTTGACCTGTTCAAGTTCGCCGACACGCCCGAGGAGGCTTTTGCGATCGTCAAAGAGGGCCTCACCCGCAACCACCTGGATGCCGAGCTGGAGCGGACGCGGACGGAAGCTCCCATCCCCGACGAGCCTGAAGTCAGCGCGCAGGAGCTGCTGGGGCCGGATATTGCGCAGACCCGGCCGAGCCGGAACGGCTGAGAGCAAGGGATTCGCGATTCGTTTTAGCCGAACAGCGTGTGCTTGCGGGGCATTTCGATGCCGAGGTGCTCGTAGGCGAGGCGGGTGGCGACGCGGCCGCGGGGGGTGCGGTCGAGGAAACCGATCTGGATGAGGAAGGGTTCGTAGACTTCTTCGAGGGCGTCCTGCTCCTCGGCGAGGGCGGCGGCGAGAGTGTTTAGGCCTACGGGGCCGCCATCGTATTTCTCGATGATGGTGCGGAGCAGGCGGCGGTCGAGCTCGTCGAAGCCGTGGGCGTCGACCTCGAGCATTTCGAGGGCGGCCATGGCGGTGGGGCGGTCGATGCGTCCGGCGGCGCGGACTTCGGCGAAGTCGCGGACGCGGCGGAGGAGGCGGTTCGCGATGCGGGGTGTGCCTCGGGAACGCATGGCAATTTCGGCGGCGCCGTCGTGGTCGATGGGGACTCCTAAGACTTCAGCCGACCGCTCGACTACCCAGCGGAGTTCGTCGTCGGTATAGAACTCGAGGCGGAGGAGGATTCCGAAGCGGGAGCGCAGGGGGGACGACAAAAGCCCCGGCCGGGTGGTGGCAGCGACGAAGGTAAAGGGGTCGATGCGCATGACGTGGGTGCGGGCCGAGGGGCCGGTGCCGATCATGATGTCGAGCTGATAGTCCTCGAGTGCGGTGTAGAGCTTTTCTTCCATGACGGGCTGGAGGCGGTGGATCTCGTCGAGGAAGAGGACCTGCTTGGCCTTGAGGTTAGTGAGGATGGCGGCCATGTCTCCCTGGACCTGGAGGGCGGGGCCGCTGGTTTGCTGGAAGCCGACGTCGAGCTCGTTGGCGATGATGGTGGCGAGCGTAGTTTTGCCCAGGCCGGGAGGGCCGAAGAGGAGGACGTGGTCGAGGGCCTCGCCGCGGGACTTGGCGGCTTCGAGCGCGATGGAGAGTTGTTCCTTGGCTTTGGTTTGCCCGATGAACTCGGCGAGGCGTTTGGGGCGGAGCTTGAGTTCGACGGCGTCATCGTCGTCGAGGCGGCCGGCGGAGACGAGACGCTCGGCTTCGCTGCTTTTGGGCGCGGTGCAGCTGAGGCCAATCTTTCGTTTTTGCTCGAAGTCCATCTCAGGCGAGGATAAGGCGAAGCTGGCTTTGAAGCAATCGAAGAAGGATTTCGGGCGTTCTTTTGACACCGTGCGCGGGAGCATCCTCCGAGATCACGTTGGAGCCGCCACCGGCTGAGCACAGGGATGTGTACCACGATTAGAGACCAAATTTGCTCAGCGTGGCCGCACCACGCATACCAGTGGTGTCTGCTATGCGGTGCCGTGGCGACGGCCCCTGGGGTTTCAGGCGAAAGAAAATACTTGAAAGCTGAGGACAAGTGAGTCCTATCGCGACCGATCTACGTCTCAAGGTTGAAGTAACAGTTCTGTCATCTTCAGAGATCCGCGAAGCATTCCAGAGCGTACGGTGTTTTCCCTTGAAGGATGTGCGGGCAGCAACCCGACTAAGTAAGCACCATATGAACGAGTAGCGGGACGCAGCCTCAGAGGCGTACCAGAGCAGGAGTTGAAATCGCATGAAGCGCCTTGTTTCCTTTGTCTTGACCCTATTTACCGGTGTTTGTTTTCTGATGGCGATGGAGCGTCGCGCCATGGCGTATGTCGACCCGGGAACGGGTCTGCTGGCCCTGCAGTCTTTTGCGTCGGTGATGGCAGCAGCAATGTTTTTTCTTCGGCGGCGTATTATGGGTTTGTTCAAACGAAACAAGCCCGAGGCTAATGTCGCTACGCCGGTAACGGTGCAGAAAGAAGACTCTCGCAACACCGCATGACATCAGGGACGCCAACCGCCACTTTTCGCGATCCGTCGGGCTCTTTGAGTCTCGAAGAAGATCTCGCTGTTCGCACCATCCACCCGTCGGCACGCGACCATGTGATGGAGTTCGTCACATCGCAGTTCTGCAGCAAGCTGCAGGACCGCGGGGACATGGTGGCGATCACCATCAGGAACACTCCGGCGGGGCTGCAGTTGCTGCATCCGAAGGTTCCGGTGCCGACGTATCCGTGGGAGTGGACGCCGTCGCAATGGCTGGCCGCGGCGCAGTTGACCTTGGCGCTCTGTACAGAAGCCCTGAACGATGGTTGGGTGCTGAAAGATGCGACGCCTCTGAATATTCTGTTTGTGGGTTCGCGTCCCGTGCTGGTGGATGTGCTGTCGTTTGAACCGTGGGATCCGGCGCCGCGGGACCATGCTTCCCATATCTGGATGGCGTACGGGCAGTACATTCGGACGTTTCTCCTGCCTCTGCTGATGAACAAGCTGCTGGGCTGGCCGCTGGAGCTTTCGCTGTTCAAGCGAGACGGATACGAGCCGGCGGAGTTGTACAAGATGCTGAGCTGGCCGCAGCGACTGTCGCGCGCGGCATTCTGGCCAGTGACACTGCCGGCGAAGCTCGAAGGGGGTTCTACGGCGAAGGCTGGGGCTGGAGCGGGGGCAAAGCCGCGGCATTACAGGCCGGAGGTTGCCATCCATATGATGAAGCGGACTCTGGCTGACCTGCGCATGCGGACGCGGCGCGCGATGCCGGAGCATACGGGTTCTGAGTGGACGAACTATACAGCGACGCTGACCCACTACACGGCGCAGGAGAGCGCGCAAAAGCTGGATTGGGTTCGCAAGGTGCTGGAAGATCTGAAACCGGAGCGAGTGCTGGATATTGGTGCCAATACGGGGGTTTTCGGCGCCCTGGCAGCTTCGAGTGGAGCTCGGGTGGTGGCGCTGGAACGTGACGCATCGGCGGCCGAGAGCCTCTACCGGATGAGCCGGAAGAGCAGCCTTTCGATCCAGACGATCCATGCGGATCTGGCTCGTCCAACTCCTGCAGTGGGATGGGAGAATCGCGAGACGAGTACGCTGCTGCATCGGCTGGCGGCGCAGTCAGACCTGGTGCTGATGCTCGCGGTGATTCATCATCTGATTTTGATGGAGCAGATTCCGATCCGCGAGATTCTCAATCTTGCGCACCGGCTGACGTGGCGCTACCTGGTGGTGGAGTGGGTTCCGGTGAGTGATCCGATGTTCCAGAGCCTGCTGCGCGGGCGCGATGCACTATACGGCTCGCTGACGGAAGCAGACCTGCTGGCGGCGTGCGAGGGCCGCTTCCACACGCTGCGGCGACAGCCGCTGGAGAACGGTCGTATCCTGTTTCTCTTGGCAAAAGATTAACCGAGCGAGGGGCGATGTGGGTCTGGAATGAGAAGCGGAACGGTGTTTGGAAAGCTCGCACCGGGTTCTCGATAAGGAATAGATGCTGAAGAAGCTCTGCCAATGCATTGGCCTCTCCTCGCTCATTCTCGTCATGAACTACGGCGACATGCTTGGCGGGGGCGGCGATGTACGCATGCATGTGCCATTTGCACTGACGGGCATCGCCTATGCGCAACTGGCGGACATCCTGCTGTTGGGACTGCTGCTTTTCGCCATCATCGGCCGCTTGTCGCGTACGCGGCTGTTTCCCTGGGTAAAACTGTTTCTCGCAATCGTTGCTCCGCCTTACCTGATCGGACGCATCCGGGACGTGCTTCCCTTCCACCTGTTGAGCGAACAGCTGATCGTTCTTGCGGTGCTATGGGCAGCGATCGTTGTGCTGCTTCTGCTCAGGTTTAACAGGGGGTATCGACGCCTCCTGCGCGCGGGCGACTTCATTGGAATTTGTCTGGCCATCTTTGCCCTCTGCGGCGTGGTGCAGGTGCTCTATGTCGCGAGTTGGAGGCCAGGTCCGCATGAACATACCACCGCGTGGGCTACTACTGT
>Ga0208357_1002614_pt1 | contig 11779 bp, 12 predicted proteins | sample NGESurdeep092012_6_FD_184487 | JGI IMG/M metagenome (GOLD analysis project Ga0208357, IMG submission 184487) | Arctic peat soil microbial communities from Barrow, Alaska - NGEE Surface sample F52-2 deep-092012 (SPAdes) | ecosystem: Environmental > Terrestrial > Soil > Wetlands > Peat ... | reverse complement strand
TGCGGTCCTGACGGGATTTGAACCCGCGACCTCCACCTTGACAGGGTGGCGAGCACTCCAACTGCTCTACAGGACCATCTGTTGTTGTCCACCATAGCGGACAACGTGCCCTTGCGGGGCGTGGCGCGGAAGCCGTAACCTCCAGCGCCTGAAAGAGCATATCACCGGAACACCCGTGGTTCAGTCCAGCTTTGCCGGGGCTACGACTGGGCCGAGGAAGCGCCCGTCTCGTCACAATCCGCAGCGGGCCAGGCGATGACGGGGTCCCCGACCACCAGCGCGACCTCGTCGCCGGACGTGGGCGGCTCGGCACCGGGCACTCGCGCCTGCACCGGCCCGGAGCCAGCGACATCGACGGTGACGAGCACGTCGTGACCGTGGTACCGGATGTCGGTGACCTTGCCCGTCACCGCGTCCTCCGATTCCTGCCGAGGGATGCCAGATCCTCGGTCGGTACGGGAAAGCGTGATCTGCTCCGGCCTGATAAGCACGCTCAACTTGGTCGCGCCCGCAGCCTGCTCGGGGTCTCGGAGCACGTGCCAGCCGAGGGCCGTCCGCACCCGCACGCCTCCGGCGGTCGACGTTTCGCTCTCACCGGGAATCAGGTTCGCCGTGCCGAGGAAGGCCGCCGTCCACGGGTCGGCCGGGGTTGAGTACACCGACCTGGGCGCGCCGACCTGCAGGATGACGCCATCGTGGAGCACCGCCACGCTGTCCGCGCATGACAGGGCCTCGTCCTGATCATGGGTGACCAGAACCCCGGCCGTGTCCGTGGCCCGCAGCGCCCCGAGCACGTCGGCGCGGACCGAGGATCGCAGGCTCGCGTCGAGCGCGGCGAACGGCTCGTCAAGCAGGACCAGTTTGGGCCGGGAGGCGAGCGCTCGCGCGATCGCGACCCGCTGCTGCTGGCCGCCCGACAGCTCGTGCGGGTAACGACGGCCGAGGTCCGCCAGCCCGACGAGGTCGAGCATCTCGCTCACGAAGGCGCCGCGCCGCTCTCGCCGCGGCAGTGCGAACGCCGCGTTGGCGCGGACGGTCAGGTGCGGGAAGAGCGCGCCGTCCTGGGGCACGTAGCCGGTCCGACGGCGCTCCGGCGGGACCCGCCGACGCCCGTCGTCGGTCACCGTGCCGTCGAGCGAGACCGTCCCTGCGTCCGCCGCCTCAAATCCGGCCATCACCCGCAAGAGCGTGCTCTTGCCGGCGCCCGAGGCGCCGAGTATCGCCGTGAGCGATGAATTGGCAACGCAGAGCGATACGCCACGGAGGACCGGAGTTGCGGCGTAGGACTTCCAGACGTCGGTGACCTCGAGCGCGTTCATCGGCTGAACGGTCCTCCATGTTTTATGAAGAAGTTAGGTTAGCCTCGCCTAACTTCGACAAACCTTACTCTAGGATCGCCAGGTAAGGCGAACCTAACACGCTGCGTGATCAGCCGAAAAAGCCGGCTGGTTGTGGACTAAGGAGTGAGTCGCATCCTGCACCACCACGCCTCGCCCGCCCGGCGAGCGCTGATCAGAGCCTCGGCAGGAACGACGGTGGCGTTCCTCGCCCTGGCCGTCGCGGCCTGCGGGTCCGCGTCGTCGCAGACATCCTCCACCGTCAGCCTCGGCTCGGCCGTCCAGCAGGGCTGCACCTCGGTGGCCGACGTGCTCGCCGACGGCCCCGACCGCGGGGTCGATCCCGTCGGCTACGCCGAGGCGCAGGTAATGCCGCTGCGCCAGCTCGCCATCAGCGACGCGGCGCTACACCGGGCGGTGCTCACGCTCGCCGCCGCGTATGAGACGTTCAGCACCAGCACCACTTCGACCCACGCCGCATCGGCGCTAGCGGTCACCAAAGGCGAGAATGAGGTCAACAAGATATGCCCGCAGGCGGCGCAATGAGCCGGATCCACGTCACACGCCGAGGGCTGGTCAAGCGCGGTACCGCCGGCCTCGCCGTGCTGCTGCTGGCGGGCGGGCTGGCCGCCTGCGGAGCCGCGTCCGGCGCGAGCGGCTCGGCCGGGTCGATCACGCTGTACAGCGGGCAACACGAGCAGACCACCCAGTCCCTCGTCACCGCCTTCGAGCAGCAGACCGGCATCCACGTCAACGTCCGCTACAACGACGAGGACAGCTTCGCCGACGAGATCATCGCCGAGAAGTCGCACCCGGTCGCGGACGTCTTCTACACCGAGAACTCGCCGGTCCTCGAGTACCTGCAGAACCAGGGCCTGCTCGCCTCGGTCGAAGGGTCGACGCTGGCCAAGACCCCCCCGAAGTACAACTCACCGCAGGGAGACTGGATCGGGGTGTCGGCCAGGGTCAGCGTGCTGATCTACAACCCGTCGCTGATCAGCGCTTCCCAGCTGCCCACGTCGGTGCTCCAGCTGGACAACCCGAAGTACAAGGGGAAGCTCGCGTTCGCGGCCGGCGAGACGGACTTCCAGCCCATCGTCACCTCGGTGGCCCGCGCCTACGGCGACGCCAAGGCGACCACCTGGCTGGACGGGATCAAGGCGAACGCCGGCTCGCACATCTACCCGGACAACGAGACGGTCGCGGACGAGGTTAACCGGGGCGCGGTAGCGTTCGGCGTGGTCAACCAGTACTACTGGTACCGGATGAAGGCAGAACTCGGAGCGTCCAACGTGCAGTCCAAGATCGCTTACTTCGCCCCGCACGACCCGGGGTACGTGGTCGACGTCTCGGGGGCGGGCATCATCAAGTCGTCGAAGAACAAGGCGGACGCGCAGAAGTTCGTGGCCTTCCTTGTCTCCAAGCAGGGACAGGACATCATCGGGCACTCGGTCAGCTACGAGTACCCGCTCGGCGACGGCGTGACGACCTCGGCCCCGGAGACTCCGTTCGCGGACCTCCAGCCGTACCCGATCAGCATCGCCGACCTCGGGGACGGCTCGACCGCGATCTCTCTGCTGCGCCAGGCCGGACTGCTGTGACGGCCGCGGTCGCCCGGGACGGCGCGCTGGCCCGTCCCGGGACGGCCGGCGCGCCGCACGGCGCGCAGCCGGGACGGCCCCGCATGCGCAGGAAACCGCCGAGCGGGCTGCTGGTCCTGTCCATCCTGGTGGCGGCCGCGCTCCTGGTGCCGCTAGCGTTCCTGCTGATCGAGGCGGCCGGCGCCGGAGTGGGCCAGGTCGCATCGCTGATCGATCGCCAGCTCACCGAGCAGCTGCTGTGGAACACCGTTCGGCTCAGCGTCGTGGTCACCGCGTTGTGCGCGATCATCGGGACCGGCGCCGCCTGGCTAACGGAGCGAACCAACCTGCCCGGCCGACGGGTGTGGGCGGTGCTTCTCGTGGTGCCGCTGGCGATTCCAGATTTCGTGGTGAGCTTCGGGTGGGCGTCGATCAGCACCGACGTTGCGGGCTTCCGCGGCGCGGTTCTGGTCATGACGCTGTCGGTCTACCCGCTGGTGTACCTGCCGGTCGCGGCCAGCTTCCGCAACGCGGACCCGACGCAGGAAGAGGTGGCGCGCGGCCTCGGCGCCGGCCGGATCAAGACCTTCTTCCGCATCACGCTGGGGCAGGCGAGGGTCGCCATCCTCGGCGGCTGCCTGCTTGTCGTCATGGTCCTGCTGGCCGAGTACGGGGCGTTCAACATCCTCGGCTACCAGACCTTCACGACCGAGATCTTCACCGAGTTCCAGCAGCTGTTCGACATCGCGTCCGCCTGCGCGCTCTCGCTCGTGCTGGTCGCGCTGAGCCTGCTCGTGCTGGCAGCGGACGCGGTCGGCCGCAGGCGAGGGCGGGTCAGCCGGGCGAGCCGGACCGCCCAGCGCGCCGTTCCCCTGCACCGTCTGGGCCTGTGGACCGCGCCCGTGCTGCTGCTGCTCTGCATCCTGGTCGGGCTGGCCCTGGGCGTGCCCGTCGGCTCCGCCGCCTACTGGTGGGCGCAGGGCACGAACCAGCCGTTCCAGGGCACGTCACTGCTGAGCGCCGCCGGCTATACCGCCGCCTACAGCGCCTGCGCGGCCGCCCTGGCCACGGCCATGGCGCTGCCGGTGGCTATTCTCGCCGTCCGGCGCAGCGGCCGCGTCGCGCAGCTGATCGAGCGCAGCACGTACCTCGTGCTGGCCGTGCCGGGGCTGGTCATCGCCTTGTCGCTGTCCTACTTCAGCAACCGCTACGGTGACGGCATCGGCTACCAGAGCGCGCCGATGCTGGTGGTGGCGTACGCGATCATGTTCTTCCCGCTCGCCCTGGTCGGAGTGCGCACGTCGGTCGCGCAGGCCCCGGCCGGGCTTGAGGACGTGGCCAGGTCCCTCGGCCAGCGTCGGCTGGCCGTGTTCTGGCGGGTCACCCGGCCGCTGGTCACGCCCGGCCTCACCGCAGCCTTCTGCCTGGTGTTCCTCTCCGCGGTGACCGAGCTGACGGCGACCTTGATCCTGGTGCCGACCGGCGTGCAGACCCTGGCCACCCAGTTCTGGAACTACCAGCAGAACCTCGCCTACGGCCAGGCCGCGCCGTTCGCCCTGCTGATGATCGCCATAGCCGCAGTCCCCAGCTACGTCCTAGGCCGCTTCTTCGACCGCAACCGAGTCAGCGGACCCAAGCTCTGGAAACGCCGCAGCGCCCGGTAGAAAACCCCACGGTCCACCTTGTCGGCAAAGCCGACATCGGGGGTCTGGGGGTCGTCCCCCAGAAGATACGCGGAAGGGGAAGCTGACCAAAGGTCAGCAAACATGGCGAGCTGGTGCCCCCAACGGGATTCGAACCCGTGCTGCCGCCTTGAAAGGGCGGTGTCCTAGGCCACTAGACGATAGGGGCGTCCGCGCAGTAACAGAACCGCGTTACGCACCCGCCCATACTACAGGCGAAGCCTGCCGACCAAGGACTCCAGGATCGAGCTGGTCTCCCCTTCCTCGGGCAGCACCACCCAGGCGAGCACGTAGATCAGCGCGCCCAGCCCCCAGAAAACTGTGAAGATCCCGAACCCGAGCCGGACCAGGTTCACGTCGACCCCGAAGTAGTCGGCCAGCCCGACGCAGACGCCGGCCAGCATCCGGCCTTCCCGCGGCCGCAGCAGCCGCTTGCCCCCGCTTCCGTTGTTCTGACTCATGTCTGTGATCATGCCCAGTCGCAATGTGATCTGTCATCAGGAATCACCCTGCCAAAACCCTGATGCAACCAGCGGTCGACGCCGGCGCCCGCCCAGAAGCTGCCTCGTATATCCGCGTGGGGCCGACCTTCGGTACGCTTCGGTTGGGAGTGTCGATTAAGCGGCGACGCTACGGGGTGCTAGCTCAATGGCAGAGCAGTGGACTTTTAATCCATGGGTTCAGGGTTCGAATCCCTGGCGCCCCACCATCCGGACGTCACGAACCATCCCGCCGTCGCAGGAGGGACTCGCTTGGAGAAGCCGTCCTACCTGCTGCATCAGGGCGATGCGCTTGACGCGTATCAGGGCTGGCCGACGCCGGCCGCCATCATCAGCGACGGCGCCTACGGGGTGCGCGGTTTCCCCGGCGACACCACCGGCACCGGGCAGCTCGCTGACTGGTACCGGCCGCACGTCGAGGCCTGGAGTCGGCTGGCCACCGCCGCGACCACGCTGTGGTTCTGGAACACCGAGGTCGGCTGGGCCACCGTGCACCCGCTGCTGGCCGACCACGGGTGGGAGTGCGTGCAGGTCATCACGTGGGACAAGGGGATCGGCCATGTCGCGGGCAACGTCAACGGCCAGACCATCCGCCGGTTTCCCATAACCACCGAGATCTGCGCCTTCTACCAGCGCCGGCTCGAGATACCTGGCCCGGACGGCGCCATGGGAGTGCAGCAGTGGATGCGGCATGAATGGCAGCGGACCGGCCTGCGGCTCGCCCGGGCCAACGACGCGTGCGGCGTGACCAACGCGGCGACCCGTAAATACCTCACCCGCGACTGGCTCTGGTACTGGCCGCCGGGAGAGATGATCGCGCGCCTCGCCGCCTACGCCAACGAGCACGGCCGGGCTTCCGGCCGCCCGTACTACTCGCTTGACGGCCTCGGCCCGGTCACCGCCAAGGAATGGGACGCGCTGCGGCACGGCTGGCGGCATGCGCACGGCCTGACCAACGTGTGGCGGCTGGCGCCACTGCACGGCGTCGAGCGGGTCAAGGGCACCATGCGCAGGGCCGCGCCGCGGGTCTACAACCCGAGCAGCTCGTCGGCGGCGCACCTGAACCAGAAGCCGCTTGAGTTCATGCACCGCATACTCAACGCCGCCACCGACCCCGGCGACGTGATCTGGGAACCGTTCGGCGGCCTGGCGTCCGCGTCGGTCGCGGCCGTGCAGGCCGGCCGTCTCCCCTGCGTGGCGGAGCTCGATCCGGGCTTCGCCGAGCTCGCGGCGCGACGGCTCATCGACGCGCATCACACAGAACTAGGCTGACTCGCTCACGCCTGAGCCGGCCGGTCTGTATCTTCGACAGCGTGCATGGACACATACCAGGCGGGAAGGTTCCTCCAGGGTCATACTCAGCACATTCCAGACATTCTCGCCCAGCCTGGCAAGGGTCGCCGGCCAGCAGTTCACCCACAGGGGGTCCCATTAGTGAAGGGTTTTAGAGCCTTCATCACCAAGGGCAATCTCATCAGCCTCGCGGTCGCGGTGGTCATCGGCACGGCGTTCACCGCCGTCGTGACCGCGCTCGTGACCGACTTGATCACGCCGCTCATCGGCGCGATCGTGGGCAAGCGAAGCTTTCCCGGACTGACATTCACCGTCAACCACAGCCCGTTCTACTACGGCGCGTTCATCAACGCCGGGCTGACTTTCCTGATCATCGCCGCAGTCGTGTACTACCTGCTGGTCGCCCCGATGGCGAAACTCACCACCCGGCTGACCAGGAACGCGGAAGCGACTACCAGGGATTGCCCGGAGTGCCTGAGCACCATTCCGATCGCGGCGTCTCGGTGCATGTACTGCACGGTCCAGCTCCCGCCGATGAATCCCGCCCCCGCCCCGCAGACATCGGCCAGGCATCGCGCGGCGCCCCCGCAGTTTCACCAGCCACAGCAGCCTCACCAGCCCCAGCCATATCAGCAGTAGCCGTTTCGGTCGGACCGCAGAAAACAGAAAGTCTGGACTCGGGCCGGGGCCTGGCCGTCCCGAGTCCAGACGATCTTGACAGGGGCCATCTGATTGGCTCCTGTTCTTTTAGTCTGGCACCGCTTCCTTGTAGAAAGCTGTGGCATTGCTGGGAACCAGATAACTGGCTCGTAACGGCCAGTACCTCGTCCTTGGCGGCCGATGCGGCTGCGAGCAGCTGCGTCACCGGCTGATCAGGAACATGTCGCTGCGCGAGCTCGAGAACGTGATCGGTATTGTCTCGCTCAAGAAACTCCGCCAGCCGCTCGGCCTCGTCGGCGCTGAAGCCGATCACGGCCCGTGGCTGTCCCCAGGGCTCGCTGAGCGCGTAGCCCACGTAGCCCACCACCGGCTGGGCCGGCGTCTCCCCGAGGCCTTGGAGCGCCCTCCAGCGCTCCCAGGCCGATTCCAGGCGCGCAGCCGCGTGTTGTGCGCGGCCGACCAGCTCTGGATCACGCATCGTGCGATCCCCCCTAAAAATTCTGTACCCCCGGAATTTCTCCGGACCGGTCCCAGCGCGGTGAGCGCCGCCTGCGCCAGCGGTCAAGACCCCGTCATGACCACTTGCGCGAAACTGCCCTCGCCCGCTGGGACCGACCCCCCAATCCTCCGGACGAGCCGCCGCAGAGATGGCCAACGGCACAAAAGCGCGCCGCCCTCCTGGCCATGCTTCCGAGGCGGGATGCTACTCGGAACGCTGCTGCGGAATACCCGCGAGCAGTGCACGGACCTCGGTCTCCCGGTAACGCCGGTGCCCCCCAAGCGTGCGGATCGACGTCAGCTTCCCGGCCTTCGCCCAGCGCGTGACCGTCTTGGGATCGACACGGAACATCGTGGCGACCTCGGCCGGGGTCAGTAGCGGCTCGGCCTCTGGAGTGCGTGCGGACATTGGTGCGGCCTCTCCTCCTGGATCGGTGTAGCGATCCTCGCGTTGTATTTTGTGTGGCCTTGGTGCCCCGAAGGAGCTTGACGTAGATATCCCCATATGGATGGCCCAGGTCCATCTTCCATCACCAGCGGTGACTAGTCGATAACTTTCTGCAAAGTTTCTGTGTTTGAGTGCCCGTCGCCCCCGCTGGCTGCGTCACTGTCAGTGATTCTAGCGATACTTATCGTCGCATCGGGCCAGATTCGGAAAAACTGCCCTGCGCATTCTGCTTCCGCGCAGCTCACCACCGCCCTCCCCGGTGGAGACCCTGATGCCTGACGCTGTAGCCCCCTAGACACTGACTGTAACCTACCACGACTGAATCGGTATATAACCAGACACTTGTCTTTCTTAACCACGATGGTGCGACAGGTACCGCACGTCAACCCCTGTGCGGGCCCTGGAGCAGGTCTTTTCGCAAGTGCGCCGCCTGCAAGATCACCGACTCGAAACGGGCCAGAACCGGGCGCGAACCGGCCCAGAACCCGGCTGCAGCCCGCCCCGGCCCGGTCTTTGCGCTGTTGCCACAGCAACCACAGGGCCCTAACCTCACATGAGTGCACGGTGACAGGAGATCGGCGTAGTCATCAGGGCCGCAAAGCGGGTACGGTTAGACTTGTACGGTAGCTGGCCAAGCGCCGAGGTCCCTGAGAGGGATCTACGGCGGTTCTGTGTGTGTCACAGGTGTGCCAGCGACAGAGGCATCGTGGGGCCGCACGGCTCCGGACGTTCGAGGGGGTCGAGCCAATGGGGCGCGGCCGAGCCAAGGCCAAGCAGGTTAAGGTAGCTCGCCAGCTCAAGTACAACGGCGGCGGCACCGACCTCAACCGGCTGCGCGAGGAGCTGGGCGTCGGAACGGATCCGCGGAACGCGGACCCCGACAGCCCTTACGCCGCGTACGACGGCGAGGACGTTGATGAGGACGCCCTCGACGACGACGAGGACGACTGGTCGTCTTCTCGCTTAGCGCACGCGATCACGCAGCGGCAGGACACCTAGTGCCTGCCGCTGCGCATGCTGCGCATCCTGCCTAGGCCATCCTGCCTAGGCAGCAAAACGCCGCCTAGGCGGTCAGGCCACCTCAGGCGCTGACGGCTGCCTCGAGCACGCCCTTGCCGCGCTCGCTCTCCGGTACCTCCACCGGGTAGTGCCCGTCGAAGCAGGCGCGGCAGAGCGAGTCCGGACGCTGCTCGGTCGCGGCGACGAGCTCCTCGAGCGAGACGAAGCCGAGCGAGTCGGCCCCGATCGCCTCGCGGACCTCCTCGACCGAGCTGTGGCCGGCGATGAGCTCGTCCCGCGACGCGAAGTCGATGCCGTAGAAGCACGGCCACTTGACCGGCGGGGACGCGATGCGGACGTGCACCTCGAGGGCGCCCGCCTCGCGCATCATGGCCACGATCGCCTGCTGGGTGTTCCCCCGGACGATCGAGTCGTCCACCACGACGATCCGCTTCCCCGCGATCACGTCTCGCAGCGGGTTCAGCTTGAGCCGGATGCCGAGCTTCCTGATCGTCTGGCTCGGCTGAATGAACGTCCGCCCGACGTAGGAGTTCTTGACCAGCCCCTGCCCGTAGGGGATGCCGCTCGCCTCGGCGTAGCCGATCGCGGCGGGCGTGCCCGACTCCGGCACCGGGATCACCAGGTCCGCGTCGGCCGGGAACTCGGCCGCGAGCCGCCGCCCGATCTCCACCCGGGTGACGTGCAGCCCCCGACCGCCGATGGTGGTGTCGGGGCGGGCGAGATAGACGTACTCGAACAGGCACACCTTCGGCACGGCCGGGGCGAACCGACGCGACCGCAGTCCGCGCTCGTCGAGCACGATCAGCTCACCGGGCTCGACCTCGCGCACGAAGGAACCGCCGACGATGTCGAGCGCGGCGGTCTCGCTCGCCACCACCCAGCCGCCCGCTCCGCCGCCGAGGCGGCCGATCACCAACGGCCGGAAACCCTGCGGGTCGCGCGCCGCGTAGAGCGTGTTCTCGTCCATGAACGCGAGCGAGTAGGCGCCGCGGACCATCGGCAGGATGCGGGCGGCCGCCTCCTCGACACCGCCGTAGGACGCCGCGCCCCCGGCGATCAGCTCCGTCAGCACGTCGGTGTCCGAGGTGGCGTGCAGGGCGGAGTAGCCGCTCTCCGGCGGCAGCATGCCCGCCAACTCGCGGGTGTTGGTCAGGTTGCCGTTGTGCCCGAGGGCGATCGAGACCGTGGGGGTGGAGCGGAAGGTCGGCTGCGCGTTCGCCCACACCGGCGCGCCGGTCGTGGAGTAGCGGCAGTGCGCCACCGCGATGTCGCCGCGCAGCGCGGTCAGCGAGGGCTCGTCGAAGACCTGGGCCACCAGGCCCATCTCCTTGTGCACCACGATCCGCCTGCCGTCGCTGACGGCAATGCCGGCCGACTCCTGGCCGCGGTGCTGCAGGGCGTGCAGCCCGTAGTACGCGAGCTTTGCGACGTCTTCGCCGGGAGCCCACACGCCAAAGACGCCACAGGCATCTCTCGGCGGGCGGTCGTTGGGATCGAGATCGTGCGTAAGACGCCCGTCTGGCTTGGCCACGACATTAGTCTATTTGCTCTCCTGACCTGCGGACACCCGCCTACCCCGGAAACAGACGCCCCCCTGGTCAGGTCAGCGGCAGGTGCTCCGACAGGTCAGCGCGGGCGCCACTCGCCCGGACGACGCCGGACCGCACCGCCTCGGCCCAGCCGAGCCGCCCGGTCGCCAGCCGGATCCAGGTCAGCGGATCGGTCTCCACCACGTTGGGCGGGGTCCCTCGCGTGTGGCGCGGGCCGGCCACCACCTGGACCGCCGCGACGGGGACAACCCGGACTTCCACCGAACGGCCGGGTGCTCCGCGTTCCAGTTCGACCAGGAGGTGGCGGGCGGCCGACCTCAGGGCCGCCTGCGGCGGTTCCTCCCCCCGGTCAAGGGCAGCCTCCACCAGCGCCACATTGGCCTCCCCGTCGGGGTCGGCCTTGCGCGGCGGCATCGAGGGCAGGTCAGCCGAACAGGGCCGGGAGGGTGGCGGCCCAGACGCGTTCGAGGTCGGCCAGCGGAACCTCGAAGGCGTTGACGACCGTCAGCGTGTCGCCTCCGGTCCGGCCGAGCACCGTCGCCGGCACCCCGTGCTCGTCGCACAGGTCGGCGAACTCGTCTTCGCGGCCCGGAGCCACCGAGACCACCGCGCGGCCCGAGGACTCGCTGAACAGCGCCGTGAAGGCGTCCGCAGGCGGTTCCGCCGCTACGCCGGCGCGGTTGTCGAAGCCCGCCAGGCTGATCCAGCAGCCGACGCCCCCGCGCAGGCAGGACTCCGCCAGGGCCACCCCGAGGCCGCCGTCGGAGAGGTCGTGGGCGCTGGCGAGCACGCCCGCAGCGGCGGCGGCGGCGATGAGGGCGGCGAGGTTCCGCTCGGCGTCGAGGTCGACGGCCGGCGGGCGCCCGCCCAGATGCTGGTGGACGACATCGGCCCAGGCCGAGCCGCCGAACTCCTCGGTCGTGGTGCCGAGCAGGACGACCCGCGCCTCGTCGGCCGGGAAGCCGACGCCGAGCCGGCTGCGGACGTCGTCGTGGACGCCGAGCACGCCGATCACCGGGGTGGGGCGGATCGCGGTGCTGCCGGTCTGGTTGTACAGGCTGACGTTGCCGCCGGTCACCGGGATGCCGAGCGTCTTGCAGCCGTCCGCCAGGCCGCGCACGGACTCGGCCAGCTGCCACATGACCTCCGGGTCCTCCGGGGACCCGAAGTTCAGGCAGTTGGTCACGGCGACCGGGCGCGCCCCGGTCATG
>Ga0208357_1002611_pt1 | contig 11786 bp, 10 predicted proteins | sample NGESurdeep092012_6_FD_184487 | JGI IMG/M metagenome (GOLD analysis project Ga0208357, IMG submission 184487) | Arctic peat soil microbial communities from Barrow, Alaska - NGEE Surface sample F52-2 deep-092012 (SPAdes) | ecosystem: Environmental > Terrestrial > Soil > Wetlands > Peat ... | reverse complement strand
AGCGAGCCGGGCGCGTAATAGACGCCCGCGTGGATCACGCCCGAGTTGTGGCCGGTCTGGTGGATCCCGATCGCGGCCTCGCGCTCGAGCACGCAGACCGACTTGCGCGGGTGGCGCAGGGTCAGCTCGCGCGCCACCGCCAGCCCCACGATCCCGCCGCCGACGACCGCGAGGTCGCACCGCGACGGCGCCTGGGTCTGCGTCGCGTGGAGGTCAGAGGCGCTCACGTGCGCAGCTGCAAACCCCATCCGCGCCCGGCATTCCTGCCTCGATCTCGGCCAGACGGCTCGCCTCGATCTCGGCCAGCAACGTGTCAATATCGGGAATCGGGAAACGGTAGCTGGCAGCCTTGCGTATTGCTGCGAGCTTGGCTTCCACGTCCCCGCGCCGGCAGCGCTCGAAATCGGCGTCGTCGGTGACTGTCTGTAGGTACTTACTCATATCGGTCATAAGACGCATTCAACTCGGGATTAAAGCTACTGCACAGCCCCCGGCCCGCCCGGCGCCGTCGCGGCCGCCGCGTTGAGGAGCCCGGCCCCGTAGAGCCGCGAATCCGATGGTCCGCCGAGCGGACGCGCCGTCGCCCGCAGCCGCGCGGTCACCTGCGCCGGTGTGGGGTGGCGCCCGAGCACGCCGCTGGCGATGATCAGGGCGGCGGCCGCGGCGACGTGGGGGGAGGCCATCGAGGTGCCTTCGTAGCCGCCAGGGAAACCGAAGCGCTGGGGGGAGGAGCCGGTGAAGGTCATCTGGTAGACGTCGCGGCCGGAGGGTTCTTCGGGATGGCAGTTGGGGTCGCCGGGGAGGTCGGCGTCGGCGCCGCCGCCGGGGGCGACGAGCGTGAGGCCGGCGCCGTCGTTTGAGTAGTTGGCCAGGCAGCCGTGTTCGGTCGTGGCGCCGACGGCGATCACGTCGGGCGCGCGCGCGGGGTAGGCGATCGTGGTGTGGCCCTCGTTGCCGGCGGCGGCGACCACGACGACCCCGCGCCGGCGGGCGTAGCGCAGCGCTTCGATCAGCTCGGGGATGTCCGAGGCGGTGACTTCGCTGCCGAACTCGAGCGAGAGGTTGATTACCTGGGCGTGGTGCTTGACGGCGAAGCGGACGCCTTCGGCGATCGTCGAGGCGTCGCCTTCGCCCTGGCTGTTGAGCACGCGTACGGGCATCAGGCGCACGCCGTAGGCGAGGCCGGTGAGGCCGAAGTGGTTGTTGGTCGCCTCGGCGATCGTGCCGGCGACGAACGTGCCGTGGCCGTTCCGGTCGTTTGGGTAGGGCGAGTGCGCGATGAAGTCATAGCCCTTGACGAACTCGTAGCGGCTGAAGTCGGGCGAGCGGCGAAAGTGCCCGCGGTTGGCGTAGGCGACGCCGGTGTCGAGCACCGCGACGATCACCCCGCGCCCGCCGGGGGCGCCGTCGGCGGCGACGTTCGCCCACGCTTCGGGCGCGTCGACGCCGAATTCCCCGACGAAGTTCCACTGCAGCTGCTCCCAGTCGGTCGGCGCCCCGCCGAGGCCGGGGTCGTTGGGGATGAAGGCGCCGGCGATGTGGGCCTTGTAGTCGGGAACCGCCCAGAGCACGTCGTGGCGGCGGCGCAGGCGGGCGATGGCGGCCGGCACGTTGGCTCCGAGCGGCAGGCGCAGCAGCCTCGTGCGCGCGCTGGGCGCCGCGGCAGCGCTCGTGCCCACGTCCGCGGCGCGGGCGGTCGCGCCGTGCGCGAGCGAGGGCGCGGAGGGGGCGTATCTGACGAGGATCTGATCAGGGGCGTACGAGCCCATCGCCGGCGCCGCGAACATGCCGAGCGCCAGCGCCGCGCAGGCGCCGGCGAGCGCGGGTAGCCGGCGGGCGGCGGTCGCGAGGTGGGGGCGATGGCGGGAAGGGGGAAGCATCGAGCTTGGCGTAATCATGATCCGTCGGGTTGGGCTGGGCGCCGTGTACTGTCGCAGAGCGCCCGCCTGGGTCGTGCGTGCCGGTGGGCGCGCACGAGATAAAGACGGCGGGGGGAAGATGTTGTACTTTTTGGAAGGCGTGTAACTATAGTTACACGCGAATCACGTTTTGTATGAGAGCACCCAGCGCCTTTATGTTTCGGTGATCACCATGGCAACACATCCTGACGAGGAGTACTTCATGCGCCTGGCCCTCCGCGAGGCCGAGCGCGCGCGCGAGCAGGGCGACGTGCCGATCGGCGCCGTGGTGGTGCGCGCCGGCGAGGTGATCGCCGTGGGCCGCAACGAGCGCGAGCTGCGCGGCGACCCGACCGCGCACGCCGAGATCCTCGCGCTGCGCGAGGCCGCGCGAGCGCTCGGCAGCTGGCGTGTGCTGGAGGCGACGCTCTACGTGACGCTCGAGCCCTGCGCGATGTGCGCGGGGGCGATTGTGCTCGCGCGCGTGCCGCGCGTCCTCTACGGAGCGAGCGACCCGAAGGCGGGCGCGGCGGGGAGCGTGCTCGACGTACTCGCCGAGCCCCGCCTGAACCACCGCCCCGAGGTGCGCGGCGGCGTGCTCGGGGAGGAGTGCGGGGAGCTGCTGAGCGGGTTCTTCGCCGCGCGGCGCACCGCGCGATGATCTAGCCTTGCGGATCCACCTGGAGGGGTGGCAGAGCGGTTGAATGCGGCGGTCTCGAAAACCGTTGTGCGTCTGATTGGCGTACCGAGAGTTCGAATCTCTCCCCCTCCGTCTTGTGAAACGTCGAGGCCGACCGGATGAATCGAGACCAGCCAGGATGAGCCCCGATCGGGGTCAACCCGGATGAGCCGGGGCGACCGGCGCATCCTCGCCGTGCTCGGCACCGCCCAGTTCCTGATGGTGCTCGACCAGGCGGTGATGAACGTGTCGATCTCGCAGCTCGTCTCGGATTTCCACACCGACGTGACGACGATCCAGGCGGTGATCGCGCTCTACTCGCTCGTGATGGCGGCGCTGATGATCGCCGGCGGCAAGATGGGCGACATCTGGGGGCGGCGGCGCGCGTTCTCGATCGGGCTCGCGATCTACGGGACCGGCTCGGCGCTGACCGCGGTGGCGTGGGGCGTCCCGGCGCTGCTACTCGGCTGGTCGCTGCTGGAGGGCATCGGCGCCGCGCTCGTGCTGCCGGCGCTCGTGGCGCTGACCGCGCGCTCGTTCGAGGGCCCGGCGCGCGCGCTCGCCTACGGCGTGCTCGGCGGGGTGTCCGGCGCGGGGATCGCGGTCGGGCCGATCCTCGGCGGCTGGGTCACCACGAACCTGACGTGGCGGATCGTGTTCGTCGGCGAGGTGCTCGTCGTGATCGCGATCCTGCTCGCGGTGCGCGTGCTGCCGAAGGACCGCGGCCAGCCCGGCGCGGAGCTCGACCGTGTCGGCGCCGTGCTCTGCGCGCTCGGCCTCGCGCTCGTCGTGTTCGGCGTGCTCCAGGCGAGCACCTGGGGTTGGCTGGCGCCGCGCAACTCGCCGATCACGCCCTTCGGGTTCTCCCTCGCCCCGTTCGTGATCGCGGCCGGTCTGGCGGTGATCGGCGGCTTCCGCGCGTGGGAGCGCCGCCGCGAGCGCCTGCGGGAGCAGCCGCTCGTGCACTTCCGCCTGCTCTCGATCCCGGCGATGCGCAGCGGCCTCACGACGTTCCTCTTCCAGAACCTGATCCTGATGGGCGTGTTCTTCGCGATCCCGCTCTACCTGCAGGTAGTACAGGGCTTCGACGCGTTCCAGACGGGCCTGCGCATGCTGCCGGTGTCGGTCACGCTGTTCGTCACCGCGCTCGTCGGCTCGCGCCTGGCGGCTCGCTACCCCGCGCGCACGATCGTCCGCGCCGGCCTGACCCTGCTGCTCGCCGCCTGCCTGCTGCTGCTCGCGACGATCAAGCCCGAAATCGAGACGGTCCCGTTCGGGGTCGCGATGGCGGTGCTCGGGATCGGCATGGGGCTGATCGTCTCCCAGCTCGGCAACGTCGTGCAGTCCGCGGTCGGCGACGAGGACCGCAGCGAGGCCGGGGGCCTGCAGTTCACCGCCCAGCAGCTCGGCGCCTCGCTCGGCACCGCGCTGATCGGCGCGATCGTGATCAGCGGCCTGATCGCCGGCTTCTCGGGCAAGGTCGCGAGCGACCCGCGCGTCTCCGCGGCGGTCAAACAGCAGGTCGGGATCAAGCTCGAGGGCAACGTCAGCTTCGTCTCGATCGACCAGGTCCGCGCGGGCGCACGGGCGGAGGGCCTCGACTCGCAGAGCACCGAAGCGATCGTCGAAAGCTACGCCGACGCCCAGCTCACGGCGCTGAAGACGGGGCTGCTGGTCGCGGGTCTGCTCGTCTGCGCGGCGTTCTTCGCGACCCGCAACCTGCCGTCAGAGGCCCAGGCCCCCAGGCCCCCGCCGGCCGCCGCGAGCTGACCGAGGTCGCTCAGGCGACCGCGCGCAGCCGCCGGTAGGGCTCGCCGCGCAGCTCGCGGACGAGCGCGTCGACGACGCCCTCCTCGTCCTGCTCGAGCCCGTCGGTGACGGCGCCGATCACCGCGCGCTTGCGCTCCAAGAGCGTCGCGATCGTTTCGTCGACGGTCCCCGCGGCGAGCAGGTAGGAGGCGTTCACGGTGTCCTCCTGGCCGATGCGGTGGCAGCGGTCCTCGGCCTGGTCGTGCTTGGCGGGCGTCCAGTCGAGCTCGAGGAAGGCGACGTTCGAGGCCCGCGTCAGCGTGATCCCGTGCCCGGCAACCTCGATCGAGCAGACGATCAGCTGGTTGTTGGCGCCGTCGTCGGGCGCCTGGAAGGCCTGCAGCGCCGCGTCGCGCGCGGCGGGGGAGTCCGCCCCGAGGATGTGCTGCGCGTGCGGGAAGCGCTCGATCAGCGCGCGCTGGATCTCGCGGTGGTGGGCGAACACGACGAGGCGCTCGCCCGAGGAGAGGAAGTCGTGGATCCAGGCGAGCGCGGCGTGCAGCTTGCCGCGCGCGGCGAGCAGCTTCAGCGCGTTCAGCCGCACCAGCCGTTCGGCGCGCAGCGCGGCGGCGACGCGCGCGTCGAGCTCGTGCAGGTCGAGCGGCTGGCTCTGCAGCCACGCGACGAGGTCGCGCTCTGCCAGGCGGTACTCGGGCTCGTTGTCGAGCTCGATCGGCACCACCGCGCGCGTCTTCGCCGGCAGCTGCGGCAGCACATCGGCCTTCAGCCGCCGCGCGAAGCAGCGTGCGCGCAGGTGCCAGTGCAGTCTGAGGTGCGCGTCGGCGCCGCGGAAGCGCTTGCCGAACTGCGCGCCGGAGCCGAAGTCGGCGAGCCGGCCGAGGATCCGCAGCTGGGAGATCAGCTCGGGCGGGCGGTTCATCACCGGCGTCCCCGTCAGCGCGAGCACCAGCCCGTCGCGCGGCACCGATGTAGATAGCTGCTGCACGGCCTGGGTGCGCTTCGCGGCCGCGTTCTTGCAGTAGTGGGACTCGTCTAGCACCAGCGCGCGGGGTGCGATGGCGGACAGCGCACTCAGGCGTGCCGCGACGATGTCGTAATTGACGACGGTCACATCGGCCGGCTGCACCGGGACGTCCCCGCGCGTGCCGGCCAGCGCCTGCGCGCTGCGGTGTGGCAGCCACAGCGAGAGCTCGCGCAGCCAGTTCAGCTTGAGGCTCGCCGGGCAGACGACGATCGCCGGGTACGCCCCATCCGCCTCGAGCGTCGCGAGCGCCTCGATCGTCTTGCCGAGGCCCTGCTCGTCCGCTAAGAACGCACGGCGCTGCTGCAGCAGGTAGCGCACCCCCGCGCGCTGGAACGGCTTCAGCTCGCCGCCCAGGGTGGGTGCGACCTTGTCATCCAGCGGCGCCTCGGTCGCGGCCGACAGCTCGACCAGGCCGGCGGCGTGGGCGTGTTCCTCGCGGACCTCCTGCAGCAGGCTCAGCGCCTCGGGCGCGATCCAGGTCTCGTGCCTGGCCAGGAACTCGTCGAGCTCGGGCACGCAGAACGGGTCGGCCCGGATCGCCGGCATCGCCGCGTGCTCGCCCGGCGTCCCCGGCGCGTACCCGCGACCGCCGTTGCCCGAGCGCCCAGGCGCCGCGCCGGCGAGCGCCGCGAACGCGTCGAGCTGCGTTGCGTCGTGCCCGGGCGCGAGCACGAACGTCGGATCCTCGTGCAGCGCCGAGACCTCGAGCACCGCCGGCGGCGCCGGGCGGCCCTCGCGCAGCGCCGCGATGCAACGCTTCGCGCCGGGGCTCGTCCAGCCGCGCAGCCGCCCCTCCATCAGCCGCCAGTTCTCGAGCGTCATCGCCACGGTCGCGCCGCCGGGGGCGCTCACCGCCTGCTCGCGCAGCTCCTTCGGCAGGCGGTTCGTGTTGCCGAGCAGCAGGAACACGGGCTGCTCCCCCGGCCCCTCGACCTCGATCGTGCCCGTCCACGTCGTCGCGCGCGCCACCCAGCTCTGCACGCGCGGATCGATCCGTGCGACCTCGAGCTCCTCGATCAGCTCCTTGATCGCCTCCGCGTCGTACTCGACCGCCGCCAGCGCGAACGTCGCCTCGGGTGCGTCGAGCGCGCGCAGGCCCGCGCGACCGGCGAGCACGCGCGCGAGCGGAGCGTGGACGGCGTCGATCACGATCCACTGCTCGCCGCGGCGGTCACGGCGCAGCTCGACTTCGTTCGTCGCCCACCCCGTGGCCCGGGCGGCGCCGTTCGCCGTGCCGCTCCCCGTCCCGTGCGCGGTGCCGTTCGCCTTGTCGTCCGCCGTGCCGTCTGCCGTGCCGACAGCCCGCCCCGAGCCGCCCGCGGAGGCGCCGTTTTTGATCTCGGTGAGCGCGTGTGCGGCGTCGTCGCTCAGGCGCAGCCGCGCTGGCGCCGCGGGCAGTTCCTCGACGAGTTGCGCGGCGTGCCGGTCCAGTGGGATCAGGCCGCGTCCGATCGCGGGCAGGCGGTAGCCGCCGGGATGCTCGAGCAGCAGCTCGGGCAGCTCCGAGGTGGTGTCGGTCGCGAAGCTCAGCCACCAGTTCTCGTCAGGCCGCGCGAGGTCGAGCACGCATTCGTCGTGGCGGCGTCTTCTGCGCTGGCGTTCGAGCGCGCGCGCGAGCCCGTCGGTGATCTCCGGCTCGACCGCGAGGCTGCCGAGCAGGCGCGAGACCGCCTCCGCGCGCTCCGGGTCCAGCGGCACGCACCAGGCCCGGGTCGCGGGGTCCCAGCGGCGACCGGGCAGCGCGCGCAGCAGCTGGCGCAGGCGCTCGTCGAAGGGAAAGCGCAGGACGGCCTCGCCGTGTTCGAGCGAGGCGTGAAAGCTGGAGGGCGACACGAGCCCCCCACGATAGGCAACGCCCCCGATGGGAGGGCTTACGGGCGGGGGTCGTCCTCGCCGAGGTTGGTCGTCGTCGTCATCACGCGCGCGGCGCCGCCGCCCATCACGCGGCGCACGAGCCCCGGCGTGAGCACGCGCGCCGCCGCCGCCAGGCCGTAGGGGCGGGGGACGTAGCGCTCGGCCTTGCGGCCGGGGCCGGCCTGGAAGATCGCCTCGGCCGCGCGCTCGGGCGTGGAGACGGCCCAGCGCGTGAGCGCTTTCTCGGTGAGCTCGGTCTGGGGGAAGCCCTCGGTCGAGATGAATCCGGGGAGCACCAGCCCGACGTGGACGCCATACGGGCGCTCCTCCGCCCACAACGCGTCCGACCAGCCGGCGAGCGCGAACTTCGAAGCCGAGTAGGCGCCCGCGCCCGCGCGCGCGACGCGCGAGGAGGTCGAGGCGACGTTCACGATCGCGCTCGGCGCCGAGGCCCGCAGCAGCCCCAGCAGCGCCTCGGTGAGTCTGACGGGCGCGTCGAAGTTGAGCGCCATCGTGCGGCGCACGTTCTCGTAGCCGCCGTCGGCGAAGCGCGCGCGCCAGCCCGAGCCGGCGTTGTTCACGAGCAGGTGCAGCCGGCCGTCGTGGTGCTCCTCGACGTGCGCGCGGATGCGCGCTGGGGTGGCGTCGTCGAGCAGGTCGGCGGCAAGGAAGCTGACGCGATCCTCGCCCAGCTCCGACGCGAGCGTGCGCAGGCGCTCCTCGCGGCGCGCCACCAGCACGAGCGAGGCGCCGGGCTCGCGCGCGAGGCGCCGCGCCGCGGCTTCGCCGATCCCGCTGGAGGCTCCCGTGATCACCCCGACCATCCCCGACACCTTATCCGCCACGCCTTCCCGCGTCCGTCGCGGGTTGCCGGCCGCGGCGATCTCCGCGCGGCCAGGTACGGTGGGGGCATGGAGTCGGCGAGGAAGCTGCAGGCGCTCGAGCTGTTCGGAGGCCTGCCGAGCCGCTACGACCGGCTGAGCGCGGCGCTGAGCTTCTGGCAGGACCCACGCTGGCGGCGCGCGCTCGTCGACGCCGTGGCGCCGCGGGCGGGGCAGCGGATCCTCGACGTCGCGACCGGCACGGGCATGGTCGCCGCCGAGCTGCGCGCCCGTGCGGACTGCACCGTCGTGGGACTCGACCAGAGTCCACAGATGCTCGCCGCCGCGCGGGCGCGCTTCGCGGGCGAGCCAGACGGCGCGCGCGTGGAGCTCGTCGAGGGCGAGGCCGAGCGCCTGCCGTTCGCGGACGGGAGCTTCGACGCGCTGACGTTCACCTACCTGCTCCGCTACGTCGACGACCCGCCGGCGACGATGCGCGAGCTGGCCCGGGTCGTGCGCCCCGGCGGGAGGATCGCGTCGCTGGAGTTCGGCGTGCCCCCGCGCCGCCTCCCGCGCGCGGCCTGGCGGCTGTACACCGCGATCGGCCTGCCGACGCTCGGGCGCGTGGCCTCGCGCGAGTGGGCGCAGGTCGGGCGCTTCCTCGGGCCGAGCATCACCGGCTTCTACGAGCGGCACCCGCTGGAGCGGATCGTCGGCTACTGGCGCGACGCGGGGCTGGAGGAGGTGCGGGTGCGACCGATGAGCCTCGGCGGCGGGGTCGTGATGTCGGCGCGAAAGACCGGGTCCGCCGGCGATGCCAGCGACGCCTGAGCGGCCGGCGTTCTACGCGCTCGGGCGCGGCCGGGCGGGGGATCTCGTCACGCTGCTGCACCCGCCCTACACGGCCTGGCACCTGAGCTACTTCGCGATCGGCGCGGCGCTCGCCCCCCATCTTTACGTCAATCGCCTGCTCTGGGGGCTGGCGGCGTTCGGGCTGGCGGTGGGGGTCGCGGCGCACGCGCTCGACGAGTTGCACGGCCGGCCGCTGGCGACGGGGCTGTCCGATCGCACGCTGATCGCGCTCGCCGCGGTGAGCCTCGCGGGCGCGCTCGCGATCGGGATCGCGGGGGCGATCACGATCACCGCCTGGCTGGCGCCGCTGGTCGTTGCGGGCGGGCTGTTCCTGCCGGCGTACAACCTCGAGCTGCTCGGCGGGAGGCTGCACTCCGATCTGTGGTTCGCGCTCGGCTGGGGCGCCTTCCCGGCCTTCGTCGGCTACTTCGCAAACGCCGAGCTCCTCGCGCTCCCCGGGCTGCTGGGCGCGGGCGCGTGCCTGGCGTTGAGCGTCGCGCAGCGGCGGCTGAGCACGCCCGCGCGGGAGCTGCGCCGGCGCACGCGCGCGGTCGGCGGCGTGCGCGAGCGCGCGGACGGGAGCACCGAAGCGCTCTCACGAGCCGCGCTGCTGGCGCCGCTGGACGGGGCGCTGGCGGCGCTGTCGCTGGGGATCGTCGTGACCGCCTGCGCGCTCGTCGCCGCGCGTCTGTGAACGGGAAGCTCAGACGTGCGTGGAGGAGCGGCGCGAGGCCATGTACTGCTGGTTCTGCCGGCGTTCGCCGCGGATCTGGATCGCGACGAAGACGAGGATCAGGTTGACGAGCACGCCGATCCCGCCAAAGGTGACGATCAGGCCGATGTCCTTGGACACGGCCTGGCTGGTGGCGAGCATCGTCGTTGCGAGCAACATCGCGCAGAGCCTACCAACGAGCGCAGCGCCGGTGTCGTAGCCTTGGACCGGCCGCCGCGCAGGCGAGCCCCAGGAGAGGTGCCGGAGCGGTTGAACGGGCACGACTGGAAATCGTGTGACGGGGGAAACTTCGTCCGAGGGTTCGAATCCCTCCCTCTCCGCTTTTTTTCTTTTTTCAGACTGCGGCCGGCGCCGGCTCTTTTTTCAGACCGCGGCCGGCGCCGGCTCGACCTCGCCGCGCTGGGCCGCTTCGGCGTGCTCGCGGCTGTCGCGCGAGGAGATCAGCACGGCGGTGAGGATCGCGCCGGCGATCGCGAAGCCGGCGCCGACGAGGAAGGCGCGGTCGAAGCCTTTCGTGAGCGCGACCGTGGTGCCGTGGACGCCCGCGTGGAGCAGGCTCTGGGTGCGGCTGTTGGCGACCGTCGCGAGGATCGCCAGGCCGAGCGCGCCGCCGACCTGCTGGGAGGTGTTGATCAGGCCGGAGGCGAGGCCGGCCTCGTGGGGTTTGGTGCCGGTGACCGCGGCGATCGTCACCGAGACGAACGCGAACCCGAGCCCGAAGGCCGCGAGCAGCGACGGTCCGAGCACATTTGCGGCGAACGAGCCGCCCGGCGCGGGCACGCGCGAGAACCACAACAGGCCGGCGGCGATCAAAAGCAGGCCGCCGATCAAGGTCGGCTTGAAGCCGACGCGCGTGACCAGCTGCGAGGCGCCGCCGGCGGAGAGGATGATCCCGACCGAGAGCGGCAGGTAGGAGAGGCCGGCCTTGATCGGCGAGTAGCCGAGCACGTCCTGTAGATAGAGCGAGATGAAGAAGAACATCGAGAACAGCGACATCCCGATCAAGAGGCCGACGATGTCCGCGCCGCGCAGCGTGCGCAGGCGGAAGATCGAGAACGGCAGCAGCGGATGGCGGGTGCGCAGCTCGATCGCGACGAACGCGGCTAGCAGCACGGCCGCGCCGGCGAGCCGCGACAGCGTGGCGGTCGAGCCCCAGCCGACGTTCACTGCGTCGACGACCGCGTAGACGAGCAGCGCGAGGCCGGCCGTGACGGTTACAGCGCCCGGGATGTCGAAGCCCTCGGTGCCGTCGTCGGCGTGGCTCTCGAGCAGCAGCCGCGGCGCGAGCGTCGCCGCGATCAGGCCGATCGGGACGTTCACGAACAGCACCCAGCGCCAGCTCAACCCGCTCGTGAGGATCCCGCCGAGCAGCACCCCGGCCGCGCCGCCGGCGCCCGCGACCGCGCCCCACACGCCGAGCGCGCGGTTGCGCTCGCGCCCTTCGGCGAACGTCGTCGTGATGATCGAGAGCGCCGCCGGCGAGACGATCGCCGCGCCGAGGCCCTGCACCGCGCGCGCGACGATCAGCCACGCCTCCGACTGCGCCAGGCCGCCGGCGAGCGAGGCGAGCGAGAAGAGGATCAGCCCGAGCATGAACATGCGCCGGCGCCCGAGCAGGTCGGCGAGGCGCCCGCCGAGCAGGAGGAACCCGCCGAACGTGAGCGTGTAGGCGTTCACGACCCAGGAGAGGTTGTCGCGCGAGAAGTGCAGGGCGGCGCCGATCGAGGGCAGCGCGACGTTCACGATCGAGGCGTCGATCACGACCACGAACTGCGTCATCGCCAGCAGCATCAGCGCGAGGTTCTTCTGGCGCGGCGTCTCGAGGTTCTTCTGGCGCGGCGTCTCGAGGTTCATCGTTGGCCAGGATAGCCGCGCTAGACTCCCCGGCCTTGCGCCCGTAGCTCAGCTGGATAGAGCGTCGGTCTACGGAACCGAAGGTCAGAGGTTCGAATCCTCTCGGGCGCATCGAAAGCCCCAATAAAACGGTCGTGTAGGTGGGCGCTCGGCAGACTTTGTCCATTCGCTCGCTTCCGAGCGTCGTGATGCGCTTGGTCAGCAATGCCTTGCGCACGAGGGTGGTGTTGTCGAGACTGATCACGCTGTCGCGGGGCATCCCGTCGTCAGGCCCGACCGGGACCTCGGAGGGGAGACCGCG
>Ga0208357_1002609_pt1 | contig 11798 bp, 12 predicted proteins | sample NGESurdeep092012_6_FD_184487 | JGI IMG/M metagenome (GOLD analysis project Ga0208357, IMG submission 184487) | Arctic peat soil microbial communities from Barrow, Alaska - NGEE Surface sample F52-2 deep-092012 (SPAdes) | ecosystem: Environmental > Terrestrial > Soil > Wetlands > Peat ... | reverse complement strand
GCAGGCGGGACGACGGTGCCTGGCATGACGCTGCAGCTGATCATGACGTACGCAGGCACGTCGTCGAGCTCGACGTCAGGAGCGATGTCCTTTGCCGCCTCGGCCGCCGGGCGCCTTGGTCGGAAGGTCGCGATGAGCAGGCGAGAGCCAGCGCGGTCGACCGCCATCAGCACGCCCTGGTTGAGGATGTCGGGCATCAGCGCGTCAAGCTCGGGCGTCAGCGGTGTACGCCCGAACACCCCGATGCCTCTGACACCGGTGGCGATGACAGGGACCTGCGGCAAACGCTGCGAGCGGACGGCGGAGCGGATGCCGTCAGCCCCAACAAGGACATCGCCGTGCGCGGTACTGCCGTCGGCGAGGGTCGCGGTCACCCCGTCGGCATCCTCGACGTAGGAGACGACGGGCGAGCCGATGTGCAACTGCTTGCCGAGTCGCCCAGACAGGATCTGTCGCAGCGTCCGCCGGTGCACGCCGGTGTGGTTGCGCGGACCCACGTTCGGCGGACCCATGTGCGGGTTGGACGTGATCTCGTTGAAGCCTGGGTCAAGGACGATGGAGACCGCTCGGTCGTAGGACTCGCGCGACGTGTCGAGGTACAGCTCGAACAGGTCGGCCGGCAGCACCCGGCGCAGCGCCTCCCCGCCGATCGCATTGAAGTGCAGGTAGTAGCCCTGCTTGCGGTTCAAATCGGCGTCGCGTTCAAACACTTCGACGGTGTGCCCGGACTTGAGGAGGCCCTGAGCGAGCGCCAACCCAGCGAGGCCGCCACCGGCAATAAGGACGTGCAGGGAACGAGTCTCGGACACCTGTGTCTCCAAATCAGTGTGTAGGACTAGAAATCAGTGGGTGGGACGAACTAGCCAACCGGACGAGTCGTACGCCGCGGCCTTCTCCTCGATCTCGTCTCGCACCTTCGCGTGACGGCCTGCTGTCTCCAAGATCTCCTGGTAATGCGCGCGTTTCTCGGCCAAGGTGATGACCGACGAATCGAGGTCGGTCCACTCGATCGAGAAGTCGTCGGCGAACCGACCTCGCGCACCGCAGCTCGCGCACTGAACGTCGCGGCCGTGCAACTCGACGACGTCGAGATGGCAAAGAGGGCAGGCCCCAGGATCACCGCAGTACTGCGCCTCGTCGAAACTGCGGCCGAGCTGGCGCGCCACGTTGCGCCCTAACGTCGCCGCCCGCGCCAATGCGTCATCATCGAGGACTACCGACTTGGGGGTGCCCGCACCGGCAATGACCATCTGGTCGACCACGGCCGTCTGCATCGAGAAGGTCAAGGAGTGCATCACGGGGAGCGCGAGCGCTTTCCACTGCTGCGTGAGCGATCCACCAACAGCGATGAGGCCCGCGACCCGAGGACGCAGCACGCGCTCGTCGAGGCGGAACGGCACAGCTGGTTCGTGACCCGCGGCTCGCATCGCGAGCAGCGTCTCGACAATCGCTGCGTCGGCGTTCGGACCCAGCAGTCGATCGACGACCAGCTTGAGGCGGGCCGGCACCGTGCGGCTGATGATCGGCGCGCTGACGACCAGACCGTCGGCTGCCATGAGCCGCTCCCACAGCCACCACAGATCATCCGGTGTCTTGGGGTCAGGCCCGCTCGGCAGGCTGAGGTCATCGAGCCGCACCAACTCGACGTCCGCCCCCTCGTTCTCGGCGGCCTGCAGCGCGACGTCCAGCACGATCTCCGCGCTGCCCCCAGGCGTGCCGGCACCGAGGCCGAGCAGTCGCATTGTCACAGGCCCCATCGTCTAGTGGAAGTCATGTTCTCAGAATGAGAGTATGAACGGCGATGCTGTGCAAGGGAACCCCGGCGAATGAGGAACCGACTATGAAGGTGACCCACCTCGGCCACGCCTGCGTCCTCGTAGAGACGCGGCGAGCGCGGATCCTGATCGATCCGGGCACGATGTCGGACTTCACGGAGTTGCGCGACCTCGACGCTGTTCTCGTCACTCACCAACACCCCGACCACGTCGATACGTCGCGGCTCGCCGCGTTGCTCGCTGCCAACAGTGGCGCAACCCTGGTGGTCGATCCCGACACGGCAGCCGTCACCGCCGACCTGCCAACGCATGTGGTCGCACGACCCGGCGAGGGATTCAGCTTCGGCGGCACGAAGGTTGATGTCTTGGGCGGACTGCACGCCGCTGTGTACGCCGACATTCCCGGTTGCACGAACTCTGCGTATCTCATTGACGAGGGCGCGTTCTTCCATCCAGGCGATTCGTTCTTCGTCCCCTACCTGGACGTCGACGTGCTCGCCGTGGCGATCGATGGCCCGTGGCTCAAGCTGTCCGAAGCGGTCGACTACGTGCACGCCGTGCAGCCTCGCGTTGCCGTGCCGATTCACGAAGGTGAGACGACCGATCCGCAGAAGTACGCCGGCATGCTCGCGGCGTTCTCTCCCGCCGGCGTGGTCACTGTCTTGACCCCGGGGCGTGCGACGACGCTGTAGGTCGGCACGAAATCCGGTCACGACGGTCACGACCAGGAGCTCTCGAGGCCGTGCACGAGCGCGACCATCGCGTCATGGCCGGGAGTGGCGACGCCGACCCGTCGCCCTTGCGCCGCAATGCCGCCGTTGAGCACATCGATCTCGGTGAGCCGTCGCGCGAGAACGTCCTGCAGCATCGAGGGTTTGTGGCCGAACGCCTCGGTGATCGCCTCCTCCACCGAATGCAGCGGGCTGCGCAAGAGTTCAATGCCTGATGCGTCGGCCACTGCCGTCGCCTCGGCGATCAGCCGCTCCACCTCGATGCGCAGTTCCGGGTGCGTACAGACCTGGCCCACGGTGAGACCGGTGAGTGCAGCAAGCGGGCTGGTGGCCGCGTTGAACACGAGCTTGGTCCACTGCGGTCCTCGCGCGTCAGCAAGCGCGAACGTCCGCAGGCCACCATTCGTGAGAAGGGCAGCCAGCGTGGCAATCTCTTCTGCGCGCGCAGGGCTCGGCTCAAACGGCCCCAACCACGAGTCGCCAGGCCCGTCGTACCGAACGCACCCGGGTTGCGTGATGTGACCTGCGGTCACGATGCTGCCGCGCACGACGCGCGGCACGAGTTCGGCGATGACCTCCTCGTTGCCCACGCCGTTCTGCACGCTCGCGACAGCAGCGTCTTTCACTGCGGCGAGCGCGCCCGACACCGCGTCGCGCGTGTGCAACGCCTTTGTCGCGACGATCGCGAACTGGCAGGACGGAAGGTCGTCGGGATCGACAATTGCTCGAACGGGTGCGACGAACTCGGCGTGGCCGGTCACCTGGAGCCCGTGGGCCTCGATCGCCGCAACGTGCTCGACCCACGGGTCGACAGCCCACACCTCGACGCCTTCGTTGCGGGCGAGATGCGCAGCGTAGAGCGAACCGATCGCGCCGCAGCCCAAGACCGCGATGCGGATCGGCTCAGTGTCGGTCACGACTCCGTCTTACTGTCGGTCACGTGCGCGCCACCTCGCGGGCGATTTCGGCGCACGCTTCGGGGTCCAACCCGCCGACTCCGAGGCCGCCAATGACGCTGCCGCCAGACATGAGCGGTACGCCACCAGGAGCCGCCAGGAACGGCGAGGGGTGCAGTGATCCGAGCGACTGCGTGGCGGCCCCATAACGCGCCGACAGTTCCCCGCTCTCGCAGCCGAACCGAGCGGCGGTTGCAGCTGTGGCGAACGCGACGTCGGCAGTCGCCGATACCGCGTCGTCCATCCTGTCCTGCTGTATCGGGTCACCCCCGCGGTCGACCACCGTGACACTCACGAGTAAGCCACGGGCCGATGCTGCTGCCAGCACGTGGTCGCACAGCTCTCGCGCCCACGACAGTTCTTGCTGCTTCGACGCTTGTGGAGACGGGGCCATGCCGAGGCTGTTCTCTGGCGCGACGACCAGGTCGCCGAACCGGGCCGCCCACCGTGCCGCGTCATCACCGTGTTGCCCGACGTACGGGACGCCGAGGGCGTAGGCGATCAGCAGGTCCTCCGGATTCGCCGGCTTGCCCTCGGCGCTGACCACCTCCGGCGCGACGCCGGTAGGCAGGAACGGGCTCACCGTGGCACCTGATGCGGCGATCCCGCCGATCACCACGCCGTCCGCATCGAACAACGGCATCCCACCTGCGCCAGGGAACAAGGCTTGTGGCGATGCGAGCACGAACCCGTTCGAGATCGGCGGCGGCAACGTTGTCATCCGCTGCAGGTGCTCCGCACTGGGGATCTGCTGGGTCGCGGAAATCCAGGCCTTCGACGTCGCCCTCGCCATGCCTCCCGGTCCGCCGCGGTCGAGACGCGAAGCGGTGACAAGCGCGCCACTTGCTCCGACGACGGCGATGCCGCCGCGCAATCCGAGCTGCTCACACTTGTCGACGGCTCGTTGCACGAGCTCGCGGGCCTGCGCCAACGGGACGTCGCGCATGTGTCAGGCGCCAACCATGTTGTAGCCACCGTCGGCAACCATGTATCCGCCGGTCACGTGCGCCGCGTCGTCACTAGCAAGGAACAGCGCGGTGCCGGCCAACTCGGCGGGGCCGGGAATGCGTCCCATTGGTGTTAACGCGCGCAACTGATCGCCACGGCCGGCCTTCCAGTCTGCCCGGTCGAGGGTCGCTTGGGTCTCGATGAATCCAGGCGCAAAGACATTGACCCGCACGGTCGGTGCGAACGCATGCGCGTAGGACTTGGTGACGCCGAGGATGCCGTACTTCGCCGCCGCGTACTGCGGAGCCCGCGCACTGCCGCGCACGATGACGGTCGAACCGATATTGACGATCGCGCCATGACCCTGGTCGAGCATGCGCGAACCGAACTCGTGCACGCACAACATGGTGCCCTTGATGTCGACACCAAGCACGTGGTCGATCGACTCTTCGGTGATGTCGCGCCACGACATCTGCTCGCGCGCAACGTCGCCGACGTTGTTGATCAGGACGTCAAGACCGCCGAGGGCAACGAATGCCGCGTCGGCCATGCGTTTGATGTCGTCCCAGATCGCAATGTCACCCTGAATCAGGACCGCCTCGCCGCCGAGCCCTTCGATTCGTGCAACGGTCTTCAGTGCACCGTCTTTGGAGTTGCGGTAGTGGACCCCGACCCGCGCGCCCTCCTGCGCCGCCCGGACCGCGATCTCGGCACCGAACCCCGTGCCCGCGCCGGTGACAAGCACCGACCGGCCGGGAAAGCGCTTGGTGATGACCGGGTTAGCAATGCCTGGCATGCAATCTCCTCTTAGACAAGAACCTGGCTCCCTCTAGACAAGAACCCGGCCGCCGTCGACGTAAAGCACTTGGCCTGTGACAAAACTCGCGCGGTCGGAGGCAAGGAAGGCGACCGCATCCGCTACCTCGTGCGGCCGGCCGAGCCGCTGGGACGGCACGAGCGAGGTGAGCCCCTCACGGATGCCATCCTTGGCTAGATAGTCCTTGGTGAGGTCGGTCTCGATGTAGCCGGGCGCTACCGCGTTCACGGTCACGCCGAGCGCGGCCCACTCGCGAGCCATGACTTTCATCAGTTGGTTGAGCCCGCCCTTGGTTGCGGCGTACGGCGCGTGGTGTGGATGAGCGAGGAGCCCCGACACCGACGACATGAAAATCATTCGGCCGTACCCGCTGGCGCACATGACCTTGCCGACCGCCTGGCCAAGCCAGTACGCGGTCGAGAGGTTGAGGTTCACCGTCTCGGCCCACGCGTCGTCGTCGAGTTCAACCACTGGCAGCCGGATGTTGCGGCCGATCGCGTGCAGGAACACCTCGACCCCGCCCAGCCGGTCGACGGCTTCGGCCACGACATTGCGGCAGGTCTGCGGGTCAAGCAGGTCGGCGACGAGGATCTCGATGTCGTTGCCGGCCTCTTTCGCCTGCAGCCGGACCGACTCGAGGTTGGCCTCGCTGACGTCCACGACGAGGACCCGGCCGCCAAGGTCTGCCAGGGCCAGGGCGCTTGCGCCTCCGAGCCCGCCGGCGCCGACGATGAGGCACGGTCGGTCGTGGAGTTGCAGCCAGTCGGTTCCGGACACCAAGGAACCTTTCACACTTGATCTTCTCGGCCAACGAAAGTAACTTCCATAATACGCTAAGCCCTACTGCGGCGCGTGTCCAGCGTCGTGGTGTGCATCCGTCCTAAACTGCGGCCAGTCAGGTCTGCCGCAGGACGACGCTGCACAAGGGCCCGCGTCCGGCTTCGGCTAACAAGAGTGAGGCGCACAGGCATGGCGACCAGACGCGCAGTGACCGCAGTGCCGACAGGCGAGCGAGTAGTGCCGGCGGCCGAACAAGCACTGCAGGCCGGGACCGAGCCGGCCGTCAATGACGGCTCGCCGAACCGTCCCGACTACCGGGTCGAGGCGCTGGCCAAGGGCCTGCGGATCCTCACGCTTTTCACCGAGCAGCGACCGACCTGGCGCGTCAGCGACATCTCGCTGATGCTCGGGATCCCGTTGCCCACCGTGTATCGCGTCGTCATGACGCTGTCGTCCGAGGGATACCTCGAGCACCTGCCCGACGGCGACTACCGGCCGGGGGTCAAGGTCCTCACCCTGGGCACCGCAGCACTACGCAGCCTTGACCTCGTCGAGTTGGCGACACCTCGGCTGAAGGCGCTCGCGACTGCAAGCGGAGAGACCGTCAACCTCGCCGTGCTCACCGGCGACCGAGTGCTCTACCTGGTCCGCCTGCGCAACCGCGACCTGGTCACCGCCAACATCCAAGTCGGGTCGACGCTCGCCGCAGTGCACACCTCCATCGGCAAGCTGCTGCTGGCTTACCTCACCGACGCCGAGCTGACCACGGCCGTAACCGACGCGTCATTCGACGCCAACCACGGTCCTAACGCCAAGGTCACGCTGGGCGAACTGCGGTCCGAGCTCGCCAAGATCAGAGAGGACGGATGGGCCATACAGGACGAAGAACTCGCGTTCGGCCTGCGTTCTGTGGCTGCGCCGGTCCATGACGCGACCGGCCGGGTGATCGCGGGGGCGAACGTCGCGGTGAGCTCACGCGATTGGTCTGCGCAACGCATCGTCCGCGAGCTGCGTCCGATGGTGGTGCGCACAGCCGAGGAGATCTCCGGCCTGCTTGGCTACTCCGGCCCTTCATGACGACGCCCCGACTGCCCAAGCTCTCCCCTGCCGGGCTCGACGAAACGCAGCGCGCTCTGTACGACGCAATCGCCAGCGGCCCGAGGGCGCGCGGGCCGCAACGCTTCGCGCTGACCGACGCCGACGGCGGCCTCGAGGGCCCGTTCAACGCGATGCTGCTCAGCCCTCCGGTCGGCGGCGCATTGCAGGCGTTAGGTAGCGCCGTGCGGTATGGCAGCGGCTTGGCCAACCGCGATCGCGAGATCGCGATCCTGGTCGTGGCACACGCATGGAATTGCGAGTTCGAGGTGTACGCGCACGAAGCGGTTGGCCGCGCTGCAGGTCTTAGCGACGACGAGTTGGCTGCACTGCGCAGGGGTGACTACGAACAGCTCACCGAGCACGACCGGCTGGTCGCGAACACGTCCGCTGCACTCGCCGTCCGCGCTGCCCTCACCGACGACGAGTTCAGCGCGGCCCGCGATGCACTAGGGCTCCGGCTCCTGTTCGAGCTGACCACGTTGGTGGGCTACTACGCGACACTCGCGTTGCAGTTGCGCGTTTTCGACGTCGGCACCCCTTCGTAACCCACCCTTCGCCTTGACACGACCAGCGAAGGTGAAGGACGATCTGAACGCGTACGAGAACTACTTTCACAGGACGAAACCAGGCGTGAAACCGGGAGTGCTGCGATGAAGCTCGTCACCTTTGACGCCGGACGCGTCGGTCGCCTCGAGGGCGACGAGGTGATCGAGCTCAACTGCGGCTCCACCCGCGAGTGGTTCGAACGCGGCGGCGCCGTGGCGGAGTCCGGCGAACGGCTGGCGCTGGCCGACGTCCGACTTCGGGCTCCGATCGTGCCGAAGAAGTTCTTCCACACGGCCGGCAACTTCACCGCCCACCACGAAGAGCTGGCCAGCGTGAACTGGTCGCACCCGGTGCACAAGGGCATCGTGTTCTTCCAAAACGTCGACGCGATCATCGGGCCGGACGACGACATCGTCTACCCGGAGAGCCTGACCAAGGAGCTCGACTACGAGCTCGAGCTGGCCGTCATCATCGGCAAGACCGGCAAGTGGTTCACGCCGGAAGAGGCCAACGACTACATCGCCGGATTCATGGTCTTCAACGACATCACCGCCCGTGACATCCAGCGCCGCGAGATGAAGTCGGGCGTGTTCTCCTTCTCCAAAGGCATCGAGACGTTCTGCCCGATCGGCCCCTACATCGTGACCGCCGACGAGATCGATGACCCGCAAGCGCTCGCCATGGAGCTGCGGGTCAACGGCGATGTGCGCCAGGTCGGCAACACCAGCCAGATGGTGATCGACCTGCCGCATCTCGTTGCTTACCACTCACCGCAGGGCTATACGGCTGGCGACATCGTCACCACGGGAACCATCTCCGGAGTCGCCGCGGTGCAGCCCAACCCGTTCGACTTCTACCTGCGGCCGGGCGATGTGGTCGAGGCAGAGATCGAACACGTCGGCGTGCTGCGCAACACGGTCGTCCCCTGGAGCAAGGCCCACGACGCTCCTTACTTGGCCGACAGCCTTTGAGATTCGGGACTATCGCTGGACGATTCGTCGTCGTCCGTGACGACGTGTTCGTCGACGTCGAGACGCAGAGCAACGGACGGTTCGGGTCCGACGTGCGCGCCGCGCTAGCCCAGTGGGACGACGTGTTGGTCTGGGCAGATGACATCGACTGGGCTGTTGGACGGCCCGTCACCGACATCGAGCTCGGGCCGCCGGTACCCGATCCACGGCAGGTGTTCGCCGTCGCGTTGAACTACCGCCCACATGCGGCCGAGGCTGGCTTCGAGGCCCCGGAATCGCCCTTGGTATTCACGAAATTCCCGTCGTGCATTACCGGGCCGGTGACAGAAGTGACCTTGCCGCCGGGCAAGGTCGACTGGGAGATCGAGCTCGTGGTCGTCATCGGCCGCGGTGGGCGCAACATCGACCGTTACGCGGCCTGGGAGACCGTAGCCGGCCTCACGATCGGGCAAGACCTTTCGGAGCGGGTGCTCCAGACCGCGGGCAAGCCGCCGCAGTTCTCGCTCGGCAAGTCGCACGCCGGCTTCGGACCAACCGGACCGGTCGCGGTCACCCCTGACGAGTTCGCCGACCGCGACGACATCGGCTTCGCCTGCGTGCTCGATGGAGAACAGATGCAACGGGGCCGTACGTCCGAGATGATCTTCCCAGTCGACGACCTGGTGTCGCGGCTGTCGGCCGTCTGCGAACTGTTCCCGGGCGATCTCATCTTCACCGGGACGCCGGCCGGTGTCGGCAACCGACGCACCCCGCCGCGCTACCTGCAGCCCGGCGAAACGCTGGTGAGCACGGTCGACCAGATCGGTGAGATCCGCCAAACCTTCATCTGACCCGCCCGCCGACACCCACTTCGCATCCCGGGTGGTCGTGCCCGCGCCCGATTCGCCCGGTTCGCACAACCACCCGGGATGCGAAGTGGTGGCGGCTAGGGCTGCGGTCGCCGCGCGGAGACCCATCGGAAGACGTTGCGCATGGTCACCGAGCCATCCGCTGTAGTGAACGGCGCGAGTGCACCTTCGATCGTCGTGCGCACGATCTGCTCACCGACGTCTTCGACCGCGCGAGTGGCACCCGCCGAGCTGAGCAGCCCGCGCACGGTGTCGGCCACACTCGCGTACTGCCACGACAGCGCCACCTCCCCAGCCCCGGAAAGCGACAGCCCCGCGGCGGTCATCGCCGCCTCGAGATTGCCCGGCGCCGAGAGCGCGTACGGCGCGTGATCGGCATCGCGCGCCGGAGGACTCAGCGCTGTCATTGCGAGGTGGATCGCTGTCGACTCGCACCGTTCTGGTTCAGCGAACATGCCGACAGCCACGACGCCACCGGGTTTGGTGACGCGCGCAGCCTCGACCAACGCGGTCTTCGGGTCGCCCGCGAACTGGAACGCGTTGATGCCGATTACCGCGTCGAAGTCGGCGTCCGGAAACGGGAGCTCGCTCAGGTCGCCGCACCACAGCTCGGCATCGGGCAGCCGCTGCGCCGCAATCGCGAGCAGACCGGGCGTCACATCGATGCCGGCCACTGTTGCGCCGCGGTCGTGCGCCAACTGCAGTGCACGGCCGGTACCGCAGCCGACGTCGAGCAATCGCGTGCCGGCCCGTACCTGCGCAGCATCGAGGACGGCCTCGAACAGCGGCGCATTGTGCGGCTCCGCAAACAGCGCCCAGCCGACGGGGTCACTCCCCCACAGCCGGCGCTGCAGCAGCGCGCTGGCGTCAGGTGCGTCGCCGTACCGGATCGGACTCACGCCGGTACCGGTGTGATGTTCTGATTGAGCCGGAAGATGTTCTCCGGGTCGTAGACCGCCTTGATCGCTTGCAACCGCCGAAGTGTCGACCCGTACGCCACCTGATCACTGCTCGTCTCGTCGCCGTCCATGAAGTTCGAGTAGGCGCCGCCGGTGCTGAACGGCTGGATCGCCGCAAACGTGTCGCGCACCCATCCGATCTCGTAGTCGCTGTCAGCCGGATCAGCCCAGCTGGCTGGCACGTTGAACAGCCAGCGCGCGTCGCGGTAAGGGAACGCCGTCGCGTCGCCGGCAACCCGGTCGATCGCGCCGCCCATCGACAGCAGCTCGACCTGAGTCAACGGCGAGCGAAGCAATTTGCCCCTCTCAACCAGGACGTCGGCCAGACCGCCTGAGAGCCCGCTAGCGAACGTCGCCTTGACGTACGAGTGCATCCCGTGACCGAACTCCACGTCGCCCGCCGTTTGCAGCCAGCCGAACGGGATCACGTCGACGGAGCCAGCCACCGGAGCCAGCTCGTCACGCAACGTGCCCAGCATCGAAACACCAACCTCTGGGTCGCCAGACCATTCGATCACCGACACGACGCCAGGCGTGCCGACGAGAGAGTCTGGTAACCACGGCCGCACAGGTGCCTTGCGGACGAAGCTGGTCCAGAGGAATTCGTCGGGCGGGTGCGCCGACATCATCTGCTGCGCCCGCTGCAACAACGCGTGCGCATCGTCGAACGTATGGAACGCCGACAGAACCGCGAGTTCCGACAACTCGTGTAGCGCGAACTCGAAGCTCGTGACAACACCGAAGTTGCCGCCGCCACCACGCAGCGCCCAGAACAGATCGGCGTTTTCGTCGGCCGACGCGGTGAGTTGCTGCCCGTCGGCCGTCACGATGTCGGCTGAGACCAGGCTGTCGACAGTAAGACCGAAGCGTCGCATCAGGCGCCCGACACCGCCGCCGAGTGTCAGCCCGGCGACGCCCGTGTGCGAGATGACACCTGCGGGCACCACCAATCCGTGCTGCTGCGTTGCGCGATCGACCTCGCCAAGGAGCGCGCCGGCCTGCACAACCGCACCCTTGGCGACCGGGTCGACAGAGATGGCATTCATCAGTCGCAGGTCGACGACGATGCCGTCGTCGCACACGCTGAGACCCGGCAGGCTATGGCCGCCACCACGGACGGCGACGAGCAACCCTTGCGACCTGGCGTAGGCAATCGCGGCGACGACATCATCGACGCTCGTGCACTTCGCGATGATTGCCGGGCGTCGGTCGTGCATCACGTTCCAGACCTGACGAGCGTGCTCGTAGCTCTCGTCGCTCGGCGTGATCACCGGACCGCTGAAACCAGGGAGCGAGCTGTTGGTCGCAGATGTCATCTCGTGACGTCAGACCCGACTGGCGGGCGTCGGCGTCGTTTCCAGTGCCACTG
>Ga0208357_1002608_pt1 | contig 11801 bp, 8 predicted proteins | sample NGESurdeep092012_6_FD_184487 | JGI IMG/M metagenome (GOLD analysis project Ga0208357, IMG submission 184487) | Arctic peat soil microbial communities from Barrow, Alaska - NGEE Surface sample F52-2 deep-092012 (SPAdes) | ecosystem: Environmental > Terrestrial > Soil > Wetlands > Peat ... | reverse complement strand
CGTTGAACCACTTGACGGTTCCTGCAGCCACTGTGGGCCTCCTTATTACTTTTACTTCCGGAACTCCGGTTTTGGGAGGGAACCACAACGGCAACCTCACGGGTAACGCTACTTGGTGGGGGGACCAGAGAACAAGAGTCTTTATGGACGCCGGATTAGGGTGCCCGAAGGGCCGTCCTCCACGATCCAGCCCCGATCGACCAGTTCGTCACGCAATCGGTCGGCGTCGGCCCAGTTCCTTAGCAATCGGGCCGCGTCGCGCTCGAAAACGAGCTGTTCCGCGACCTCGTCGATCACGTGGCTCCCCGCGTGGAGCGAGAGCCCGAGGGCCCCAAAGAGGGCGTTGATCGACTGGGCCAGTCGGCGCGCGGACGCTTCGTGGCCCCCGTCGGCCATGGTGTTGGCGTGACTGAGGGCGTCGAAGAGCTCGGCGACGGCGAGGGGCGTGTTGAGGTCGTCGTTCATGAGCGTCGCGACGCGTTCGTAGAGTTCGAGTGACTCGTCCTCCCACGGGTGCGCTGAGGCCAGTTCCAACACGTCGCCCGCGAGCACGGGCAACGCGAATCGGCGCGCCAACGAGTCGAGTCGATCGAGGGCACGTTCCGCGTCCGCGATCGTCGTGGGCTTGACGTCGATCGGCGAACGGTAGTGCGAACGAAGGACCAACAGACGATAGGCCCGGGGGTCGGTCGTGGCGAGAAGATCGGTCAACGACGTGAAGTTGCCGAGGGACTTGCTCATCTTTTCGTCGCCGACCATCACCCAGCCGTTGTGGGCCCAGTGTCGCGCGAAGGCCTTGTGCGCGGCCTCGGCCTGGGCCCGCTCGTTCTCGTGATGGGGGAACTTGAGGTCCAACCCGCCGCAGTGCAAGTCGAAACTCTCACCGAGGAGATCGAGCGCCATGACGACGCATTCGGTGTGCCAGCCGGGGCGACCGTCGCCGAAGGGCGCGGGCCAACTCGGCTCGTCGGGCTTGGCGTTCTTCCACAGGGCGAAGTCGAGGGGCGATCGCTTCTCGTCGTTGCCCTCGACCCGCGCGCCCGCTCGAAGGCTTTCGAGGGGTTGACCAGCCAAAAGACCGTAGTCGGGCACCGACGTGACGTCGAAGTAGACCCCGTCACTGGTGACGTAGGCGACGTCGCGTTCGAGGAACGAGGCGATCAGTTCGACCATGTCGTCGACGTAGTGCGTCGCGTGGGGCGTGTCGTCGGGTCGGGCCACGCCCAAGCGGTCCATCGCGTCCCACCACTCCGCTTCGTACTGCGTGACGACGTCGATCTCGCTGCGCGCTTCGCGGCTCGCGCGCGCGATGATCTTGTCGTCCACGTCGGTGATGTTGCAGACGTAGTGCACGCTGAGCCCCTGGAAGGTGAACCAGCGCCGTGCCACGTCCCAGACCAGCGTGAAACGCCCGTGGCCCAGGTGCGGCAGATTATCGACGGTCGGGCCACAGACGTACATCGACACGCGCCCGGGACTTCGCAGGCTGAGGTCGCGAACCTCGCCGCGAGCCGTGTCATAGAGGCGAATCACTGTTCTAAACTACGCCAACCATGCCTGACGCTTCCACGCCCCTCGCCCGCGCCGTGCCCGAAAAGCCCACCGTCGACGGGCTCGAGGCGACGTGGCTGGCGCGCTGGGAGGCCGAGTCCACCTACCGCTTCAACCGTGAGGCGACCCGCGACACGGTCTACAGCATCGACACCCCTCCCCCCACGGTCTCGGGGGAACTGCACATCGGCCACGTCTTCAGCTACACCCAGGGCGACGTCGTCGCCCGATTCTGGCGTATGCGGGGCAAGGACGTCTTCTACCCCATGGGCTGGGACGACAACGGCCTGCCGACCGAGCGGCGCGTGGAGAACTTCTACGGGGTGCGCTGTGACCCGACGCTGCCCTACGACCCCGACTTCGTCGCCCCCGAAAAGGCCGCGGAGCGCAAGATCTCGATCTCGAGACGCAACTTCGTCGAGCTTTGCCACCTCCTCACGGCCGTCGACGAGGAGGCGTTCAAGAAGCTCTGGCGCTACCTGGGGATCAGCGTCGACTGGACCCTCGAGTACACGACGATCTCGCCCGAGGCGCAGGCCATCTCCCAGCGCGGCTTCTTGGAGATGCTGGCGCGCCGCGAGGTCTACTCCAGCGTCGCGCCAACGCTCTGGGACATTGACTTTCGAACGGCCGTCTCCCAGGCCGAGCTCGAGGACCGCGAACGCCCCGGCGCCTACCATCGCGTGGCCTTTCAACGCACCGACGGAAACGGCACGATCGAGATCGAGACCACGCGCCCCGAGATGCTCGCGAGTTGCGTGGCGCTCGTCGCGCACCCCGACGACGAGCGCTACCGAGACCTCTTCACGTCGAACGTCGTGACGCCACTGTTCAAGGTCGAAGTGCCCATCCTCGCCCACGAACTCGCCGACCCCGAGAAGGGCTCGGGTATCGCCATGATCTGCACCTTTGGCGACACCACCGACGTGACGTGGTGGCGCGAACTGAGCCTGCCCACGCGCGCCTTGATCGGGCGAGACGGCCGGTTCCTGCCCACGACCTTTGGCTCCGAGGACTTCCCGTCGTTGGAGCCGTCCGCCGCCAACGAGATCTACGCGGGGATCGAAGGACGCACCGTCAACCAAGCGCGCGCCACCATCGTGGACGCGCTTCGCGCCTCGGGCGACCTCGTGGGCGACGTGCGTGAGATCACGCACCCGGTCAAGTTCTACGAGCGCGGCGAACGGCCCCTCGAGATCGTCACCTCGCGCCAGTGGTTCGTGCGCACCCTCGAGCACCGCGAGGCGTTGCTGCGCCGTGGCGAGGAGTTGCACTGGTACCCGGACTTCATGAAGCACCGCTACCGTTCGTGGGTCGAGGGACTCAACGTCGACTGGAACATTTCGCGCCAACGGTTCTTCGGCGTGCCCTTCCCCGCGTGGTACCCCATCGACGCCAACGGTGCGATCGACTTCGACGCGCCGATCGTGCCCGCGCTCGACCAGTTGCCGCTCGACCCGTCGAGCGACGTACCACCCGGGTACGACGAAACCCAGCGCAACCAACCACTCGGCTTCGCGGGCGACCCCGACGTCATGGACACATGGGCCACGAGTTCGCTCTCGCCCGAAATCGCCGGCCACTGGGGCAGCGAGCTCTTCGAGCACGTGTACCCGATGGACCTTCGCCTGCAGGCCCACGAGATCATCCGAACCTGGCTCTTTGCGACGGTCGTGCGCGGCCACCTCCAACACAACAGCCTGCCCTTTACGAACGCGTTGCTCTCGGGCTGGGTGCTCGACCCCAATCGCAAGAAGATGAGCAAGTCCGTCGGCAACGTCGTGACGCCGATGCCACTCTTGGAACAGCACGGCGCCGACGCCCTTCGCTACTGGGCCGCCTCGGGCCGTCCCGGCACCGACACCGCCGTCGACGAGGCCCAGATGAAGATCGGTCGGCGCCTGTCGATCAAGATCCTGAACGCCTCGAAGTTCGTGTTGGGTCGCCTCGACGACACGACGACGCTCGGTCCGAGCGACGTGTCGACGCCGCTCGACCGCGATCTTTTGGCGCTGCTCGGTGAACTGGTGCGAGAGACGACGACGTCCTTCGAGCACTACGACTACGCGCGCGTCCTCGAGCGCACGGAGTCGTTCTTCTGGTCGTTCTGCGACAACTACCTCGAACTCGTGAAGACCCGCGCCTACGGCGAGGGCGACGACGCCGCCACGACGTCGGCCCGGGCCACGTTGACGATCGCCCTCTCGGTCCTGCAGCGTCTCTTCGCGCCCATCTTGCCCTTCGTGAGCGAAGAGGTCTGGCACTGGTGGCACGAGGACTCGGTACACCTCGCTCCCTGGCCGAGCGTCGACGAGCTCGGCGAGCTCGCGGTGGACCCCGGATCGGTCTACCGACCGGTCTGTGACGCGCTCGAGGCGATTCGACGCGAGAAGAGCACGGCCAAGGTCTCCCAGCGCGCTGAGGTCTCCACGTTCGTCGTCAACGCGCCCGAAGAGTTCGCCGCGGCGCTGCGCGCGAGCACGGTCGACCTCGTCGCCGCGGGCAACGTGAAGGACTTGGTCGTGAACGACGCTAACGAACTGAGCTTCGAGATACGCCTCGCCGAGAGCTAGGCCAGCGCGACGTCCGAAAACGCGTCACGTACGATGACCGAGTCCTCGGCGACCTCGTAGAAGGCGAACTGGTCCCAGGCGCGCGTCAGTGAACCGACGTCCTCGCGCGAGAGGTCACGCAGCGCGACGCCGCGTTCGTCGGGCCAGCGACCTTGGAGGTCACACGCCGACGTCTCGAGGTAGCTAACGCCGCGACGATCAAGGAACGTGCGCAGCGAAGCCCTGCGCGCGTGGTTCTCTTCGTCACTGAGCAACCGCGAGAACGGGTTGTCGGACGTGACCACGAAAAAGGGTCCGTTCATCGCCGCCGCCTCTCTCGCGTCGAGCCACTTGTCCTCGGCTACCTCGACGAGGAGTTGCGTCGGCGGCACTTGGTAGTTCGCGACGAGTTCCGGCGTCAACGTCGGACGCGACGCGACCACGGACGCGGCGAAGGCGACCGCCGCGCGCGTCGTCGCGGACGTGCGCGGACTCGCGGTGACGTCGAAGGCGTGCTGCGTGAAGGGCAGCTCGACGTAGTAGACCGGCGCGAAGGCGACGCTGCGGTACTTCGCGACGAAGGCCCGCGCGACGTTGACCTCGACCAACGTGTCGTTCACGCCCTGGACGACGAAGAAGGGCGGCGAATCGGCCCGGATGAGCTCGTAGGGCGAGAGCGAGAGGTAGAGGCTCTCGTTACCCTCGTAGGGAAGTTGCACCACGCGACGCTCGAGCAACAGCCGGATGCCCCGGCCCAGTCCGTGCCAGTGCGCCTCGTCGCCCGTCATCTCGAGCACGCCGTAGAAGGAGAGCACGCCGCGCACCGACCAGTCGGTGACGTCACTCATCTCCTCCGGGCGCCACGTCGGGTCCTTCGAGCTCAAGGTGAGCAGGGACGCCAAGTGGCCGCCGGCCGATCCGCCGGCGACGACGACGCGGTCGGGGTCGCCGCCGTAGGTCGCGATGTTCTTCTTGATCCAGCCGAGCGCGCGCGTCGCGTCTTCGATCTGCGCGGGCCACGGAAAGCGCGGCGCGAGACGATAGTTGCTCGCCACCACGATCCAACCGCGTCGCACGAACTCGTGCAACATCGGACGTCCCTGCTCGCGCTTGTCGCCGAAGGTCCACGCGCCGCCGTGCAGGTAGTAGATGACGGGCGCGTCGGTCGGCGTCGTGGAGAGGCGCCACACGTCGAGACGGTGGCGCTCGAGGGGTCCGTAGACGAGGTTGCGGTGCAACTGCATGTCGCGCGGGTGAAAGGGAATCAAGAGCAGCGTGCGCCACCACCGGCCAAAGACGTCGTCGTTCGCGCGCGGGATCTGCAGCGGACGGTCGGGCGCTGTCTCCATGGCTCGTCGCACGATCGCTCGCGAGAGGAAAAGGATGAGGATGAGCGCGAGATTTTCAGCAACCGCGACGCCCGCGACGGCGAGCACGAGCACGCTCAACCAGTGCGTCGTCGGCCACCCCCACCACCAGAGCAGCGCGATCAAGACACCTTGGACGAAGATCCCCTGACCCGCCAGTTCCCCGGCCGCCCAGCCGACGGGGTAGGCCAGCGCCGCGAAGAGACCACGACGTCCAGGTCGAAGCGCCGTGCCCGCCGACAGGACCAGGAAGGCGCTGGCGAGCGCGACGAAGTAGGCCATCCCCATATTCTGTCGGCTCCCCGCGACATCGTGCCGTCCTATGCTCGACACCGTGTCAACCTGGCCCGCGCCGCTGGAGAAACTGCGAGGAACGATAGGCCTGTGGACACTGACGCTGGACGCACTCGCGCCCCGCCAGAGTGCGGAGACGGCCGCGGAACTCGAGGCACTCGGCTACCGGGCACTGTGGATTCCCGAAGCCTGGGGTCGCGAGTCGTTCACCAACGCGTCACTCCTGCTCTCGTCGACGACGTCGCTCGTCGTGGCGACGGGCATCGCCAACATCTGGGGCCGCGACGCCGTCACGGCCGCCAACGGCGCCAAGACCCTCACCGCCGCCTACGACCAACGGTTCGTCTTGGGCCTCGGCGTCAGTCACGAACCACTGGTCCAGCGACTGCGCGGCCACGAGTACGCAGCGCCCCTCTCCGTGATGGAGGAGTTCCTCCTCGCCATGGACCGGGCCCCCATGTTCGCCGAAGAAGGCGCGACGCGCGTCGCGCGCGTCCTCGCCGCATTAGGCCCCAAGATGCTCGACCTCGCGGCCAACCTCACCGACGGCGCGCACCCGTACTTGGTGACCCCGCAGCACACCGAGCGCGCTCGGACGCGCCTCGGCGACAAGTTCCTCGGCGTTGAACAGTCGGTGGTACTCGGACAGAGTCGAGAGGAGTTCTTGCGTCGCGCCCACGAGCACCTGGCGTTCTACACGGGCCTCGAGAACTACCAGAACAGCTGGCGACGACTCGGCTTTGGCGACGAGGACTTCGTGCGCGGCGGATCGGAGCGGCTCTGCGACGCGCTCGTCGTGCACGGCGGCGAGGAGACGGTCCTCGCGAGCGTCGACGAGCACCGCGCGGCCGGGGCGGACCACGTCTGCCTCCAGGTCCTCGGCCGCGATCGTCAGGCGCTGCCGCTCGAGGAGTGGCGTCGCCTTTCGGTTCTCGTCTAGCGCACGCCGTCGAGAACGCCGGCCACGTTCGTTCCCTACGCGGGGGCGAGAAACTTCCTTGAATTTGACCCGCGTCACGACGCCACCGTGTAATTTCACAGGATGAGTGATGCTCCGCTGGTACGCACAACGCACGACATCTTGATCGAAGCCACCTCTCGTCGGCTGTGGGAGGCGGACGAGAGCGAACTTCGCATCATGGACATCTGTCACGAGACGAATCTCAGCACCAGCGTCATCTACGGAAATTTTCGCTCGCGCCAGGGACTTATCAACGCGTCGCTGCTGCACATCTTCGCCCTCGTCACCGACGAGGTCATCGAGAACCTCGCCGCGACGGCGTCGCACTCGCGCGCGGCGGGCTCGTTCCTCGACACCCTCTTCAACCTGCTGGACGACGCCGACTACCAGACGCGGCTCAATCGCCAGCGCCAGATGTTCTTTCGCGTGTCGGCGACCGCCCTGTCGCGACCGAGCATTCGTCCAGGCTTCCTAGAGCTCTACGATCACTACATCGAACGAGCGGACGCGATCTACCAAGAACTGCTGGACGGGGGCTTCTTGAGTACCGAGCTCTCGGCGCGTCAGTGGGCGCTGTTCTTCGAGGGTCAGATGCTCAGTCGGGCCTTTCACGACCTCTCGTCCAACTGGTACAACCAAGACGACTGGCTGCGCAGTGCCCACCTGATGTACTCCGGGAGCGATCCCAAGACCATCTCGTAGGAACGACGGGTCTCGCCCACGTACGCGCTCGCGCGCTACGGGCGCTCGTCGGGTCCGAGGATGACAACACCCCCGCGACCCGAGGACCCGCGCATCGCTCGCACCAACAGCGCCACGATGCCCAGCCAGGCGAACTCCACGAAGCCAATACCAATCCAGCCAAAGGTGATGGTCAGCAGACCTACGAAGAAACCCTTGAGGATGCCGAAGTGGATCATGCAGGCGATCTCCAAGGGGAACCAGGCGAAGAGCCAACTCACCATGGGCGCGACGATCACCGCGCCCACCCGACGGCGCCAGCCGAGGTAGACGCCGAGGACCGCCGACACGCCGAAACCGAGCCACGTGATACCAGCCGAGGGCGCGACCACGTCGATGAACAAGATGACCGTCATCGAGAGCGCCCACAGCACCATGGGCGTCGAGACGTTCGCGCGGGTCCGCTCGCGAAACTGGATGACGACGCCACTCACGACCCCAACTTAGCGACTCGCTCGTTACTCTCGACGACCGTCACGGTACGCTGGCGAAATGTCCAACGGCGTCCTCGCGATACTCGGTTCGGGCGAAACGGCCCCGGGCATGACCAAAGTGCACCGAGAGATCCTGGCGCCGTTCGCGCACCTCAACGCGGTCAATCTCGACACGGCCTACGGCTTCCAGTTGAACGTTCCTCAGATGAGCGAAAAGCTCGAGGAGTACTTCAACGTCTCGCTCCAGACGAAGCTCACGACGTTGCACTTCGCCTCCTACAACAAGGCCAGTGAACTCGAGCGCACGCTCTTCAAGCAACAGGTCCGCCGGGCCAACTACGTCTTCGCCGGTCCCGGCAGTCCCACCTACGCACTCGCCCAGTGGTCGCCCCTGCACTTCGGCGATGATCTGCTCGACGTGCTCGACCACGACGGCACGCTCAGTTTCGCCTCCGCCGCGGCCCTCACCCTTGGGGCCTTCACGGCGCCCATCTACGAGGTCTACAAGGTCGGCGTTGAAGAGCCCCAGTGGCGCGAAGGACTGAACGTGCTAGCGGCGCTCGGGCTCAACTGCGTCGTCATCCCCCACTTCGACAACAACGAAGGGGGCAACTACGACACGAGATACTGCTACTTGGGAGAGAAGCGACTCCTCGAACTCGAACGCAAGCTCCCCGAGGGTGTCGCGACCCTCGGCGTGGACGAACACACGGCCCTCGTCTTCGATCGCTCCCGTGACACGGTGAGCGTGAAGGGTCGCTCGAACGGCTACTGGCGTCTGAATGGCGAGACGACGGTGCTCGCCAACGCCACCACCACCAGTCTCGACGCGCTTCGCACGTTCGCTCCCACGCGCTCGAACGAGACCCCGAGCGCGCCCACGCAGTCGACCACGCAGCCGATTGCACTTGGCGAACTCGCGGCACTGGGTGGTGCGTCGGGCCACGAAGCGTTGGCCCAGCTGGTCCAACTCGCCACTACCGGTGGTGAGGGCTTCATCGACCCCACCGCCCTCATCGAAGGAGTCCTGAAGGCGCGGGTCAGCGCGCGCGCGAACTCGCAGTACGAACTCGCCGACGAACTAAGAGACAGCCTCCTCAACGCCGGTGTCGACGTCCACGATGGCCCCGACGGCACGACGTGGTCACTCCGGACGACGTGAACGACCAGTCGGGGCGTCGTTGCACGAAGAACACGAAGTAATCACGACGCCCCCTCCCGAAGGAGGGGGCGTCGTGGTACGACGTGCGCAAGTGCGTTATCGAAGGTTGTAGCGAACCCCTGCCCTCTTGCCGTTGGCGAGGATGACGGTGAAGCTGTGTACACCAACCCGCACGCCGGGACGCACGGTGACTCTCACGACCAGGTGCGTACCCGTGTCGCGCATGACGCGTGCGATGACGCCAGGAACGTTGCTGAGCACACGCGGATCACCGTAGAACCCCGAACCCACCAGGGTCACGGTCCTCGTCCGAGCCACGAACACCGCACCAACAACGCGCAGGATCTTGTAGGGCAGGATGAACGTCACGGTCGTCGCTGCGGAGCTAACGGCGCTGTAGGTAGTGTTACCGGCTTTCGTCGCAGTGACGACGCACGTTCCGGCCCTAGCGGCGTGGAGCGAAGCGCCGGTCAACACGCAACCGGCGGAAGAACCGGCCGCGAGCGCGTAGGTCACCACACCAGTGCCCGATCCACCCGTTGTGGAAAGCGTCAGTGACGTACCGACGTTGCCCCTGGTGGTGCCGATAACCAACGCCGCCTGGGTCGCGCCCACGTTCGTAGTGTGCGTCGCCGGCGTAAGAGCCCTAGCGGCGTCGGTCGCCGTGAGCACGCAAGCACCCGTGACGCCGATGTTAAGCGCACTGAACGTCGCGACACCAGCAACGGCAGCGACCGACGTGGTGCCCCCGAGGGTACAAGGTGACGTGATCGTAATCGTGTCCGTTGATCCCACACCCGTCGTCACGACGTTGCCGTTGACGTCTTCAACCGCGGCTTGAAACGCCGTCAGTGTCGTGCCAGCGGTGGTTTCCGTAGCTGGCGGCACGATCGTGAAGACAACCTGTGTCGCGGTGCCCGCGACCATGGTTATGGTGGTGCTCGTCGCGGTGGCGAGTGTCCTCGTCGTATCCGTCGCCACCAACTGGCAACTGCTGCCAGTCTTGATGGTGACCGCGCTAAAGGTCGCGGTGCCGGCGACGGCCTGGACGCTCGTCGTACCCGTCAGCGTGCACGTCGAGACCAGCGCGATTGTGTCCGTGGCGTACGGCGCGGTCGCGTCGACGACGCCGTTACTCTCCTTGACCGCCACCGTAAAGGTAGGTAGTACCGTTCCGGCAGTTGCGGACGTCGGCGGTTCGGTGACGAAGCCGACTTGGGTCGGTAACGTCGACGCGAAGGTGACGGTGGTCGCGCTTGACGATGAAGACGAATAGGCACCACCCGAGGCCTGACTAACCGTAACCGTGCACGTGCCCGCACTCGTGGCATTCAGCACGCCGGACGTAATCGAGCAGCCTGCGGTACCGGCGTTGGTGACTTGGTACGTCGGCGTGGCCCCGCCTCCGCCACCGGAAGAGGTCAGCGTGAGGCCAGTGCCGAAGGTACCGTTCACGCTAGTGAGCGTGAGTGCCGTACCGGCGGTGAAACTGAGTGGCGTGCCGTACGCGTTACCGCCGCTATCCGTCGCCTCAGCATTGAACCAGTAGGTTGCGCCAGGCGTCAGACCAGTCGGGCTGCCCGTCACCGCTGTGGCTGCGACGTTTGTACCCAAAGAATTCGGAGTCGCGGTAACGACCGTACCTCCGCTACACGTAACGACAGTGTTAGTGACATCGGCTTGGACAGCAGCTTGGCTACCAAGACAGAACTGAATCAGCGAAACCGCATTCGCCCCACTGGCAACCGTACCGTTCAACGTGGCCGTAGTCGGAATTGCGCTAGCGGCGGACGTCGCTACGGTACTTGTCGTAGCCGCCGATGCTGGCGACGCGGCCACAAACGCCAGACCGGTGACCATAAGGGCCGTGGTCGCGCCCAGTGCGGCGATCGACTTGGCCATAGATCGAAGAGATCGACGACCTACTTTGGGGTTCACTAAGTTCTTCATTGGGTTTCCACCTTTGCACGACCCGCCAGGTTCGAATACCTAGACATGTGCCTTTTGGGTACTACACACAGCATACGTAGCGGAGATTGTGAAAATCCTTGACGTTGTGTTACATTTCGTAACTTTTCGCAATGCTGTCGACACGATGCAATGACCGCAACGGTGGTGAACTCACAACGTTCATCAATAGTTTCGACAACATATTCACTCTTGCGAGGCCGAATAGAAAATAATCCGAATCAACGTCGTGTACAACAAACTTCATCCACCAAACCGAAGGAAGGCCCCCTCTTTCGAGGGGGCCTTCCTTCGTACTGCTTGGAGTGAGTTACTTCTTGATTTTGTAGTTCGCACGACCCGTCTTACCGTTCGCCAAGCGAATGGTAAAGGTGTGCTCACCCGGCCTGGTACCAGCCTTGGTCGTCACGCGAATCGTGAGCAAGTGCCCACTGTCCTTCGTCACGACGGCCCTGGTGCCAGGAGCGTTACTGGTGATCCGTGGCTGGCCGAAGAAGCCAACACCCGAGATCGTCATCCTTACCGTACGACCAACGATGGCCACACCGTGCGCGCCACTGACGTGGAACGCCGGTGCCTTCTTCACCGTGACGGCGGGCAGCACGACCGCAGAGGTCGCCATTCCACCGTCAAGGTTGGTGACCACCAAGCTGGTACCGGTCGCCTGAGCAACACCAAAGGTGCAACTCACCGTGATCGACGTCGCGGACACAACCGTCGCCGTGGCGCACGAACCGTTAGCGGTAGCGGTCACAACCGCACCCGCCGCGA
>Ga0208357_1002607_pt1 | contig 11802 bp, 9 predicted proteins | sample NGESurdeep092012_6_FD_184487 | JGI IMG/M metagenome (GOLD analysis project Ga0208357, IMG submission 184487) | Arctic peat soil microbial communities from Barrow, Alaska - NGEE Surface sample F52-2 deep-092012 (SPAdes) | ecosystem: Environmental > Terrestrial > Soil > Wetlands > Peat ... | reverse complement strand
TACTTCCAGGTGTTCCGCAAAAGCATCCTGGAGTTCAGAGGAAGTGGCTGCTTTTTTCATTTTGGGTAATGTTTTTACCAAATGTTTTTCTGCCCAATAGATGTCTTTGAGTTCATCAATAAAAAATTCTTTCAATCTGCTGTCAGATGATCCTTTACCTGCTGAAGGGGATTTACTTTTCGAAGTGGCAGTTTTTGTCTTTGTGGGTGTACTCATTTTTATATGTTTTAAATGGTTATCAATATTGAGTGTTCTATTAAATATCGTGCCATTTTACAATTATCTGCTTTGAGCAAAATTTACGGTTTGATTTATAATTCGTAAACCGATGGACAGTAAAAAAAATTAACCAACCAGGAAGAAATAAATAGGCTGAAATCATTAACGAGCAAACGTTTCGTGATATAGAAAATAAAAATTCTGGTTATTTCTTGGTTTGCTGTAAAGTTATCTGAAGCCGAATTTACAGTTTAGGATTGCCAACCTTTTGAAGGTTGGCAATCCTGGAAAACAATCTGGCGACGGATTGGAAAAAGGTGAAAATAGAAATCTTCATTATTTCCTTATTTACTGTGAAATAATCTCAACATCTATTGTGAAATATTTTCAACATTTTTTTTGAAAGAAATCTTTAATAGTAACAGCATTCTTAACTATTTGATTAAGTGATAATGAAGTTCAACAAGTTAACGCTGCGCCAGGCGAACTGAAAATGGCTGTTATTTATTTGTTTACTGCAATCGCTTCTTTTTCCTTATCAGTCATAAAACCCCGGTAGGCCTCGTATTCAGCAGGGTCAATGGCAGAATTATTTTTTTTCCATTCCGGGTGATACCTGCAGAAGTGCTTCGCTTCTTATCATTAACGCTTCTCGCAAAAGCCTCAGGTATAATTAATCTATAAAAATTGGGTATAATAGTAATTTTTGAATACGGAAAAACTTACTTGTAAAAAATTATTAGAAAAAGGATTATGGATATTGAAATATAATGGCAGGCATTTTGACAACCATACAAATAAACTGGTACCATTCCTGCTATTTTTAATATTAAAACTTATCCTTTTGTCAACTCATAAACAAAACAACGGTACTAAAAAGATGAAGATGCCGCAACTTATTAAGCCTATGCTTGCCACATTAGTTGATAAGCCTTTTGATATAGAACAGGTTCATCCTTCTTTATTGTAATAGTGAACAATGATGATTATCCTGTATTTTTTGAAAAGTACTAAGGTTGCATCGTTATCAATGGAGAAAATAAAATAATTATCAGTGGCATGTTAATTGTTACCTTCTTTTTGAAACCTTATTTAAAAACAAAAAACAGTAATTATGTCTAATGAAAATAAAAGCTTCAGTAAAAAGCTAAAAGATGCTGCAGGTGATGCAGGCACTTCAATTCAAAATGCAGCAAAAGATGTGAAAACGCGTACACAGAATGCCGCCAATAATGCAAAAAATGAGTCAGCTAAGGCTGCTAATGATGCAAAAGCTAAGTCTGGAAATGTTTTTGATAAAGCAGGAGCCGCTATCAAAAACACTGTTAACGACGCAAAAACTTCTTCCAAAAACGCAGCTAATTCTACTAAAAATGAATCGGAGAAAGCAACTAATAAAATGAAAAACGAAGCCCATAAGGCTGAGCGAGATAATTAGCTTCTTTCATTAAAACCAGAAACCGGGATGCTTGTTCCCGGTTTTTTTATCTTAGGTATATCAAAACCGGCGTGTTCCTGAAAACTGAATATTACCTTTTATAATTTCTATCGTGCCCAAAATATTTGTGGTATAATGCCGATATAACAGCCGGTTTAAAATCCTTTTGAATCTTTCTCTTTAAAAGAAATTTTTAAAGCAAACTACCTATTAACTCTTCACGGAAACTTAGGTCCATAGGATGACTTTGTTGATGGCAATTGTTCGTTATAGCCGTTTTATCAGATTTCTTTTTTGCCTTGCTAATTCTAAAAAGATAAATCCTAAAAGGAGACAAAATAATAATGATGTTAATGAATCCTGTGGTCCGGTTTCTCCACCGGTTAATAAAGAATTACCCTCAATTTTACTGGTGAACAAGCCCTGTGTAAGTGAACTGCTGGGATTAATTCCACCAAAAATACCCGGCTCTGCAAAGTCCCAACCAAAATGTAAAAATATGGGAAGCCATAAACTACGGCTAAATACATAAGAGGCAGGAAGCATAAAGCCAGCTTGCATAGCCGTTGCGCTAACAGATATAAAAGTCGCTCCTTTTATTTTTATATGTAAAATAGCAAACAACAAAATAAAAATAAACAGCGCAATCGCAGTTCCAGTTTGTTTTTCCAGCAAGCGAAATACAATACCAATTATTATAATTTCGGCTACAAATCCGGCTGTTAAGGCAAATGCAAAAGGAGCGATTAGTGTCGAAACTTGGTTGACACGAACAACTGAATAATCACCTGCTATGTAAATAACTAAAATAAAAAGTGTTTGTAATAAAATGCCTGTCAGAAAGCCCATTATGGCATTATTTATAAATTTTGCCCGATTCAATTCCTGAATTTGTCTTTTATCATATACTCTGAAAAGACCAATGTAAGCGGCGACAACAATAACTGCATCTATTATTGCTGTAGTTACTGCTTTGGTATCATTAGTTAAATTTGTTTTATCAAGAAGGGAAGACCGTAAAAATTCTACAAGGACCACTAAAGCAATAATGACGGCAATATCTACAACCATTTTTGTTAAAAAGAAATGGGATGCTTTCTGGAAGGTTGTTTGTTTGTCTGCCATTAAATCATCAAATTTTGGTATTAGCCTGAGTTATTCTTTTGCACCTGCTTTAATCACACTGCCCATAACAGCATCTACATTCGGCACAAATAGCTGATAATTGCTTTTGTGCATTTGTTTTATTCACTAAGCTTAAAAGTATTGCTGTTCATTTGTCGCCAACTCAAACGTATGAGAAAGTTTTCTCCTTTCGTAGCTTTTCTTTAAAAAATATTTTTCCTAATTACCATTCACTACCAAAGCAAAGCAAACAAAGAATTAAATCATTTTTCTATTTTTATTAACATATAACTGACACGATTATACGAAAAATGAAAGTGCCTATGTAGTAAGGCCGGGATCTTTGCTGGTGCGATAAAAAGAGCAATGCTACGCTAATGTGGATAAAGGTTAATTAGTTAATCACAACATAATTGCTTATATTACATTGTGGAAAAAATTATTAATATAAGATTTGAGGGTGACAACTCGTTGAAGGAAGAACAAAAACTTAGTTATACCAGGTACATAAACAGGATTTTTGCCCGCCAGAGAGATGATATTATTGCAAGCAATGGTCATATCAAAATAACTTCTAAAAAAGGGGAGCCAGGCGATATCACTTTTGTAAGTGATGATAGTAAATTAAATAAACGAGTTAGCATAAGGCTTTCCAATTCGCAGCTTCCATCCTAAAATTATCTTCTTATTTCCTATTGTTGGCACCAGCATCCCTGCTGGTGACTAGAATTTTTTTTACTAAGGGGATTTGTTTAAGATGTTATTACCCGGAGAAATTGAAGCATGCGTTGCCTATGGGGAAAGGTCAGACGGTTAATAAAGAAATAAATCGTTTTCTATTTTTATTGTTGTGTAACCGGGAAGGATTTACGGGAATTGGATTGGAATAAAACACAGGCATTCCTGCCTCACGGAATCTTTGCTACAAAGTTTGCGCTAAGTTGGGGGAACAAAACATTTTAAGAATACAGGCACGTTATTTGTTTTTTGAAGCAATTATTAAAAATGTAAAAAAATAAAATGAAAAAATTAATGATTATGGCTTTATTCGTTTTTGGTGGTTTAATATATACCAGCAAAGCGCACGCTCAGGTTAGTTTTAGTATAAATGTTGGCGACCAGCCGGCCTGGGCACCTGTAGGCTCCGATGATGCCCAATACTACTACATACCTGATATGGACGTATATTATGATGTATATCGTCACCAGTTTTTATACCTGCACGACAATCATTGGATACGTACAGCAGTGCTTCCTTCACGGTATAGGCATTTTGATCTGTATAGAATACATAAAGTGCCTGTTAACAAACCTTACGCATATAGAGATCATAAAAGTGACAGGGTACAATATTCCCAATATCGGGGTAAATATGACCAGACATCGTTGAGGGACAGCCACGATGATAAATACAAAAACAACAGGGACAACTGGCAGAATAACCGGTTTAAGAATGGACATGATGATCATGGTGATCATGGAAACCATGATAAGAACGATCACCACGATAACCATTAATTAAAACAGACTTCTTGTTCACGCCAATTCACTAAGGAGGAGACGTAGCCAGGAAGAAAAATACTTTAATTTTTAAGCAACGTCTGACAATATGGACGTTGCTTTTGTTTTTTACTATCGGGATTGGTTTGATGCATTTGTATAAACAGGAGAAATTTAACCTCCTTTGCAGTCGCCAACGGTTAACCAGTAAACAAAGAAATAAATCATTTTTCTATTTTTTATTGTTTGGTAACTGTGAAGGATAAACGTAAATATGATTGGATTGAAGCACAGGCAGGGAGCCTCGAAGAATCTTTGCTACAAAGCTTGCGCTGAGGTGGACTAATGTCATCACTAAGATCTGTCATTTTAACTTTTCACTCATTTTTTTGTCGGCTCATAGTAAAGAGTTACTGCACCACAACCAAATGTTTTTGTTTTTAAGAGTTTAAGGTTAATTCTATCCTTGACGTTTTTAAATAGTGGTAAGCTGCTTCCTAAAACAATTGGCTGAACACATAGTTGGAATTCATCAATTAAATTAAGATTCATTAAGGTTACTATTAAACTCCGGCTACCAACTAAAATGGGTTTACTCCCGCCATTGTGGGATTGCCTGAGTTCTAAAACTTCTTCTTTAATATCTTTCTTTGCCAGTTTTGCAGTTTTCCAATCCACTTTTTTCAGCGTGTTGGAAAAAACAATTTTGGGAATATGGTCAATTGTTACTGCAAAGTCATCCATTGATTTGATGCCGGTAGGATTTTTTACAATAGAAGGCCAATAACTTTCCATAAGTTGATAGGTTATCCTTCCGTATAAAAGGGTGCCTGCATTACTTAGTAGCTCATTATAATGTTGATGTATTTCTTCATCTGCTATCATTGCCGTGTGGTCGCAAAATCCATCAAGTGTTATATTAATTGCTGCAATCAGTTTTCTCATATTTTGGTTTTAATTGTAATTATTTTTTTCTGTTTAGTTGTTGCACAAAATTTTAGGTTAGCACTGCTGCCAGGAATGATGCATAATTTTGAAGCATGTGTGCTGGCATGGAAATAGAACTTTGGCAGGCTGATTAAATGCTAAATTGAAAAACTGAGGATGAAGATAATTACAATTGCTAAATACTTAATGTCGTGCCAGATCAAAAGATGATACAAATTTCTATTGTACCAGTGATGCTGGTCAAGTCATGCTTTTACAAATGCACTTTTTGAAAGCCGTTCTTTTCTGTCAGTTGATCAATCCATTCATCAATCTGCTGAACTACAAATTTTTCAATTTTATTGTCTGTAGTTGTCACCCATAAACCATTATTCACCAATCCCATCGTTTTATGCCTGGCAACTTTTTTAATATGTGACAAACTGATTGATAGCTCATGATTTTGGATATTGATTTTATGAGATTTAAATACCAGTCGTTTGCTTGTTAAGTATAATTTTCCACCAACGCTTTCCACACCTTTAAAATGATTGGCACCTGTTGTAAATAAAATATTCTCATCTGATTCAGTATCAATTTTTGTGGCTTGCGTTACATACTTAGAATTAGCAAACAGCCCGATTAACCATCCAAATAAAAGTCCTCCTAAAGCACCTCCAATCAGTGCGGAAATAATTATAGCAATTATATGTTTTGTTGTCAGATTATCATGTATCAGCAGGTCTTGAAGAATGAAAAATATGGTCATTACAATTCCGAAATACAGTCCTGACCTGACTCTGTTTCTCTTGTCCATTTTATAAAATTAAAGGATTTTGTCCGAAATGCTTACGTTCAGGGCGATGGGCTGGCATTTATAATTTTCAGCCCGGAAACAAAGCCGGTTGAAAAACTAAAGCCGGGGGTTTGGAAGAAAGCGGTTGGGAAGCAAACAAAGCCTGACTGACTGCGCCTTTCGGACAGGAAGTAATTCGGTTTTCTATTTTGCTATTGTTGTGTAACTAGGAAGGTTAAACGAAAATTGAATAGGATTGAAGTACAAGCATTGCTAAATCACTGAATCTTTGCTACAAAGCTTGCGATAAAAGGGGCTTCAAATAACTTCATCTACTAAACCCTTAAGAATATTTTCTTTTTGTACATAAAATAAAGGAAAACCCATTTAACTAGTACTACACAGATAGCCATCACAACTGCATTAAAAGGATTTCCCGTGAGTTGCCCCAGCCAGCCCAGAAAAGCATGGGCACTATAGCCCCATTCCAGGAACCTGCCGGACATGTAAATCAGGATGGAGTTCATGCCTACCACTTTAAAGAAAAAAGCCCAGTTTTTATATCCAAGAATATCTATTATATAATAGAAAAGAGAAAGCAGCAAAAGACTGATACCGCCAACATTTAAAACAAAAGAACTTGTCCAAAGATTTTTATTAATGGGAAAATCAAAATTCCAAATCAGCGCAACAATAATGCATAGAACCCCGGCGCCGGCCATGAGCAATACTTTCCTCCGTTTTGTATAAGGGCTGTTCTTTAATAACTGGCCGGTTAAAATTCCCAGTAATCCTGTGGCAATTGCCGGGATTGTCGACATGATTCCTTCCGGATCATGAATGCCAAAGTAAAGCCTTCCCGGCAGCAAAAGGCGGTCAACGTAAGAAGCAAAATTTCCTTCCATTGTCAGGTCGCCGTGCGGAAAACCCGGCGCAGATGTAAATTTAAACATCAGCCAGTAACCAATTAAAATTCCAAAAAACCAGATGATTTGTGCGCGGTAATTTGAATAGATATAAATGATATTAGCAAACATATAGGCCAAGCCAATTCTTCCTAAAACACTCGCAAAACGTATCTTAGAAATAGGCTCAATGGTAAGGCCATTATTATAAATAATTCCCAGGATGACTTATATCAAACCTCTTTTTACCACCCGCCATAAAACCTGTTGCCGGGTTTTTCCTTTCTCCAGCTCGCGCCCCACTGAATAGGGAGTGGCCACGCCTGCAATGAAAAGGAAAAGCGGGAAAATCAGATCATAAAAGTGAAAACCATTCCATGCGGGATGTGTAAACTGGTTTGCTATAGTTTGCCAGAAAGGAGAGCCGGTTGCTTTGGCCGTGTTATGAAGAATTTCATCTGCACCCATGATCCAAAACATGTCAAACCCACGCAGAGCATCCAAAGAATAGAGCCTTTGCTGAGTTAAAGTTTCTGCCATAGTCGTTAATGATTTTAAAGTTAGTTAGTTAAAATAAAGTATTACCGGAGATAACAAAATGGCAATACGAAGGCTTAAAGATAATAGAATAGAGAACGGGTTAACAAATTTTTTTGTCATTTTTTTTTAAATAAAAATCAGAAGAATAAGTTGGTTTACTATAATTTAAATTTTGGGATTGGACTTTTTCATGCACGCTTACTTTTCCCGGTTTCAGATTGTTTGATATTGAAGCATAAAGTACTTCATCTATTTTTTTCTGATATAAAATGAAACGAAGGTTCCATTCCAACCTACTTCATTTAAAGTAATTACATAATTACTGAATTCAATAATTCCATTCTTTTTATCTTCCGGATTATAAAACCTAACCCTTGTAGCACCCACATCAGGAGTTTGTAACACGACCTCTGCAAAAGAAATATTGCCTTACCGCTGATATGCATTTCATCGTCTTTAGTTCTTTGTTCATCTTGCGTTTGGGCAGAAGAAATTCTTATCAACTTTTGTTGTTAACTTCATCTATAAATTATAAATCATCGGGAGTTCCGGCAGAACTTTCGTTGAATATTCTGCCTTCAGCAATACCTACCGATATTTGGATGAAAGAGGTGGAGTAGTAGTGAATTAGGAATGATAATTGTGTCTTGCAATTGTGTTTTTGCACAAAATTTTACCATTAAAAAAGAGATAATGGAATATTCAGTTTCGGATACAAAAAATATTGAATTATTAGCACGCCTCAATCGTATTCCCGTCTGGGCTTTACCTAGGAGCTATTTAGCCATCATTGGCATCGGATACTTTTTTACATTCTATGATATCAGTAACATTGGTTTTGCCATGCCCGCAATTAATGAGCAATTCCATCTATCTAATTCTACCAGCCTTTTTCTCGCGTTGTCGGTTGGGTTGATTGGTTATATTATAGGGTCCTTCATAATAGGCATCCTGGCTGATCGCTTTGGCCGATACCGGATGTTACTGCTCACCTTTGCGCTCACAGCTATTGGTTCTTTTGGAGATGCATTGGCTCCTGGTGTTACCACGCTTATCATCTTTCGTTTTATAACAGGCGTTGGCGTCGGTGCCGATCTTAATTTGGTATCCACCTATATAAGTGAACTGGCACCCACAGCAAAACGTGGCAGAATTACCCTGCTCACCTTCCTGGTTGGCATCCTCGGGCAGACCATTACGCCATTCGTTGCCTTAGCGCTTGTTCCAAATCTTGAAATAGGGTGGCGATTACTGTTTGGTATTGGTGGATTGATTGCCGTCGTGGGTCTTCTTCTCCGGGTCAGACTTCCTGAATCTCCACGTTGGGAGGTTCATCACGGGCGATATGAAGATGCAGAGAAGACGATTTCATTAATGGAAAAAAATTGTGGTAACCGTCATATTAATTTGGCGGAACCCAGTCCGGACCTGGTAGATTTTCGCCAGGGTGTCCCACTTCGGTTTCTTTTCAAACCTCTTTATCTTCGGCGCCTGGCCATTTTAGTTCCCATGTGGTTCCTCTGGTACATAGGTAATTATGGTTTCCTGGGCGACGCTGCTGATCTCATCTCTTCTCACGGCGCAGGAATCGGGGGGTCTATCACGTATCTCGCTGTGGGGGCTATCGGGTATCCCATTGGAACGTTGTTGGTATTAAAGATTGTAGATCGTTTGGAGCGAAAGAAACTGATCTTTTTTACAACAACTGTATGGTTTGTAGGTATGCTTTTTATAGCTGGTTATGCCAACACTTTATCCATTTATATTGGCTCCCTGTGTGCTTCATTGTCGCTTGGTTCTTACCTGCAAGTGGCATATACCTACACTGCCGAAGCCTTTCCCACCCAGGCTCGTTCTACAGGATTCGCTCTTTCGGATGGTTTGGGACATGCAGGAGGCGCTGTTGGTGCACTTCTATTGCCGGCCGGAATTATTGCCCTGTTCGGACCTGATACTACAGGTCGTAACCTTGAGAGTGTATCATCCTGATTCATTAATAACCCCAACTGGGCGCAGCTTTCATTGTTGTGTAACTGGGAAGGATAAACGAGAATTGGATTGGATTGAAGCACAAGCATGGCTGCCTCACAGAATCTTTGCTACAAAGTTTGCGAGAAGATAGGGCGTTATCAGAGTAACACCTGCATGATAAACTCGTAGTTAGAAAGGGAATAAATTCCCATGTTACAAAATCGGTCGTGCCTCTGGCACTTGTAGTTTGTGATTACACGCATGCTTCTAATGCCGTAGGCATGGCCGATCTTGTAACCCCTACTTCAGTCGGGGGGAAAACATGTATGACACTTAGTTGGAGTAAAGCTTGCACGATCAACTCGTAGTTAACAAGGGAATAAATTCCCATGTTACAAAATCGGTCGTGCCTCTGGCACTTGTAGTTTGTGATTACACGCATGCTTCTAATGCCGTAGGCATGACCGATCTTGTAACCCCGACTTTAGTCGGAGGGAAAAGCATGGATGATTCTGTAACCCCTACTTCAGTCGGAGGAAAAAGCATGTATGACACTGCAACCCCGACTTTAGTTGAAGCACCTCCGTCCTTCAAATCAAATCTTCAAAAAGATACTTTTCGTCATACTCAATTCCAAAGGCTTTCAGCATCCTGGTATACTCATCTCTGAAGGTTTCTTTTCTCCCGGTCGGGACGCTTGTCTTCCGCGGCCTGAACGATTTATGTCTAATTTCCTTATTACGGTTCAGGCTGCCGAAGCATCCCGACCCTGACAGTAAACCAATCAGCCTGAGCGGCAGACAAACAAATAAATCGTTTTTCTATTTTTTATTATTGTGTAACTAATAAGGTTAAACGAAAATTGAATTGTATTGAAACACAAGCATCACTGCCACACAGAACCTTTGCTACAAAGCTGGCGCTAAGATGCGTTACAGTTTATTCAATTCCTATCTGTGCCGGATTGTAAACCTCTATTTCATACCGGCCTTTGTACTCTTTAATGGTTCCGGTTACGCAAATATTTTTGTTATCGAACATCGTTTCTACCGGCTGGGGGAAGTGGCTCCTGTTATCTGCAAGAATGACCACCGTTAAAGGTGAGTTAGGATATTCTGCGCCCAGGTTAATGAAAGTTATCTTCTCCAAAGATTTGATGCCATACACTTTGCTGCATACGGTAACCGAATCGCCTACGTGCGCGCTTACTGAATCTATAGAAATTTTACTTTGGCAAAAAGCAGTGGTGCCAATGAAACAGGCGATAGCAATTGCAATAATTTTTTTCATAACGATTGGTGTGATTTTGAGCAACCAAAGTTAGGGGAAATAAATACGGAGATGGTATTTGGAAGAAAGAGATTGGATAGTAAACGAAGACCGCCCGACTGCGCCTTTCGGACAGGGAATAAATCGTTCTTCTATTTTTTAATAGTTGTGTAACAGGGAAGGATAAGCGAGAATAAAATTAGATTGAAGCACAACCATGTCTCCTCACAGAATAGTTACTACAAACCTTACGTTAAGATGTGCCTGAAATCGAGTGCCGGCAGGGGGTTTTTCCCCGATGGGTGGGTTCTACCAAATGTTCCTCAAAACTTCAGTAGAAATCATTATTTAAAATACGATTCCGGAATTGTTTTCCACAAGTCATGTGCCAGGTGGCCTTGAAGTATCTCCCATATAAGGTAGATGGGCCAGATGATGTAATGAATGATGGCCAGTATGATGGAATGATTATAAAACCAACTTATTAGCACAGTATAGATGCCCAGCACAAAGTAGAGAATGCCTCCGTTCCTGTTTCGCATGTGAGGTGATTTTTAAAAATTTGATAACGAAGGTAGGGAAAAAGGAAATACTGGGTTACAACTTAGTAGATAGTGTGTCAGTATTCTGGAATGTCAACTCTCCGATGAGGATACCGGACAGAGATGGGGGACGATTTATGTCTATTCTCCCCGTTATGGTTCAAGTTGCCGAGGCATCCCGACTCTGCCAGTAAGCTAATAAATAAATCGTTTTTCTAATTTTATTGTTGTGTAACTGACAATGATAAACGAAAATATAATTCAATTGAAGCACAAGCATGGCTACCTCACAGAATCTTTGCTACAAAGCTCCCGCTAAGATGGGGCTTAAACTCCCATATATTTCCTTTTATTTTTTAACATTATTATACTCATTATAAGTACATAGAATGCATAAAGACTAGCGGCAAACGCTGAATTCCCCCAACCCACCGCACTATAAAAATCCCCAGTGTTAGTCCCGAAAAACATACTAGGTATAAATGCTATATTTATCATTGCAATTATTATTGCTACCCATCCGCTCCATAGTGGGAATACTCTTGTACGAATTGTCAATATTCCAATGGC
>Ga0208357_1002606_pt1 | contig 11806 bp, 12 predicted proteins | sample NGESurdeep092012_6_FD_184487 | JGI IMG/M metagenome (GOLD analysis project Ga0208357, IMG submission 184487) | Arctic peat soil microbial communities from Barrow, Alaska - NGEE Surface sample F52-2 deep-092012 (SPAdes) | ecosystem: Environmental > Terrestrial > Soil > Wetlands > Peat ... | reverse complement strand
GTCGTTGGCAGCGTTGTCGGCGGCGTCACCGGCGGCATCAACGGTGTGCTCGGCGTCGATCCTCGCACCGAAGAGGTGAGGCCTCAGCCGGTCGCCTACCGCCATCACGTGTGGCACCACCGGCATCATTACTATCGCCGCCATCACCATCACTGAGCGGCGATGCTTCCCGAACGCCCGGCCTCGCGCCGGGCGTTTCGTTTTCAACTGGAGAGAACGTAGGCGGCAAGGATGACGATGGCGCTCACGGCGAGCGTCGCGTGGATGCCGACGAGGGCGTTCGCGCCTTTCTTGCGCAGTCGGAAGCGCACGAAGATGCCAAGCCCGGCGGCGATGGCAACGGCGAACAGCACGGCCGCGGCAAGACCGAAGGTAGCGGTGCCCTGGTCGGCACCGTGCGGCGGACCTCTAAGCGCCACTGCGAGCAGGCCGAAGCCGCCGAGGGCGAGCGCCGCATGTACGAGCGCCGCCGGCCACGGTACGCGCTCGGGCGTGCGTCCGTCGAAGTGCAGCACGGCGAGCCATGAGCCGAACAGGACGGCGATCAGCAAGGCGATGAAGGCGATATCCAGCATGATCAGTCCTGGTCGCCGTAGCGTTCCAACACTGCCTCCGCGACGAACATCCGGCGTCCGAGGCGGCCGGGCGTGGTGCCATGCGCTGCGCACCAGTCGGCAAAAGCGGCAGGGTCGATACGGACCCGCATCACCGGATGGCCGTAGGCTTTGAGGCCGTTCTCCATTTCCTGGGCCATCTTGAGCCATTCCTGCCAGGTGCGAGGCATGGCATTGCCATCCTCGAAAATCCGCAGCGCGGCCTCATAGTCCGCTTCCTCGAGCCAATAAGCGCCGATGGCGCGGAGTGGCTTTTCGTCTGAATTCGCCATGGATTTCCTTTATCATGCCGCCTCGCCCTACGGACGCAGTTCTGTTAGAGAATGCGGCCGCGTCGAGACGCAGAACAGGCCGGAGCACGATGTCAAAGCAGGAGATGCGCGAGGAAACCGAACGTCTTATCCGCGAGGCGATGACGAAACGATCGCTCACCGTGACAAAGGTCGACTCGCGGATCGAGTGCGTGTGCGGCAAATGCGGCGCGCCGAACCGCGTCAAGATGCCGATGGGGCAGTCCCGCGTCGAATTCACGTGCAAGGAATGCGGGCATAAGCAGCGCTCGCTGTAAGGCGGGCCAACGACAATGCGGCGATGCTGGTTGCCGCTTGAGCGGCCAAGCGCCTATTGCACGGTGCGACGCTAGATGTCGGCCGCAGCCATCCGGACAATTTCCTTCATGGAAAAAAACACCGGCTCGTAATTCGAGCACTTGCCGCACGGCTCGGGAAGATCGCCGTCCATCCAGTCGAGCATGATCTTTCGGTGCTCGTCGCCGAACAGTATGTCCGATACCGACTTTTCGGTGATTTTCGGCAGCGTCAACTTGTCGTAGTTCGTGGTGAGATACCAGCACGAGCACGCGCGCATGTGCCCGTCCGGCAGCACGCCGGGGTTGACGAAGAGCAAGGCGCAGGGAATCCCTTTTGGCGACGGCGGTCGCTCGATAAGCTTCATGTCGCCCATCATCTCGCTTTTGGTGATGGTGCCGCTCCAGTTCTCGATGCTGGTGCGAACAAAGCCGAGAGAGAACACGCCCGAGTCGAAATATGGTTTCAGCTTTCGCATGCCCTCGTCTTGCATGACGACGTCGAGCGGGCGGCTGGCGCGAATTTCGATGAACACATTTTTGGGGTGACCGGTCTTCGTCTTGTACTCCGCAAGCTTGAGGAGTCCGCGCGAGACCTTCTCGGCCTTATCGACACGGAACACTTCGAGGTAGTTCTTTCGGTCAAGCCCCGGCAAACTGATGTGAAGGCCGTCGAGATTAGGCATGACCTTTTCGATGAGACCGTTGCGGTCAAGCAAGATTCCGTTGGTGAAAAAGCGCGTGGCCATGCCCTTCGATTTTGCATAAGCAAGCTTATCGGCAAGTTTGGGGTCGACCAGAGGATCGCCGAGGTTTGTCGTGAAATCGACGACCTCGCTTCCGCCCATGGCGATGACATCGTCGATCGCTTTGAACGCGATCTCGTTCGGCATCGTCGTTTTCGGGTCCTTGTTCGTCGGATAAGCGCAGAAAGAGCAGAGCGCGTTACAAAGGTTGGTCGGATAGATCATGATGCTGCGCGGCGCGCGCCTGAAGACACGCGCAAAAGCATCCTGATTTTTTGCGATGCGCCGGAAGAGGAAGCCAACGCCGGAGGCCCAGAGCGCACGCTTGAGGGCGTTTTTATTCTCTTTAGTGAGCCGGCGGGAAATCGCCAGCTTGGCGCGTAGGTACATCGGCGAGTGCCCCTGAAAAATGGTCGGTGCAGACGGTACAACTTTTCGTCTACATGACCAACAGACGGTGAAATCAGGAAAGAAACCTGAGTGTTGCCAATATCTTAAGCCACCAACCGAGACTTCCCATGTCCATCGCCGCCCTTGTGGCCGGCGCGCCGTTGCGCGTCGGATCGGAGTCCTGAATCATGGCCGCCACCACCTACGACCCCGCTCTGACCCGTCTCCTCTAGCACGAGGGCGGCTATATCAACCATCCGGACGATCCGGGCGGCCCGACCAACTTCGGCATCACCATCGCCGACTATCGCCGCTACGCCAAAGCCGACGCAACGGCCGCCGACGTGCGCACGATGCACGTCTTCCGAAGCCAAGACGATCTACCGGGCGAAGTATTGGGATGCGATGCGGTGTGACGCGTTCGAGCCCGGCGTCGACTACGCGCTGTTCGACTATGGCGCGTGGAGCGAGGTCCGCGGCCGGCCGGCAGGGCGGAGCCTTTTGCGCCTCGGCTCCGGAACCCCTATATCTGGCCGGAAACGGAGTTCCTTCCCTGATGGCCACCCCCCAGTCCAGCGATAAAATCCCCGTCACCGTACTCACGGGCTATCTCGGCGCCGGCAAGACGACGCTGCTCAACCGCATCCTCTCGGAACCGCACGGCAAGAAGTTCGCCGTCATCGTCAACGAATTCGGCGAGATCGGCATCGACAACGAACTCGTCGTAAACGCCGACGAGGAAGTGTTCGAGATGAACAATGGCTGCATCTGCTGCACCGTGCGCGGCGATCTCGTGCGCATCATCGACGGGCTGATGCGGCGCAAAGGCAAGTTCGACGCGATCATCGTCGAGACGACCGGCCTCGCCGACCCGGCGCCGGTGGCCCAGACCTTCTTCATGGACGAGAATGTCGGCGCCAAGACCAGACTTGACGCGGTCGTGACCGTCGCCGACGCCAAATGGCTGAAGGATCGACTCAAGGACGCCCCCGAGGCCAAGAACCAGATCGCCTTCGCAGACGTTATCGTGCTGAACAAGACGGACCTGGTGTCGGCCGACGAACTGCGCGACGTCGAGGGCCATATCCGCGCCATCAACCCTTACGCCACGCTGCACCGCGCGCAGCGCTCGAATGTGGCGATTGACGACGTTCTCGGCCGCAACGCTTTCGATCTCGACCGCATACTAGACATCGAACCGAAGTTCCTCGAAGCCGACGATCACGGGCACGATCATGACCACGACCACGATCATCATCACGATCACGGGCATCATCATGGCGACGGTCATAATCACCATGGCGAAGGTTCTGGGCTCAAGCACTACCACGACGAAGACATGCAGAGCGTGTCGCTCCGGAGTGAAAAGCCGCTGAACCCGGACAAGTTCTTTCCCTGGGTGCAGGAGCTGGTGCAAACCGAGGGCCCGCACATCCTGCGCTGCAAGGGCATCCTCGCGTTCAAGGACGACCCCGAGCGGTTCGTGTTCCAGGGCGTGCACATGATCCTCGACGGCGACCATCAGCGCCCGTGGAAAGACGGCGAGGAGCGGCTCAGCCGAATCGTCTTCATCGGCCGCGAGCTGCCGCAAGAGAAAATCCGCCAAGGTTTCGCGAGCTGCGTGGCATAATCCGCGCCGCACTCTCTCCCCTCCAGGGGAGGGTAAGAAGCGAAAGTGCGATCCCTCATGAGCATATCCTCCACCGCCATTCCCTCGCTCGCCGACCGTGTCCGCCGCATCGCAACCGCAACGCAGGTCGTCGGTGTCCACTTCTTCGGCCGTAAGCCTGTCTTCGTGCTCGGCGAGGAGCATCTGCTTTTTGCAGATGACGAGGAGAAGCGCGTCGCCGTGCATGGCGGCGGAATTCTTGCGAGCGCATCGGATAGTGCGCGCATCGTCACCGGCGGCGACGACGGCAGGCTCGTGGCCACCGACGCGCACGGCGCGACGAGCGAACTCGCCAGCGACGACAAGAAGCGCTGGATCGACCGGGTCGCGCTCGGTCCCGACCACTCGGTTGCCTGGTCGGCGGGCAAGACCGCGCATGTCATCACCGGCAAGAACGAGCATCGCTCGTTCGAGGCGCCCTCGACGGTGGCGGGGCTCGCCTTCGCGCCGAGGGGCTTTCGTCTCGCCGTCGCGCATTACAATGGCGCGTCGTTCTGGTTTCCGAACGCCGCGGCCAAGCCCGAATTCTTCGAATGGAAAGGCTCGCATCTGAGCGTCGCCATCAGCCCGGACGGACGCTTCGTGGTGACGACGATGCAGGAGCCGATGTTGCACGGCTGGCGCATCGCCGATTCAAAGCACATGCGCATGTCCGGCTATTCGGCGCGCGTGCGCTCGATGTCGTGGACCGCCGACGGCGCGTTCCTCGCCACGTCCGGCTCCGAGCAATTGATCCTCTGGCCGTTCGACGGCAAGGACGGACCGATGGGCCGCCAGCCGCGCCTGATGGCGCCGTCCGAGGCGCGTGTCACGGTCGTGGCGGCGCATCCCAAGCAGGCGGTTGTCGCCACCGGCTATGGCGACGGCGCGGTCTGGATGGTGCGGGTCGAGGATGGCGCGCTGATCGGGGCGCGCCAGGCCGACGGCACGCCGGTCACCGCGCTCGGCTGGGACAATTCCGGCCAGGTTCTCGGCTTCGGCACGGAACAGGAAGCCGGCGTCCTGACTTTGTGAACGGCCCCGCCGTCGCCGCAATGTGTGTCATCATGGAGGCGGTTCGGCCTTTCCAACGGGTTGAGGGTTCAATGTCCATCACGCCTTCGCTGCGCCGGCTCGCCTTCGCTCTTCTCTCAAGCTGCACGCTCACCACGGCATTCGTCGCGGCACCTGTCGTGCTCGGCACGACCGCGGTGGCGCAAGCGCAGGTCTCCGCCGACTTCCAATCCGCGCTCGAACCCTACGGCGAATGGCAGCGCCATCCGCGGTGGGGCATGGTGTGGGTCCCCGACGACCGCCCGGCCGGCTGGCGCCCCTATACCGAGGGACACTGGGTCTATACCGACGATTGGGGCTGGTACTGGATCTCCGACGACGAAGAGGCCGACTGGGGCTGGGTTACGTATCATTATGGCCGCTGGGTGCTCGACCGCGGCATGGGTTGGGTTTGGGTGCCGGGGGAGGAATGGGCGCCGGCCTGGGTCGATTGGCGGCGCGGCGGCGATTATGTCGGCTGGGCGCCGGCGCCGCCCGACGAGGTCGTCTACGAATACGACGACAATCCGTCGTCGTGGATTTTCGTGGCCCCGCGCTACATGAGCGCACAGCGCCTGCATGCGCACATCATGTCGTCGCAGCGCACGATGACGATCATCCGGCAGACAGTCATCGTCAACCGCACGGTGGTCATGCAGCAAAGCGGGCAGCAGCGGCGTCGCTTCGCCGTCAATCCCGGCATCGCGCCGAACGTCGTGGCCGCGATTTCGCGGCACCCGGTGAAAACGTTCCGTGTCGCGCCGCGCGTCCTGGCGGTGACCCAAGGCGTGCAAGGCGCGGTGACAGTGCAGCCACAGGCGCTCGGACCGCGTGGGCGCAACGCACCGAAAGGTGCGCGCCGTCCGGCTCCCAATCCTGCGGTGCGCGCGTCGGTACAGCCGACCAATCAGACGGTGGCGCCCGCGGCGAGCGTGCCGAAGCCGCAGGCTCTGCCGAAGAACGAGCGCGGCCGTCTCGGCGACCGTCCGCCGCGCGCGGCGCAAGGTGCACAACCAGTGGCGCCCGCGGCGCCAAGTGCGACGCCCCCGCAGCAGCAACAGCCGCGACCGGCGCCGAACGCCAAACCCGGCCCTGCGCCATCACCGGCACCAAACGTGAAACCGGCAACGCCGCCATCTCCGCCACCGGCACAGCAAGGGCGGCCGCAACGTCCGGCACAGCCGCAGTCGCCTCCGCCAAGCGGCGCGCGCCCGCCGGCACCGCCCGCGACGCATGCGCCCGCTGCGCCCATGACGCCGCCGCCTGCGCCGCCGTCATCGCCGAAGCCCCCGTCGCCACCCCCAGCGGCACGTCCGGCAGCGCCGCCACCGCCGGCGATCCAGCACGTAGCGCCTCCGGCCGCGCGTCCGGCGCCGCCACCTCCTCCGGCACACCCCGCGCCACCGCCGGCAGCGCGTCCGGCACCACCGCCGCCTCAGGCACATCCCGCGCCGCCACCGGCAGCAAGACCTGCGCCACCCCCGCCGAAGCCGGCTGCTGCGCCGCCGAAGCCTGCGGAAAAGAGGCCGCCGCCGAAGCCCGGCGAAAAGCCGGAAGAGAAGAAGTAGGCGCAAGCGCTGAGCGCAAAACAAAACGGGCGGCCCGCCCGATCTCGGGTTTACCCGAGATCGGCATTTAAGTGCGCAAGTCGGCTATAGCCGACTTGCAGGCCGCCCTTTGTCGTTCATTCTGCCGCGCGCGTCAGCGCACCAGCACGTTCCTGAACTGCCAGGGATCGCTCGTGTCGAGATCCTCGGGGAACAGACCCGGGCGACCGGCGAGCGGCGTCCAGTCAGTGTAGAAGCCTTTCACCGGGCCGAGATAAGGCCGTTGGATTTCCAGGAGGCGATGGAAGTCCATCTCGTCGGCCTCGACGATCCCTTCGGTGGGGTGCTCCAGCGCCCAGACCATGCCGCCGAGCACGGCGCTCGTGACCTGCAAGCCCGTGGCGTTCTGGTATGGCGCGAGGTCGCGCGTCTCCTCGATGGAGAGCTGCGAGCCGAACCAGTAGGCATTCTTGCCGTGGCCATAGAGCAGCACACCCAGTTCGTCGATGCCGTCGACGATCTCGTTCTCGTCGAGGATGTGGTGCTTCTCCTGCATCCTGCCGGAGCCGAACAATTCGTGCAGCGACAGCACCGCGTCGTCGGCCGGATGATAGGCATAGTGGCAGGTCGGCCGGTAGATCGCCGCGCCCGATGCATCGCGCGCCGTGAAATAGTCGGCGATCGAGATCGACTCGTTGTGGGTGACGAGAAATCCGTATTGCGCTCCGCGCGTCGGGCACCAGGTGTGCACGCGCGTATTGGCGCCGGGTTGCATCAGGTAGATCGCCGCGCCGCAGCCCGTCTCGTGGGTATGCGCGTTCGCCGGCATCCACTTCTCGTGCGTGCCCCAGCCGAGTTCGGCCGGCTGCATGCCTTCCGACAGAAAGCCCTCCACGGACCAGGTGTTGACGAAGACCTCCGGCGGCTTCGGCGTCTTTGAGCGCTGCGTGTCCCGCTCGGCGATGTGGATGCCCTTCACGCCGGCATGGCGCATCAGGTCCGCCCATTCGGCTTTGGACTTCGGCTCGGGCGCGTTGAGCTTCAGCTCCGACGCGACATCGAGCAGCGCCTGCTTGACGAAGAACGAGACCATGCCGGGATTGGCGCCGCAGCATGAGACGGCGGTCGTCGAGCCGGGGCGACGCGCCTTCTTGGCGGCGAGCGTCGTCTCGCGCAAAGCGTAATTGGAGCGCGCCTCTGCTCCCTTCGAGGGATCGAAATAAAAGCCGAGCCATGGCTCGTTGACCGTATCGATGTAGAGCGCGCCGATTTCGTTGCAGAGCTCCATGATGTCGGTCGAGCCGGTGTCGATGGACAGATTGACGCAGAAGCCTTGGCCGCCGCCTTCGGTGAGCAGCGGCGTCAACAATTCGCGATAATTCTCCTTGGTCAGTCCCTTCTGGATGAAGCGCACGCCGTGCTTCTCGCACAGCGCCTTGCGGCCCTCGTCCTTGGGATCGAGCACGGTGATGCGCGACTTGTCATAGTTGAGATGCCGCTCGATCAGCGGCAACGTCCCTTTGCCGATCGAGCCGAAGCCGACCATGATGATCGGTCCGGTAATGGTGGCGTAAACGGGCCAGTCGGTCATCGCGAACCACTCCATTCAACTCGGGGGTCATATCCGCCGAGGCCGACAAACGGAAGGGCGGCCGCGCCCAATTCCGGCACGGCCGCCGCGAAAAATCCTGAACGAATTATGCGGCTTTGCGGCGCGGTTTCGGCACCGGACGGCCGGTCGGCGCGATGACGCCGTCCGCGCCGTCGAGTGCACGGGGCACCAGATCGAGCCCGAGCAGGCGGTGACGCTCGAACGGGCCCGGCATGGCGAGCGCGCCGGTCTTTTCGGCGGTGAAGCCGAAGCGGCCGTAATAGGCCGCGTCGCCGACGAGGATGACCGCGGCGTGGCCGCGGGCCCGCGCCGCCGCAAGCGCATGTTCGATCAGCGCGGCGCCGATACCTTCGCTCCGGCGCTCACAGGCGACCGCGACCGGGCCGAGCAGCAGCGCCGGCCTGCCGCCGCAATCGACGTTCCAGAGGCGCGCGGTGCCGACGGTGCGGTCGGCGTCGGTGGCGACGAAGGAAAGCCCTTCCGCCGCGAACCGGCCATCGCGTAGCCGCTGCGAGGATTTGCGCGTGCGGTTCTCGCCGAAGGCTTCATCGAGCAGCGCCTCGCGCGCCTCGACGTCGGATACGCGCTCCTGACGGATCGTGATCATGTCGGTCCTTCCCCGCCCGGACGCGCGGCAAGGCGCACGTGCAGGCGCAATCAGATCGAGTGGCCAGGGAAGGGGAGGCGGCGAACCGCCTCCCGTCGATGTCAGATGTGGTACGTCTTCAACGGCGCGAAGCCGTTGAAGGCCACCGACGAGTAGGTCGCCGTATAGGCGCCGGTGCCTTCGATCAGCAGCCTGTCGCCGATCTCGAGGCTCACCGGGAGCGGGTACGGCTCCTTCTCGTACATGACGTCGGCCGAGTCGCAGGTCGGGCCGGCGAGCACGCACGGGCTCATCGCGTCCCCGTCGCGCGACGTGCGGATCGGGTAGCGGATCGATTCGTCCATCGTCTCGGCGAGGCCGCCGAACTTGCCGATGTCGAGATAGACCCAGCGCACGTCGTCTTCCTCGCTCTTCTTGGAGACGAGCACGACCTCGCTTTCGATGATCCCCGCATTGCCGACCATGCCGCGGCCCGGCTCGATGATCGTCTCCGGGATGCGGTTGCCGAAGTGCTTGCGCAGTGCCTTGAAGATGGCGTTGCCGTAGGTTTTCACCGTCGGCACGGTCTTCAGGTACTTGGTCGGGAATCCGCCGCCGAGATTGACCATCGACAGGTTCATGCCGCGCTCGCCGCACTCCTTGAACACGGACGCCGCCGAAGCGAGCGCCCGGTCCCAGGCGTGCTGGTTGCGCTGCTGCGACCCGACGTGGAATGACACGCCGTGCGGCTCGAGGCCGAGTCGGAGCGCGTGCTCCAGCACGTCCACGGCCATCGCCGGTTCGCAGCCGAACTTGCGCGACAGCGGCCATTCCGCTCCGGCGCAGTCGGAGAGGATGCGGCAGAAGACTCGGCTGCCCGGGGCAACCCGGGCGATCTTCTCGACCTCGGCCTTGCAGTCGACCGCGAACAGACGGACGCCGAGCGAGAAGGCGGTCGCGATGTCGCGCTCCTTCTTGATCGTGTTGCCGTAGGAGAGGCGGTCGGGCGTGGCGCCGGCGGCGAGCGCCATCTCGATCTCGGCGACCGAGGCGGTGTCGAAGCAAGAGCCGAGCTTTGCCAGCAGGGCGAGCACCTCCGGCGCCGGGTTCGCCTTGACGGCGTAGAAGACCCGGGTGTCGGGAAGCGCTTTGGCAAAGGTGGTGTAGTTGTCGCGCACCACGTCGAGGTCGACGACCAAACAGGGCCCGTCCTCTGCACGGCTACGCAGGAATTCGCGAATGCGCTCGGTCATGGGCGCACACTCCAGCTCAAAGGACGGCAGCGCCGTCTAATGATGCGGCTTTAGAGCCCGAGTCCGGTGCGCGATGGGGACGCGCCGGAACGGGTACTCTTAACCGCTGTGCTGCCTTGGCTTGGAGGGTGACCCCGCCGCGCTGCTGGCAAGATGGACAAGCCTCATCGGTGACCCGTCGCTGGCGGTGGAAGGCCAGCAGAGACCAAAGAAGCCCGCTCCGTCGTTGCTTTAAGCCGCGTCCCCTGCTGAGAGCAGAGTGCGCCGGTTTCGCCTCCGGCTGCCGATCAGAAAACTTGAGGCTACTTACTCGTCTCTCTCAAGAGACGAAGCTCGCTTGCCTCAGGCGGCTGGCCGGCCTCTTGTCCGGCTACCTACCGATCGACACACGGCCACAGGCACGTGCGAAATTGGGCAAAATCGAAATAACACTTTTTTGACGTTGTGCAAGCGAATTAGTTCGCTCGCACAGAAAACATCCTTAACTTTTTCGTTGAAGGCGGCTCGCGTCGCCGCTCCGCGCGTCAGGAGCGCGCGGTGAACGGCTCGATGCGATGCGCGTTGCGGATGAACTGCGCCATTATGAGCACGCCACCGACGACGAACATGACGTCGAGCACGCGGGCGCCGAGGCCGCCGAGATCGAACAGAGTGGCGAGCGCCCAGGATGCGGCGAAGGCCGCGCCGAACACCTCGGCGCCGATCAGAATGGCGGCGCTGATCACGGTGAGCACGTTGAGCCAGACGATGCGGCGGCCTTGAACCATCGGTGTTTCTCCTTCGCGGGCCGCAATGTCCTCGAAACGCGAATGGGGATCAAGCCCTGTGTGAGGGCCTTCGTTGCCCTCGCCGGTGGCGGAAAAGCGGCGCCGCGGCGGTCAGGCCTGCGCGATTCGATTCGCGCTGTGGCCCGGTCGCCGGTCGGCCTGCTTCATGCGCCGATCCTGGCCGCAGCGGTGGCCAAGGCAGCCTTCCGCTCATCGTCGATGCTTTGCCGGGCTACGAGGCTGACAGGAACCAAGGAAACGCTCCGGGGCTTTATGCCCTGGGTGCGACGCTTCGCGATTCAGGATTCGATGTCCGACCGTTCAATTGCATTATCGACTGTGCCGCCCGTTCCGGCGTGGCGCGCCGTCCATGTTGTTGCCGTCGGCGCCACCGGTGTCGCCGGCACCGCGAGTTCCACGGTCGCCGAGGAGACGCCGGTCGGCGTCCGTTACAACGGCTTCGCCCACGCGGTGATGATGGCGACGCCGGACGCGCTCGCCGACTTTGCGCTCGGCTTCTCGCTGACCGAGGGCATCATCGAAAGCGCCGACGAGATCGTCAATCTGGATATTCGGGAAGAGGACGAAGGGCTCGCTCTCGAGATCGTGCTCGCGCCCGCGGCCCTGCATCGCTATCTCGCCGGCAGGCGCGTCCGCCGCCTTAACGGCAATACAAGCTGCGGCCTGTGCGGCACGCAGGACCTGCGCGACGTGCAGGGGCCGCCGATGCGGGTCCAGGCGCCGCGGCAGCCGGTGCCCGTGGAGTTCACGCTGGCGAAGTCGATCCCGGTGCGCGTTCTGACGGAGGTTACGTCGCCAGGCATCGCGGCTAAGTAGGGCTCGTTATTCCGGGGGCGGGCTTCCTGAATGCCGGGAACTACCCTAAATGTCCGGCATGACCCAGCCCGCATCCGCTTCCGATAATCCGCTGCTGTCCGACTTCACCGGCCGCTTCGGCCTGCCGTCCTTCGGCGCCGTCAGGCTGGAGCATTTCCGACCCGCCT
>Ga0208357_1002605_pt1 | contig 11808 bp, 11 predicted proteins | sample NGESurdeep092012_6_FD_184487 | JGI IMG/M metagenome (GOLD analysis project Ga0208357, IMG submission 184487) | Arctic peat soil microbial communities from Barrow, Alaska - NGEE Surface sample F52-2 deep-092012 (SPAdes) | ecosystem: Environmental > Terrestrial > Soil > Wetlands > Peat ... | reverse complement strand
GGGACGATGACCATATCAAGGCGATCATTCTGCATATCGATTCACCCGGCGGGGGAGCGGCTGCGTCGCAGGAGATTTATCACGAAGTGATGCGAGTGCGGCAGACGAAGCACAAGAAGGTGGTGGCTTCGATCGAGTCGATGGGCGCGTCGGGAGCGTATTACATTGCTTCGGCGTGCGACCGGATCTATGCGAATCAGGCGTCGGTGGTGGGGTCGATTGGCGTGATTATGGAGTGGACGAACTACGGCGACCTGATGCGGTGGGCGAAGCTGAAGAACGTGGCGATTACGCATGGCGAGTTGAAGGATGCCGGCGATCCGACGAGGGATTTGACTCCGAAAGAGCAGGCTTACTTCCAGTCGCTGGTGGACAATATGTATGGGCAGTTTGTGCACGATGTGGCGGTGGGCCGGCATTCGACGGTGGAGAAGATTACTCCGCTGGCGACGGGGCAGGTGTGGACCGGGGAGCAGGCGCAGCCGCTGGGCCTGATCGATGCGCAGGGAGGGTATCGGATGGCGCTGATCGAAACGGCGCGTTCGGAAGGGATCGAGGGAGAGCCGAACGTGGTGCGTCCGCACGCGGAAAAGCATGGTCTGCTGGGGATTCTGAGCGATAACGCGGACGACCTGTTCCCGAACGCGTCGAAGCTGCTGAACCGCTCGCCGAGCTTTTATTTTCTCTGGAAGTGAATTGAGCCGGTTTTCGGGGGTGCGCGGACAGGGCCTGCGGGGGTAGGATGAAGGAGCAAGGCAGGTATCCGGGTTCTATCATGCAGGAAACAGAGACCTTGTGCGCGGAAGATATTTTTTGCTACATCCTTCCTTGCCTGGATCACGTCACACCTGAGAGAGAAGCTAAACAATTAGCTGGAGGAGGATTCATGACGAAAGCCGATCTGGTCGACCACGTAACAGCGCTCGGGGATCTGACTCGCCGCGATGGCGAAGTGATCGTCGAAACGATGTTCGATTCCATCATCGATGCTCTGAAGTCGAACGATAAGGTGGAGGTTCGGGGCTTTGGGAGTTTTCGTTCGCGGCAGCGGAAGCCTCGCACGGGGCGCAACCCGAAGACCGGTGAATCGGTCGCGGTGCCCGCGAAGCGCGTACCGTACTTCAAGCCAAGCAAAGAACTGCGCGACCTCGTGAACCCCGGGGAAGCGAATGGCGCGAAGTCCAAAGCGGGTGAAGGACACAGTGTTGTGGACCCACATCATCCTCCTGCGATGTAGGTTTTTTCGTGAACCCGCAGTGATGCGGATCACACTGATTATTGTGGGCGGTATTCGATTTATAACGCACGCTGCGCCCATAATTCATTACAATTAAGAGAATGAGTGAAACGACTTTAGCTACTCCTGCAGAGACCACGACCGAAAAAGGTCACACCAGCAAATACACCCGCAACAACCCCTATCCATCGGCTGTACTGGTGAACGAGCGACTCACGGGGCCTGAGTCGGAAAAAGAGACCATCCACATTGAGATGGAGCTCGAAGAGGGTATGACCTACACGCCGGGCGATGCGCTGGGAGTTGTCCCGACCAATCGCGATGAGGCAGTTGCGGAACTTCTCGCGGCGCTGGGGTTCAATGGCACAGAGCGCGTGCTCGACCACTACAAGGTAGAGATTTCTTTCCTCGAGGCGCTGACGACGCGTCTGGCGATCGGTAAGCTGGCTCGCGGCAGCGTCAATCAGTTTGCGAAGCTTGCGGGCGAGAATGTTCCGGAAGGGCTGAAGAAGCTGCTTGGGGCGGATAACCGTGCGACAGCGGAAGCCTATGTGTGGGGCCGTGAGTTCATCGACCTGGTGACCGATTTCCCGGGCATTATCACGAAGCCACAGGAGCTCTTCAACATCTTGCAGCGGCTGACGCCTCGGATGTATTCGATTGCGTCGAGCCAGTTGGCACACCCGGGCCAGGTCCACATGACGGTGCGCGTGGTGCGCTACAACACGTTTGGCCGGGAGCGCCAGGGTGTGGCATCAGGACTGCTGGGTGAGCGCGCTCCGGTTGGAGCGGTGCTTCCGGTGTTCCTGCACGACAATAATAATTTCAGGATTCCGGAAGATAGCAACGCACCGATGATCATGATCGGGCCGGGCACAGGTATTGCTCCGTTCCGCGCTTTCCTGGAGCAGCGGCAGGTGTTGGGAGCCAAGGGCGACAACTGGCTGTTCTTCGGTGAGCAGCGTTCGGTGTCGGATTATCTGTATAAGAACCAGTTCGAAGGGATGCACGCGAGCGGCTTCCTGACGAATCTGCATACGGCGTTCTCGCGCGATCAGGCGACGAAGATTTACGTGCAGGACAGAATGCGTGAGAACGCAGCCGAACTGTATGAGTGGCTGGAGCGCGGAGCGTACTTCTATGTGTGCGGCGATGCGGGCCGTATGGCGAAGGACGTTGAGACGGCACTGCTGGACGCGATTGCGAAGGGTTCGAATGGGACTCCGGAGCAGGCGAATGAGTATCTCGCGGCGATGAAGAAGCAGAAGCGCTATCAGCGGGACGTCTACTAGGAATTGGGTACTGGAAATTGAGTACAGAAGAGCAGAAAGGCCGCCCGGGTTGGGCGGCCTTTGTGTTGCTGGATTCGGATGGTTGTGGGGTGTGCTTTAGACGCGGTGATTGTCGGGGCGCCAGTGCACGACGCTCTCTTTGATTTGCTTTTCGGTGAGATTTTCAGCGACGGCGCGCTTGGCGAGAGACGCAACTTCTGCGTCGGAGGCAAAGCGTAGACCGATGTATTGGCGGATGGTGAGCGCTTCAATCAGGCCCAACTCTTCTTCGGCGAGCAGGTCGGCGAGGCGGAGTTGCTCTTCAAGACGGATGATGCGGTCTTGGGCGCGCAGAGCGGAGGACCGGCTGATGCCCGCCATCACGAAGAAGACGATGGACATGGCGATCCACCACATATGCGTGTGCTCGTAGTAAGGCCAGGAATGGATGGTCGCGTAGATCGCGAAACCCAGATTGATGAACAGCATGGGCAGCAAGAAGAAGTGGAAGAGCGGATCAAAGCGCGTGTGGTTCCTGTAAGACTGTGGTTGAGCCATAGCAGCGATCATAACGCGGCCTCACTGCGATAGTCTTGCAAATATGGCAAAGAAACGAATCGGAGTGCATGTAGGGACGAGTGGCGGCTGTTTTACAGCGGTGCGGCGGGCGGCGGATGCGGGAGCGAACACGTTCCAGATCTTCAGCGCGAGCCCGCGGCAGTGGAAGGCGGCGCCGGTGAAGCCGGAGGAGGCGGCGAAGATGTGGGAGCTGCGCGCGGAGCTGGATATCAACCCGGTCGCTGTCCATGCTAGCTATTTGATTAATCTTTGCTCGCAGACGGAGAGCGTTCGCGAGAATTCCGTGGAGGCGTTTCGCGGCGAAGTGGAGCGGGCGCTGGGGTTGGGGGCGGAGTACCTGGTGCTGCATCCGGGGAGCTGGAAGGGGTTGACTCGCGAGGAGGGGTTGCGGCTGGCGGCGCAGGGGATTGAGCGGGCCATCGGGACGCTGGGGGGAGGGGTGAAGTGGCAGGACCACAACTTCAAGATTTTGATTGAGAATACGGCGGGAGCGGAGTTTTCGCTGGGCGGAAGCTTTGATCAGGTGGCGGAGTTGGTGGCGACGCTACAGGCTTGCGCGCCGGTTGGGGTGTGTCTCGATACCTGCCATACGCATGTGGCGGGGTATGACCTGGTGACGACAGAGGGGTATGAGGAGACGATGCGGCAGGTGGGGGAGACGGTGGGGTTCGACTCGGTGAAGGTGTGGCACTGCAACGATGCGAAGGCTGCGATGGGGTCGAAGCTGGATAGGCATGAGCATATCGGGGAAGGGACGATTGGGGCGGCGGCGTTCAGGCGGCTGCTGCATGATGCGCGGTTTGATCATGCTGCGTTTATCGCGGAGACTCCGGTGGATGAGCCGGGGGATGAGATGCGGAATGTAATGGCGCTAAGAGCGCTGAGCGCTGGGTCCTAGGCGGCCGGCCGGAGGCTTCGCGTGGTTGTCCTGAAAGGGTTTCGGGTGGGTGCTAGTTGGGTCTGGCCCAGACGGATTGGAGGAAGAGGTAGCGGGGGCGTTGGGTGTCGGGGGCGGCGGCTGAGGTGGCGTCGAGGTGCATGACTTGCCAATCGTCGGCGGGGCTGTAAACGGGCCATTTTGGAAGGCCGGGCGCGTTGGGGTCGCCGGTGCGGGCGAAGTTGGTCCAGTACTGGCCGATCTGGTTGGAGAGGGCTCGGTCTTCGGGGCGCCAGGTGGCTCCGTCGCGGGAGTCGAGGGTGCCGAAGACGTACTCGATGTCGTCGGAGTGGAAGGCACCGAGGGCGGCGGGGTGGTGGGTGTCGCCGGGGGAGCCGAGGTCGAAGTGATAGTGGTAGACGGGGGCGTTGCCGGTCTTGACCTGGGCTTCGAGCCAGGCCCAGGTGGAGTAGATGATGAAGCGGTCGCTGGCGAAGTCGCCGGCGGAGCGGATGGCTTCGGCGTCGGTGGTGCCGGGGTAGACGTCGAGGAAGTCCTTGGCGCGGTTGCCGAAGTCGGTGGCGGCCAGCGCTGCGAAGCTGGCGGCGGTGGGCTGGACGGGGGCCATGATGACGGCGGCACGGGCTTCGTCGGCGTTCCATCCGGCGAGGAGTGGAACGTGCGCCTGCTTGCCGGCGGCGTAGATGGCGGGGACGGAGGTGGGGAGGAAGTAGCCGTCGACGTCGGGACCGAAGCGTGGGGGCGGCGGGGTGGTCTTGGCTGTGGCGGCCTTGACGAGTTCCTCGGGGGAGAGCTTGCGGAGGTCAGCGAGGTTCGAGGTACCGAAGGCGGATTTGGCGAAGACGGAGTCGTCGAGTTCGGCCCTGGCGAGGGCAGGATAGCTGAGACCGCCGGAGTAGAAGGCTCCTCCGCTTTCTCCGATGGCTTTGGAGATGAGGCCGCGGGAGAGAGGCGAGGCCATGAGGGAGCTGACGGAGAAGGACCCGGCGGATTCGCCGAAGATCGTGATGTTGGAGGGGTCGCCGCCGAAGTTGCGGATGTTCCGCTTGACCCAGGATAGCGCGGCTGCCTGGTCCATGAGGCCGTAGTTGCCGGAGGCGTGGTGGGAGGATTCGGCAGTGAGTTGGGGGTGGGCGAAGAAGCCGAAGATGCCGAGGCGGTAGTTCATGGAGACGATGACTACGTTGCGGTGGGCGAGGAATTGGCCGTCCTGGCGGGACTCGGAGGTGGATCCAGCCGTGAAGCCTCCGCCGTAGACCCAGACCATGACGGGGAGGGTGCCGGGTTTGGCGTTGGCGGGGGTCCAGACGTTAAGGGTGAGACAGTCTTCGCTGGGGCCGGGATCGTGGAAGGTCATGTCGGGATAGCTGCTGGACTGGATGCAGTGAGAGCCGAAGGAGGTGGTGGTTAGGGTGCCGTGCCACTTGGCCGGGGGTTGCGGCGGCTGCCAGCGGAGGTTGCCGACGGGCGGCGCGGCGTAGGGGATTCCCTTGAAGGCTCGAACCTGGCCGTCGGTGGTGAGAGCTCCCTGGACCTTGCCGTCTTTGGTGGCGACGGTGAGCGAATCGGAGGCGTGGGCGGCGCTGGTGAAGAGAGACGCGGCTAGCAGAGTGGTTGGCAGGAGACGAGACAGGTTCATGATTCCTCCACACGCCAAACTATCACGATGCGGGAACGGGAATGAAGGGCGAGGTTGTATCGCGTTCGTTTTCTTTACAATGGGGTATGGACGAGGCAACGATCACGAACACCACTTTGGGTGGTGCGGAGCGGAACGAGCAGCAGCGGTATAACCCGGCAGAGATTGAGCCTCGCTGGCAGGCACTTTGGGATGCCGATCCTGCGCTGTATGCCGCGGAACCGCACACAAGCGGTAAGCCGAAGTTTTATTGCCTGGAGATGCTGCCGTATCCGAGCGGACAGTTGCATATGGGGCATGTGCGGAATTATGCGATCGGCGATGCTCTGGCGCGGTTTATGCGGATGCGCGGATATAACGTGCTGCACCCGATGGGGTGGGATGCGTTTGGGCTTCCGGCGGAGAATGCGGCGCTGAAGAACAACACGCCGCCGCGCGAATGGACGCTGAAGAATATCGAGCAGATGAAGGTGCAGATGCGCCGCATCGGGCTGAGCTACGACTGGGCTGGCACGGAGATTGCTACGTGTCTGCCGGAGTATTACCGGTGGAATCAGTGGTTCTTTTTGAAGATGGTGGAGGCGGGCCTGGCGTACCGGCGCTCGAGCAAGGTGAACTGGTGTCCGAAGTGTTGCACCGTGCTGGCGAATGAGCAGGTGATCAACGGCTGTTGCTGGCGGCATGAGGACACGCTGGTGGAACAGCGCGAGTTGGAGCAGTGGTTTCTGCGGATCACGAAGTATGCGGATGAGCTGCTGGATGGACTGGATACGATGCCAGGCTGGCCGGAGAAGGTTCGCACGATGCAGCGCAACTGGATTGGCCGGAGTGAGGGGGCGCAGGTTGATTTTCGTGTGAGCGCGATGGCGGACACTCCGGCGATCACGGTGTTTACGACGCGCGTGGATACGATTTTTGGTGCGACTTCGGTTCAGCTCGCTCCGGAGCATCCGCTGGTGAAGGAGTGGGTGAAGAGCGATGCGGAGCTGGCGAAGTCGGTGACGGAGATGATCGCGCAGCAGAAGATGGCGCGCGAGACGGGCGACATCGGGAATATTGAGAAGCATGGCGTCGCGACGGGGAAGACCGCGATCAATCCGTTCAATGGAGAGACGCTGCCGATCTGGGTGGCGAACTATATCCTCGCGGACTACGGCACGGGCGCAATCATGAGCGTTCCTGCGCATGATGAGCGGGACTTTGAGTTTGCGAACAAGTATGGGCTGGCGATTGTGCGGGTGGTGGAGCCGCGCGAGGCTGGTGGGATGGTCGAGCTGCCGTATGGCGGTGAAGACGGAGCGGTGCTGGTGGACTCTGGCGAATGGACGGGAATGACGCCGGTCGACGCACAGGAAAAGATGGCGCTGTTTGCGGAGCAGCATGGGTTTGGAAAGAAGACTACGACGTATCGGCTGAAAGATTGGGGCGTGAGCCGGCAGCGGTATTGGGGAACACCGATTCCGATGGTTTATTGCGAGCGCGGGCATCAGGGTGTGAAGCCGGGAGGCATTGTTGCGCTGCCGGAGAGTGCTCTGCCGGTGCTGCTGCCGGAGCAGATTGAGATTACGCAGGAGGGTGGTTCACCACTTGGTAAAGTACCGGAGTTTGTGAATACGACTTGCCCGGTGTGCGGTGGTCCGGCGCGGCGCGAGACTGACACGATGGACACGTTCGTCGATTCGAGCTGGTACTTCTACCGGTATACGGATGCGCGGAATTCGCATGCGCCGTTCGATAGCGAGAAGGCGAATTATTGGTTTCCGATCGACCAATATATTGGCGGCGTGGAGCACGCGATTCTGCATTTGATCTATTCGCGCTTCTGGACGAAGGTGATGCGCGATCTTGGGTTGATCAAAAATAGCGAGCCTGCAGCGCGGCTGTTTACCCAGGGGATGGTGATTAAAGACGGCGCGAAGATGTCGAAGTCGAAGGGCAATGTGGTGAGCCCGGACTTGATGATTGAGAAGTATGGAGCGGATGCGACGCGGATGTATGCGCTGTTTGCGGCGCCGCCGGATCGTGATTTGGAGTGGCAGGAAGAGGGCGTTGCGGGGATCAGCAGGTTCCTGGCGAGAGTGTATCGGCTGACTGTGAAATATGCGCCTGTGGTGCGGACGCTTGAGCAGGCGGTGCATGGGGATGAAGTTGCAGCGGGACAGTTTGCCGGGCAGACCGTTGAGGGTGCGGCGCTGCTGCGTACGCTGCATCAGACGATTGCGAAGATTACGGAAGACTTCAATGGGCGCTGGCACTTTAATACTTGTATTGCGGCGATCATGATCCTGGTCAATGAGATATTGGCCGCGGAAACTGCGATGGATACTGGCGGAATCGCGCCGGCGACGATTGCAGAACTGCTGAGGACGCTGACGTTATTGCTGACGCCGTTTGCGCCGTTCCTGGCGGCGGAGTTGTGGAAGGAGCTTAGAGAGACGACGGATGTGTTCCAGCAGCCGTGGCCGTTTGCCGATGCGGAGTTGGCGCGCGAGAGCGAGATTGAGATTCCGGTGCAGGTGAACGGGAAGCTGGTGACGGTGTTGAAACTCGCGGCGGGATCGGAGGATGCGGCGATCAGCGCGGCGTCGCTGGCGGACGAAAAAGTTGTGGCGCGACTTGCCGGGAAGACGATTGTGAAACACCTGGTGATCAAGAGCAAGCTAGTTAACCTGGTGGTTAAATAAGGTGCCCGCAGTCCAGAAAGTTCGAGGCACACAGTCCTTCGTGAATGTGATGGGTGCGGTGTGGAGGCGGCCATCGCTTTCGGTGTTGGAGATTGTGTGGCGGTGGGTGATCGGTACTCCGATTCTGGCCGTGGCTCTGTTCGAAGGCCTGAGGGTGGCTCGTGGAATCAGCTTGAACATGGCAGCTCTTGAGTCGATGACCGTGTTCCAGCCGGTCGCTGCGTTCCGTACGATCCATGCTGCCGTCGCGGTGATCGTTCCCGTAGCCAGGCCAATTGCGGTCTGGCTGATTCCGGTTGTTGTTGCAGGATGGCTGGTGGCGTCTGCGCTGGGGCGAACGGTGGTGTTGAGACGATTCGACTCGACGCTGCGAGCGCGACCGCTGACGCTGCTGACGCTTGGCACGCTGCGGGCTGCGCTGCTGTCTGGCTTCTGGGTGCTGTGCTTGTGGCTGATTGTGGAGTCGGGGAAGATCGCGATCACGGGGCCGGCGGCGCAGGGCGGTGAGCCTGATGTGGTTCTCTACTTCGCGATGATCATCTGCGGAGCGCTGATTCTCTATGTGGTGTGGGGCATTGTTAGCTGGCCGCTGTATCTTGCGCCGCTGCTGGCGATGCAGCGAAATGTGGGGCCGATGGCTGCGTTGAAGGCTTCGTTTGGGAGCCGTGCCGTGCGCGGCAAGCTGGTTGAAATTAATCTTGTGATGAACATCGTGCGCATCGCACTGATTGTTCTGGCGATGGTCTTTTCCGCTACGCCGCTGCCGTTCACAAGCGTCGAAACACAGACGTTTCTCAATTACTGGTGGACGGGGGTGATGCTGCTTTATTGTGCCTCGTCGGATTATTTTCATGTGGTGCGGTTGGCGGCGTATCTTTCGCTTTGGCGCGCCTACGATTTCTCCTCCTGAAGCTGTCCGTCAAGCGAACAATGTGCATCTGTCCGTCAAGCGAACAATGTGCATCGAAGAGAGGTAGGGTGCGGTATGCCCTGGAGGATTGCCATGTCGTTCGGTCTTTATGGTCTGGGAACGCTGATCCTTATTGTTGGCGTCGTGTATGTCTGCCATCTCGTTCACCTGCCGACCCACTGGACGGTGGCGATCGCGATTCTGCTGGTGGGTGGGGGGCTAATGGGTGCGGTCAACTCAACCCGGCAGAAGGACAAGAGCGAGTAAAACGCCCACAGGCGAGCGATTTACACTGGAGTCGTGGATACTTCCGGCACGTCAGCAAATTCAGCCCTTTCCTCGGTTCCTTCGTCGTCGACGATTGTCATTCTCGACTTTGGCTCGCAGTACACGCAACTCATTGCGCGACGCATCCGCGAGTTCAATGTGTTTTCCGTGGTGCTGCCCTGCACGACTCCGCTGGAGAAGGTGCTGGAGCTTGATCCTGCGGGCATTGTGCTGTCGGGTGGGCCGTCGAGCGTGTATGACGACGCGGCTCCCAAGGCCGACCCTGCGATCCTCACGACTGGGTTGCCGATTCTTGGAATCTGCTATGGACTGCAGTTCATTACGCATCATTTAGGTGGGCGGGTGGTGCCGGCCGCGGCGCGTGAGTATGGACATGCGGAGGTCACGGTGACGGATCCGGCTACACTGTTCCATGGCTTGCCGGAGACGCTTTCAGTGTGGATGTCGCATGGAGATCACGCAGAGGCGCTGGCTCCGGGATTCCGTGTGACGGCGAGTACGAACAATGCCATCGCGGCAATTGCCGATGAGTCTCGCAAGATGTGGGCGGTGCAGTTTCATCCTGAGGTGGCGCACACGAAGCATGGGATGGCGCTGCTGAAGAACTTTGCGGTCGAGATCTGCGGAGCGAAGCAGGATTGGACTCCGGAGCATTTCATCGCGACGACGGTGGCGAGGATTCGCGAACAGGTGGGGCCAACCGGGCAGGCGATCTGCGGGCTTTCCGGTGGCGTGGATTCGAGTGTGGCTGCGGTGCTGGTGGCGCGCGCTATCGGCGACCGGTTGACCTGCATTTTTGTGAATAACGGCGTGCTGCGCAAGGATGAGTTTGCGAAGGTGCAGCGGACGATGCGCGATGAGCTGCACTTGAATGTGGTGGCGGTGGATGCGAGCGAGCGGTTTCTTTCGAAGCTTGCTGGTGTTACCGATCCGGAGACGAAGCGCAAGGTGATCGGGAACGAATTCATCGCGGTGTTTGACGATGAAGCGAAGAAGATCTTTGAAGCGGGTGGGGCGGGCGCTGAAGCGGAGAAGTCGTCGGGTGAGGAAGTTGCGTGGCTGGTGCAGGGGACTCTGTATCCGGATGTGATTGAATCGGCCAGTGTTCATGGGCCTTCGCACGTGATCAAGAGCCATCATAATGTGGGTGGGCTGCCTGCGGATATGAAGCTGAAGTTGATTGAGCCGCTACGGGATTTGTTTAAGGATGAGGTTCGCCGGATTGGCCGCGACCTGGATATGCCGACGGAGATTCTGGAGCGGCAGCCGTTTCCAGGGCCAGGGCTTGCGGTGCGGATTCTTGGAGAGGTGACTCCGGAACGCGTTGCGATTTTGCAGGAGGCAGATGCGATTTGCGTGGAGGAAATTAAGCGCGCGGGGTACTACCGCAAGGTTTGGCAGAGCTTTGCCGTCCTGCTTCCGGTGAAGACGGTGGGGGTGATGGGCGACCAGCGGACCTACGCTTATACGTGCGCGATTCGGGCGGTGGAGAGCGAGGACGGCATGACCGCGGATTGGGCGGCGCTGCCGTATGAAGTGCTGCGCGCCATCTCCAGCCGGATCGTGTCGGAGGTGCGGGGAATCAATCGCGTGGTCTATGACATTACGTCGAAGCCGCCCGGCACGATCGAGTGGGAGTAGTCCTGCGGTCCTGCGCGGACGGCGAGCGGCTTCGCGTGGCGATTGGAGCATGAGGTGGGAGTGAGGAGTCGCAGGATGCGTGTTGCGGTGCGAGTGGTGGTGCTGGTGGTGGTGTTTGCTGGCGTGGGTTGGCTGACGGCGCGCGGGGTGATGGATCACGTCGCGAGCCGTGGAGCGATGCAGCCCGAGGTACGGCTGTCCGGAGCGATGGCCGGGTTGTTCGCTGGTGGAGCCGTGACGCTGATTGCGGGGATCGCGATGGCGTCGTTCCGGCGTAAGCCTTAGCTGGATTCGCCAAGTTCGTCGTGCAGCGCGGCGATGATTTCGGTGGAGGTGGGGCCGTGGAGCCGGAATGTTTTGGAACGGCTGGTGGCTCCGGTGAGCAGGGTGATTTGCGCGCGGGGGATGGTGAAGCGGTCGGCGAGGAAGGTGATGAGGGCGGCGTTGGCGCGGCCGTCGGTGGGGGGCGTGGTGAGGGAGATTTTGAGGGCTCCGTCGTGCTCGCCGGTGATGGCGTTGCGGCGGGCTCCGGGGTGAACGCGGACGGCGAGGGTGCAGCCTCCGGGGACGTCGCGGAGAGAGAGGGTCATGGCTGGGCGGGCTCGTAGATGCGCTTGAGCTTAACCTTTGAGGGTTTTGACGCCTGTTTCATGCCGGCCTC
>Ga0208357_1002604_pt1 | contig 11808 bp, 10 predicted proteins | sample NGESurdeep092012_6_FD_184487 | JGI IMG/M metagenome (GOLD analysis project Ga0208357, IMG submission 184487) | Arctic peat soil microbial communities from Barrow, Alaska - NGEE Surface sample F52-2 deep-092012 (SPAdes) | ecosystem: Environmental > Terrestrial > Soil > Wetlands > Peat ... | reverse complement strand
ATAGTCTTGAATTTCGCACGCCGTTTTCCTCCACAAGTTCCTGTTCTTTCAACAGTCAGAAACTTAGACAGGGAACGGCGTGCGACTATTTAGAAGGGGAAAATGACCCACGGATGAGTCACAAGAGCCCAAATTATGGCGTTTTACGCGAAGATATTGCGCGTTGTGATTGTTGTCATTCCATTGAGATTGATTCATGTCCCTTATCCCTTGCGATGGAAACTGAGATCGGTTGTTCGACAAATTCGCCGGAAAAAATACTCGGTGTCATCAGTGATTATGCGCCGACATCTACCCCACGTATTTTTGATTCGCGTGCGTCTCGCGCACGACGTATGAGTCTGAGGAGACTCTTAGGAATCTAGTCGTTGTGTCTAATTTGGTTTGTTAACCCCAAGGGGCACAGTTAGCGTTAATTCTGACCTTGCGCCCGCAAAGTCTCCGCGTGTCGGAAAGTAATTGAGAAATGAGAACCGCATGATTTCAACCCTGAAGAAGCTTCAGGCGAAGAAGGCTGCTCAGGAGAACAACGGTGGTTTCACCTTGATTGAACTCCTGATCGTCATCGTCGTCCTTGGTATCTTGGCCGCTGTTGTAGTCTTCTCGCTTGGCGGCGTGACTACCTCTAGTGCTGTCGCAGCCTGCAAAGCTGACGGTGCCACAATCTCCACCGCCATGGCGGCTGAGCAAGCTCAGTACCCGAGCCAGGTCCCGGTCATGGCTAGTGGCGCTGCCTCATCCGGCGACTTGGTGTCGTCGTACTTGGCGAGCATCCCGAGCAACCCGAGCCACTACACCTTCGCCATCAGCACGCCTGTCTCAGGAGTCGGAGGCGGAGTGTTATTCGTTGGTGGACCTACCGCAGCGACACCAGCTGCAGGAACCAGCACGGCCAATTACACCGCCGACGCGTGGGCTAGTACTAACGCCACTACCCTCGCCGGTTGGGTTCCCTGGACGGGAGCAGCTGTGTGCTCGAACACCGGGTTCATCAGTTAGTCCCCCAACATGCGGGAGATGTTCCCGTTGTACCGTTGCAGAGTCATTGCATGTCAAGACGCCCGGCCCTAAGATTGGGCCGGGCGTCTCGGCTGCATAGCCCTATTAAGGAGAGCCTTTTCATGAGTAACATCGCTCCGTCGATGGAAGTTTGGCTCCAGGAACTATGGGACCAGGGAGGTTCTGACCTTCTTCTTTCGGGAAATTCGGCCCCGCGAATTCGAGTGGACGGAAAATTGGCGCCCATTGAGGGCGCTACTGACCTCACAGGTGACGAGATTCGCGAAATTGCTTGGCCTCTGCTCACCGCAGGTCAGCGTGAGATGTTCGAAGTGGAACTGGACGTCGATTTCGCTTTCTCGTGGCACGATCGTGCGCGTATCCGTGGCAGCGTGTTCACCCAACGGGGCCAAATGGCCCTAGCCCTTCGCGTGATTCCCTCTCGAATTCCTACTTTCGAAGAGTTGGGTCTGCCCGCCGCCGCCGAAATGGTGTCGCGCCAGCCTCGTGGTTTTGTTTTAGTGACGGGCCCAACCGGGTCGGGTAAGTCAACGACTTTGGCATCCATCATCGACCGCATCAATGAGACACGCCCGGTCCACATATTGACGATCGAAGACCCGGTCGAATACGTGCACAATCATAAGGTGGCGGCGGTCTCTCAGCGTGAAATCGGCCTGGATAGCCCCTCATTTCCACGAGCCCTCCGCTCGGCCCTACGTGAAGACCCCGATGTTATGTTGATCGGTGAGATGCGCGACATCGACTCGATTCAGATCGCTCTCACCATGGCCGAAACCGGTCACTTAGTCTTTGGCACGTTGCACACGAACGACGCGCCGCAGGCTATCGATCGCATCATTGACGTCTTCCCAGCGTGGCGTCAGGAGCAAACCCGCGTTCAATTGGCAGCGTCGCTCTCGGCTATTTTCGCCCAACGCTTGATCCCCAAGATCGGAGGGGGTGTCGTGGCGGCATTCGAAGTCCTCGTCGCGACGTCACCAGTGCGTAACCTCATTCGAGAAGGCCGTTCCAACCAGTTGAGTAACGTGATGTTCACCAACGCTAAAGAGGGCATGCAAATGCTCGAAAACAGCCTCGCAGAACTCATCGTCGGTGGGATCGTGACCTACGAAGATGCGTTGGCCGCGAGTGCGCATCCTAAAGAATTGGCACGCGCCATCGAATCAATCGAGATGAGGGCCAAAGGGCTGCTGAAGCGGTGATTATCCGAAAGGGACCTCAGCTGCCCTATAAAATAGTGGCGGGCGTTACTCCGAGCGCGGGTCAGTGGCTGGTCGCCAGCGCGAAAGTGTCGGGCGCGACATTCTCGCCCGAGGCGCCGCGACTGATTGCAACGTTTAGCCTTATCCTCGACGAACGTCCAACGTTCGACGCGATCGTGATCAACGCGCCGGTGGGCTATCCATCCGGCGCCGATCTTGCTTTTCGCAACTGTGACCGCGAAGCGCGCGAATTACTCGGCGAACGCGGCAACGTCATTACCGCAGTGCCAGGTCGACGAGTCTTCGAGAAGGCGGACATGTCGGTCGAGGGACTGGATTTTGTCACTCAGGTCCTGATGCCGCGCTACCGAGACGTCGCTTCTGAGATGTCGCCATATCGTCAACGCCAAGTTTACGAGGGGAATCCCGAGTTGAGTTTTTATCAACTTAATGGTGGCGTGCCAATGAGGTTCCCAAAATTCCGCGAAAAGGGCCGGGCCGAGCGCACGGCGCTCCTCACCTCCAAGCTCAATGGTATCGAGCGCGTGCTCGACTTCGAAATCGACAGGGTCAAGCCCCATCACCTCATCGACGCGGCAGTACTTGTTTGGTCTGCTCGCCGCGCCTTCACTCATACCGCTCGGCGTTTGCCTTTTGACCCCGAATGGGACTCGGAAGGACTGCGCATGGAGTTCGTGATGTAACTAGTGCGCGTTGGGCCAGTTGTGCCAATGCACCAGTAATACCGGCCCGATGAGGACCGCCAATGTGGCGCCAGCGGCTAGGTAGACGCCGTAGGGAATGGGTTGGTCGCGGGACATCTTCTTGAATCCGATCAGCGTCAATCCTATGATTGCGCCTAATAAATTCGCTGCGAAGAACCCGATGAGCACGTCGCCGACGCCCAGCCAACCCAGGGCAATCCCCAATACCAACGACAGTCGAACATCGCCGTAGCCGAGCGACCGCGGGCTAAAGAAATTGAGTAGCCAGAAGACGATGAACCAAGCGGCTCCGCATACCGCGGCGATCTGGAGTCGATGCCATTGGTCGTAATAGGCCGCTGATGCGACGAGCCACCCGATGACAGCGCCGAGCGTTGGATACACGATCGACCTCGGTAATAAGAGGTGCTCGAGATCGATAAGAGCCAGCGCGATCAGCGAACCGTCAAGAACTAAGAAGACCCCAAGGTCGAAGTGTGGACCGATCCGCCAGGCCGTGAGGGCAAAGAGCACTCCAGTGGATGCTTCGACCAAGGGGTAGCGAACGGATATGGGGGAGTGACAGTGGCGGCACCGACCCCGCAGGATAATCCAGGAGAGCACCGGGATATTGTCGCGTTCGGCGATGGGATGGCGACACTGGGGACAAGCGGAACGGGGTCGAATAATCGAAAGTTTGAGAGGAACGCGGTAGATCACCACGTTGAGAAACGACCCGACGACCATTCCAATTAGCAAAGAATAGATAAGGAGAAGGGTCACAGCGACAAACGATGGCGGAGGTTCCAGAACACGTCACAACCCTAACGAGGCGTCCGGGCAAAATGAGGACTTCACCCGGCGCCCTCCACCCAATCTGCGTGCAGCTTCATTATGCTGGCCTTGTAATTACACGGACGTTATTTCAGCCGCCCCCGACTCAACCGCGAAGTGGAGAATTCAGCGTGGCACATTCAATCAATCGACGTTATCGCTACGGTTCGAGCTTCGTCGATCTAGAGTCGGGAGTCCGATTCGAGGGTCACCACCCTGCCGAACGACCCGACCTGTGGAAGAAATACCTCGACGGCGCCGAGGGCAAGTACCGCAGTTTTGGTTTCGAGGAGACGCTCCACCGCAAGGATCTCGAGGCCGGTGTCGGGATATCACTCTTCTTCTTGGCCTACGACGCGGCGAACAACGTGGTGGGTGGCGTTCGAGTGCACGGGCCGCTCGAGAGCCGCTATCACGCCGCAATTATGAGTGAGATGGCCGCGTCGAGCGAGATCGAGGAGATCGGCGAGGTTCTGGACAAGGAAGTTCGTTTGGGGGTCATTGAGTTCAAAGGTGCGTGGTCCGATGGAGAAGCTGCGCTAGGACATCGCCTTCTCGTGACGTTTTCGCGTTGTGTCATTCACGCGCTCAACTGGTTGGGGGCGGAATTTGCCATCGCCGCCGTCGCCGATCGTATGTTGCCCGTCGGCGATCTCACGGGGGCGATCCGAATCGGCACCACGTCAGTGGCGTTCCCGGATGAGCGCTACCGCACCGTGGCGGTGTCGTATCGACGAAATCTGAGCTACGAACTTTCCACACCCGAAAATCAATTGGCGCTTCGGCGTGAGGCCGAGCAACTTTCTCGCGGCCCGGAGTCTTCCGCTGGTGCCTTGACCGACGACACGGCTCAGTATCACGCGTGGAAGCCGCTCGTGATGGACGTCACTGCGCGCGGTCAACGCGAAGTCCTTCGCGTCTTGCGCGAAGATTCGTCGCTGCAAATCCTCGATCAGTTCGAAGAGCAGCGCGCACAGTTGGACGCTCTAGTGGGTATGAAGCCGAGTGACGTCACTGGCGACGGCCAGCGGTGGGTGTATTACCCGTGGCGCCGAGCCGTCGTGCGCCTCCTCGGCCCGAGGAGTTTCGAACTACTGCGTCTCAATCGCAACCGCAACAAGCTCACCAAAAAGGAACAGGCCAAGTTACGCGCACTGCGCATAGGCGTCATCGGAGCAAGTGCGGGGCACTCCATCGCCCACGTGTTGGCAATGGAGGGAATCGTTGGTGAACTGCGCCTGGCGGATTTCGACGAAATCGAACTCACCAACTTGAATCGAATTCCCGCCGGCGTCATGGACCTCGGCGTCAACAAGGCGGTGGTGCTCGCACGACGCGTGGGCGAAATCGACCCCTACCTCAAGGTCACCACCTTTACCGAGGGCATCACGCCCGAGAATCTGCCACGTTTCATTGACGGTCTGGACCTGGTGATCGAAGAGTGCGACTCGCTCGACATCAAGTTCCTCGTGCGAGAAGCCGCCCGCGAACGGTCGATCCCGGTCATCATGGAAACGAGCGATCGCGGGGTGCTCGACGTCGAGCGTTTCGATCTCGAGCCCCATCGCCCGATCTTCCACGGACTCTTGGGGGATATGAGTTACGAGCGACTCGCCGGTCTCACGACGGAGCAGAAGGGCCCCTTCGTCCTTCGCCTGTTGGGAGCCACGGACGTTTCGGCGCGAGCGGCAGCATCAGCGCTGGAATTGGGTCACACCGTGAGTGGATGGCCACAACTCGCCAGTGAGGTGACTCTCGGGGCTGCAACGGTGGCGGCGGCCGTGCGTCGATTTGGTCTGGGGGGCGACCTGCCCTCGGGTCGAGTCCGTTTTGACGTCGAGGAGATCCTCTCGGAGATCGCTCCGGTCACCGTTGACAATTCACTACAGCAAGACTTAAGGACACCTCCACCCGTCGATCCACCGACGACAAGTTTGGATCCGATTGATCGCATCGTCGACGCGGCTCGTCGTGCCCCCTCGGGCGGCAACGTCCAACCGTGGCGGTTCGAGGCCGACGCGTCAGAGATCCGGTTCTATCTCGTGCCCGAGCGCACGAGCAAAATGGACGTGCGTCATCGTGCCAGCTATCTCTCCATTGGCGCCGCGCTCTTTAACGCGCGCGTGGCCGCCGCGGCACTGCATATGGTGGGTCAAGTCCGCCTCTTCCCGGAGTCGAAGTCGTCGCTGCACGTCGCCACGCTGCACTTGGGCGAGGGGATGGATCCGGAGATTGAGTTGCTCGAGCCGTATTTATTGACTCGCTCCGCCAATCGACGCATGGGTCAGCCGGCACCACTCGTTGCGTCGCAACTCGAGATGATGACTCGCGCCGTCGAGAAAGAAGGCGCTCAACTGCGCATCGCGACCGAGCGCGACCGCATCATCAAACTCGGCGCTTTACTTGCGGACGCTGATCGGATGCGTTTTCTGATACCTGAGATTCACAGCGAGATGATGGGAGAAATTCGCTGGCCGGGACGTGATTCGCTCGAAGAGGGTCTCGATGTTCGCACCCTCGAGATGGATCCAGGATCATTGGGCATGATGCAACTTCTCGGTCGCGCCGACGTCATGGAAAACCTGCGTGACTGGCGAGCGGGTCGCGTGCTGGGACTTCGAACGCAGGCCGCGATCAACACGAGTTCGGGACTGATGATGGTGACCGTTCCTCGCGCTGAACCGCCCTGGTACGTGCGTGCCGGCGCGGCCATGGAGCGACTGTGGTTGCTCGGGGAAAGCCTGGGTTTCGCCATGCAACCGGTGTCCCCGCTCTACCTCTTCGCGACGAACGAGGAGGAGATGGTAGAACTCGGTGGAGAACGACGCCTGAACGAACTCTCTGATCACTCTGAGCAGTTCCGCGACGTGTGGGACATTGACGACACCGAAGCGCTGGGAATGGTGTTTCGCGTCTTTCACGCCGAAGCGCCGTCCGTCCATAGCATTCGATTACCGTTAGATCACTCACTGAGTCGAAATTTTGATACATCGGACGTCGAATCCGGTCTTCGGGCCTACGGAAACTGAAGTAATTCTTAGTTAATTGGGCAAATGTTTATGTGACCCGACCACAGGTGGCGCCCTAGTATTTAGGGATGAAGGCCGACCATTGTGGATTACAAGAGGTCTGGTATTGGACAAGTGTTGATCGACGACGGTCGCACGGCCCCGAGGTGGTGAGTTCATGAAGTCAGGCGAAGAGACACGGCTCGTCGTCGAGACCTTGTTCGAAGTGATTCCCGGTACTCAAATCGTCGCCATCGTCACTACCAGTGGCGAGCCGTTTGTCGGTCTTGAGATGGAGCCCCTCATTACCGGCGGAGCTCACGAAACGTTCAAACGTATCAGTGGGCTCGTCAAAGAGATGTTGTCGACGCCCGAAAAGATTGATGACTTGTCGACGGTGATCGACGGAGTCGAGTGGGGAGTGTTGGTCAACCGTATCGAAGCGCGTGAGGGTGTCATCGTCGGTGCCCTCATTGTCGCACGCGAGGGTCGTGTGTGGTCGACCAGGGAGCGATCGCTGGGACGTGGATTTGGCGGACTGCTCAGTCACGTGGCCGCACAGTTCATCCGCGAGAGTAAATTGCTTCACCAGCAGCGCCTCGACGAATTGGTGTCAAAGGTTGCCGAACGCCTCATGTCGGCATCGTCAAATAACAGACAAGACGTTCTCAATTGGGTGGCCAAAGAACTGTGTGAATTCCTCGCCGTCGACGTTGCCTTTATCCGTCGTAATGACCACGTGCGGGGCCTCTCCATCATGGACGCTGAATGGCCGGTGCGAGACGACGTTCCTGACCCGGACCCATTGGGCGAGGTCCCCTTTGATTCAGACCCCATCTTCGCGGCCATGCGTGATTTGCGGGGGCCCTATTTGCCGGGCGTCGACGACCCGGAGGAATATTTAGCGAACATCGACGCCTCGACGGGAGTACAGCTCGGGGCCGATGACGTCTACGGTGCGGCTGTTCCGCTTCTCATGCACGATAAGACCTGGGGTATCTTGGGCTTCTTGCACTTCAGCAAGCACACGTGGGTCAAGGCGGAGATCAACGCACTTCAAGCCGTCGCGTCGCTACTCGTGCAGCTGCAGGCGCGAATCGACGCCGAAGAGCAAACGATTTTCAATGCAAATCACGATGACTTGACAGGGTTGCCGAATCGACGAGCCTTGATTCAAGAGTTGGTACATCGGCTCGAAGATGGTCGTGACACCGCCGTGATGATCATTGACCTCGACCGCTTCAAAGTCATGAACGACTTTCTCGGACACGCCAGTGGGGACCGGTTACTCGTGACGATTGCCGACCGTCTACGCACAAGTATTCGCGCCAACGACTTTGCCGCCCGTCTCGGCGGCGATGAATTTGTTTTTCTCGTCGATCAAATCACCAGTGAGATGGAAATCCTCGCCACGTCGTTTCGCCTCCTCGAGGTGATTTCTGAGCCCGTTGACATTCACGGACAGATGTTTAGCCACACCGCCAGCATTGGAATTGCGCTCGCACCCGACGTGAAACCCGACGCCGTCGAGATGTTGGGGTGGGCCGATGTCGCGCTCTACAGCGCGAAGAGCCGAGGCCGCAATCAGGCGGTGGTCTTTGATGCCGAGTTGCGCACGGTCGCCACCGAACGCAGCGAACTGGAATTGAATCTTCGTGACGCCATCGAAGAAGGCGGACTGCGCCTACATTTTCAGCCCGAAGTGGATCTTCGAACGGGACGCCTCTTGGCTCTCGAGGCCTTGGTGCGCTGGGAACACCCGGCGCGCGGCATGATTCCCGCGGCCGAGTTCATCACCGTCGCCGAAGAAACCGGCCTTATCGTCAATATCGGCCGATGGGTGTTCGCTGAGGCCTGTCGCACGATGGCAAGTTGGAGCGTCCTTTTCCCAGAAGGTGACTTCGTGCTTCGCATCAATATGTCGCCGGCTGAGTTCTTGATGGACGACATCGTTGAGTTCGTGGAAGAGTGTCTGGTCCTCAACGGCGTTCCCGGAAGTCGCGTGTGCATCGAAATCACCGAATACACAGTGCTCGACGAACCGGAGAAGACTGCCAAGATTCTCCTCGGATTCCAGTCGTTGGGCGTTGAAGTCGCCCTGGATGACTTCGGAACGGGTTTTGCGTCAATGACCGAGCTCAAGAACTTGCCGGTCAATGTCCTCAAGCTGGACCTCAGTTTCGTACAAGGCATCACTCACGACATCTACGATCGCGCTATCGTCGAGTCCATTATTCGCCTCGGTAGTGCGCTGAGTCTGAAGGTGGTGGCCGAAGGCATCGAGACCACCGAAATTGCGGACAAGCTCGTTGACCTAGGTTGCCAGCGCGGTCAGGGATACCTGATCTCCCGGCCATTGCCGCCTAAAGATCTCGAGCCGATCTTGCGCGCCGGTTCGGTACCGCTCAATTCGCTACGCAGCCAGCAGAGTTTGATGGATCACGTGGTGCACGGCTGATGCTAGATCCTGACGTGAGCCTCTCTGAGGCCCCCGTAGCCGTAGCCCTCGACGCCAATTACGAACCGTGGCTCTTTCAGACGATGCTCGACGAGTTGGCGACCAGTGAACTGGGCATCGGCTTCATCTACTCGGTCATTGAGCACCTCGCCAAGCGCTACGACCTGAATGACGTCGTTGTCGTCCTCGATCACGAGTCGTTGACGACTCAGGAGTTTCGCCTCGGCGGTGCCGCGGTGAGCGCGGACCACGCTGGTCGTATAGTATCCGACCCGGGTGTTCACTGTGAACCCGATATCGTTCCCCAGGTCGAACTTGACGCGGTACGTACCGCGTGTCAGTTGGCGCTCTCGCTGCACTTGGCCCGTTTCGCCGCCGCGCATGATGCCTTGACCACCATTGCGAATCGACGGACCTTCGACATCGCTCTGGCGAACTCGACAGTTCGTTCCGCGAGGTACGGCTGGGCCTTCACCTTGGTTTTGATTGATCTCAAGGACTTCAAGATCGTGAACGATCGTTTGGGTCACGACGTCGGCGACCGACTGCTTCGCCACTTCGGATTTGCCCTACGGCTCTCCGTTCGTCAGGGCGACTTGGCGGCCCGCATCGGTGGCGACGAGTTCGCCGTCATTTTGAACAACGCCGAAGGTCACGAGGCGATGGGATTCGTCGAACGCCTGCGCGAGAATGTCGCCAAGGCGGGCGAGAGCATTGAATTCACCACGGGGACGTCGACGTCACCGCGCGACTCCACGGATCCGTCGGAGCTCACGAGGATTGCCGACGCTCGTCTCTACGCTAAGAGGGGTATTATCCACCGATGATTTCACCAACTGAAGAAGACTTCGAACTCGAATTACGTGCCCTCCCGGGCGTCGTGAACGTGGGATTTCGATACGGGGACAAGGGGGACGTTGACGCCGTCTCGCTGGTGGTCCATGGTGACGACGCGGGCCCCGTTCGCGTCGTCGCTAAGCAAATCGTCAGCCTCTACTACCCGGACGCGACAGTGAGCGTCGAGGAGATGAAGCCGGTGCCCGCCGCGTCACGCACTAGCTCGGGTGATTCGGGTCGAGTGGCACTGGTCCGCGCGGAATTTAACTCGCACGACGGATTTTGCGAAGTTCACCTCAACGTCAACGGCCGCCTCGGTGTCGGCCGTTCCGAGAACGGTCCCTTGATCGGCGGCGCCGAAGCGACACTCGACGCTCTGCGTCAACTCGACTTTGATGTACCGTTTTACCTGGTGGGATCGGTGAACGTCGCCACCGTTCGCGGCTGGCCCGTCATCGTGACGTTGCGTCCGCGGGCCAACGAGTCCGATCGTCACGGCATCGCTCAGGCGGAGACCGAATTGGTCTCGTCGGCGAAGGCCACGCTCAACGCCCTAAACCGCTACCTCTCACAACTCGAAAACTTCGGCTAATTCGGTAAGGGTTCCACCCCAGCCGACAGGACGTGAGTGGAGGTGAGTGTCATGAATCGATGCATCATTTCGATGACGGTCGTGGCGACGCTCGTGCTCGCGATGTCAACGTGGACCGTGAGTACCTCGGGTGCCGCAACCTCGAAGCCCGCGGGTGATCGAATCGGCGCCGATTTGCATACTCTCACGTGGGGCTTTCCCCTGGTTGATCCCGGCACCCATCGAGGAAAAGCCATTGTCATCACCAACACCCAAATCGTCGCCAAGGTAAGGACGCTCATTGATTCCCTGCCCGACACGGTCCCCAACCCCCATCGAATGTGTCCGATGGACGTGGTGGTGAGTCCGCATTGGCGTTCTCCGCGTCGTGGCGAAGTCCGATGGTCACTCGCGTCATCGTCCAACTTGGTGGCTGTGCGTACGCGCAGGTCTACCAACTCGGTCGACCCATCTCACCGACCTTGGGTGCTCCGCGACTCGGCGAGGTTTTTCACCATATCGAACATCTCATCGATCCTCGAGGTATCGCTCTCTACTAACCTCGCGCGTCAGGGACCCTTAGCCGCCGGCCATCGCGCCAATGACGTAGAAAACTTCAGTCCCGTTCGCTACCTCGGCGGGTAGTGGATCGTCGAGCGATTGGTGTGAGAGATCGTCCTCGCCGACGAAGAATCGAATGAAGGGTCGCCGCTTCCCACTTGTCGGATCGCGAATGGTGCCGCGAAGCGGAGGAAACGTTGTTTCAAGTACGTCGATGATGGCACCGGCACACACGGGGCCGTTGACCGGCATTGTCACTTCGCCTGTTACGCGCGCCAGTGTCTTAAGGTGTGCGGGTAGGACGACTCGGACGTTGTGGGTCACGCCAGCGTCTGGACTTCGACCGAGAGCACGGCGGGGAGGTCGTGGGCGATGACTTCCCACGAGTCGCCCTCGTCGGCCGAAACGTAGACCTGGCCACCCGTCGTACCGAAGTAGATACCGCACTTATCGAGGGAGTCGACGCACATCGCGTCACGCAGGACGTCTACGTAACAGTTGCTTTGAGGTAGGCCCTTAGTGAGCGGCTCCCAGTCGTTGCCGCCGACGCGACTGCGGTAGACCCGCAATTTGCCTTCAGGAGGGAAATGTAACGAGTCACTGGTAATGG
>Ga0208357_1002603_pt1 | contig 11808 bp, 15 predicted proteins | sample NGESurdeep092012_6_FD_184487 | JGI IMG/M metagenome (GOLD analysis project Ga0208357, IMG submission 184487) | Arctic peat soil microbial communities from Barrow, Alaska - NGEE Surface sample F52-2 deep-092012 (SPAdes) | ecosystem: Environmental > Terrestrial > Soil > Wetlands > Peat ... | reverse complement strand
GGGAGAAATCCTGGGCCATGCGCACCAATGTGTCATATATAGAGGAGTCGCCGTGCGGGTGGTATTTTGCCATCGTTTCGCCGACCACATACGCGGACTTTCTGAACTTTGCGGTGCTCAAAACGCCCATGTCCCACATCGCCCACAATACGCGGCGATGCACCGGCTTCATGCCATCGCGGACGTCGGGCAATGCGCGCGCGACGATCACCGACATCGCGTAGCTGAGGTATGAATCGCCGAGCTCTTTGGTTATTTCCTGCGGTTCCATGTCTGGCATGATTATTGCGGTTGAATGTTATATTGCGACGGTTTTCGGAAAATATTCGCGATGGCCGAAAAGAAATTTTTTATATCTTGCCACACGCCGGGGCCGCTCGCTTGTGTCGGCACAGAAGCCGCAGGAGCCGGCGCGATCGCGATGGGCACCGGCGCGGTACTGGTGGCGACGGTCGACGTCGCCTGCGCGGCGGCTCCTGACGAATTCCCGATGACGATACTATTAAAATAGGTGACCCACACTCCAATGATGATGACCATAATGATGATAGTGGCGATGATGAGCACGCGTTTCTTGTTCGCTTCGCTGAGCGACCGCAGTTCTTCCAGCATCAGTTTACTTTAAGGACCACCGCCCGGCCCCTGTCGGCCACGATGTCCTTTTGTTTGAAGACGAATTTATCCATCTCCTCGCCCTTTTTCCCGAACGCTTTCAGGAACTCCGCCGGATCTTTGTAGAAGCTCGGGATCACGATGCGCGCCTCAAGCTGCTTCGCGATCTTGGCCGCCACGTCCGGCTCCAGAAAATGTCCGCCACCCACCGGCAAAAACAAAACATCGGGCTCGGAGAACTCTTCCATCAGCGTCGCGTCCATCGGCTTTGAAAGATGACCAAGGAACACGAACTTCATCCCCTCCCACAACACCGCGTATGCGGTCTTTAAAAACTTTTCCGTGGACTCTTCTGCAACCGGGAACCCGATGATCTCTATTTCTTTCTCTTCGTATTCGCCCGCGAACGATATCACCACCTCGTCCGTCCGTTCATCGCGCTCGGAGGCCGCATCCGGCGCGGTGGGTGTGAGCGTCTTCAGCGTCACATCCGCTTTAAGCCTGTTATTATCGGGGTTTACGAGCACGGACGTGTCGCCGCTTTGCAAACGAAAACAGCCGTTTCCAAAATAGTTAATGACCATATATGGATAGATTTTAGCAAACTTTCGGGCAAATTTCCAGCGCCGGATACCTTAAAAACTGCGTTTCGTTTACTATTATAACCATATGGCTAAGTTCGGCAGGAAGACGAAGAATTTGCTCAAGATCGTGGGGCCGGGCCTCATCACAGGCGCGGCGGACGATGACCCGTCGGGCATTGCCACTTACAGCCAGACTGGCGCGCAGTTCGGTTACGGACAATTGTGGACCGCGTTCTTCCTACTTCCTTTTATAGTGGCGATCCAGGAGGCCTGCGCGCGCATCGGCGCGGTGACGGGCAAAGGTATCGCAGCCGTCGTAAAGGAAAATTACAATAAAAAGATTCTGTACGCACTGTTGGCGCTCATCCTGATCGCCAACACGATCAACATCGGCGCTGACCTGGGCGCGATGGGCGCCGCGGCCCAGCTCATCATCCCGGTCAACTTCACCCTGCTCACGCTCTTCTTCACCGCGCTTATCCTCCTGCTTGAGATATTCGTCTCCTATAAGAACTACGCAAAGATATTGAAGTGGTTGGCGCTCGTGCTCCTCTCATATCCGCTCACCGTATTCCTCGTCAGTGAACCGTGGATGACGATCCTCCGGGCGACGCTCGTTCCGCATCTGCAGTTCACCTTCGCATTCCTCTTCATCATCACCGGCGTCTTCGGCACTACGATATCGCCATACATGTTCTTCTGGGAAGCGTCGGAAGAGGTGGAAGAAGAAAAAGAACAACATCTAATAAAAGACGGCGTGGCGAAACCGACGAAATCATTCATGCGTCGCTTGCGCTGGGATAATTTTCTCGGCATGCTCGCATCCGAAGTGGCAACGTGGTGCATCATCATCGTCGCCGCGACCGTTTTGAACACGCACGGCGTGACGAACATCGGCACCGCTGCGGACGCGGCGCGGGCGCTTCAGCCGCTCGTACAGAGCTTCCCTGACTCCGGCTTTATCGCCAAAGCACTCTTTGCGATCGGCATCATCGGCCTCGGCCTGCTCGCCGTGCCAGTGCTCTCCGCATCCGCGTCGTATGCCCTCTCGGAAACGTTCAACTGGAAAGAAGGGTTAAATTTAAAGTTGAAGCGCGCGCACGGATTCTATGGCGTCATCACGATCGCTACGATCGTCGGGCTCATGATCAACTTCATCGGCATCAACCCGATCAAAGCACTCGTCTTCACGGCGGTCTTCAACGGCGTCGCGGCCGTGCCGCTCATCTTCATCATCGCCCGCATGGCGGCCAACAAAAAGATCATGGGTGAATATAAGAGCGGGTGGCTTTCCAATATCTTCGTCTGGGCGACGTTCGTGCTGATGGCCGCCGCGGCCATCGCGATGTTCGCGACACTGTGAGTACCCGCGCGGTGATTGACGTTAAATCAATAAAACGATATATTAAAATGCGGCGTTAGAAATCGGAAGGAGGAATGCCTTGTCAGCGACAATCCAAGGCTTTGTCATAGGAATATCTGCGACGGACGGGGAAGTAAAAGGAGTTTATCTCGATGGCCATGGGATATGGCGCGAAGTCCCCTTGAGCGAGGCATACGTTCATCCGGCGGAAACCATCAACGACGTTCGGCTCAGTCTCCAAGTTTCCCGTAACAAGCCCAAGTTTATGCGGCGGGCGATGAGGGCCAGCTGGGGCGTGACCATACCGTTCGAAGAACCCGCGACATCGTTCTATCCATCAACATCTTCAATTGGTGATCAACCCTCCGTCGGCGATTGCCTGCAACTGATCCCGTGATCCACCATTGTCCTATGGATCGAAGAGCCGCACGCTCTCCGGTCTATTTTTTTTGACACGCGGCCATATTTATACTATAAAAGCCCTTAGCCTTGGCGTGCGTGAGCCAAGCGGAAAGGAACACACCATGATATGGAAGAGGCTCGCTTTCGCAGCACTAAACCTCGCCGGCGCCTCCGGGGTCATCGTCGCTTTTCAGATCATCTTCGGCCAGCACCATCATCGTGGTTATTGGGCCGTCGCAATGGCCTGCGGAGTTATCGTCTGCTCCATCGGTAACCACATGACCATGAAGGAGATCAAAACCTTCATCCGCGCCGTCGGAAGCAAGATCGTACCGCTCGATCCGAAGCATAAGATAAACGTGCATGCGATCCATTTTGTCATGCTCGGTCACGAAGGCCCGGGACCACAGCTCGTAATCTCCACTCGAGCCGGAGGCTTCGCCAAAGATAAAGGGCTCTTTCTTATGACGGAAGAAAAGAAACCCGAAAGCAACGGCACGACGTTCAAGAACGTGGTTACGAAACCCCTTTCTGGAGCGGAACTCCGTCGGCAATTGAGGGCAATGGCTGCCGTCGGCAAAGACTGCGTGGTCCGATATAGCGATAACCCATACGTTGGCCAACCGACGTTTCCGGGGAAGATCGACCTCAGCACTGTGGGGTTGTGACACTTATCATTCGTACTATAAGGAGAGCGATGGCGCTCTCTTTTTTCATATAAAAACCCCCGACGTGGTCGGAGGGTTACGTAACTTTGGCTGAACGACTTTCATTCACCGTCGAGCTCACGGCTGGCTTCGGAACGCAACGAAGATCTTTTGCCCTCAAAGCTTTTATCCTCCCCTGAATGACCGTACGATGAAGATCTGCATCGCCCGTATGTTTCAGGTAAAGCTCGTAGTGTTTTATTGCGGCCCTATTCTCGCCCAGCTTTTCATAGACCAACCCCAGGTTAAAGTGCGCGTCCGCGTACTGCGGACTAACCGCGATCGCACTCAGATAACATCTCTTGCTTTCCTGAACCTGGCCTATTTCCTCCAATACATTGGCGAGATCGAACCACGCCAGTGAATAATCGGGGTCGACGCTGGTTGCCGTCTCAAAACAGATTCGGGCATTTTTAAGATCCTTCGACCCATAATGCAACGCTCCCATATCCACCCACGCCGAACCACTCTGAGGGTCACAAGCTATAGCTTCCCGACAGGAAGCGAATGCCATATCCCGTTCTCGTTTGTGTTCATCGCGCTTCTGGATGGACAACTGTCTGGCGGCATCGATTATTTGTTCCCAAGCTCCAGGATGGAGCTGGTACAGCTTATTTCCGATCTTATCATAAGGCTTGGTCACAGCGCCTCCTTTCCGGCCTAGCAAGACAGGATCGCTTACTGGCCTGATAATAGCACGCGAAAATATAAACTACAAAAAGGCCCGGTTGACGATATCGGATGCTACAATTTCAATAATGGACTCCGGGACGAGATCAGGGTCGGGCATAAATAAAAAACTCACGATCGGCGCGCTTATTCTCATCGTCCTCGTGAGTACTGGCGTCCACTTTTACCGCATCAGTTATCCTTCGGCACCGGTTTTTGACGAAGCCCATTTTGCAACCTACGCAGTCGATTACACACTCCATAAAGCATTTTTTGATATTCATCCGGCGTTAGGCAAACTTCTTTATGCAGGAATCCTATGGATCTCCGGCGCGCATCCCACACAGAATCAATTCCTTGTTGAAAAATATGATCCCGCTACAAAACAGCCCGATGAGAGCACGACCGGCATCCCCTATGGCGACTTTCCCTACGTCTTACTCCGGAGCTTTAGCGCATTGGTCGGCATCCTGCTCGTAATAGTTTTTTATTTTTTTCTAAGAACTATCGGCGTTCCTAATCTCGGCGCCCTTCTCGGAACATTTTTCCTTGCGCTTGATAACGCTTTCATCATCCAAACGCGTCTTATTTTGCTGGATGGATTCCTCTGGGTGCTGGCGTTAAGCGCTCTCATTTTCTATTTCAGAAAACCGCAACGTCCCGTACTCGCCGGGATTTTATGGGGGCTTGCGCTAGGGGTCAAGCTCAGCGCCGTCGTTTTTATAGGTCCGATCATCATCTACTATCTGCTGAAACGTGAAAAAAAAGCACTTATCACTTTTATTTCCGTTGGGCTCGTGGTGCTTCTTCTTATCATCGCCATAAATTCATTATTCTCCAGCCTCAATGACCAGATCGCCACATTGAATTCCATGTTTGGATTCAGTATCAAGCTAAGCACTCAGGCCACGACCACATTCGCCACATCCCTTAAAAATTATTTCGGAATAACCCTCGTTGAAACCCTTCAGGGATTTGGGAATTATATCGGTGGCGGAGGCGTGCAAAACACGTTCACCAGTCCGTGGTACTTGTGGCCCCTGAAACAAATACGGATGCCTTATTTCATCGGTTCACCAAGCAGCGCATTGTATCCGAAGGACATTATCCTCGATGGAAATCCGATCGTCTGGTACCCGAGCACCCTCGCGATCATATTCGGCTTGGTACTGTGCTATCGCTATACAAAAGATTATCTCCGCGGGGCGGAATATAAAAAGGGGTTCCTCATCCTTTTGAGCGGATATGTGCTGAGCATGCTCCCCTTCATTCTCATCGTCCACCGCGACACTTTTCTCTATCATTATCTGCCGTCACTTATCTTTGGCATCGGCTTGCTTGCGTGGTTCATCGCACACGGGCTCAAGCTGGACAATTTCGATACGCTGACGAAAAAACAGGCGTTCGTTCTGATCGGAATCTGCGCCGTCATCTTTATTGGTTTCCTTTCCGCCGCGCCGGGCACGTATGGGTTATGAGAATATAAAAAAGCTCCATGGCGACGATCGGGTGATCGCTGCCATGAAGCACGAGGAATAACTACCTACAGCGGAACTGGGATTACCACACATTGATCTCTGCATACGTAGCGTACTGAGGAAATTGCACCGGTGTGCAGAACAATTGAATGGTAATGAGCGATGGCACATTGGCTGCCGCCGTATACGTGGCGGTGTTGGGCCCTGTCGCCACGATCATTCCCGTTTGTGAAGGATCTGGGGCTGGTACCAACGAGAACGTGCCTCCCGAATTGGTTACCCCATTGCCTGTCACGGTGCAGGTAAAGTCTTCCGATCCGCCGGGAGCAACATTTGAGAACCCCGGCGAAATAACTGTTTGTGGCAACTCCCCCGATGGAGGTGCTGTACTTGCAGGCGTCACGACGATCACCACACTTGTGGAAATGCTTGGATCTGCCACCGATGTGGCGGTGATCGTAACGTTCGTGTTTTCCGTCACCAAAGAAGGTGCCGGCGCCGTGTATGTCGCGGGAAATGGACCCGCGACGTTCTCGGGCGTTGATGGGGCGAGCGAACCAAAGCTCGTGCCCAAGGTTACTCCTTTATTCGAAGGGTCGTTCGAAACGGCAGCGGAAACTTGGATAGTTCCGCCGGCGGTGACTGTTGTCGCCGACGTGGTCAGCGATATGGCAATCATCTCCGGAGGTTGCACCGTAAGCGTCGCTGATTGCGAAACAACTCCGCCATTCAATGCCGTGCAGCTATAGGAATAGCTTGTGGTTTGCGAAGAGGATACTTGCACCGATCCCCCCGCACCCACCGTCACGCCATCGATCGAGTATTGGCCATTGATGGTGCAGGAATCCGCAATGACATTCACGCTCGACCATAAGAGTGTTGCTACACCACCGCTCGATACGGTAGAAGGCGAAACGCTGATCTTCACGCTGCCCCCGCCCGAACCAGAGCCAGAAGCGGGAACGATTGTGACAGGTACCGATGCACTGAATCCCAATGTCGTAGTTCCGTCACTGGAGATTCCGCTCTCGGCCGCAGTGATAGTTTCAGTATTGGGGCTAGGAACGTTCTCCGGAGCGGTAAGGACCCCTTCGGCCGACATAGTTCCTACCGTGTTGTTGCCGCCTGGAATACTGTTGACGGACCACGTCAAGAGGCTATTTTGTACTTGATTACCTCCAACCGTGCCGGTGTATTGCTGAGTTGTGCCCGTGACGACATTAGCATTTGCCGGAGTAATGCTGATACTCGCATCGTTAATGTTGGTCGCGCTACATCCCGCAAGAAACAACGCGCCCACAATGAGCAACGCCAAAATGCGATTTCTCTTTTTCCTCTTCACCGATGTTCCTCCAGTCCGATATTTCCTAATTACAAGAATCTGCCTATTACTACGCCGAATAGCAGGCGCTACTATCATCTTCATACTCCCCAAACAACCGAAAATCAAGCGCTAGAAAATATTTGTGGAGCCGAACCGGACAGGTGGCAAACCCCGAAGATCAAGCCGCGGCGATATTCGGCAGATCGTTTAGAAATGTACTGATATCCCCATAAAAACCGTTCGCGCCGAGAAGCGCCACTTCCGGCTTTTCGATCGTGCCGACCACAAAGACCTTCTTACCCATACCGAAGGCTGCTCCGGCTTCAAGGAGGGAAGAGCGCCCAGCAGGCTCAAGGAGGATGACGGCATCGCTTTGCCGCAAACCCTCAAGCTCGGATTCAAATATTTTTTTGATGTCCGGATTATGTTTCCAATCCTGTAAACGGTCAGTAAACATCTTGATCTCCTCCTCAATGGAAATGCCTTCCATGAGGTTCGCCCCGCTTTGGAGAAATGAATAACATTGGTATCCTCCTGCCGTGAGCGCCTCGTGCAACTCTTCAACGCGGCTTTTATTCCTCCATGGAGAAGCAATGAAAAACTTCATGCTCCCATTGTACCACGCTGTTTGGACCAAATGCTAAGTAAAAAACTAATCGTCGCTTGTCCAGATGTTGACCGATAACGGAGGTGGAGATCGAAGGCGGTTATATAAAAAAGGCGCCGTGGAGATTTGATGGAACCGCGCCGCCCATGTAACTTCTGGATTAAACTCTTTGACTATTGCACCAGCAGTTTCTCGACCGCCGGAGAACAGGGAACGTTGGTGATGCTGATCAAGTTGTAGCCTGCGTATGACGTACTGCTGACACTCGGATAACAGAGGCCGGTTCTCTCATCCTTCGAATAGACGATGTTCTGAGCCGCCTGCTTCGCCGTTCCAGGATCAGGAGCATCCCCGCCCGAACATCCCGCAAACAGAAGCGCTCCTAATGAAACTGCTACCCATAAATTCCGCTTCATTGTCTCGGCCCTCCCATAGATTGAATGGATTATATACTAAAGCAAAACTATTGTCAATATTTTGTGGAGGGAATTATATATCTCTTAACACTAGACAAAAACTATGAAAACTAGTGTTTTTAGGAGTACAATAGAGGGAATGCTTTTAGAAAGAAGGATTATTAAATCACTTCAGGATTACCATATCAAAATGGGTCAGCGCCCCAACCGCAAAGCGTTTGAAGAATACTTCGTGAAACAGCGGTGGCCACGCATAAATTATTTTAGATTGAGTGATAAAGAATACGAAAGGAAAGTTCAACTGGCTTTGATAGATTGTATTGGTGGATCAAAGAAGTATATAAACGATTACAGGACAGATGATCGCATACAGGTTAATGATGAGGGGAGGAGGTTCATTAACTGGCCATATTTTTTAAGCGAAGCGGCTTTAGAGCACAAAGGACTTGGAATCGTTTTCGGTTCAGGTTTTGCGGCTGTGGCTATTTGGATATTGAAACTGATATTTGCTTAATAAGGGCTTTTATTGCCTTATTTTGCTATCCCCAATTAGTCCTTTCAAGTACTTGACAGGACTAATAGGAGGAGTATACTGGAAGTATGATAAATAAGAAAGACGAGGTAAGCGTTATAGAGTTCCTTACCAAGAGGTTTCCGACAGAAGCAAAGGCCGAGGCGTTTTTCGTAGAAAGGAGGTGGGGTGGTCATATCCTTTGCCCCTACTGCAAAGCAGACAAGATATATAAGGTTGCCGGAACACAGCCGTACAAGTGCGCTACGTGCCAACGGAAGTTTACCGCCAAGACGGGAACAATCATGGAGGGTAGCCATGTGTCCATTCAGTACTGGTTGCTTGCCATGTATCTCATGGGAACTTCCCGTAAAGGCATCTCATCCATTGAACTCGCCAAGACATTGAACGTAACCCAAAAGACGGCATGGTTCATGGCACAACGTATCCGTGAGGCGTGCCAAGAGGCCGAGAAGTTGCGGGGTATCGTTGAAGTGGACGAAACATATATTGGCGGCAAGGAAAAGAACAAACACTTTAATAAGCGAGCGAAGCGGCGGGATCTAGAGGTTAAAGTTCCGGTGGTCGGATTGCGTGAGCGCAACGGCCGCGTAATCGGCAAAGTAGTGCAAAATACTGGCAGGGCAGAACTTATGAGGGTCATAGACAAGAACGTGGAAAAGAACGCATCCGTATTCACGGATTCATGGAGGGCGTACAAGAACGTTTATAAGGGTGGCTTCCGTCATGGTTCTGTAAATCACACGAAGGGTCAGTACGTGCGCGGCAAGGTTCATACGAACAGCATTGAGAGTGTGTGGGCGGTGTTAAAGCGCGGCGTATATGGAACGTATCATCACGTGAGCGCGAAGCATCTGCAAAAATATGTTGATGAGTTCTGCTTCCGGCTCTCAAAGGGCGGCACCCTTCCGTTCATTGAGGCGGTCTGTTTGAACGCTAGCGGAAAGGCGCTACAATATAAGAAACTTACCAATGCAAATTAAACCGATTAAAAAGAAGTTTGAGAGCATCGTGGACGCCGTAGCGGCGTATAATCCCGATAAAAAGCGCGAACCGAAGGCGAAGCCCACCCCTAAGAAGTCGAAGCGTAAGAAGGGCTGAAGGTTGTTCACGGGCTATAGTTGCATTTTTAAATGGGCTTGATATAATATATCCAAGGTTCGCTTCCGGCCTCGTGTGAGGGAGCCAGTGTATCGGTCTTATGTTGAGAGTAATCTTAATACGTTTTGTATCCTTCCAGTGGGCTTTCGGGAGATGGTAGTTGCAAATCTCTCAACGCCCGGAGCCCCACTGAAAGGATAGAAAATAAAAAGAGCTTACTCTGGCAGTAGCTCTTTTTTCAAATAAATATCTAATCCCTCGATAGGGATGGCTCTGTATCTGATAAAGTCGGTGATGTATCCTCATGGCAAAACCACCACCTCCCTTCGGGGAGGTAACAACAAAATAGCAGAAGCAGAAATGTAGAAGCAGAAGTAGCGGTAGTAAATAAACTAACCCAGCTGGTCGAAAGCATTAGCTAGGTAGAGAAAAGCCGGACACCTTGTCCGGCAAATCCTCTCCAAGTCATTGGCTGATGTAAGCACATCTTGACCTAAACTGCAGGGTCATCCCTATCGGTAGATTAGATCGTGATGCTCACTGTCCGTTTTTGATACGAACAGTTGGAAAGCAACGAGGTGGGGGTGTGGTGTTAAAGGTAGCACGCCGTCCTCCTAAGATGCGAAGTGCCAGTTCAACTCTGGTCGCCTCCACGTCATTGCTTTTCAACTACTCACTTGTTAATACACCCTAGAACGAAAAACATCACCTTATGCGGGGCTGTTTTTTTAAGAGTTCTTAGGTAGGGACATTATATTCGACTTTTTACCCTGCGTCAAGCCTATGTGGCTTATGCTCTAATAATACCACTGCGGTACCGGATGAGCACCACCCCAAAAATGTGGATAACTTCTGCTATACTTAGGGAATGAAAGGTGCACTTCCGTGGCTTGTAGGAATCGTGGCTATCGTGGTGTTAGTGGTGCTTTTCCAAAATATGTCTGCTTCCTCAACTCCACTCTCTCAACCATCACAAGCGGCTACCACTTCTATTCCTTCTACCGCACTTACTCCTGTATCCACTCCGCCTCCTGCTCCCAGCGCGCCCGCACCTCTGTATTATCAACCCATGCAGTTTAATTCCAGTATTGAAGCAGATCGTCTTCCCTTTGTGAATGCATGTTTAGGGAATGGAACCGAATGGGGGAAATGTAATTGCGATTTTGACTATCTTATAAGCCATTATGGATTTGCGTGGTTTGTTGAATCAAACGCGAACATGCAAGCTCTTGGCGAAATACCATATGCCCAATACAATGCGGCGGCATCTTATTGTGCGCAATATCAGTAGTTTGCGGTTCGGTATTACAAAGTATATAATTCCCTTTGTGGAGATGAACCGGACAGGTGGCAAACTCTGGTTGCGGAGCTTTATAAAGCGCTTGCGCTCACAGATCTGGTTTAAGAACTCTTATCGAGTGCTTTGTATGCCGACCAATATTAAATAGATAATGATATCGGGGATAAAGAGAGCGAAGGGAATCAATGCTCTGCGCCACGATCGCCATATCCATAATGCGAGGACACAAAGCCCCAATATGCACCAAGGGATAATCCCAAAAAGAATATGTGCCGCAACCGCATCAGAATTACCCATTCCTCCAAGAGGAAACCAGAACATGATGTTCCCGAAATTGTCTCCATTTTCAAAGAGAGATCCAAAACTAACGCTCAGCGCAAAAGAAAGGATAGAATTAATAAGAAGGAGAATTCCCAGTTCCGCATAAAGCAGGACGGGAGATATAACCGTGAGGCCTAGACACTGCCAGATGGATAACTGATCCCCCCTACTAAGAACGCTTTTCCAATTCATTCCCTTAACTATACCAAATGCGGTTTTCCATTCCGCTCAACTCCCCTGCTTTTGAGAAAATCGGCAAACTTAAAATAACCCAGACTAGATAAAGAAAATCGACCTCTTGTGGAGATCGAGTTTCATTCAAGTGGAGATCGAAGTCTGCTATATAAATATTTTCGCTACCTGTTATGCCGAAGCATATATTTACCATCCTC
>Ga0208357_1002602_pt1 | contig 11809 bp, 12 predicted proteins | sample NGESurdeep092012_6_FD_184487 | JGI IMG/M metagenome (GOLD analysis project Ga0208357, IMG submission 184487) | Arctic peat soil microbial communities from Barrow, Alaska - NGEE Surface sample F52-2 deep-092012 (SPAdes) | ecosystem: Environmental > Terrestrial > Soil > Wetlands > Peat ... | reverse complement strand
GCTAGTGGATGGAATCTAACACTTGGTGCCCGCGTCTGACGGCTTGGATAATTTTGTCAGGATCAGCAGTCCATGTGAAGGGTTTTGGTTCGGCGTTGTGTTCGACGACGAAGCGATTGATTGCTGCCTGCAAGTCGACGACCGACAGGAAGATGCCGCGCTTCAATCGCCGCTTTGTGAGCTTGGCGAAGAAGCCCTCGACGGCGTTGAGCCAGGATGCCGACGTGGGCGTGAAGTGGAAGGTCCAGCGGGGATGCCGAGCGAGCCATTGGCGCACCTTCGGATGCTTGTGGGTTGCGTAGTTGTCGACGATAGCGTGGATTTCCTTTCGCGCCGGCACCTGCGCCTCGACAGCGTTGAGGAAGCGGATGAACTCCTGGTGCCGGTGGCGCTGCATATTGCGGCCAATGACGGTGCCATCGAGGACATTGAGGGCCGCGAACAGTGTCGTCGTGCCGTGACGTTTGTAATCATGGGTCATCGTCCCGGCACGGCCCTTCTTCATCGGCAGACCCGGCTGGGTGCGGTCGAGCGCCTGGATTTGGCTTTTTTCATCGACCGAGAGGACCACAGCATGGGCGGGCGGGTCGACATAGAGACCGACGACGTCGCGCAGCTTGTCGATGAAGCGCGGGTCGGTGGAGAGCTTGAACTGTTTCACGCGGTGCGGCTGCAGGCCGTGCGCGCGCCAGATGCGTTGGACGGAACTCGCGCTGATGTCGACGACCTTCGCCATCATGGCGGAGGTCCAGTGAGTCGCCTCGGTGGGCGGGTCGGTCTGGGTGAGCGTCACGACGCGGTCGGTGATGTTCGATCCCAGCGGCGGGATGCGCGAAGGGCGGGTCTTATCGTGCAGGAGGCTGTCGTAACCCGCCTGCATGAAGCGTTCCTGCCAGCGCCAAACACAGGTCTTCGACTTGCCGGTCTGGCGCATAATCTCATTGGTGCCAATACCGTCCGCGCTCAACAGGACGATCTCAGCCCGCCAGACATGCTTGTGCGGGGTGTTGCGATCCCGCGCGAGCGCCTTCAGACGGCGGCGATCCGCAGGCTTGAGAGTGATGGAAATTCCGGTTCGCATGCGACAGACTCGCATGCATTCAGACCGGCGGGAATCCCCTCCGGGATTCAAATGTCAGATGCGATCCACTAGATGACAACCGAAGACAAAGCCCGCTTCCTCGACGCCTTCCCGCACCTCCTCGATGGCTTGCAAGCCATCGACAAGGCTCTCGGCCGCGAACCACAGCACGACTTGACTGCCGCGTGGAGCAAAATCTTAGTAGTGCTGCGTGCGCGCAAATCGCGTTGGAAAGCGCCCGAGCAAAAGCAATTTCGCGATATCTTTACTCAGAAAAACCCCGAGGCAGAGCCGGTCATCAAAGACGGTACCGATGACGCTTATGAGCCCGACCCCGACCTGCGTGATTTCGAGAACGTGCCGCTCAAAATCGACATCGAAATGAATTTCGACCGCGAGGTGCGGTCCCACATTTCAGACGCGTGGATGGACCGCACCAAGGATAGAATCGACTATGAGATCAACTTTAATCGCCACTTTTATAAGCATACGCCGTCGACGTGGACCTGAAGCGGGCGGAGGAGAAAATCTTACAGTTGTTGGCCGTCGAGTTTAGTTAGGGCATTTACGCGGAAAATCAACCAGCTATTGCCTTCTTGGAGCAACTTGGTGCTTCCGTCGAAGGTAGGCTCAGGAAATAAACGCGACGCGATGGCCAATTAATGGACGTAGTTCTCATGGCCACTTTTCCTGAAGATCTGCAATAAGTCACCGCCGTTGCCACGACTCTTTTCTATGAAACGCCGAGTGTTTTCGAGAAATTCGCCAAGTTTCGCTAATCTCATTTGTCGCCGGGGTGTTTCACCGCAGGAACCGGCGCATGCCACGTTCCATTCGCCGGCGATTCGCTCAAGCCCCGTTGCCGCCATAACAAGACATCCGGGTCGAAGCCGTCGGCCACCAGCCGCGCTTCGTGCCAGGCAAGGTATTGTTGGCGGACGAGCGCTAGGTACTGCCGCGGCGGTGCGCCGAAGCGCGAGTGGAACGCTCGGCTGAACTGGCTCACGCCCCCGAAACCGCAGTCCTTGACAATGTCCGTCAGCGACCGCTCGTCCTCATTGTCAGCCAACATGAGCCGTAGGGCTTGATCGAGCCGGCGTTTCACTAACACGGACCGAATGCCGCCTTCTGCTGCGAGGAGCCGGTAGAGGGATGCCCGCGAGACATTGGCCGCATCGGCGATTTCGTTGGGTCCGAGCTGCGCGTTGCCAAGATTGGTGTCGATATAATCCAGGGCGATCTTTCTCCTCGATCTCACGTGACCCGCTTCCTTGCCTGCCACTCTAGCGAGCGCGCAGGCGGTGGTCAGTGCCACGATGCCCTCTACCGCGGCTTCGGCTTCGCTCACCGTCAGACTGTCGGCTTGCGCATAAAATTCCTGCAAGGCAGCGCCGATGAGACGCGCGGCGCCGCTTCCGTGCGGAAAGATAAGACCATGCGGCTCAAGCGCCAGAAGCGCCGCCGGCGCGCTCTCGCGCACTAGGACGATCATCAGATTTAGATAGTCAGTAGCCGCGCTATGGAATGGGCGGGTATAGTCGACTATGTCGACATCGCCAGGCTCACGACGCGCGCGCCGTCCGGAGTAGTCAGTCTCCACTGAGCCTTCGAGCTGAAGAAGGATCATCACTTGGTCGGCGCCGCCGCGCACGATCTGGGCGGGCCCACGCGTCATCGTGAACGCCGTACCCTGACAGCGCATCAACGTTGCACGGGGCGTCGGATAGGTGCGGGTGGAGAGGGTGAAGCGCGCCTCTTCCGAAGGGTTTGGCAGTGATACCGTATCGTAAAGGTGCGCTACTGTCTCGCGAAAGGCCTGCCAGAACCGGGCGCCAAATGCGCCTTGCGGGTTGCTGTCCATGCCTCGTAGCTTGGGCGAAGAATCGCCTTTGCTTTCATGCGAAAAAGAAAAAATTGCTCGGGCGTTCGCCTGCGAACCATCAACGCCGCGCCCGGGCATCGAGCAACTCCCATATTTAACAATTGCCGGCCGTCAAATGTAGCACGGGAAAGTCGTAGACGCGAAGGGGATTTGACGGCGGGGGTCAGCTCATTGACGCAGCGTCTCAATGTGCAGCGGAACCTCAATTTCCGTTGGAAACGCAAGGGTTTCCTCATTAGCCTTGCTTTCGAGGGGGCGACCCCGCGACAATTCGAAATTGAAACCGGAAGACGACATTCCGGAAAGGGAGGATTTATGCGCATTGCAGCAAGCGCTCTCGTCTTACTGGCCCTGACAATAATGCCGCTATACGCCGCCTCGTCCGAATACGGAACGAAGGAGGAAGCGGTGGCGATGGTGAAGCGTGCCCAGGCGATGTTCAAGAAGGAAGGGCCCGACGCAACCTTCAAGGTGATCTCGGACCCCGCAAGCAAGGAGTTCCACGATCGCGACCTTTACGTGTACGTCTATAATCTCTCGGGCCTCTGCGTCGCGCACGGAGCGCGCCCGGCCCTCATCGGTAAAAATCTGATCGACATCAAGGATCAGGACGGAAAGTACCTGATCCGCGCGCACGTCGAAATAGCGAAAGGGCCAGGCAGCGGCTGGGTCGGCTATAAATGGCCGAATCCGAAGACCAATAAAATTGAAGACAAATACAGTTACGTTGAAAAGATGGGCGACAAATACTTCGTGGGTGTCGGAGTGTACAAGCAATGATGAGCGTCGGCGGGGTTGCTGCGTCGCCGCGCAACGAACCGACGACGCTAGCCACCGGTCTTTGGTCCGTTCTCCGGTTTTTCAATAATCTTTCAATCCAGATAAAAGCGTCGATCGCGTCGGTGCTCCTGCTCATTTGTCTTTTGGGCTTGGGCGCCAACGCCTATCTGACCTCGACGCGCTCGGCGGAGGGGCTGCGAGTTCTCACGCACGGACTCATTCCTAAGCAGCAGGCGTTCAGCCAGGCTAACGACGTCGTCGTCGCCACGCATATGAAAATCTTTCGTTATGTCTCATGGGCGAGCAATGGTGTGGAACACACATTGCTCGACCCTCTGCACGGCGAAATAAATGCAGACCTCGATAAGCTGTCCTACCGCATCAATTCTCTTGCGCAGCGGCCTGACCTGTCCGTGCACGAACGCAAGAGCATGGAGGACCTTCTGGCGAGGTGGCAGATTTGCAAGGAGCACGCCAAAGACGTCATCGACGTCGGTCAGACCGATGCCGCGATGGCGACGATGATGCTCGGCCAAACCGACGACACCTTTAAGGACGTCGATGCGATCTTCCAGAGTCTATCGACTGAGATGTCGGAAACGGCGCTCAGCCTGAGCAATCGGCTCTATTACGATGCTTCGGAAAACAAGAACATTGTTGTTTGGGTGACCATCATCGGATTCCTGATCAGCGGATTCGTCGCTATTGTGGTCGGCCGCTCGATCGTGAGGCCGATCGAGGCCGTGACCGAGGCGATGCGCCGCCTTTCGGCTGGCGAGATCGACGTCCAGGTCGGCCATCGCAATCGTCATGATGAAATAGGCCAGATGGTCGATGCCATCGACGTATTCCGCAAAAACATAATCGAGCGGCAGGCGGTAGAGCAGAGATTGAGGGAAGCCATCGGGGCAATATCGGAAGGCTTCTCCCTCTACGACGCGGAAGACCGCATCATTATCTGCAATACGCGGTACACCGAAATGTTCTCCCACGGACGTGTAGAGTCACTGGTTGGCCAATCGTTCGAGGCGATCACGTCGAACGCCGTCGATCATGGTTTGATTCTAGAGGCAAAAGACGACCCCGAGCATTGGTTGAAGGTGAGGCTGGATCGGCACCGCAATCCGGGCGAGCCGCATATCCAGCATCGATCGGACGGGCGGTGGTTTCGCGTCAGCGAGCGAAAGACGACAACGGGGGGCATCGTCGCAACCTACGCCGATATTTCCGAGCTTAAGCAACGTGAAGCGCAATTGGCGCATCTTGTCAGCCAGCTTGAGGTGGCGCGCGACGCCGCCCAGGAGGCCAGCCGTACCAAGTCGAGCTTCCTCGCAAATATGTCGCACGAGCTGCGGACGCCGCTGAACGCCATCATCGGTGTCACCGAGATGCTGCTCGACGACGCACGTGATCTCGATCGCGCCGACGAATTCGAGCCGCTGGAGCGCGTGCTGCGCGCCGGCCGGCACCTCCTCGCACTGATCAACGATATTCTCGACCTCTCGAAGATCGAGGCTGGCAAGATCGACGTTCATCTTGAATCGTTCCCGATCGGCCCACTGATCGATGAGGTCGTACAGACTGTCAGTCCTCTCGCCGCCAAAAACGGTAACAGGATCGTTGTGGAGCACGGCGTAACGAGCTCCATGTATGCCGACCAGATGCGTGTCAGGCAGGCGCTTCTCAATCTCGTCAGCAACGCCGGAAAATTCACCGAGAACGGCACGGTGACGATTTCATCCGAGCAAAAAGGCGACCTGATCGAAATCGCGGTCAAGGATACTGGCATCGGGATGACTCCAGACCAGGTCGGCAAGCTGTTCCAGGAATTTACACAGGCTGACTCATCGACAACGCGGAAGTACGGCGGAACGGGACTCGGTCTCGCCATAAGCCGGCGTTTCTGCCAGATGATGGGAGGCAACATTGCGGTTGAAAGCGAGCTCGGGAGCGGCTCCAGATTTACGATCATATTGCCGATGCGCGGGGTTGATATGGTCGCTGGCCCTGCAGTTGCGCCCGCTTCCGATCAGGCGAGGGCGGCCACGGAGGCCGACAACCAGCTTGTACTTATTGTCGACGATGATCAGACCGTGCGTGATGTGATTGGCCGTTATCTGGAACGCGAAGGATTCGAGGTCGCGTTTTCTGACGGCGGTCGCGAAGGCCTGAGGCTCGCTCGCGAACTCGATCCGGCCGCGATCACGCTCGACATCAACATGCCGGATCTCGACGGCTGGACAGTGTTGGCGGCGTTGAAGGGCGACCCGGCGCTGGCCCATATCCCTGTCGTCCTGGTCACGATCTTTGACGAGAAGAACCGGGGGTTTGCGCTCGGTGCGACAGACTATCTGATTAAGCCAGTCGACCGCGATACCCTCGTTCGCGTTCTGCGGCGGACCTGCGGCGTAAGAGGCGGTCGCCTGCTGATGGTGGACGACGATGAAATCGCACGGCGCACCATGCGATTGGCACTTGAGCATCAAGGGTGGCAGATCGTAGAAGCCGCTGACGGCCGGATTGCGCTCGAACAGCTCGCGGCGGCCCCGCCGGACGTCATTTTGCTTGATCTGATGATGCCAGAAATGGATGGTTTCACCTTTCTGGAGGAAATGCGCCTCCAGGATCAATGGCACGATATTCCCGTCATCGTCATCACTGCTCGTGAACTAACATCGGAGGACCGCGATCGCCTCAATGGCGGTGTCGAGCGCGTCATCCAGAAGACGGGCCGAGAGGAACTCCTTCGCCAAGTTTGCGACGTCCTCGCCCGCTGTGTCGATCGTCGCCGTCGTAATGAAAAGAACGCTGTGGCATGACCAAGATATTGTACGTCGAGGACAATGACGACAACGTCTTTGTTCTGAAGAACCGCCTGGCGCGAAAGGGATACACGGTGCTGATCGCATCGGATGGTGCGGAGGGCGTATCGATGGCGGCTGCCGAGCAACCTGAAGTCATCCTGATGGACTTGAGCCTGCCGGTAATGGATGGCTGGGAGGCGACTCGGCGCATCAAGGCCAACAGTGCCACGCGCCATATTCCGGTAATCGCACTGACGGCTCACGCGATGACCGGGGACAAGGAAAAGGCTTTTGAGGCGGGCTGCGACGATTACGATACCAAGCCGGTCGAGATCGATCGGCTGATCGGGAAGATCCAGGCATGCAGGCGGAAGGGCGGACCAACGTGACCACCGCCGATCCCGCACTTCTTGTCGTCGACGACAATGAGGACAACCGCTACACGCTGACGCGGCGACTTAATCGCGAGGGCTATAAAAATCTAACAACAGCGTCGAACGGACGCGAGGCCCTCCATCAGCTCAAAACCCGGCCATTCGATCTGGTCCTGCTCGACATCATGATGCCGGACATGAACGGCTATGAGGTTCTGGAGCAGTTGAAGGCGACGCCAGGCCTGCGGGACATGCCGGTCATCATGATTTCGGCGCTCGATGAGGTGGACAGCGTCATCCGCTGTGTCGAACTGGGGGCCGAAGACTATCTGACCAAGCCTTTCAATCCGACGCTGTTGCGCGCACGCGTTGGCGCCTCCATCGAAAAGAAGCGGCTGCGCGACGAGGTGCGGCGTAATTTGGAGCGACTTCAGCAGGAGCTCAATGCTGCCCGCGCATTGCAACTTGCGATGCTGCCGACCCAGTTCCCCGTCTGCTCGCCCGCGCAACCGGTGGCGATCCACGCGATTATGCAACCTGCACGCGAGGTGGGCGGTGACCTCTACGACTGCTTCTATGCTGGCGAGCGGACCTTCTGCTTCCTGGTAGGTGACGTCTCGGGCAAGGGCGCGTCCGCCGCCATGTTCATGGCCAGGGCCCGTAGTCTCGTCCGATTGAGCGTCAATCTGTGGCGGGAATGGCGTAACGATGAGATCGATCCGGCGCAATTGCTCGACATCGTCAATCGCGAGCTTTGCCAAAACAACGACGACCGCATGTTCGTCACGCTTTTTCTCGGCCTGATAGACACCCGGACGGGGGTGGTGTCATTCGTGAACGCGGGACATCCGCCGCCGCATCTTTTGTGCGCGAACGGCGACACCCGGCAGATTAGCGCCAAGCCGGCAATGCCGCTCGGGGTGCGCCGCACTGCCAAATTCGAGACACGCGCGTTGTCGATTGAGCCGGGCGATGCGCTATTCGTCTGTTCTGACGGCGTGTTCGAGGCACTCAACGACAAGGGCGATCTGTTCTCGATCGAGAGAATGAGTCAGCTCCTGCGCGAGGCCAACGCGGCCGATCCGCGCGAAGTGGTTCGGGTCATCAAGGAGGCGGTCGACGCGTTTACAGGGGCAGCCCCTCGCGCGGATGACGTAACCGCGCTCGCGCTGCGATGGCACCCTGTCGTTGCCGGTGCTGGCGTGGCGCGGCCTGTCGAATGGGCCGGAGCATGAGGCGGACGATCGACATTCGTCTGCGCAACACTTTGGTTGAGATCGGAGCTGCGCGGGACGCTTTGGACAGCCTCGGTAGCGAGTTCGACATGCCGATGAAGCCGCTGGTGCAATTGCAGATCGCGCTCGATGAGGTTCTCAGCAATGTCGTCAAATATTCGTGGCAAGACGATGCGCAACACGAGTTTTTGGTCCGCATCACGGTCCATTCCGCGGGCGTCGATCTGGACATATTCGATGATGGGCAAACGTTTGACCCATTGGCCGCGCCGTCACCGTCCCCACTCCAGCCAGGTCAGCGTCCGCTGCCTGGAGGACTCGGCATTCACATGGCCAAAAAGTTGCTGGACGACGTGAAGTACGAGCGCATCGGCGGATGTAACCATATTACTCTGTGCAAAAGATTTGATCTTGGTGCGGTGGTCGAAAGGAACGAAAAATGAACGCGAGCGTCCTAACCATCGGCCAGATTCGTGCAGGAAACGTCTGCATCATGACTCTAGCCGGGCGCATCGACAGTACCAACGCGAATGACGTGCAGGGTGAATTGACGCGTCTTTTCGGCTCGGGCGAGAAATCGGTCGTGCTCGATCTCGGGGCGGTACTTTATCTGACCAGCGCCGCGTTCCGCGTATTGTTGGTGGCGAGTGATGAAGCCGAGCGAAATGCCGCCAAGCTGGTGCTGTGTAGCGTGGCCGGACACGTTCGCGACCTATTCGAAATGGGCGGCTTGACCGAGGTCTTTACGATCCACAATTCTCGCGACGACGCACTCAAACAATTCGCCTGATCGGCGCCAGGTACGGCCATGACTCGCCCGCCGGATCTCATTTACGCGGTTGAGGATGCGCCACCCCGGGCCATCATGGCGCTCTCCGCTCTGCAGCACGTCGCGATCATGGCGATCACCTTGATTTTCCCGATCATTCTCGCGCGGGACGCCAAACTTACGGGCGACGCGTTCCTCGATCTCGTGTCGCTGTCGATGCTCGGCCTTGGCGTCGCCACGGTGACGTTGTCCCTCCGCTCGCAGTTCATAGGTTCTGGCTATCTATGCCCGGCGGCGTATACCGCTATCTATCTCGGTCCTTCGCTGTTCGCGCTGCAGAAGGGCGGCCTGGCACTTGTGTTCGGAATGACCGTCGTCGCCGGTCTCGTGCAGATCGCAGTCGCGCCGATGTTGCGGCGGCTGCGCGCGCTATTGCCCTCGGAGATCGCGGGCTTGGTGATCGCTATTGTCGGGCTAACGCTCGCCGGTCTCGGCATCCGATACAGCTTGGGGATCGTGGACCAAGAGCAAATCAATCTTGATTATTTGTCGGTTTCAGGCATCTCGCTGACCACCATGATTGTGCTGAACATCTGGTCAAAAAGTTATGGCAAGATGTTTTGTGTTTTGATCGGAATGCTGGTCGGCTACGCAGCAAGCGCTGCGGTCGGAATTTTCGATCTGTCGAGCGTTTTGCCGCCGGAGGGCGTGAGCTTGTTCCGAGTACCACACCTCAGCCATGTCGGCTTCTCATTCGATTGGCTGCTGTTCGCGCCTTTTGCGGTCGCAGCATTAGCGGCGACACTGCGGGTGATGGGTGATGTGTCAAACGCACAGCGGCTCAATGACTCTGATTGGGTTCGCCCGAAGTTCTCATCGCTCGCGGGCGGCGTCGCCGCCAACGGGATAGCGATCATTTTTTGCGGGCTGGTCGGCAGTTTTGGCGTTAACAGCTACAGTTCGTCAATCGGCCTGTCGGGCGCGACAGGAGTCACCAGCCGTAGTGTCGGCTATGCTATTGGGATTGCTTTCGCGGTTCTTGCGTTCTTCCCGTATGCCGCCGTCGTCCTCGCTGCCATGCCGCCGCCGGTCATGGGAGCGTCTCTGTTCTTTACCGCAGCTTTCGTGCTGACGAGCGGATTACAGATGACGACAGCGCGCATGCTCGACGCACGCAAAAACGTGGTTATCGGATTCTCGTTTGCGGCGGCTGTAGCGGCTGACATCTACCACAACGCATTAATGGCCGTGCCGATAGTGCTCCAGCCCATCTTCGGCAACTCCCTCGTGCTCGGCACCACGTCGGCTGTCCTCTTAAACTTGATCATGCGGATCGGTGTGCGGCAGCGGGTCTCGATGAAGCTGGAGCCGGGTGACATCAACCGCGAGGCGCTCGAGAGGTTCTTGTCGGAGCAGGGGGCTCGATGGGCGGCGCGACGCGACGTAATGAGTCGCGCCATCTTCGGCGCCGTCCAAGTCTGCGAAGTGATCGGCGAGCCGCCCGGCGGGGTCGAAATCCAAGCGAGCTTCGATGAATTCAACCTGGACATCCGCATGCGCTACGCCGGCGTGCCACTGGTCATACCCGAGCGGCGACCGACGCCGCGGGAGATCGTGGCAAGCGGAGATGGCGAACGCCTGCTTGGGGGCTACTTGTTGCGCCAAAGCGCGGATCGGATCACATGCAGGACGTCGGGTGACTCGGTTGAGGTGCATCTCCACTACCAGCATTAACAGGGCGGACGTTGATTCCGAGAGCCACCCTGGTCCCGTTCCGAGTTTTTAGCGATGAATGGCCGCCAGTCGGCCACTGGCAGACACGCGCCTGGATTCTGCACATGTCCGCTTGTGAGCTGTGGACGGCTTCTCCACCCGCACGTGGGTGCCACCCAAGTAAGTGCTGCTAAGCACTCGTTCTGTAGGAGGGGGTCATGGAGACATGGGGAAGCGCGCTTAGTCCACTGCTGACCCCAAGCCGACTAGCTCAGCCGGTGCTGATGACGTCTGGTCTTCGGACCGAAGCAGACGTTGCTCAAGCGGCACCGGAAGGTTGGCGAGCTGCCGCTCCCAGCGTTCGATCGCATCCTTCATTTCCGGCAAGTACGTGTGTTGATCGTACACAAGCTCCATTTCTGAACGAGCGGAGACATGATTCACCAACCGCTCTGCTATGTGGGGGGCGATCCCTAATTTGCTCAGGTTCGTCCGAAATGTCCGACGCAAGTCGTGGAGAGTCCATCCGGAAACCCCGCTGAGCTCGTCGAGAGAGTTCTTGCCCTTGGACCATCCGTTAAACGGTCTTTCCGGCTTTCCTCGCGCGGGGAAGAGCATCGCGTCCGAAGCTTGATCGATGATGGGAAAGAGAAGTCCCCGTGCCATTGGCCCGATCGGAAAGCAATGCGCTCGCTTATTTTTCGTCAATGTCGGGGGCAGCGTGATTGCAGCCTCCGCGGTCGATTTGATCTCGCAATGGTCCGCCTGTAAGGCGGCGATTTCACCTCGACGCTGGCCGGTGAGGATGAGAAGCTTCACGATCTGCGGAAAATGCGTGGGCAGGGGAGGGGGGCCACTTGACGCAATCGTCTGTTCCGCCCGACAGCACGCGTCCCAAATGGCCTTGAGCTCTGCGTCGGTCAATACCCGGGTGCGCGGTGAGGTTGATGCCGGCGCGCGCATTCCAGTGCAGGGCTCGTGGCTCGGGCAGAGGGCGTAAAGCCCGGTTCTGCCGTGTGGTGCCTAGGGGAGGTCGGGAGACCGAAAACTCAATCGCACAAAGCGTTTAGGTAGTGCTTTGCTGCGCTTCGTCTTGGTCGTCCATTGTGTGCCTCTTAATCAGCGGGTCCCAGGTTCGAGCCCTGGTGCGCCCACCACTTCTTTCTCATCG
>Ga0208357_1002601_pt1 | contig 11809 bp, 10 predicted proteins | sample NGESurdeep092012_6_FD_184487 | JGI IMG/M metagenome (GOLD analysis project Ga0208357, IMG submission 184487) | Arctic peat soil microbial communities from Barrow, Alaska - NGEE Surface sample F52-2 deep-092012 (SPAdes) | ecosystem: Environmental > Terrestrial > Soil > Wetlands > Peat ... | reverse complement strand
TGACACCACCCATATAATAGAGACAGCAGCAAAGAAGCAGCCCGGCCATATGCCGGGCTTTCAGTTTTAAGCGAAAATCGATCCAAGGCCTTTATTTATGAATACTTTGCACAGGCCCGGCAGGCTCAAACCCTTTGCAATCAAGACTTTGCAAAACAGCCAGCACACTAAGTCCACCCCTAAGTCATTATCTCCCAAGACTTTGCGCAAAATGTGACGGGGGGAGGGGATAACCCGAATCAGGCCTTCTCCACCGCCTCATCCGCGATATGCAGGTGCCGGTCCAGCACGTCGATCCCGCGCTCGATCTCCTCCCGCGAAATAATCAGCGGTGGCGCGATGATGAAGTGCGAGACCCACGCCTGGATCATCACTCCATCCGCAGCCATCTTCGCGGAGATCTGATCCACCAGCAGCGGCTTGCCGGAAATTTTGTCCGAGTAGGTATTGAACGGCTCCTTGGTCTGTTGGTTCTTCACTAGGTCGACGCCCCAGAACAGCCCCTTGCCCCGCACATCGCCCACGCTTGGATGCTTTGCCTTCAACGCCTTCAGCTTCTGCTCAACGAACGGCTCCAGCTCCTTGGCCCGCTCCACCAACTTCATCCGCTTCATCTCGTTGATTGTCGCCACCGCCGGCAGCAGCGTCATCGGATGCGCCTCATACGTATGCCCATGCGCGAAGTAATGGTCCTGGAAGAAGTCCCCAATCTTCTCACTCGTCGCACACAGGCCCAGCGGAACATAAGCTGACGTAATCCCCTTGGCCGTAGTTAGAATGTCCGGAACCACTCCCCACAGATCCATCGCAAACCAAGCCCCCGCCCGCCCCCACCCACTCATCACCTCATCCGCAATCAGCAACACGCCCGTTTCGTCGCAGATCTTCCGCAGCTTCGGCATGTACTCCTTCGGAGGCACAATCACACCGTTCGTCCCGACGATCGGCTCTACCAGCACCGCAGCAACATCCGACTCGTTCCGGATCATGTGCTCCAGGTAGTCCGCGCACGCAATCCCGCACTCCGGATACGTATGCTTGATCGGACACTTGTAGCAATGCACCTCCGGCCCAAAGATCACCCCCTGCGCCTTCCCCCGAGGCTCCACGGGCCACCGCCGGGGGTCGCCGGTCGCCGCAATCGAACTGGACGTAGAGCCATGATACGAGCGATAGCGCGCAACGATCTTGGTCTTGCCCGTGTACATGCGAGCAATTTTGAACGCGGCCTCGTTCGCATCCGTACCCGAGGTCGTAAAAAAAAACTTGTTCAACCCTTTAGGCAGCACCTCCAACAGCAGCTTCGAAAGCTCCGCACGAGCGGTCGTCGCATAACCGGGCATCGCATACGCCAGCTCCTGCGCCTGCTTCGCAATCGAATCGATCACCGCCTGGTTCTTATGCCCAAGATTCATGCACATCAACTGCGAGCTGAAGTCCAGATACTTCTTGCCGTTCGCATCGGTGATATAGCAGCCTTCTGCATCGACAATGTGCAGCGGATTCCATCCCTTCTGGAACCGCCACGTGCCATAGTTCGTCTCGCGCGTAATGCGCACAACCTCTTCGGAACTCATACCGTTCGATGTATCAGCGGGACTCATGCGGCAACCTTTCGTTCGTGTTCATAACCAGGCCCAAGCCGGGACCGCTGTCCCAGCATCATCAGGAAATACACTGTGCCAGACAGAAAGAACCCAACGAACCATGCGTAGTCGTACAGGAAAGCGACGCTGTGAACAAAGCGCCCAATCAACGCCGCCGCGATACCCAGTACCAGCGCAATGATCGCGACCGGATTGATGCCGTTGCGATACTCATAAATGCCATCCCGCCGATAGAGCGAATAGCTGTCCAGCCGCGTATGCCGAATCAGGAAGTAGTCCGCAACCATAATGCCGGCCACCGGCCCCAGCAATCCCGAATACCCCACCAGCCATCCAAAGACATAATTCCCAAACGTCGCCATCAACTTCCAGGGCATCATTGCCAAACCGAGAAATCCGGTGATCAACCCACCTGTACGAAAACTGATCAACCGCGGCGCGAGATTGGAAAAATCATTTGATGGCGACACAACATTCGCCCCTATGTTCACATTCAGCGTCGCCACAAGCAGCGCGATCAAGCCCAAAAACGCTACAACCGGTTGATGGAAACGGCCCAGCAGCACGATCGGATTCCAGATCGGTTGCCCAAACACAACCGAGGATGCCGACGTCACAGCAATACCGATAAAGGAGAAGAGCACCATCGCCACCGGCAACCCGAATGCCTGCCCAACGATCTGCGCATCCTGATTCTTCGCGTACCGGGTAAAGTCGGGAATGTTCAGCGACAACGTCGCCCAGTAGCCAACCATCGCCGTCAGCGATGGAAAGAAGAACCGCAGGAAGGCATGCGTTGAATGGAAGCTGCTCGGCGTAGAGAGCATCGGTCCAAAGCCGCCTGCCTTGTGCACCATGAAGCCAAGCAGCAGAAGTCCCATCAGCAGCATGAACGGCGCGGAGAAGCTTTGCAGGAATCGGATCGACTCCACCCCGCGCCACACCACCACCATATTCAACAGCCAGAAGCCGAGAAAGCACGTCCACAGCACCCCCGGCATATTCACTGTCCGGGGCCAAAGGACATTGATCATCGCGTCGATCGCCTGCCCTCCGATCCACGACTGAATTCCAAACCACCCACAGGCAACAAGCGCGCGCAGCATCGCCGGAATCTGCGCTCCTCTCGGCCCAAACGAAGCGCGCACAAACACAGGGAACGGTATTCCGTACTTCGTCCCCGCATGCGCATTCAGCAGCATCGGAACCAGGACGATGAGATTGCCCAGCAGGATCGTGCAGATTGCCTGCTTCCAATTCATGCCGCCGGCGATCAGCGACGCCGCCAGCATGTAGGTCGTCACTTCCATCGACATCGAAAACCACAGCGCGATGTAGTTATAGGTTGACCAAGTGCGCCGCGCTGGTTCAGTCGGCGCGAGGTCCGCGTTGTAAAGCCGCGGATCGGGCACGACCTCGTCGCCAGACATCCGCTGCGAAGCGCTCGGGTCGACCGAACCTGTGGGCGAAGAGATCAAGCAAGCCCTCCGGCATTGGCCTCGCGCTTGATAAACCGCCCGCGCCCGGTTTCGCCGAGAAACTTGCCAGGCTGTGCCGTGTTATCGACGACGAGCTGGCCGCGCGAAAAGACCTTCACCGCGTTCCCTCTCACCGTCCAGCCCTCGAACATGTTGTAGTCGGTCGCCATACACTGCGTCGCCGCCGAGATGATGTACTCCACCTTCGGATCCCACAACAGAATGTCCGCATCAAGCCCCGGCGCAATGCTCCCCTTCTTCTTGCCCATGCCAAAGATTTTCGCCGGATTCGTGCAACACAGCTCGACAAATCTCTCCGGCGAAATGCGTCCGGCGTTTACGCCAAAGTGCCACAGGATCTGCAACCGGTTTTCAACCCCCGGTCCACCATTCGGAATCTTCGAGAAATCGCCACGCCCGAGCTCCTTCTGATCTGCAAATCGAAACGGGCAATGGTCAGTCGAAACCACAGCCAGCGAACCATCACAGAGCGCGCCCCACAGTGGCTCCTGATGACGCTTCTCGCGCAGCGGAGGCGTGAAGACGAACTTCGCCTCCTCCCAACTCTTTCCCGGCATCTGGTCTTCAATCGAGAGCACAAGATATTGCGTACACGTCTCCGCAAGCGCACGTGCTCCACGCTGTTGCATGAACTTCAGTTCATCCAGCGCATACTCATTCGACAGATGCACGATGTACACGGCTGCCCCACACATGTCAGCGAGAGCTATAGCTCGATGTGTCGCCTCCGCCTCGGCCTTGGAGCTGCGCGAAAGCGCATGATAATGCGGTTCCGTCTTACCTTCCGCCAGCATCTGCGCGACAACGATATCGATCGCGCTTCCATTCTCCGCATGGATGCAACAAAGCGCATTAAGCTCTGCGGACTTCTGCATCACGCGAAACATCAGCTCATCATTAATCATGAGTACGTTGGGATAGGCCATGAACAGCTTGAAACTGGTGATGCCGAACTTCACCATCGCTTCCATCTCGCGCAGTGTCTCTTCGCCATTCTTGCCGTGCAGATTAGTCACGGCCATATGCAGTGAGAAATCGATGCACGCCTTATTGTCCGACTTCTTCAGCCACGTATCGAGTGCGTCCTGCAGCGTGCTTGACTGGTTCTGTAGAGCGAAATCGATGACCGTCGTCGTTCCGCCAACCGCCGCGGCCTGCGTTCCAGTCGTGTAGTCGTCAGCGGATGTCGTGCCGCCAAAAGGCATATCCAGGTGCGTGTGCATATCGATGCCGCCCGGCATCACCAGCAACCCAGTGGCATCCACAACCTTGTGACCTATCTCATCCAATCCGGCTCCGACCACAGAAATGCGCTCACCTTCAATCAACACATCTGCCCGTTCCGAACCCGTTGCGTTTACCACAGTGCCATTCTTAATCAGCATTCCCATTGGCTCAAGACTCCTTTACTGCTGCGGCGAAACATCCGCAACCAAGCTACGCATTGGGATTCGGCAGCGGCCCGTGTTCAACGCCCTGTGGCACAATGCCAAGCGCCACGCGCTCCTCCCATGTCTGTGGCGGCAATCCGTTCTCAACACGCTCCATCGTGATGCAGTCCGGCACCGGGCACACCAGTGAGCAAAGATTGCAGCCAACGCACTCCTGCTCATCCACACGCGGAATGCGCGATAGCGGTGTGCAATGCAGCCCCTCCTCCCCAAGCCCATCCATATCCAGCTTGGGGATCGGCGTCGTGCTGATCCGGCCTGCACTCTCTGCCGCAACCATTGCGGGCGTGCGGCCCTGGTTCGGTGCGGACAGCGCACGATCCAGATGAATACATTGATGCGCGCCGTCCCAGCAAGCCGTGTAACACAGCTCACAGCCGATGCACTTGTCCTCATGGATATGCGCAACGATCTGATAGTTCAGGTTCAGGTTCTTCCACTCGCGAACGTTCGGAAGAGAACGCCCGCGAAAGTCATCGATCGTCGCGAAGCCCTTGCGCCGCATCCACGCGAGCAAACCGTCCGCCAAATCTTCCACAATGCGATAGCCATAGTGCATCACAGCCGTGCACACCTGCACGGTCCCGGCGCCCAGCAGAATGAACTCCGCCGCATCCTGCCACGTACCAATGCCGCCGATGCCTGACATCGGCAACGCTGCCTCGGAATCGCCCATCACCTGCTGCACCATATTCAGCGCGATCGGCTTCACCGCCGGTCCACAGTAACCACCGTGCGAGCTCTTGCCATCCACCATCGGCCGCGGCTCAAAGGTATCGAGATCAATTCCAGTAATCGAGTTGATCGTGTTGATCGCCGAAAGCGCATCCGCGCCCGCACGCTTTGCCGCTCTCGCAGGCATGCGAATGTCCGAAATGTTCGGTGTCAGCTTCACAATAACCGGCGTGCGCGCGGCCTCCTTCACCCACTCGGTAATCTGCTGGCAATACTCCGGCACCTGCCCAACGGCTGAACCCATGCCACGCTCGCTCATGCCATGCGGGCAGCCAAAGTTCAACTCCAGCCCATCGGCGCCCGCATCTTCCGCGCGCTTCACCATGTCATGCCATGTATCGCGCTTGGACTCAACCATCAGCGAAGCAATGACAACATGCTTCGGGTACCTGCGCTTTACCTCTTCGATCTCGCGCAGGTTGACCTCAGTCGGCCTGTCGCTGATGAGCTCGATATTGTTAAGGCCCATCATCTTCTGTCCGTTCCAGTCGATCGACGAATAGCGCGAGCTGACGTTGGTAACCGGCGCGCCAATCGTCTTCCACACCGCCCCGCCCCAACCCGCATCGAACGCGCGCATAACCTGCTCGCCGCAGTTTGTCGGAGGCGCGGAAGCCAGCCAGAACGGGTTCAGGCACCTGATACCCGCGAAGGTTGTTTCCAGCGTTGGACTAGGCATGAGCTTCTTTCCCTTCCAGCCACGCAGCCATCGCAATTCCTGCGCGCTTGCCGTCGGCGACCGCGTCTACCACCTCGCGTCCTCCATTTGTGCAATCGCCGCCGGCAAAATACTTTAGATTCGAAGTCTGCCCGGTCGCGCGATCGATCAAGAGCCGGCCTCGTTCCAGCTTCAACTTTGTTGAGCCGCTGCCGCTCTCAGCCAGCAGTTCAGTGCGCGTCGCCTGTCCTATCGCGAGCACAACATGCTCGACCGGCAGTTCAAATCTCTGGCCTTCAATCGAAACCAGCGAACCATCGCCTGTGGACTCGAGTCGCTCCAACTCAACAGCCACGATCTTTCCATGCCCTTTCAACCCAACCGGCTGCACATGCCAGAGGAATCGTACGCCCTCCTGCTTCGCATGTTCATACTCAAAGTCGAAGGCCGACATCTGCTCCGGCCCGCGACGGTAGACCATCGTCACCTTGTCAGCTCCCAGTCTCATCGCCGCATTGGCTGCGTCAATCGCTGTGTTACCGGCGCCCACCACCGCGACGCGGCCCGACACGGACGTCAACGCACCACGTTTGTAATCTGCGATGAAAGCAAGCGCATTCGTGACACCTTCCATCTTCTCGCCTGCAATACCTAAGCGATGAATCGCTCCGAGCCCAAGCCCGAGGAAGATCGCGTCATACTCACTCTCAAGCCGCTCCAGCATCGCCGCATCCACAACCGTGTTGGCGTGGAACACGACGCCCAGCTGCGCCAGCATATCAATCTCACGCAAGCTAGCCGAAAGCGTCAGCTTGTACTCTGCAACGCCATAGGTATTCAACCCGCCGGGCAATGGCCGCTCGTCGTAGATCACCGCCCGCACGCCGCGTCGCCGCAACTCTGCGGCACATGCCAGCGAAGCCGGTCCACCACCAATCAGTGCTGCCGACTTGCCTATGTCTTCACCTGCAACAAACGGCAGCGGAGCGCCGCTCGCATGTAGCGCATCGATCGCAAACCTCTGTAGCCTGCCAATCTCAATCGGCTGCTTGTTGTAGCGATGCAGCACGCACGCGCCTTCGCAAAGCACATTGACCGGGCAGGCGCGCGAACAACTCTCTCCAAGAATGTTCGCGTCAAGAATCGTCTTCGCCGATCCCTCCAGGTTGCCACTCGCAATCTTCTTGATGAACCGCGGCACATCAATGTGCGTAGGGCATGCCGCAGTGCATGGCGCATCGAAGCAGTACAAACATCGGTTGGCTTCAGCAACCGCCGCGGTTTTCTCGAACGGCGGATGCAGCTCCGGAAAACGCGCAACAATCTCCTCCGATCTCGGAGACTGTGCGAAAAAGCTGGTCGGCTCACTCATTAGATTGCTGTGAACTCCCTCTCGTTCGGGCGGGCAGTCGCTCCGAAAGCAACTATGCCGGCCCGCAGCATTCAAGCAACTGCGAATCGGCCTCTCGCTTTCAGAAGTCACGATTATGCACTATTTATGCGCATCGCGTGAACCTTTCAGGGTTCCCCTTATCTCATTGATGACCTATCCAGAGAATCGTCTTTTCAGCCAACAAATTCATAGCAATGACGGCCTGTTCCAGATGCGCCCGGTCGGTATCTTCGGCACGATTGTGGCTCAGTCCATTCAGCGACTGAACAAACATCATGACCGTCGGAATTCCCGCACGCGCTACCTCTGCGGCATCATGCAGCGGCCCCGAAGGAAGCTGTTCGCTCACGCCCGCGGTTTCCAAAATGGCTTCCTCGCACAAGGCAATCAGTTCGGGATGAAAGGGTATCGGCTCAATTGACCATATCTTCGACCACTCGACCGTGCAGCGCTCCTCTGCCGCAAATCGTTCGCTCGCCTCTCGAGCATCCTGCAGCATGCTCGCCAGCACGTCGGCATCCAGGTCGCGCATATCCAGCGTCGACTCGCAGCGCCCCACCACCGCGGTCACAATTCCCGGAAACGTCTTCACGCTTCCCATCGTTGCAACCGAGTTTGGATGCTTGCGCGCGATCGGCCGTATCTCCAGCGCCAGCTTCGCACACGCTGCCAGCGCATCGCGGCGCACCTCCATCGGCGTCGACCCGGAGTGCGCCTCCTGCCCGTGAAACGTAATCGCCCAACGCTCCACACCCTTGGTTCCCTGCACTACACCCAGTGGTTTGCCAAGCCGCTCCAGAATCGGTCCCTGTTCAATGTGCAGCTCCAGGTACGCAGCCAGGTTCTTCCTCTCACGAGCCGCATCGCCAACGCGGTCCACCGCAACGCCACACCCTGCGAGCGCCGCCTCCAGAGTTGTTCCATCACGGTCGACACGGCCGCGATCAGCCTCGATCGTCTGTTTTCCCGCGAATGCCGACGAGCCGAACAAACTCCGCCCGAAGCGCGCACCCTCTTCGTCGGCCCAGTCCACCAGCTTCATCGTGCACGGTGGTTTGCCCTTGTATTCCTGCGCCAGGCCCTTCAGCACCTCCAACCCTGTGAGGACACCAAGGCAGCCATCCAGCCATCCTCCATTCGGCACGGAGTCCAGATGGCTCCCGATCACCAGCGTCTTCTCGGACTCCCCAGCCAGCGTGATCCAGTGGTTGCCCGCCGCGTCATAGTGATGCTCCACCGGAAGCGCCGCCAGCTTGTCTTCGAACCACGTGCGTGCATTCTGCCACATCGGAGACCATGCCACGCGTTGCGCACCTTGTTCGTCCGCAGTCAGTGCACGAAGCTCATCCAGATTGCTCAGAACAGCTTTGGGATCGACCATGCACTACGGTAACGCTCAACGCAGTCTCTCGCCAACAGTGGCAAGAAGCGTCCCTGACAGGATTCGAACCTATGTTTCCGCGATGAGATCGCAGAGTCTTGGGCCGCTAGACCACAGGGACATCTATGTTTGTAGCACTCCCCGCCCCTGCTTCGCATCGGCGGCAGCCTGTCTTTATTGCGAAAGTAGTATCATTAGAGCAGCCCGTCGCGAGAGCCCCTTGCCTCCTTTTCTGCTCGCCATGCCCGTCCTCTCCACGCTCGCCGGCGGTCTGCTCGCGCTTCGGCTCCGTTCCTCTCTCCAATTGCTTATCGCCTTAAGCGTAGGCCTGCTGCTGGGCGCGGCCTTTCTCGACCTGCTCCCCGAAGCGATCGCGCTCCAGACCGGTGCGGGCGGAAGCGTCGCCGGCATCTGCGGTGTAACACTGCTCTCGTTTCTGTTTTTTGTGTTTGCGCAAGGCCTGCTCGATCTCTGGATCGAGCACGTCGGCACTGGGGCCCGGCACCGCGCCTGGGGACGCATCGGAGGCGGTCTTCTCATTGCGCACAGCTTCCGCGATGGCATGGCGATCGGGCTCTCTTACGCCGCTTCGCATCCGGCAGGATACGTCGTGGCCATCGGCATCGCAGCCCACGATATCGGCGACGGCGTCAACACTGTTCTTCTAAGCACCCGTGGCGAGCGCGCCGGCCGCATCGATTATCTCTTCCTCGCCGCCGATGCCCTGGCTCCCCTAGCCGGCGGTTTGCTCACGATATGGTTTCATCTCTCTACTCAGGGCTCGGCGATGCTGCTGGCCATCGCCGCCGGATTCTTCCTGCATATGGTCGCAAGCGAACTCCTGCCGCAACTCCGGGAGGGGCGTTCACTCCGCCTCAGCTTCGCCTTTGCAATCCTCGCTGGTGCTCTTCTGATCTATCTGGCGACGAGGCTTATCACGTGATCGCGTTACCTGACCGCGCCAATCTTACGCGCAGTCAGCGCATCTTCCGAACAGGAAGAACTCATGACCGGTCACGCGAAATCCTCGCGGCAACTTCGGCCGCAACGTCACATCGCAGCCCTGCATCTCGAAGACTTTCCCACACGCGTTGCAATGGAAGTGATGATGGTGAGCTTTGCCGGAGACCTCGTACCGCAGCGCCTCTCCCGGCATCACGACCGCCGCAAGCCATGCGCTATCCAACAGTGCACCAATGTTCCGGTAAACCGTCGCGATACTCAGACCTTCCACCTCGGTCTGAGCCGCTGCCAGCAACTCCTCCGGCGACAGGGGCCGGTCCGCACGCAAAAAGGCCTCGCGAATGGCCGTCTTCTGCCGGGTATTGCGCGACTGCACCGCCAAGCGTCCTCCTGCTTTATCAACAGAATACGCCCATCTTCCTTGACTGTAACCTGCTCGCCCACGACAGCCAGATGGCAGGTTACGATGGAGGCATACCCCGACCGGAGAGCGCCCGTGAGCATCGCAACTAAACTCGGAGACAGCGGCCAGACTGGCCTCGCCGGTGGCTCACGCGTCTCCAAAGCTGACCTTCGCGTCGAGGCCTACGGCACCGTCGATGAGCTGAACGCCGCCCTCGGACTCGCGCGCAGCCTCTGCCCCGACGAATCCATCCGCGCCGCCACCGAACAGATCCAGCGCACTCTCTTCAAGGTCGGAGCCTCGCTGGCGACACCGCCGGCCAGCCGCAAAGCCTCCGCCGCGCTCACCTCCACCCACATCGATTCGCTCACCGAACAAGTTCACCGCATCGAATCGCTCGATGGCATCCTCGCCGACTGGTCGCTTCCCGGAGCACAGGTTCCGTCCTCCGCCTTTGAGCTGGCTCGAACCATCTGTCGCCGCGCCGAACGTTGCGCCGTTCGCTTCGCCGAAATTAGTGAAAACAAAAACAGCGACGAAGTGCAGCCCGAGGTGCTCGCCTATCTCAACCGCCTCTCCGATCTGCTTTGGCTCTTCGGCAGGCTTCTTGACCGCGACGCCGGCATCGATGCTCGCCTCCGCGACGAAAATCAATCGGGTCCCGGCTGGTCACGCGCCTGGTAGCATGCGCTCCTCATAGCTCAAGCCGTCTAGGCATCGCGGGCGCATCACGCTAAGCTCGACTCATGCACCCGCTCGTCACTCCCGCCTGGTTAGCCGATCGCCTCGAAGATCCGAACGTCGTCATTGTCGACGCCACTCTTGCTCCGGTCGGCGCAGATTCACCCGTCGATCCTCATGCTCAATATCTCGCGGCACACATTCCCGGCGCCGTCTTCTTTGACATCGACGAGCTCTCCGATCACGCCACGACGCTGCCCCACATGCTCCCCCAGCCTGATGCGTTCTCTCGCAGCATGTCGGCCCTGGGCATCAGTGAGTCGATGACCATCGTCGTTTATGAGCAGGCGGCCGTCTTCTCCGCCCCCAGAGCATGGTGGATGCTCCGCACCTTTGGAGCAAAGAAGGTCTATCTGCTCGACGGCGGTCTTCAGGCTTGGCTCGCAGCAGGTTTCCCAACTCAATCAGGAGATGTTCTGCGCACCGCCGCCGCCTTCTCAGCAAGGCTCGACCCGGCCGCCGTCAAGAGCTTCACCCAGGTACAGCACCTGATCGCCGAACACGAGCAGATCCTCGACGCACGCTCCGCCGGCCGCTTCAACGGAGCCTTGCCGGAGCCCCGCCCACAAATCCCTTCCGGCCACATGCCCGGCGCTATCAATATTCCCTTCACCGAACTGCTCGCCGCAAACCACCTGAAACCGGCAGAAGAGCTGCGCCAATTTTTCAAAGATAGAAACGTAAATTTGGATCGCCCGATCACGACTACCTGCGGCTCGGGTGTAACCGCCGCAGTCCTCAGCCTCGCTCTTGAACTGGCAGGCGCAAAAGATGTCACCCTCTACGATGGGTCCTGGTCCGAGTACGCACAGCGCGCTAACGCCATAATAGAACCCTCGAAAACATAAGCTCTTTTCTCGAGGAGCGGCAAACAGAGGTATCGGGTCTCCGAAAACTCGAAGATACATTCTCTGAATCCGAAAGAACATTCATCTGAAGCCATCGACCCTTACCTTGCGGGCCTTATGGCGGGGACGA
>Ga0208357_1002600_pt1 | contig 11813 bp, 10 predicted proteins | sample NGESurdeep092012_6_FD_184487 | JGI IMG/M metagenome (GOLD analysis project Ga0208357, IMG submission 184487) | Arctic peat soil microbial communities from Barrow, Alaska - NGEE Surface sample F52-2 deep-092012 (SPAdes) | ecosystem: Environmental > Terrestrial > Soil > Wetlands > Peat ... | reverse complement strand
GCAAATTGGTAAAAAAAGTTTTTAATATTCATTCCGCTAATTTTAGTAGTAAAGATACTAAAAATATTAGCTTGCACCAAATAGCGGATAGTCATTAAATTTTGCTTATTTATTTAGCTTGCCAATGCGGAATTTGTAGTAGATGAAATTAAGCCGGAATGAATCAATACGCTTGTCCCTCCTATTTCATTGTTAATCCATTCTGCACTCCAACCCAATTCTAATGCACGCATCTTTAAATTGGCTACTCCATTCCCATTTATTTTTGTAGAAGGCATTCCAGTGCCATTGTCCTCAATATTTATGCTGATCTGGCTTGGGTTGCTTTGTATATTAATTTTTATACACGAGCATTGGCTGTGTCTTAAAGCGTTGTTCAGAGCTTCCTGCATGATACGGAAAAGATGTAAAGCCTGAAATGAGGACAATGTATGATCATTATCAATTTTTTCATCTATCAAAATGGAAATGTGAGGATAGGAAGGTTCCAGTTTTTGTACAAAAATTTTAAACCGATCGCTCACACCCGTCAGCAATACTTCCATCTTATTTAATGCCCATATCGAATCATTCAGATGAGCGATCATATCCTGGATATTATTTTTCAGCAGATTAAGGCGAAGAGTGCTTTGGTTATCTTTTGCATTAATAGAACCAATAGTAGATGCCGCAGCTGCTGCATAGGCGCCTATATTATCGTGCAGGTCTGCAGAAATCCTTTTCCTTTCACCTTCCTGAGCCCTGGAAACAGCGGCTATTTCCTCTTGCTTCATTTTTTTCTGTTTTCGGGTGTAATAGCGGTATAGTAAAAAAAATCCGATCAGCAGAATACCGGTAATAATAGAGATAAGTAGTATGGAATATTTCTTTGAAGTAATATCCAGTTTTTGCCGTATGATGATGTTTTCTTTCTTTTGGTCTTCGTAGGTGGCATTGAGTTCGGCCAGGTCATGAGTACTGTTCACCTTATATAACGAATCCTTAATCCGTATGATCGAATTTAAAGTTTCTGCATACTTTGGATAATCACCTGCCGCATAATAGCATTGGCCAAGCGCCTCATACAGGTCTAAAACAGGATAACTATTGCTCAGTGACGCAATTCTAATTCCTTCTTTACATGCTGCAATCCCCTTTTCAGGATGTCCCTCATCCATATAATAAAAACACATTGGCGAAATGGTGTTAAGCATACTGCTTGTATCATTAAGCTGAGAATAAATACGATCAGCTTCTTTTACATATCTGCCTTCTTCTTCTACATTTGCCCTGTTACCGATAGTTGCAGCTTTTACATTTAATGCCTTGGCAAGTATAGAAAGATTTTCATAACGCCGGCTGTCATCTATTGACCTGTCAAGAAAATAAATAGCTTTAACTGAATCCCGGAGTTTTTCATTCAGCGAATTATCACCATCAAATTTCCAGTTATACATCATTCCTAAAAGAAAGTAAACGCCAAATTCATTTTTAATTGATTCGTATGAAGCGTTACTTGTAATAGCATTTGCCTTTAAAAACCAATTCATAGCTAAATCCGTTTGTTGTAAATCCCGATACACAATGCCAATGATGCATTTGGTATATATCTGGCTTGCTGTATCGTTATATTCTTCAGACTCTGCAAGAAACTTGTAGCAAAAATCAAGGGCGCTGGTGTTTCTGTTAGCTTTTGCAAGGCAGAAGCACTTTTGCATCATTATTTTTGAGTAAGCGTCTTTATTATGTTTATAATCCAGGTTTTTCAGGTCGGCATTACATATTTTTAAAGCACTATCAAACAGGTTTTTCCTGACGAGATAATCTTCAATGAACACATCTGCCATTATCTCTCTTTCTTTATCCTTCAAATCAACAGCAATTTTTTTTGCAACCGAAGCATAATAATATAAGGTATCATTGTTGAGTGAATGCGATTGCGAGGAAATGGCTAAAGCAGCATCAGCCTTTTGTAAAGGTGTAATTGCATTATAGAAAGTGGCTTTAAATATTTCAATCTTATTTGTTTGTGCAATGACTGATGTAAGATGTACAATAAGCAGTGCGCTCACAGTCAAAAATAAACTTTTGGTCATTTGCCAATAAATATTAAGTGTTTTTTTAAAATCCCTCCTACTCTAAGCCAGCAAACCCAGGAACATTTTAAATCACAAGAGAAATTAGATTTATAATAATCCACATTGCTTTTTATAATGATCTCTTCACTAAATAAAAGATTCTTCCCCGTCTTATAAATATTTTTCAATAAAATTAAGATAATTTCAAACTCAAAAATCCCCAATTCCTCTTCTTCGTCGCAACATTTTGTGTTCTTATCTCATTTGCTAAAAATGATGATCTCAGCAAATTAGTTTTGTGACTCAAATTTAAAATAAAAAAAAATGAAAACAGTAATCAGCAACAAAACAAGAGAAACACTTGAAGTTGCAAAACGCATTTTGTATTCTTTAAAAGTAGTAGCTATCGGATTGTTTATTCCTTCTCTGTTTGTATTTGGGATCACTAACCATACTCCTAAAAAAGCATCAGTAGATGGAATCAATACCTGTAACCTACCACAAGTGACAAATGATAACGTAACAGTGGATTTCAATCAACCATTATCTGATCAAAACAGTTGATCTCATACTAACTTCTCTCACCGAAAACAGTTTTTTAAATAACATCCTTTTCAAAATCAAACCCATTTCTCATTTTCGTCGCAACATTTTGGCTTCTCATCTCATTTGCAAAAAATGAAGTTCCCCGGAAATTAATTTTGTGGTCAAATTAAAAAAACATGAAAAAAGTTCTTCTACTGATCGCTCTTATTATAACAGTAAAAACATACGCTCAATACCCGTCAATGCCAGCGAGTGTGAAAAACAGTGGCCATCTTTATGGTAAAGTAATTGATGCTGACGGCAAACCTGTGGAAGGCGCTTCAGTTATCCTTCTTCACGAGGAGTATAATGCCGCTGCTAAGAAAATGAAAATGACTCTTGTTAGCGGGGTGGTCACTAAAGGTAATGGTGATTTTGATTTTACTAAAGTGCCGATCATGGGTAAGCTGCAACTCCGCATAAGTAACAGCGGTTTTAAATCATTGCAGGATAATGTCACATTTGCTTTTCCTAAGATGCCGGCAGGTGGTGCTCAGCCAGGTGCTCAGCCAGGTGCCCCGGGTGGTGCCCCATCTTTTTCGACAGCTTCTTTGCCGTTTGATAAAGACCTTGGCAATATTAAACTGGAAACAGATACAAAAACATTAGCCGGTGTAACGATCGTAGGTAGCGCACCTGCTTTAAAAATGGACATAGATAAGAAAGTTTTTAATGTAGATAAGAATATTGTAAGTGCCGGCGGAACTGCGGTGGATGTGATGCGCAACGTGCCTTCTGTGGAAGTGGACATTGATGGAAATGTAAAACTGAGAAATGCAGCGCCGCAGATCTATGTTGATGGCCAACCAACTACCCTAACCCTCGATGAAATACCCGCAGATGCAATTCAAAGCGTAGAAGTGATCACCAATCCTTCTGCCAAATATGACGCCTCAGGTGGCAGTTCGGGAATCCTGAATATTATTTTGAAGAAGAACAAGACTAGTGGGTATAATGGAAACTTGTCTGCAGGGATAGACAGCCGTGGCGGAATAAACGCGGGAGCCAACTTTAACGTAAGGCAAAATAAGTTCAACTTTTCTGCCGCTGGTATGCTTCATCAGAATAAAGGGTATACCACCGGAACAACCAACCGTACTAACCTGGGAGATACACTAACACAGGTTTCGCAATCAGATATTAATAAAACCAACGGCGAGTTTCTTTTTGGTAAATTAGGATTGGATTATTATATAACCAACAGGGCAACAATTTCTTTGGGAGCCATTAAAGTACATGGTAATTTCAATCCTAATGAAGTTATTCACTCAACTACTGATAGTTTGTTGAACAGTGGGACAACAAGCCAAAACAGTGTCAGGTACACTTCAGGCACCAGGAGCTTTGATGCTGATGGACTACAATTGGGTTATGTATATAATTTTCCAAAGGATGGTGAGCAGCTTACCGCTAATGGAAACTATTTTTCAGGAAATACCCCCAGCGACCAATTATACACCACCAATTATTTGGATGATGGTAACAACATTGCAGGTACCCAATTACAACAGGTAATTGATGGTGGCCAAATAAAATTCCTCACCATGCAGACAGATTACGCATTACCTTTTGGCAAAAAAAAGCAATCCAAGCTGGAAACAGGATTGAGATTTCAACAACATAAAACCCTCCAAAATAATGACAACTATATGGGCACTACTACGGGTAACCTGACAAAAGTTCCTGCGGGCACCAGCGATTATCAAAGTACCGACAATGTGTTTGCAGGATATGTAAGTTTAAAGAGTAGTATCAAAAATTTCGGTTATGAAGTAGGTGTGAGAGCAGAAAGTTCCAACTACAACGGCGAACTTACCAATACAGGTGAACTATTCAGTAATAAATACCCGGTAAGTTTATTCCCTTCTTTATTTCTGAGCCAAAAATTGAAGAAGAACCAGGAATTGCAGTTCAGTTATACCCGCCGTATCAACCGGCCCAACTTCTTTCAGTTGATTCCTTTTACTGATTATACAGATAGTTTGAACATCACCCGTGGTAATCCGAACCTTGTTCCGGAATTCACGAATTCGTTTGAAATGAGTTATTCCAAGACATTTAAAGGTGGCAACATGTTCCTGGGATCAATTTATTACAAACATTCCACTAACCTGATTACCAATTATCTCACCCCGGGCATCAACCCTTTTACAGGTGTTGACGACATTATCAATACTTATATCAATGCCAATTCCAGTTATTCTTACGGAGCTGAATTAACTTCCATTAATAAAGTAACTAAATGGTGGGATATGACAACGGATGTAAATGTTTACCAATCACAAATCAATACTTCCAATATTCCGGGAAGCACTACACAGGCGGCATTAGTGAGTTGGTTTGGTAAATTGAACAATACCTTTAAGTTGCCGAAATCTTTCAGTGTACAGTTCTCCGGAGATTATCAAAGCAAAACCAATCTGCCGATCAATAATAACCAGGGCGGCCCTGGCGGCGGCGGACCTTTTGGCCAGGCACAAAGTTCATCACAGGGTTATATAAGATCTATTTGGGGCGCTGATATCGCTTTGAAGAAAAGCTTCCTTAAAAATAATGCAGCATCTGTGACCGTAAGTATGAGTGATATTTTCAGGACACGTATCCAGGATCAGTATTCATCAAGTGCTTACTTTATCCAGAATTACAGTCGTCTGAATAATCCACAGTTGCTTCGGGTAAGTTTTGCTTACCACTTTGGCAAAATGGATATAAACTTATTCAAGCGCAAGGATAATAATGCAAACGGCACGCAGGATATGATGCAAATGGCACAATGATTTAGTGATTTCTTATAAGTTGACATAAGAGGCTGTTTCAATATTGATTCAGCCTCTTTTTTTATTCAGCCGTAAATCGTAATTTCAGCCGTGGTTCGTGTCCCACGAACCAAAACTTGATCATGTTGTCTTGTCCTAAAATAGGTTTACACAAATGATTTCCAAAACAACCAATATAATTTACTCTCACAAATTATAATTTAATATTTTTACCCAAGAATTTGCAAAGCATTTACCTGGTTAATCATCTATTGTACACAAATCATCTTTTTATGAAAAGATCACTATTTCTTTTTGCTTCATTGCTTTTGTTAGTGGCATGCAACAACAATCCCAATCCCTCTAAAAATATTATGGCAATACAGGGAATTGATTCTTCTATTAAACCCGGAAATAATTTTTTTATGTACGTAAATCATATATGGTACGATACCGCTCAGATACCGCCAACACAGGCAGGAGTGGGTTCCTATATGTTTATGAACTATCCGCAGCGATTACGTTTGCAGGGCATATTGGATAGTGTTTCCAGGGCCAGCAACGCACCAGGAAGTATTGAACAAAAGGTTGGTGATTTTTATGCTTCAGGCATGGATACCACTGCTATCAATAAACTGGGTTATGATCCTATCAAACCCCTACTCACCAGCATTGAAAGTATCAGGGATATTATTTCTTTAATGAAGTTTGTAGCAAGTGAAGCAAAGATGGAGAATAATTCTGTTTTAGGTTTTGGTGTGGGGCCTGATAATAAAAACAGCGATCTTAATATTGCGCATGCATATCAAACAGGTATTGGCCTGCCCAACCGGGATTATTATTTCAAAACAGATCCGTCAGGCGTCGGTATTCAGCAAGCATACAAAACATATCTCGCCACGCTATTTACAATCACCGGCAGCGATACGGCAACGGCTTCAAAAGATGCAGACATTGTTTATAACATAGAAAAGCAAATAGCTTCATCACATAAAACGAATATCGAATTACGCGATGTAAATGCGAATTATAACAAGATGTCAGTGGCCGACCTTGCAAAGAGACAACCAAATATCGGCTGGCCGAATGTGTTGAATACCATGGGTGCAAAAACAGATTCTATTGATGTTGGGCAACCTGCCTATTATGATAAACTTAATGCTCTTTTAAAATCGATTCCCATTAGCGACTGGAAAATTTATCTGCAGGCTCATTCAATCAACACCTACGCCGATGTACTGAGCAAACCATTTGTGGATGCAGCGTTTGAGTTCAATAAAGTATTGTCGGGGCAGGCAGTACAAAAATCACGTGGTGAGATCATGGCCAGTAATGTGGATCAGTCACTGGGCCAGGCATTGGGGCAGTTGTACGTAAAAAAATATTTTTCGGAAGCCGCTAAGAAACGTGCGCTTGAACTCGTTAATAATTTGGAGCAGGCATTAGCAGCAAGAATAGATAAGCTGGATTGGATGAGCGACAGCACCAAACAAAAAGCGAAAGAGAAACTATTTGCGATGACAAAGAAAATAGGATACCCCGATAAGTGGAGAGATTATAGCAATATAACGATCGTAAAAGGAAACTACTTTCAGAATGTGGTATCGGCTGCTTCCGGCAATTACCAATATGACATGGCAAAGTTGAATAAACCGGTGGACAGGACAGAATGGTTTACCACCCCTTCAACGGTAACGGCTTATAATAATCCATCTGCCAATGAAATTGTTTTCCCTGCGGCTATCCTGAAGCCTCCGTATTTTGATAACAACGCAGATGACGCCCTTAACTATGGCGGCATTGGGATGGTGATCGGCCATGAAATGACACATACATTTGATGACCAGGGAGCGCAATTCGACAAGTTTGGCAATGTAAAAAACTGGTGGACACCCGAGGATTATAAAAAGTTCAAAGCAAAAACGCAGCAGGTAGTTGACCTCTATAATACATTTACCGTTTTAGATACCGTGCATGTAAAGGGCGCAATGACGCTTGGCGAAAATACTGCCGACATAGGCGGCGTATCAATTGCGTATGATGCTTTTAAAATGACCAAAGAAGGACATGATACCACGAAGGTTGATGGCGTCTACACACCCGATCAGCGGTTCTTTATTTCTATTGCAAAGATATGGCGGGTAAAAATGAAAGATCAATATCTTCGCTACTGGATCAATAACAATCCGCACTCACCGCCTATGTGGCGTGTAAATGGCCCGCTTATGAACACGACACCTTTTTATAAAGCATTCAATGTGCAACCGGGGGATTCGATGTATCTACCTGAGAAGGATAGGATACATATCTGGTAGTATTGTTGATGATTTCCTGTGCTTTTTTTTCGTAGGACTGTGGGACTTGTGTTTTGTGAGCGCTATCCCATTACTTAGGTTGCCTAAAAGTAATAGGTTGCTTCACTATTTGCATAAGACTCCGGTTATGACTTATCGCCGGTAACCACCTCGGAGATTTTTTAAAAATGGTTATTGCTATTTTATCAAAATTTTTATTAAAAGGTACCTCTACAAACGGATCCAAAACATTACCATCTTCGTCTATGGTGGCCGTTACTACTACCGTTACTTCGTCTGTATTCACAAATTTATATTCTGGAGGAAAGAAGATATGCTTGATTTCGTGGCTCTCGAACCAAAACCACGATCCCAATCAACCGGAGCAGAGCAGATATGATCAGCTAATGGATAATAGCAAGGGATAATAGCAAGGGAATAAATTCCCATGTTACAAAATCGGTCGTGCCGATGGCACTTGCATTTCATAGGTGTACGCCTACTTATAATGCCGTAGGCATGGCCGATCTTGTAACCCCGACTTTAGTCGGAGGTAACCCATGGATAATGGTGCAACCCCAAATTCAGTCCGAGCAAAGCAGGCATGATTAACTCGTGGATAATAGCAAGGGAATAAATTCCCATGTTACAAAATCGGTCGTGCCGATGGCATTTGAAATTACCCACCTACTTCCAATGCCGTAGGCATGGCCGATTTTGTAACCCCGACTTTAGTCGGAGGTAACCCATGGACGACACTATAACCCCGACTTTAGTCGGAGGTAACCCATGGACGACACTATAACCCCGACTTTAGTCGGAGGTAACCCATGGACGACACCGTAACCCCGACTTTAGTCGGGGAACATTTTGTACTGAGATTTTTTAAGTGTGCATGCAAGCCCACCCTACCCTTCAGCCAGCTTCTTTACATAACCAAAGCTTTTCCCAATGGCTTCATATACGGGGAGCTCTGTCTGGTCCTGTTCTACAAAGAAATACTTCATACCAGACTCTTTTTTATATTTAAAGATTTCTTTGAAATTGATGATACCGCTTCCTACGGGTGCAAAAAATTGTGGGCCTGAGGTGGTATAAGAAGGCGGTTGTTTGGATGCCATATCTTTTAGATGCCACATCTTTATCCTTCCGGGGTTCTCTTTGATAATTTTAACCGGATCGTGGCCTGCTCTCACCACCCAGTACATATCCATTTCAAAATTTACCAATGAAGGATCGGTGTCTTTTAAAAGCACCTCATAACCTGTTTTTCCTCCGCCCCAGTCTTTGAACTCGAAATCATGATTGTGATAGGCCAGTTTTAATCCGGCGCTTTTTGCTATTACCGCTGCACTATTAAATTTAGCAGCCAGTTTTTTATAATCATCCAGGCCGGTGCGCATATTATCTGCCAGGTATGGGATTACAATAAATTCATGTCCCATTTGCGCCACCACGGCCAAAGTTCTTTTCAGATCGTCTTCATCGTCCTTTGCTAAATAAGAGTCTATCGAATAATGGCCGCTGGGAGTTTTAAGATGATTCTCTTTGAGAATAGCTAAAAACTCTGCCGGGGTTTTTCCGAAAAACTTCCCGTTGCCATATCCAAATAATTCTACCGAGTTATACCCGATTCCTGCAACTTTGGCGATCGTTGCTTCTACATCCTTAGCCAACTCATCACGAACAGTATATAACTGTAACCCAATTAGCTGACCAGGTTTGAGCCAGTGGCCTTTCATCAGGAGTAAGCCGGAGGTAGCGAGTGTCGTTTGTTTGATAAATGTTCTGCGCGTTGACATAAGTATTTATTTTTGTGAAGGTATTAAAATTCTTATTTCGATTGGGAGAAAATATACCGGCGGTTGATATTCGTTTTCTTATTTCCCAGGTGCAGCCATGAGCCATAAAATATTGAAATTGCAAAAACCGCCAAAGCCTTACATCCTGCTGCTGCACGCATCTTCTACTTTATATCATATTCCTTTTTCAAAAAAGCAATCAGCCGCGTTGCTTTCCCCAGTTCAGGTGCCAGGTAATCTTCCGCGTATGCGTTGGTGATAATGCGAAAGTCAAAAACTTTATTAAAGAGTACGCGTAATTTGTCCGGATCGTTTAAAGGAGGCAACGGTTTTTCGGTCCATTTACCTCGTCGCATATAAGTTGTATCCGTGAAAACAGTCATATCTGTTAACTCATCCAGTCTGCTGATTATTTCTTTAAAATAAGCTTCATATAAAGCGCCCTCCGTGTAGATGCCATTGATGTCTGAGTCGTATTGCGCCAGGCTATCGGCGGCATGGTCTCTTATTATGAGGCGGTAATCACCGGTATTTTTTAATTGCTGCAGCGTGGCATCACTACTTTTAAACGTTGCTGAAGTATAAAGATATTTAATAAAGAGGCGGTAAAATTCCTTGCGGTTGTTATTATCTGCCATGGGTGCATGGGCAAGCAGCAAAAAACTATCTATACCTTTTATTTGCTGGTGGTCGAAGTTCAACACACCGGCCAGTGTCGCAGTATCTGTTTCCACATTGCTGATAAACCCCTGGATATATTCCCTCTCCCTGGAGCGATCTGTAAAATGCTCCCGGATGCTTTCTGCAATAAAGCCCATAGTAACCGCCAGGAATATCATTACGAATTCCAGGAAATACTCTTTAAAGTGTTTTGGCTTATGCTCTATATCAGGATGATGATGTACCTCCATGAAGAGTTATTTTACGAGCAATTTAGTTTTTTATTGGATATGGACAACCGTACAGAAGAAGTTTCCAAATGGTGAAACCTTTTATAATGTACCTCTGATAATTTTGATACCGCTTCACCTATTATTTGAATGTTATAAAGACACGCTTCAACAACCATAAAATCAGAAGAAAATTCATCAAAAGAAAGGTTTCCGGTATAATTGGCTATGTGTTTTATACAGTTAAGAATATCACCTATATATGCGGAAGATTTTCTTTCAGACATAAATAATATCTTTTTCTATGTAATGCAGGTATTCAGGTTTTACAGAACGCTTTGGTATTACATCGGTCTTAATTCCGAAAAGTGCTTCTATTTCATTAGCCATCGCAACAAAATTCAATCCCATTGTTCCCTCAATATCTACCGCTATATCAATATCGCTGTCCGGGGTAGCTTCGCCCCTCGCATATGACCCGAACACACCAATGCCGGTGACAGGGTACTTTTTAACCAATTCCGGTTTTAGGTGTTTTAATTTATCGACTATAGTTTCCAGCGTGTACATGAATGCAAGTTAATTTTATTTCCGGGAAATAGTTACCAGGCTGCACATTATAAATTTCAGCCATGGTTTCGTGTCCTCACGAACCAAAGCCATAAACCCGATCATAGTTTTACTTTGATTATTGTTGACAATACTTTTAGCCAGTAAACTTACAAATACACCCGATTCTTATTTTGCTAACTTTAAGCCATGCATCAACCACTCTCCCAGCCTCTCGAAATATTCTTAATGAATGACCATCTATTTACTTGTCCTCATTGTGGTGCGCGTTGCGAAGAAATCGACGGCTTGTGGTAAATGCTAACACGATCTGTATTAAAAGTCTTCTCCGGTTCTACCTTTTTATGATGCTATTGCAACCTCTTTTACTTTTTTATTTGGTATTAAAATGATCAAAGAAATAATTCCGATCAATGAAAAGATAGCGCCAAAAATAAAAACTGATGAATGACTTACATGGTCCCAAAGCAGGCCTGCTACTACGCTTGCAACTAACCCGGTGATGCCAATTGTTGTAGAATACCAGCCGATGCCGCTTGCTCTTAATTGTGAGGGAATAAAATCTGCCGCCATTGCTTTCCCGACCGATCTGAAAATGCCCTGGTACAATCCATACAAACAAAATAACGAACCGATGACCCAAAGATTTTTGGTAAAAGCAAACCCACTATAAGTGATTAAAAAAATCAGGAAGGAGATGAGTAAAATATTCTTTCTTCCATACTTGTCTGATAAATGCCCGGCAGGATAGGAAATTGCCGCGGCCAATAAATTGAAAACCGCGTAAATAAGAATCGTGTTTTCAAAAGAAACACCCATGTCTTTTGTTTGCAGAATTAAAAATGCATTGCTTGAATTT
>Ga0208357_1002599_pt1 | contig 11814 bp, 12 predicted proteins | sample NGESurdeep092012_6_FD_184487 | JGI IMG/M metagenome (GOLD analysis project Ga0208357, IMG submission 184487) | Arctic peat soil microbial communities from Barrow, Alaska - NGEE Surface sample F52-2 deep-092012 (SPAdes) | ecosystem: Environmental > Terrestrial > Soil > Wetlands > Peat ... | reverse complement strand
CAACAGGGCGGAAGCTACAAACGAACCCGAGGCGAACAGCACTCCGAGGATGAGGAGTCCAAGTATTGATAAGTACTGGTCCACGTCCATCATTTCTACCAGGTCGCGCGAGTGCCTTTTGCAGGATTGCGCACTCGCACAACGACGTAGGCTTATCGCGTGAAAAGCCTCAAAGAAGTCGCTAGGAATTCGACCACGTACGACGTCGTGATCGTCGGTGGTGGCCCCAGTGGCTCCGCCTGCGCCTACTGGCTGGCCGAGGCGGGCTGGTCGGTCTGCTTGATCGAAAAGAAGCACTTTCCTCGCGAAAAAACCTGCGGCGACGGACTGACACCGCGCTCGGTGCATCAACTCAACCAAATGGGTCTTGAAGGCGTCGTCGCGGCGAACGGTCACAAGTACAACGGACTTCGAGCTTTTGGCTTTGGTGCGTCACTCGAAATGAACTGGCCCGAACATCCGATTTTTCCTAACTACGGCTACACCATCACGCGTTTCAACCTGGACGGACTCGTCGCGGAAAACGCCGCGAAGTTCGGCGCGACGGTACTGAACGGCGTCGAAGCGCTTGATCTGCTTGATCCCACGCCCGCCAGAGAGAACGGTCTTGTAGGCGCCGCGGGCGTGCTCGTCAAAGACAAGGACACCGGCAAGACCGCCGAGATTCGTGGGCGCTACCTCGTCGTGGGCGACGGACAGAACTCACGGCTCGGGCGCGAACTCGGCGTCACGCGCAATCGCGATTGGCCCATGGGCATGGCGCTTCGCGGGTACTACACGAGTGATCGTCACGCCGAGCCGTGGATTGACTCACACCTCGACATTCGCGACACCAACGGTGACGTCGTGCCGGGATACGGCTGGATCTTTCCCCTCGGTGACGGTCGCGTCAACGTGGGCGTCGGTCTTCTCTCCACCGGTGGTGCCTGGAAGGGTGTCAACACCACCAAGCTCCAGGAGTACTTCGTCGCACAGACCGCCGAGGCCTGGGGACTGAACGACGAAACGTGTTGTGGACCAGCCACGGGCGGTCGACTCCCGATGGGACTCTCGATTGGGCCGCGCGTGGGCGCCAATACGTTAACCATTGGCGACGCGACCGGCATGGTCAATCCTTTTAACGGTGAAGGCATTGCCTACGGCTACGAGTCGGGTCGCTTGGCGTCCAGTGTGCTCGGTGAGGCCTTGTTGGCCAATGATGCCTCGGCACTTTCGCTCTACGACGAACGACTCGACGTGGCGTACGGCGACTACTACAAGGTGGCGCGCGCGTTCGTTCGCTTGATCTCAGAACCGCGCATCCTCTCGGCGTGCGTGGGAACGGGTCTGCGTGTGCCGCCCGTGATGAAAGAGTTGCTGACGATCATGGCGAACCTTATGAGCAACGACGCAAAGGGTCCGGCCGAACGTGGGTATCGAGCAATGACGCGACTCGCCAACGCCATCCCCGAGCAGGCCTACGAGATGTTGTTCAAGGAAAAGTCCAACGCCTAAGACGTACTCACACTGCCTTTGAGGTTGAGGTCACGGTGCGCGAGAGCAACGTGTTCACTTCGCTCGTGAGAAAGCTCTTCGCCTTGATGAAGGATCCAACGAGCGCCACCATGGTGATTTCGTAGTGCCCGTGGGTAACGAGGGCTTCGACCAGATCGAGCTTCGTCGTAATGCCAGAGAGCGAAAACGGCACGCGGCCACCGCGTGACCAGCCCTTGGTGAACGTGGTCGGTTGCCAGTTCGTGGACGTGGCGCTCTCGGTCCCCGCTACGCCAGAGCCCGCGAGAATGAGATTCGCGCTCGACGTGACGAGACATGAGCCGAAGTTCTTCTTCGACATCTCGTTCGTGTCCTTCTTCACCATGGTCGTGGTTCGGTAATACTGCGACGTGGAGACGAGTTCGATGCCACCAAGCGCGTTGGTGTCAAAGACCGGCGAGGACACTTGATAGTCGGCCTGTTGACCGGCCGCGCCGTACACCCGGTCGGTCTTATTGGTGACGCCGAGGCACTGCTGGAAGAGTGTGGCGGCTTTCGCGAAGGCTGAATTCTTCGCTGGCGGCGTCGTGGTCACCGTCGTTGACGTGTAGACCTTGCCCGTTGGTCCAACGAGTCCCGACAGCACCGAACCACTAGAGATGTACCAACTACTAGGCAGATCCTTCAACGTGAGATTCACGCCCTGGACGTCGGCGAGTTCTTGCGCGCCGAGATTTCCGTGATTGGCCCACGACGCGATGCCGCCGGCGAGGGTCGCGACGAGCACGACGCCAACAACCGCAACAACGCCCGCACGGCGGCGGCGGTGAATGACTGACCCGCCGTGCTCGAGCACGAGCGAGCGAATCTGTTCATAGTCAGCGAGCGAACGCTGGCGCCAGCAGTAACGAACGCCGCCGGCGGTGCCAAAGAGCGCCATCTGGTGCGAGAAGCGAACGAGTTCGAGACTGCTCAGTTCGCTCCACGGTGTCTGCCACGCAATGGGAGGAATGCCCGCAAATTGCGTGAAACCAGTCTCGTCGGCGAGCAGCGTCACTGGCGACGTTGGACCGTGAGGGACGAAACTCGGTCGAACCGACCAGTCGTCACTGCGAAACGTTGCCACTACTTCACGGCCTTCGCGCACTCAACGGCACTGGCCACTGTTCGATCGAGGTCGGCCTTGGTGTGGGCGAGCGAGACGAAGAGAATCTCGTACGCGCCGGGCGCGAGCGCGACGCCACGACGCAGCATCTCGTGGAAGAAAGGACCGTAGAGTCCGTTCTCACAGAGCACCTTGGCTTCGTCGAAGTTCGTCGGTGCGTCAACTTCGTCGCGCGAAAGATACAGACCCATGAGTGGTCCCACGGTTGGCGTGAGCGCGAAGAGTCCGGCGCGGCAAAGAGCGCTCTGTAGTTCGCTCGCAAAATCCGACACGCGCTCGGCCAATCGCGCGAGGTCGCCGGGCGTGACGTGCTTCAGTACCGCAACACCAGCGGCCGTCGCCAAGGGATTACCCGACAACGTGCCCGCTTGGTAGACGGGACCACTTGGCGCGAGGGCAGAAAGTACTGCCTTGGAACCTCCGAAAGCGCCAACAGGTAGTCCCCCACCGATCACCTTGCCAAAGCACCAGAGATCGGGTGTTACCTGGAAGAACTCCTCGGCGCCGCCTTGGGCAAGACGAAAGCCCGTGATGACCTCGTCAAAGATCAACAACGCCCCGACACGGTCGCACTCCACGCGCAGTCCTTCGAGGAAACCTGGAAGAGGCGCGACGAGGTTCATATTCGCTGCGACGGGTTCCACGAGCACGGCCGCGACGCTGTTGTCCAGCGTCGGCACCGCGTTATAAGGAGCGACGATGGTGTCGTTCACCGCGCCACTCGTGACACCAGCAGATCCCGGCAGTCCCATTTGCGCAACGCCGCTACCGCCGGCGACCAAGAGACCGTCGGAGTGACCGTGATAGCAACCGTCAAATTTCACGATTTTGTCGCGACCAGTGAAACCTCGGGCGAGGCGCACCGCACTCATGACAGCTTCGGTGCCCGAGGAAACCAGTCGAACCTGTTCGAGTCCTTGTACGCGCGCGGTCATTGCTTCGGCGAGTAGCACTTCGCCAGGTGTCGGCGCACCAAAGGTGGTGCCGAGCGCCGCCTGCTGTTGCAACACGGCAACGACGTCAGGATTGGCGTGACCGAGCAGCGACGCGCCGTAGGACTGGACGAAGTCGAGGTACCTCGTGCCCTCGACGTCGGTGACGTACGCACCCTCGCCACTCGCGACGGTGTAGGGCGTGCCACCGACCGAACGAAACGAGCGCACGGGAGAGTCAACGCCACCGGGGATCACTGCTTGGGCTCGATCAAACCAGGCCTGATTAGAGGTCAACGACCCAACTCCTCGGCAATTTCACGAGCGAAGTACGTCAAGACGAAATCAGCACCCGCTCGGCGAAGCGAGGTCAGTTGTTCAATCGCCACGACCGTGGGATCGATCCAACCGAGTTCGCCGGCGGCCTTCACCATGGCGTACTCGCCACTCACGTGATACGCACACACGGGCACGTCAAGTTCTCGTCGAAGATCACTCACGACGTCGAGATTGGTCATCGCGGGCTTCACCATCACGATGTCGGCGCCCTGTTCGACGTCGGCACGTGCTTCGAGCAACGCTTCGCGACGATTTCCTCCGTCTTGTTGATAGCTCCTTCGATCGCCGCCTCCAGCAATCTCCACGCCCACCGCTTCGCGGAAGGGTCCATAGAGTCCACTCGCGTACTTCGCGGCGTACGCGAGGATGATCGTCTCGTCAAAGCCCGCGTCGTCCAGCGCGCTTCGAATAGCGCCGACTTGACCGTCCATCATGCCGCTCGGGGCGACAACGGCCGCGCCGGCCTGGGCTTGGGCAACCGCGACGCGGCCGTAGAGCTCGATGGTGGCGTCATTGTCGACGCTGCCGTCACTACGCAGCACGCCACAGTGTCCGTGCGTCGTGTACTCATCAAGACAGAGGTCAGCCATCAGCACGAGGTCGTCGCCGAACTCGTCACGAAGTGAACGTAGTGCTACTTGAGCAATGCCGTCGGGGTCCCACGCGCCGCTGCCGACGTCGTCTTTCATCGACGGAACGCCAAAAAGAATGACGCCACTCACGCCCGCGCTCAACAGCGCCTTTACTTCGTCGCGAAGAGAGGCCAGCGTGTGTTGCACGTGTCCGGGCAACGAGAGAATGGGTTTGGGATCAGTGAGACCTTCTGCCACGAAAAGGGGTGCCACGAAATCGCTCGGAGCGAGTGTTGTCTCGGCCACGAGACGGCGAATGGCGGGCGTGCGGCGAAGTCGCCGTGGTCGTTGGGCAGGAAACACGGGTCTAGCCTAGAGCGCTCGTTCTGAGACCTTTCCAGGTCCCGCTTAAAGAGCGCGTAAATGTTCGAGGAGGCTCGGACCCCAACCCACGAAAACGTGCTCGTGCGAGCGTCGCACCTCGTTGGCGGTCGTCGCTCCGGGCACGACCACCCAGGTGCGAGCGTCGATGAATCCTTCGGCCACGCGCCACGCCGAGGGCGCACCAATGAACACAATGTCGGCGCGACGAAGGAGCTCCTCGTCCGCACCACTCAGAGTCGCCGGAAGCGTCTCGTAGCAGGCGAGCTTTGTGACCTCGATACCGCGCGAGCGAAGCGCCGAGGGAAGTTCTCGTCGTGGCGTCGTCGCGCCGAGCAACAACACCGGCCCTTCAGCAATGTCTGAGGCGAGCTGGGCGGCACCGCCGTCGCCTTCAATGTCCACGTCGCTCATTTCGTCACTCAGTGCTCGCGTCGTCGCTTCGCCCACGCTCAGTACGATCGCGCCTTCGCTGAGAGCACCCTTCACCGCCGCCACGTAACGCGCACTTCGAGCGCTTGAGACGACCAGCGCCTGGTACCTGCCCGCGAAGTCACTCGCCATACTCGCTGCGCGCACGTCCTCGACGTCGAAGTAGTGCGTCAACGTCAAGGGAACCTCGTGGACGAGCGCACCCTCGGGCAGCCACGCCTTCAGAGATTCGTTGTGCCCGTGCTCTCGCGTGAGGACGACGTGCACGAGGTTATGAATCCCATCCCAACAAAGCGCCGCCACCCATCTCGTCGCGCAGCGTTCGCGCTAACTGGCCACCCAGTTGCAGTGGATCGGTGCCGCTGAGTTCTGCTCGAACGCTCTTCGTGCCATCAGGCGCGACCATTACCCCTCGCAGCGTCAACGTGTCGCCGTCAATGGCGGCGTTCGCGCCCGCCGGAATAGTGCAACCGGCGCCAAGTTCGCTTAAGAAAGCGCGCTCCGCTTGGACGGCAAGAAACACCGATTGGTCGTTGATCGCGAGCAGCGCGTCGCGCGTATGCTCATCATCCACGCGGGCCTCGAGGGCGAGTGCGCCCTGGCCGACTTGGGGGACGAACCACGTGGGATCGAGTCGTTCACTGGTGAGATCGCCTTCGCCGAGTCGCTCGAGTGCCGCCATGGCGGCCACCACGGCATCGACGCCGTTCTTGCGCGCCGCGCCCAGTCGTGTCGCCATGTTTCCTCGAAGCGCAACGACTTGAAGATCGGGCCGGCGCTCGAGCAGCAACGCGCGTCGACGTGGTGATCCCGTAGCAACCGTGGCGCCGGGACCGAGTCCGGCGAGCGAGCGCCCGACGAGCACGTCTGCTGAGTCCAGACGTTCGGGCACACTCACGAGCGCGAGTCCAACTGGTGTCACGCTTGGAAGATCTTTCGCGCTGTGCACCGCGACATCGGCCTCATTGTTGAGCAGCGCTCGCTGAATTTCAACCGCGAAGACCCCTTGGCCCCCGAGCGTCGCTAAGTCCGTGGCGACGTCGCGGTCACCCTTGGTCTCAAGGAGCACGAGCTCGCTCTCGAGGCCCAGTACCTCAAGTCGACTCTGGACGTAGCGGGCTTGAATGAGCGCGAGGGGCGAGCGTCGCGTCGCCAAGCGCAACGTCATAGATCAAAGAGGTTGCGAGTCGCCTCGTTCAGTCGAGTTCCTTGATCGGTGCCGGCGGCCTCTTTGAGGGCCACGGTTGGGCGGTGCGCGATTTTCGCCACTACCGAGCGAACCAAGGAGTTCACGCTCTCGCGCTGTTCAAGCGTGAGTCCATCAAGGTCGTGGCCCCGGCGCTCAAGCTCGTTGGCGACGAGCTCGTCAAAATGGTCGCGTAGCTCTCGAACAATGGTCGCCGCGCCACGTGCCCGCTGATCGGCGAGGAACTTTTCGACGTCCTCGACAACGATTCGTTCAGCGGCGTCAATCGCTTCGCGGCGATCGCCGAGCGCGCGCTCGATTCGCTCGCGAAGATCGCTGACGTCAATGCGGCGCACGTTCGCGAGCTCAGAGACGTCACTCGCGACGGCGCGTGGCACGCCGAGGTCAACGATGAACACGTCGTTCGTGCACGCCACAAAGTGCTCGCGCGCGAGCACGGGCGTCGACACTTCCAGCGCACTGATGACGAGGCGAGCATCGCTGAGGTAACTCGGCGCACTTTCGAGTGCGTCCACTCGTACGCGCTCGTCATCCACGGCGCCTTGAAGCGACTCAGCGCGTGCAATGGTCCGATTAAGAATCGTCAGTGTGGCGACGCGCGGACGCGCCCCGAGGAGACTTTTGACGACGCCGCTCGCCATCTGGCCCGCGCCAAGGACAACGACGTGCGCGTCGGCAAGTTCGTCACCCAGTTCGTCGATTGCGGCCGACGCGGCGGCCTGGGCGAAACTCGTCGTCCCTCTCGAGATCGCGGTCTCAGAGCGCACACGACGACCCGAGGCGATGGCGCGCTGGAAGATCTCGGTAACTTCGGTGCCGGCGCTCTGCTCCTCGACCGCGAGTTCGAGCGCACGACGTAGTTGACCGAGTATCTCGAACTCACCGGGCACGACGGACTTAAGGCCCGCGGCGACACTAAAGAGATGGCTCGCGACGTCGTGCTCGAAGTTGACCGTCAAGCGGTCCTCGAACTCAATGGCCTTGAGACCCGTCGCCTCGGCGAGAGTCTCAGTGATCTCGTCGATGGCGCCGTGAAAGCGGTCGATGACCGCGACGACCTCGGTGCGCAGACACGTCGAGACAAAGACTGCCTCGTGAATATTGCGGTGACTCACAAGTGTGCGGAGCATTTTGGCCCACTCGTGTTCGGGCACGGTGGCGCGTTCTAAGAGATCGAGCGAGGCGTGCTCGTGATCAATCCCAACTGAAATTAGTGCCACGTCGCCTCCGGGGTCCTCACCATGTTAAGACCCACGAAGTGGATTCGTGCTGGCGATGCCGAGTGAGTGCAACAGCCCCCCACCCAGTGGCCCGGTGCCGTTATTCAAGTGGTACATCAAGATTTGGAGCTCAATGGAGAAGTCCACGTAGTGCACGGCCGTGCCGATCGGGACCGTGACGACTTGTTGTGCGAAGTTGAGTATTGCGTGAATATCCGATTCGACCAGGCGGTCCGCCACTTCTTGGGCCGCGCTCGCGGGCGTGCAGATGACGCCAACGGTCGCGGGAGGGATATCGTCGCTCAGAGAAAGCACGACGTGACCGGCGACTTCAGTGCCGATCATCGCGGGATCGTTGTCGTAGAGAGCGACAAGTCGCGCCCCTCGAATCAAGAAGCTCGACGAGTTGACGAGCGCGTGACCAAGATTGCCAATGCCCACGACGACAACGTCGTAGCGGCGGTCGTGTCCGAGGGCCTCGGCGATGCGCTCAATGAGAATACTGACGTCGTAGCCCGCACCGCGCGTGCCAAACGAGCCGAGTCCGGCCAAGTCACGGCGAACGGTGGTGGCGGTGACGCCCGCCAGGTCGCCAATCTGCTGGGAGTCGATTTTGATTTCACCGCGCTGGGACCAACCCTCGGCAATCCGCTGGTACACGGGAAGGCGCGCGATGGTGGGTTCGGAGAGCTTCTTCGGTCGAAGACGCGGCGTCGCCATGGCTCTACGTTATCGGCCGGTCCGTTAGCGCCCTAATTGGCGACTGCGCTCGGCCGCCGAGGCCACGGCGTCGAGAAATGCCGCGCGGACGGCGCGATTTTCCAGCACCCGCAGTCCGGCCGCCGTCGTGCCGCCGGGCGAGGTTACCTGAGCGCGCAGTTCTTCTGGCGATTCTCCGGTTTCCTTCAATAGAGCTGCTGAGCCTTCGAACGTGTCGATCACCAACTGACGAGAGATGTCGCGCGACAGTCCTTGGTGCACGCCCGCTTCGATTAACGCCTCGATGACCAGATAGAGGTACGCCGGCATAGGACCAGAAAGTCCGGTCACGGCGTCGATATTGCGTTCGGTGACGCGCACGACCGTGCCGACGGCGCCAAGTATGGATTCCGCCCAGTCGAGGTCATCGGCCGTCACGTGCGCTCCACCAGCAATAGCGCTCACACCTTTTCGAACGAGCACCGGCGTGTTGGGCATCGAACGAATGACGGCAACCGGACCAGGAAAGACCGCTTCGACGCGCGCGGTTGAGAGTCCAGCGACCACCGAGAGGAGTCTCGTAACGCCGATCGCGCCGGCGACGCGAGCCGCGCTCTCGGCGTGGTCGGGTTTCACACAGAGCAGGACACCCGTTGCGCCGTCGACGTCGGCGAGTTCGGTTGAGGCAAGAATCGCCACACCAGCGAAGCGCCGCTCTAAGTCGTGACGCGCTTCGAGCGAGCTCTCGACAATGGCCAGTTCGCTCGCGGGACACCACTCGGCGCTCAGCAGTCCAGCCGCCAGCGCCGAACCCATTTTACCGCCGCCAATAATGATGAGTTTAAAAGCCACGCCCCAACGCTACAGGGTTGTTATGTGTTTCTTTTTCGTCGTCGATAGACCGAGCGATAACCCATGGACATCGCCGTCGGATAGATCGCGTCAACGTACGTAAGGGTCGCTCCGACAATCTCGTCGAGCCGCTCGATGTCGAGTTCTTGTATTGGCACTTGCGTCACGAGGTAGATGCCCTCTTCTGGACCAATGGCGAGATGGAGCTCGCGCAGTTCGTGGTTCTTCACCAACAGATACCGGTAGAGCTCTTCGTGCTGTTCTTCAGGGGCGGGCATCAGTTCGGTCTCGACGTGCACCGTTCTCTGGCGCAGTGAAAGCCAGAGCGTACTGACGTCTTTCTCTTCGCCTTTTAGGCGAAGCAGCCAGTGAAAATGGCCCTTGTCGTCAGGTTGTTCCTGGTGCTCTATCTCGCCGACGAACGAACTCTCATGCCAGAGTTCTGCCCAGCGCTTTAGCGTTTCATTCAGCTTTGTGGCCGCGTCACTGTCGCCGAGAGGTGCGCGTGTCACTAACAGCGAACGAGACTCTCAGAAGCGAGTTGCTCGATCAACAAAGCGAGCGACTGACCCGCCGCGCGCCACGTGTAGCGACGAGCACGAAGGACCGCAGCGTTCGACATTGCGGTGACCGTGTCAGGACTGAGTGCTCGCTCGACAACGTCCGCCCAGTGTGAGGCGTTGCGCTCACTCACCAAGTAGCCCGTCACGCCTGATTCGATCAATGTCGTCAGACCACCAACGTCACTCGCCACCACTGGCGTGCCACAGGCCGACGACTCGAGAGCGACCAAACCAAAACTTTCCGTCCTCGAAGGCACCAGCGTGACGTCAGCCGCGCGCATCCACGACGAGAGAAGTTGGTGCGACTGCGGGGCGACGAACGTGACTTGATCGATGACGCCCGCTTCGGCGACGCGCGCATGAAGTTGCTCGAGCGTGGCCCTGCCATCGGGTCCTGAAGGTCCGCCCACGATAGCGAGCGTCGCGTGACGCCCACGACGACGAAGTTCGATCAACGTTTCGAGCGCTAAGTCCGCACCCTTCAGTTCTTGGAGACGACCGACGAACAACAACATCGTCGCGTCTTCGTCGAGCCCCAACGCTCGACGAGCCTGTGGGCGATACCCGGGAGAGAAAAAAGCGTGCTCCACGCCAAGGGGCACGACGTGTACGCGTGAAGGATCGGCGTTGTAGTGATGCACGAACTGTGCCGCTTCGACGTCACAGCTCGCGAGCACCGCGTCGGCACAGGCCACGATCGCCGCCTCTTGAAAGGCGCGATCGTCCGATTCGGCTTCGAAGGTGTCGGCCTTCACTCTCTCTAACGTGTGAAAGGTCATGATGAGTGGAATCTTCAACTCGTGCTTTAAGCGGTGACCGGCGAGACCGCTCAGCCAGTAGTTGGCGTGGATCGCGTCGGGCGTGCCCGAACAACGAAAAAGGGTCTTCACGGCGTCGGTGAAGGCGCCCACGTACTCGGGTAGATCGTCGCGCTCGAGGGCACTCGCCGGTCCGGCCGTGACGTAGTGGACGCGAAAACCAGGTTCGACGAACTCCATGTCGCGCACGTGCGTGTTGTCACGGCGGGTGTAGACGTCGACGTCGTGGCCAAGGCGCGCCAACGCGCTCGAGAGTTCGCGCACGTACACGTTCATTCCCCCACCGTCACCGGTGCCGGGCTGGGCCAGCGGCGAGGTGTGGTACGAGAGAACGGCGAGTCGAGCCATTAGAGAATTCTACTGGTGACCCTGTTTTTGGTTACTTGGAGACCTTATTAATAGGGCACCTCGGCCCTAACGAGACGACGAGGCAACGATATAGACCACGTCACGAATAGGCACCAGGCCGAAATCACGCGAGTCCGTGGAGGCCTTGGCGTTGTCGCCTCGAAGGTCTAACAGTGATCCAACCCTTTCCACGCAACGCTTTAAGAGCCAGCGCGATGGGTTTCTTGGATCTCGCACCACCACCACGTCGCCCTCGTGCACGGGTCGCCACCTGCGAAATGCCGTGAGTCGTTCACCCGGAAGAAACGTGGGCGCCATCGATGACCCCTCAACGGTCACACGTCGCACGAAAAACTCGAGGATCCGGCCCACGGCGAAACGATAGACCAGCGCCGTGACTATCTTGTAGGTTGACACCGCGGTCAATTCAACCTGAGCGCGACTATCGAAAGGCACCGTTATGACCCTGCTTAACCGTCTCAATGCACTGCTTGACGCAACGACAACGCCACTGGTGGTCTCAGCTCACTGCGACCTCCCTTGTGGCGTCTACGACCCAGCCCAAGCTCGCATCGAAGCCCAGTCTGTTAAGGGCATCATGGAGAAGTTCAATGCGTCAAGTGACGCGGACTTCAAGACTCGCGCGATCATTCTGAAAGAGGAGCGTTGCGAACTCGTCAAGCACCACCTCTGGGTTCTTTGGACTGACTACTTCAAGGTCGAGCACTTGAAGGCCTACCCAAACCTCCACGACCTTTTCTGGATGGCCACCAAGACAGCCGGTGACGCAAAGAAGAGCAGCGACACCACGAT
>Ga0208357_1002598_pt1 | contig 11816 bp, 11 predicted proteins | sample NGESurdeep092012_6_FD_184487 | JGI IMG/M metagenome (GOLD analysis project Ga0208357, IMG submission 184487) | Arctic peat soil microbial communities from Barrow, Alaska - NGEE Surface sample F52-2 deep-092012 (SPAdes) | ecosystem: Environmental > Terrestrial > Soil > Wetlands > Peat ... | reverse complement strand
CACCCGCTGGAAACAACCCGACCCGTTCACCCCCGTCCTGCGCGACAACAGCCTCGAAAACGGCGGAAAGATCGTGCCACACCCTGCCTCGCTCACCGAATTCCCGCCGGACTGGAGGATCTATGCCCGCGCCGCCGGCGATGACAAAGGCCCCATTGAGGCATTCGTCTCAGCCCTCGACGCCCTCGGCGGCGCGCCCGCCGGCAATATCGAAGTCATTCTCGATGGCGAAGAAGAAGGAGGCGGCGCCAGGCTCCCCGCCGCGCTCCGCGCTCATCGCGAGCGCCTGCGCCCGGATCTGCTTGTATTTCTCGACGGACCGCAGCATCCATCCGGCCGTCCCACCGTTTACTATGGCGGTCGCGGGGGAACGGGCCTCGAAGTCACGGTCTACACGGCCAAAGCGGGCATGCACAGCGGCAACTACGGCAACTGGATGCCGGACGCCAATGTACGGCTCGCCCAGTTGATCTCCTCCATGGTCGACCCCACCGGAAAGGTCCTGATCGAAGGCTTCTATTCGGACGTAGTGCCGTTGCCACCGGACGCGGTGAAGATGATCGACGCCGTACCGGACGACAGTCTTGCCATGCAGAAACTCTACGGCGTCGGCTCTACCGACGGCGCTGCGCGCTCTCTGCAGGAAGGCCTCAACCTGCCCAGCTTCAGCGTCCACGCCATGCAGGGAGGCGAGTTGGGCGCCGTCATTCCCGCCAGCGCGACTGCCGGGATCGCCATGCGCCTGGTGAGGGAAAATTCTCCCCGGGTCATGCAGGACCGGGTGATCGCGCACATCCGGAAACAGGGTTATTTCATCACGGACAAAGAACCGGACGTGGCCATGCTCGCGAGCCATCCGAGGATCGCCATGATCGCCCGCCGCACCGCGGGCGCGGGAGGCGCCTGGCGCACGGACCCGAAGAACCCCCAGGCGATTTTCATCGCGGATGCGCTGCGCGCGGCATGGGGCGATCGCATCGTCCAGCTGCGGACGCTCGGCGGGACCGTTCCCGCAAATCAGTTCATCGATCTGCTGCACGTGCCCGTGGTCGGGGTCGCGCTGGCCAACTTCGACGACAATCAGCACACCGATGACGAGAATTTGCGGCTCGGCAACTTGTGGGACGGGATTGAGACGCTCGCCGCCATCATGCGAGCGAAGTGAAATCGGCCGATCACGGCCATCGCGGAAACCGCAAGCTAATACAAACTCCGTTCACCCTCCGGCCGCGTCTTCCACCGGCGATGGATCCATAACCACTGATCCGGCGTTTCCCGCACTGCCGCCTCGATCGCGCCCTGAATCCGGCGCGTGTCTTCCACCGCATCGCCTGTAATTTCAACCTCCGGGTAAAACTTCAAAACATACCGCCCCGCCCGCTCGTTCCAGGTCGCAAAACCCGGAATCACGGCCGCGCCGCTGCGAGCCGCCAGTTTCGCAAACGTGAGGTTCGTGCATGCGGGCGTGCCGAAAAAAGGCACGAACGCGCCATTGTCGATCGCGCTGTTCTGATCCACCAGGATGCCCACGGGTTCGTTTTTGCGTAATGCGTGTAATATCGACCGGGCAAAGTCCCGCTTGGAAAGCAGGATATTTCCCGACAACGCGCGGCGCCGCTCCACAATGTCGTCAATTGAAGGATTGTCGAGCGGCCGCACCACCACGTTCATGGGCTCGGTCAGCAGGGCATGGGCATAGGCGCTCAGTTCCCAGTTGCCCAGATGGGCGGTCGCAAACAATACGCCCTTGCCCCGCTCTTTGGCGTGCAGGTAATGCTCAAAGCCTTCGTAGCCGATCCACTCGCCCACGTTGGCCTTCGTAATCCGTGGCAAACACGCGAAGGCGACCAGCAGCCTTCCCATCGACACGAAGACCCCGTCCGCGGTTTGCTTGCGCCATGCGGCGTCGCGATCCGGGTAAGCCAGCGACAGGTTCCGATTCGCGATGCGGCGCAACCGCGGAATCGCGGTGTCGAGCAACGTCGCGCACCCTCGCCCCAGCCAGTCGGCGGCCGGTCTGGGGGAATACATCAGCCCGGCAATCAAAATGCGCGCGATTCCCGCTTCCACAACGTTGCGGATTGCCGACCGCTTGCCCAATCTATTCGATCCAACCGCCGGCGACGACGAGATCATCTGAATAGAACACGGCAGCCTGCCCTGGAGTCACGGCTCTTTGCGGCTCATCGAAATATGCCTCGGCGCGGGTTTCGGACAGAGGAACGAGCGTCGCCCATGCGGGCACGTGCCGGTTCCGAATGCGTACACGGACGCGCGCCGGCTCGGAAAGTCCCGGCCATGAGAGCCAGCGGATCTCGCGCGCAATCAATCCCGGACGCAGCAAATCGTCGTTCGAGCCCACCGTCACCGTCTGCGCCTTCGAATCGGTGGCAATCACATAGAGCGGCTCTTTTGCCGCGATTCCCAGGCCTTTCCGCTGGCCCACCGTGAAATGATGCGCGCCGGCATGTCGGCCCAGTTCGCGGCCCCCCGCATCCACAATCCTGCCTTCTGTCTCCCCGGGCGTTATTCCCTTATCGCGCAAGTAGGCATCCATGAACGCGGCATAGTCCCCGTTCGGCACGAAGCAAATTTCATAGCTTTCGTGTTTCCCTGCGACTGGCAGATTGAAGGCAACGGCCAGTGCACGCACCTCGGGCTTTGTCATCTCTCCCAGAGGAAACATCGTGCGGGAAAGCTGTTCCTGTGTCAGACCCCAGAGGAAATATGTCTGGTCTTTCGAAGCGTCCACGGCGGTGCGCATTTCGTACCGGCCCGTTTCGGGATGGCGCGTGATCCTGGCGTAGTGCCCGGTCGCGATCGAGCGCGCGCCCACCGAATCCGCCAGTTCCAGAAACCGGTCGAATTTGATGAACGTGTTGCAAAGAGTGCAGGGGACGGGCGTGCGGCCGGCAAGATATTCTTCGACAAAAGGTTCGACCACGCTCTGTTCGAACTGGCGCTCCAGATTGACCACGTAGTAGGGGATGCCGACGTGCTCCGCCACCCGCCGTGCATCGTAGACATCGTCGAGCGAACAGCAGCGCCCGGTTGCGGCCTCCGTCGCGATCTCCGGCAAACGCCGCTGGTTCCACAGCTGCATGGTCAGCCCGGCGATATTGTAGCCATCGCGCTTGAGCAGCGCGGCAACGGCGGAACTGTCCACTCCGCCGGACATCGCGACCGCAATTAAATCAGACATGAATCGCCACCGCGGGTGAAATGCGCCGGAGGTGCGCCACGCTGGCCTCTACCGCCGCAATCAAGCCGTCCACTTCGCTTTCCGTATTCTCCGGCCCGAGCGAAAACCGCACGCTGGACCGCGCTTCTTCCGGCCTCAATCCCATGGCCAGAAGAACGTGCGACGGCTCCACCGCTCCGCTCGAACAGGCCGAACCGCTCGACACGGCGTATCCGCGCAGGTCGAGTGCGATGACCATCGCTTCGCCTTCAATCCCGTCGAAACGGATATTGGACGTATTGGGCATGCGTTGTTCGATGGAACCGTTTACTTTCGCGCCCCGCACACGCTCCAGGATGCCCTGTTCCAGCCGGTCGCGCAGCGGGGCAATGTCAGCCCAGCCCGCCGCCAGTTCGCACGCCCGCGCCAGCGCCGAAGCGCCAGGGACATTTTCGGTACCGGCCCGGCGGTCCCGCTCGTGATGGCCGCCGAACAACAGTGCGTCAAGCACAACGCCCTTGCGCACGTAAAGCGCACCCACGCCCTTCGGCGCGCCGAACTTGTGTCCGCTGATGGAGTACAGATCCACGCCGATTTCACGCACATTCACCGGAAAGCGCCCGCCAACCTGGACACCGTCCGAGTGAAAAATGACGCCTGCGGACCGCGCCAGCGTCCCGATCTCCCGCACGGGCTGGAGCACGCCCGTTTCGTTATTCGCGTGCATGATGCTGATCATCGCCGTCGACGGCCGAAGCGCGCGTTTGACGTCGTCCGCGGGCACGATCCCATTCGCGCGTGGCCGCAGATAAGTAACCTCGGCGCCTTCGCGTTCCAGTTGCGCGCAGGCATTCAGAACCGCGGGATGTTCGATGGCGCAGGTAATGACATGCGCCCGCCCCAGGGCGCTTCTCACCGCGAGGGCGCGGCGCGCGATGCCGAAGACAGCCAGGTTATCCGATTCCGTTCCGCCGCTGGTAAACACGATCTCCCGCGCCTCCGCGCCAAGACGCGCGGCGAGGTCCCGGCGGGCGCTCTCCAGCCGCTGTTTGGCGGCCTGACCGAAATGATGGATACTGGACGCGTTACCGCTGACTTCGGCCAGAGTTTTTGTCAGATCGCGCAGCACCTCGGGCGCGACCGGCGTCGTCGCGTTGTGATCGAAGTAAAAGTGCTGCATTCAATATTCAGTGTACCGATGAAACCGATGAAACCGCCCGTAATCAGTCTGCTCACCGATTTTGGCGTCTCCTGCCATTACGCCGGGGCAATGAAAGGCGTGATGCTCGGCATCTGCCCGTCCGCGCAACTGGTCGATATTTCGCATGACATTCCGTCTTACGCGATCCGGGAAGGCGCGTTTACGCTCGCCCAGGCCTAGCCGTGCTTCCCGCGGGGGACGGTCCACCTGGTCGTGGTCGATCCCGGCGTCGGGAGTGCGCGTCGGCCGATCCTCGTCGAAGCCGCGGGCCATCTCTTCGTGGCGCCGGACAACGGAGTCCTGACGATGCTGTTCGACACGGTTTTGAATTACAAAGTTCGCGAGATTACGGCATCCCGCTACTTTCGCGAACCCGTGAGCCATACTTTTCATGGCCGCGACATCTTCGCCCCGGTGGCGGCGCACCTTGCCAGCGGCCTGCCACCGGGCAAACTCGGACGGCGGATCGAAGATCCCGTGCGCCTCGATTTCGCAAAGCCTGTCCTGACAGGGCGCAATAAGTGGACCGGCTCTATCCTGAAGATCGACAAATTCGGTAACCTGATCACTAATTTCGATTCAAACGCCTGGCGGCGGCTTGCGGCGGAGCCTTTCGAGATCAGGCTGGGGGCGCTGTCTATCTCCCGTATGGCATCGAGCTATGCCGCCGCGGAGCCGGAGGAGTTGTTTGTCATCCCGGGGAGCACCGGTTATCTGGAGATCTCGGTAAACCAGGGCAGCGCTCACGCAAGGACTCATTGCACGGCCGAAACGCCCATAAACTTATATCTTCTTTAATCATCCGCCGGTACCGGTACTCGAAGCCCGTGCTGAAGAGTACTGATGCTTGTTCCCGCCTGGCACTATCCGTAAACTTTGATTTGGGGTCGGATCGCGTACGGACCGGAGGAGTGTCATAAAATTCATGAAAATCAGACTGGGAATGATCGCAATCGCGGGATTGCTGGTGGCGGGCTCATCGCTTCAAGCCACTACCAGTACGCTGTATCTATCCAGTTCGAGCCCGACAGGTTTCGTTCCCGGCCCCTATAATGGCACCCTCGGCGGGGTGAGCGTTGAGCTGTTCTGCGACGATGCGATCGATACGGCTCCGATTGGCGGGAGCTGGGCGGTGGACACGACTACCATTGCCAACGCGACCAGCAATACGCGCTTCGGCGAGCAGACGACGAACACGGCCGGCTCAAACCTGCCAACCGGTGTCGCGTTGTATGAAGAGCTGGCATGGCTTTTCACGCAGTTGGCGGCCCAGAGCAATGCAACCGTCGCACAGGGCATCCAGGATGCGGCATGGGATCTCACTTCGACCGGCGGGCCAGCCAATACCGATGCGGCGATCTGGCTGACAGCCGCAAAAGCCGATTACAACCTGACTTCAGGGATTGCGAAGGTCTCCGTGGACTCCACCAGCATTGCGGTTCTTGACCCCAGCTGGACTAACTGGATGATTCTGACTGACCCTGCGGCTGTAAACAAGCCCGGAGGGGGAGACGTCGGTAAGCAGGAATTTCTCGCTTACTACAACACCACCGGCTCCGGCGGGCACTCGCAGCCTTCCGCTACTCCGGAACCAGCCACCTTCGGATTGTTTGGCAGCGGTTTGCTCGTGGCCGGAATGTTCCTGCGCCGTAAGGCGCGGGCCACGAATTCACCCGGCGTTTAACTTCGAAACCGTCGTTTCGACGATCCTTCCATCGCCCATGTGCACCGTTCGGTGCCCGAACGCGGCAGCCTCCACGTTGTGCGTGATCATGAGGATGGTCTGATTCAGCCGCGCATTCAGATCCCGCAACAGGTTGAGGACGGCGAGCGAATTGCGCGAATCCAGGTTCCCCGTGGGCTCGTCGGCCAGCAGGATGCCCGGTTTCGTCGCCAGTGCGCGTGCGATCGCCACCCGTTGCTGCTCGCCGCCCGACATCTCGGATGGCCTGTGATCCAGGCGTTCTGAAATCCCCAGCAAATCGAGAATATTCCGGAACGCGGGGTCGAAATTGTCCGTGGGCAGCCCTGAAATATAAAGCGCGGTCCGGATGTTGTCCCGCGCGGTGAGATTGGGCAGCAGGTTGAATTTCTGAAATACAAAGCTGACCTGCTTCCGGCGGAGCTCGGTCCGGCCCGCATCGCCCACCGTTGACACGTTCTTGCCCGCGACGACCACTTCGCCCGCGGTTGGCGGCGTCAAGCCGCCGATGATATGGAAAAGAGTCGATTTTCCCGAACCGGAAGGCCCCACGATCGACAGAAACTCGCTCGAGGCGACGTCCAGATCGACACCGCGCAGCGCTTCCACCGATACCTTGCCGGTCTTGTACGTTTTGCGAAGTCCCCTGACGCGTATGACAGGCTCCGGTATGACACTACTCATACGCAAGAGCCTCAATGGGGTCCTGGCGAACCGCCAGCAACGCCGGATAGAGCGCGCCGAGCACGGCCGCAACCAGGGCAACCATGCCGGCGAGAGGCCATCGCGACGGAACGATCGCCTGCGGGAGTGAAGCAGGCACGAAGATACCCATGATCCACTTCGTGCCGAAGCTGAACGCAATCCCGAGAATCGTTCCTCCAAGACCCAGCAGGCAGGCCTCCGTGAGGATCAGAATCACGACGAAGCCTTTCGTGGCTCCGAGCGATTTGAGTATTCCGATCTCACGCGTTCGTTGCAGCACGGCCATGTACATGGAAGACGCAACCGTCAGGAATCCGATCGCCACGCCGACACCGATCACGACGTTAATGAATGTCCGCAGCACTGGAATATTGTTCACCGAAAGAAGGGATACCAGTTCCTTCATCGAATAGATGGGATAGCCCGCGTATTTCCGCTTCAGATCTTCAACCACCCGGCCGGTATTGTCCGCACGATCCAGCTTCAGGTAGATCTGACTGACTTTGCCCGCGGCCCCGACCATATCCTGCAGGACCGGGAGCTGCACGAACAAGTGCGACAACTTGCCCGGTTCCACCACGCCTGCCACGTTCCAGTTCCTGTTCAGAACGTTGAGCCGGCTGCCCGCGTGGACGTGGCTTTGCGCGGCATAGTATTGATCGATCAGAATGTCGTCCGGTTTCTCGAAAGTGTGGCCCTCGAGGAAAGTGAAACCGCCGCTCATGCGGTTGAATGCCGCGATGTCGATACCGGTCACGCCGTCGATGCCACCCGCAATCGGTTGATTCACGACCCCCGTGGCCTCAACAACGTGCGGCTCCCGGCCGAGGGCGCCGACCAGGCGGGCAGGCAGCCCCGCCGCGTTGAACCCTATGAGGGAACTGCTGGGGGCGCGGAAAATAATATCGGCTCCGACTCCTTCCGTCCGCTTCGCCGAATCCTCCAGAACACCGCGGCTCAATCCGATCAGGATCAGAATCAGCGTCACGGGAATGGCGATCCCAAGGATACTGAGCAGAGTGCGAACCGGCCTGACCCGGACGTTTTCCCAGACAAGTTTGAAAATCACTCTATTTTGGCGCTCCGATAATCTCTACCTGAGCGCCCGCTGGCTGTTTGAGAACGAACTTGTCGTCGGTCAGGTTGATGTTCATCTTCATATCTACGACGGCGAGCGCCAGACCGTAACCGTCTTCCGGGCGATTGATATCGATATTGGCGGGGAACCTGACGCCATTATAGGTCTGCCAGTTGCGGTACCTCGTGTCGCTGACGATGGAGCCGGACACGTCCAGCACCTTCTGGCGGACGATGCTGAGATCCAGCCGGTCGAACCAGACGTTGCGCGCAATCATGAGATGCCCGTCCGGAGCCTTCGTAATAAAGTGCAGGATATAGAGCGCGTTGTCTTCGTCCGTCTGGTCCTCCAGCACCGGCGTTTCGGTCGCGGGATCGGCCGGGCGGATCAGCATGGAGGAGAGAAAGGCTCCGGGGCGGAGGTTTTCAAGTTTGTTCTTCGAAGTCGCGGGAGCGTCGTTGGCCCCTTCGATAAACAGATCTTTACCCGATGACCGCCGCAAGGTCGAACTGAGGAAAAATTCGAACCGGTCACCGTTGGACACCATATCGAAGGCTTCGGTGCGCACCACGGGCAGTTGGCCGATGATGCGAATATCGGCCGGTTTCCGGAACAGGATGAAGGCGTGGACGTCCTTGATATCGGTGATGTGGCTACTGTAGACGCTGCCTACCGATGGTGCCATCTCGACGGTGGTCTGGAAGGAAGAGATCGCGTTATAAAGGTTCGCAATGCGCGCATTCAAGCCGTCCCGCGTGGCGGAGAGGATTTGGGGCGCCTGGCCTGGGATGACCTTTTTGCCGTGCCGGAAAATATCCCGCGTCCGGGTAAACAGGCACGAAGTGCTGGTGAGGCCCAGAATCAGGATCAGAGCCACCGGAACATGCCGGCGCGGGTTGGGCATCGGTTTTCATTGTAAGATGCAATGCCACGATTCGCGGGTTCCGGCATGTTCGATTTCGTCCGTCCGCGAACGATCGCCGGCGTGCGATATGATGAGAGGGTTGTCTCGGCGTGGGCCTGTGGCGCAGTTGGGAGCGCGCTTCCATGGCATGGAAGAGGTCAAGGGTTCGAATCCCTTCAGGTCCACCAAAACAAACCCCAACAAAACATAGAGTTACGAAAAGGCCTGCGCGCTTCCAGATCGCGGAAGAGGTCACGCGGAGTCCATTTGGAGTCCAAACTCGCCAAAATCTGGACTCCAGCCGGCGGCTTTTGAAGTTGACCACCAAAACTCTGCCCGAACGTATGGCAAACTAATCGTAGGAGTTGTGCCAGCCCTGATGAGTCCCGCAGCCAGACAGATCGTCTCGAACTTAACAGGCGTGCTGGTTCAGGCTGCCCATCCCAAACGCATCATCCTCTTCGGTTCTCAGGCGAGGGGTGATGCAGCTCCGCACAGCGATTTCGACATCATGGTCGTGGAAGAGAAGCCCGCCGACCGATTCGCGGAGATGGTCCGCCTGAATCGCCTCATACGCTCGTTCGATATCGCCGTCGACCTCCTGGTTGTCAGCGACGAAAAGTTTCAGTACTGGCGGGAGACTCCCGGCAACGTTTATTACGAAGCCGCCACGGGGGGGCAGGTTCTCTATCAAGCGGCGTGAACAAGCTTTGCTCTTTCTGCGCAAGGCTGCTCAGGACGAAGCCTTGCTCGACGCAGTCATCGAGTCCGACAAGGTGAGCGACGAGGTAATAGGTTTCCATTGTCAGCAGGCTGCGGAGAAGATGTTGAAGGCTTTGCTCTCCGATTTGGGAGCCGCGTTCCACAAGACCCATGAACTGGGAGCTTTAATGGATACGCTCGCACGTTCCGGCGCGCCGCTGCCGAGCGAGTTTGAGAATCTGGATATGCTCACGCCGTTTGGCGCGGTTTATCGGTACGACGACTACGATGGCACTGAGTCGTTGAACCGGGCCGATACGCGCGCAATGCTGCGCTCGCTCCGCTCGTGGGTGGAAGATCGCCTGCACGGCCGGACCGTTTTGGAAAGAGCGTGAACCCGAAAGCGACGGTGAACGATTCAAAATTCCGCCTTGAGCGTGTGCGGGCACCGGATTCGAACGGGGAAATACTCGCCGACATCCGGCGAGCGGCTGATCTCGCGGGCACGAGGGGGTGTTCGACACACGCACCAGCCGCTGACATCTGAGGAACTACAATGAACCTCAGAGATGAAGGAGCGTCTGGAACAGATACGTCAATTGCTTTCTGATCTTGAATCTGAGATGGAGGAAGGGACGACATCTATCGGAGATCGTGATTTCTCGGCTCTTGAACTTCCCATCATTATCCAGGAGATCGTAGATGATCTTCAGCCGCTTCTGACGCCATACGACGTGGCATTCTACTGGTATGCCTTCAGGCACTCCATAGCAAAGAACGGAAATCCGCACGTCAGACTCAGCGGTAAAGCCCTGAAGCGTGGAGTGGTGCTGTCGTCCAAATCAAACGCAATTGAAAATGTCGTCTCTGAAACCAAGGTTCGTGAGGTATTCCGGGCACTGGAAACCATCGGTGCGATACGAAAAGAAGGTGAGCCAAATCGTGACGGCACGCCATATAGAGTCCTAATCCCCGACGAAATTGAGGCGTGTCGGAAATTCCGTGCGGAGCGCACGGCAACGGAGCCGAAGCCTGACATTCCAGCCGCCGATATCGACTTTTACAACGTGCGGGAGAATCGCATCAAGGTTTACGAACGGGATGCCTACAAGTGCCGTTATTGCGAAAAGCAGCTTACCCGCTTCACAGCCACGTTGGATCACGTCATGCCCGTTGTTGAGGGCGGCGATAATAGTTTTGAAAATCTTGTCACCGCTTGCCTTGGTTGCAATTCTCGGAAGCACAAACGACCCGTGGACGATTTTCTTGCGGAACAATCGTCGTTATAAGGCGGTTCGCATGTTGTCTCCTCCAGCAGACAACAACGATAGCGGCTGGCAACCGCGCGCGAAGGCACGCGCCGTGCCGTTTCTGATGTGGAGTTCTGGAGTCCGAATGGAGTCCAGACCGTGAAAACGGCCCTCGTGGCGTCCACTGGAGTCCAAACCTCCCTCCGCTAACTCTTGTGTTTTCAGTGGTGATCTCTGTAAGCCATTGATATTTCTTAAATGGCATGGAAGAGGTCAAGGGTTCGAATCCCTTCAGGTCCACCAAAACGTTTCATAGACATACGGCCCCCTCGCCTCGAAAACCCCTTCGCGCGGAATCCTCGCACGCACCCGGACGAGCAGATCGCCAATATCGCCGCCAGTATTCGGGAGTTCGGATTCGATTCTCTTATCCTGGTCGACAGCGGGGCTGGAATTCTCGCCGGCCACGGGGTTCTGTTCGCCGAAGCCGAACCGGTCGGATCGCGTGAGGTCGGTGACGACATCGTTCCCGAGGCTCCAGCCGACCCGATAACCCGGTCGGGCGATCTCTGGCTTGTCGGCAGGCACCGCCTGACCCGCGGCGACTGCCGCGACGGAGCCCCTGTGGCCCGGCTGCTGGATGGCGCTCTCTCGAACCTCGCTATTACGTCGCCTTCCTACGCCAGGCAGCGCGAATACGACGCTTCGGGCGGCTTCAGGCCACCAACATTGCCGCCGTCGTCGCTGCGAAAGGCTTCCCGGGAAATGGCCCAACCGCCTGAAGAACGCCTGGAGCCGGTATTTCATGTCTGCCGCTACAAGGAGATCGAGTTCCGGCCGAAGGCGACCAGCCACGAGTCCGAAGACGTTGTTGTGTACTCGCCGGCCAATCCTTCGCGACGAGTGGCTCCGGCCTGCTCGGATGTGGTGCCGGGAAGACCCGCGGGGGGCACAGCGCGGCTGTTTGGACAAGCGAAGAACTGAAGCAGATCGTCGCCGCTGCCGATTCATCGCAGACTTTCCCGTCGCGGCCCGCAGCCTGCAAAGGAGGGTGAAATTGCTCCCAAACGTATCTCGCCGTCTTGAGCGGCTC